>Ga0105048_10013418_pt1 | contig 12804 bp, 16 predicted proteins | sample MAT05_FD_78382 | JGI IMG/M metagenome (GOLD analysis project Ga0105048, IMG submission 78382) | Freshwater microbial communities from Lake Fryxell liftoff mats and glacier meltwater in Antarctica - MAT-05 | ecosystem: Environmental > Aquatic > Freshwater > Ice > Liftoff microbial mat | place... | reverse complement strand
TCGGCGCTCACTTCAGCCCGGTGCCGGCTGGCTCGGTTCGCCTCTCGGGCGACGTGCTCTCAGAGGGTGGCAGCGGCGATGTGGGCGGTGCCGCGGCGACCATCATCATTCGGGTCGACTCTCCTCTGCTCCCGACAGGCCAGGAGGTCGAGCTCCAGGGCTACAGCGAAGTGAGCGCGAACGGCGGCCTCGGCACCACCAGGGCCGCGGGCAACGCAGGCTCCATCGCCATGCTCACCGCCGCGACCGATCTCGCCAATGGCTTCTTGCAGCCGAGCGGCGCAGTGATCAACACCACCAAGCTCACCGCACGCGGAGGCGACGGCAGCGGCGCCGGCGCAGGTGGCGCGGTCTTTCTCACCACCCAGGGGCGGTACTTCGGCCAGCCCAACGAGCTGGTCTTGAACACCGGCGTCATCGACGTCACCGGAGGCACGTCGGGCACCTCGGGCGGCGGCAACTCGGGGGTCATCTCGCTCTTCGGCGTCTCGCGCGCCGACAACCGCGCTGACCTGATCGCCAACGGCGGTAACTCGTCAGGCGGCCCGGTGACCGGCGGCACCGGTGGGTTGATCGCGGTTCGAAGCGGCCTGGGCGCCGCGGTGAACTCCGGCGTGCTCTCGGCCAACGGCGGCACCTCGTCGGGCCAGGGTGGTAACGGCGGCCGAATGTGGGTCGAGGGCTACGGCGTCTCCAACAACGGCAACCTCAACGCGAATGGCGGCAATGCCACCAACTTCGGAGGCAGTGGCGGCGTCATCACCCTCACCGCGACCGCCGGCTTCTCGACTGACAACGCCGGTGTGCTCTCGGTGGCGCCTGGCTCGGGCGCGACCGCAGGTCAACGGGGCTCGACCTTCGTCGACGGCCTCGAGACGTTTCAGTGAGACGGCAGCGGCGCTTCAAATCACGAGAGGGCCTTGCTTCGGCTGATGACCGCCGAGGTAGGGTGCTCGCATGACCGAAGCGCTCCAAATACTCTGTGCCCGCTTCGTTCAGAGCCTCGGCCGCACCGCCGAGGCCCAATATTTCTCTGATGACGACGCCTGGGCGGCGGTCGAAGAGCTCGCCGAGATGGCGGCTCGAGGTCAGGGCCTGGGGGCTCCGGCCCTGAGCGCGCTGCAAAACCTGGGAGGCGCGTTGGGCGTGCGACCCGGCGCCCCCGCTGCCAGATACCTGGGTGCGCTCGAGCGCTACTTTGGCCCCTGCCCCCTCAAGCCTGACCACAGAGAGCGGGTGATTGAATACGTTCACGCACAGATGAACGGTCAGTTCTCGCCGGCCCGCGAAGAGAAGGTCACCCTCAAGCCATCCGACCCGCTCGGACATGTGCCGCTGAAAAACTACGAATACAAGTGAGCGATTTCGTGGTGAAGAGGGTGGTCGATGCTCTGGGCGATCTTTCTGACCACCCTCATGCAGCCACCCGTGGCACCGGCCGTCGTCGAGGCGGGAGTCGCTCCCCCCGTCACGACCATCGTTTCTGAGTTCGAAGTCGAGCCTGAGCCCGATGCTGAGACCGAGGGCGAATCGGAGATGGCCGGCCCGCAGGGCGAGGCTACCGATGGCGAGCTGCTCTACTCGACCGACCTGAGCGACGAAGAGCTCGAGCAGACCTGGAAAACCGAATCGACCGAGCTGGGTTCAATCTCTGTCGGGTTCACCGAAGCGGGCCGCCTGATCAACGGCATTCAAATGCCGCCCGGCAAGACGTGGACGGTGATCGCGCCCGACAACGCCTGGGGCACGCGCGAGACCATCGACGGGTTGATCGCCGCCGCCACCGCGGTGCACGAGCAGTTTCCTAGCTGCGGGCCGCTGCGGGTCAACCACATCGGCAAGAAAGACGGCGGGTATCTGCGGCCGCACCAGAGCCACCAATCGGGTCGCGATGTCGATGTCGGTTTTTTCTACCGCGACCCAGCCTCGCTCAATCGCCCGGTCAAGGCGCGCGAGCTGCTCATCGATGCGGCCGAGAACTTCGCGTTGCTCAAGGCGCTGGTGATGCAGACCGACGTGCAGATGGTGCTGGTCGACCGCCGGGTGCAGAAGGTGCTCTACGACTGGGCGCTGACGCACGGCGAAGCTCGCGGCTGGCTCGATTCGCTCTTCAACTCCGGGTTCAGCTCGCTGGTGCAGCATGCCCGCGGTCATCGAGATCACTTTCACGTTCGCTTCTTCTCGCCCCGCTCGCAAGAGCTCGGCCGCAGGCTGCAGCCCCTGCTCGCCAAAGTTCCGGAGCAGAACGTGCTGATTCACCGCGTGCAACGAGGCGACTCGCTGGGCCGAATCGCGATGCGCTACGGCAGCTCGGTGGGGTTGATTCAGCGCGCCAACGGCCTGAGCACCAGCGCTCTGAGGGTCGGCCGAACCCTCAACGTGCCGCTGCGGGGCCCTTGCACCAACTGCCCGGTGCCTCCGCCGGTTCGAGTGCCTCCACGCCGATTGCCGCCCGAGCCGATCGACGCAGAAGCCCAGGGCGAGCCGACGCTGCCGCCCACCTGAAGCGCCGCCGCCGTGCTCCAGAAGCTCGTCACCCGCCGTCGCGCCTTGCCCGAACCGCAGTTCTCCGCGCTGCGTGACGCCCTGCTCGCTTCACCACTCGTCGGCCGCAGCACCCTCGCCGGCCCGTTTCAATCCAGTCGCGGCTTCGCAGTCACCTTTCGGGGCAGCGCAGGGCGCTCGCGCGTCGAGGCCCGTTTTCCCCAGCTGGCGCCATGGCTCTCGGCCGTGCTCGGTGAGCCCGCCACCCTCGCGATGCAGCCCTGGTGGTCTCGTCTGCTCCGCCGACCGCCGCACCAGCGGGTTCCGAACGCCTGGTACCTGAACGTGCTCTTGGTGAGCGAAGGCGGCCAGGTCGCGCGGCACCTCGACACCACCCTGCGTGAGCCCGCTGGAGTCGAGACCTGCGCGCCCGAATTGGTCTCGGTGCTCTACCTCTCGGTGCCCAAGCATCGGGGAGGCGTACTCCAGCTCTGGTCGGGCTCGACCGCCGTCGCGACGGTGCAGCCCCACGAAGGCATGGCGCTCCACTTTCGAGGTGACCTTGCGCACGCGGTCTTGCCCTTTCAAGCCGACCCCGACGGTCTGCGAGCGAGCCTGGTCATCGAGCAATACTTCTTCGAACCCGAAGCGCTCTCCCGCCTGCCCGAATTTCAGCTCGACTCACGGGCCGGCTTCAAAGCCTTCCTCAAACTGCACGAGGGTCGGCGGGCCGCGTTCGAGCTCGAGTAACCCTACTTCGTCCGTGCCGTGAGCCGCGCCGCGTACTCCTCAAGTGGAAACAACTCGACCTCTGCCCCGCCCCGCCGCGAGCCGTCGGGCGCGTAATCGAACGGGTCATCGACGTCTTTGATCAGCCGCAGCATGTACACGTAGATCAGCGTCAGCACCGGCACGAGAATGAACTCGGCCAGCATCGACTTGTACCGGGCCGCGACCACCAGAATCAGAATCAGCGCGAGCAGGGTCTCGAGCAGCGCATACGCGGGAGGTAAAAACCCGGTGCGAGAGATCACGTCGATGCGAGAGACCGCTCGCCGCAAGCTCGCCAGCTGCGGTATCGCCCGCGACGCGTACGGCCCGGCGCCATCGCGCTCGAGCTGCGCCAGCACCTGCGTGAAGGCGGTGAGCGCCTCGAACATCGCCGGCGTCTGCACCTTCTTGATCAGCCAGCCGCGAATCGACTCGGTCAGGGTCAGTACTTCTTTGCGCAGCGACGGCAGATGCAGCGTGGGCCGGGTCGAGGCCGCCAACACCATGATCTCCTCGAGGAACTCGAGCGTCGAGGCGACCTCACCTGGCAACTTCTCGGCCTCTTTGTAGTCGGCCCTGGTGCCGGTGAGCAGAAAGCCGGTGAGGAAAACTCCGGCGGTCAAGACCACGCCGGCGTCAGAGAACTCGACCGCGCCTGGCCAGCCGAAGCCGAGCTGGAGCATGGCCTTCACCGCAGTGACCGCGGCCACGATTGGCAGCGTACCAATCATCAATTTCCACTTGAGCACGGCGCAGACTGTAGCCGGCCTCGCGAATGGAGACAGCGGGGGTTACGTTCGGCCCATGCGTTTTCAGGGCACCGACACCTATCTCACCAGTGAAAGCCTTCGTTCGGCCGTCAACTGCGCTCTGGCCCTGGAGCGGCCCCTGTTGGTCAAAGGCGAGCCCGGCACCGGCAAGACCCTGCTGGCGGAGGCGATCTCCAGGGCGCTCTCGCTGCCCCTGCTCACCTGGCATGTGAAGAGCACCACCAAGGCGCAAGACGGGCTCTGGGTGTACGACGCGGTGCAGCGGCTGCACGACTCGCGGTTCAACGATCACGACGTGCGCGACATCAACAAGTACATCCGCCTGGGGCCGCTCGGTGAGTCGTTCGCCGCCACCGAGCGCAGGGTGCTGTTGATCGACGAGATCGACAAGGCCGACCTCGAGTTTCCCAACGATCTCCTCCACGAACTCGATCGCATGCGCTTTCGAATTACCGAGACCGATCGCGAGGTGGCCGCCAAGGTTCGGCCGGTGGTGATCATCACCTCCAACAACGAGAAAGACCTCCCCGACGCGTTCTTGCGCCGCTGCGTCTTTCACTTCATCGAGTTCCCCGATCAGGAGCTGATGAAGCGAATCGTTCACGTTCACCACCCTGACCTCTCGGAGAAGCTCGTCGATCAAGCGATGCAGATCTTCTACGAACTCCGCGCGCTGACCCGGCTGCGCAAGCGGCCCTCGACCAGTGAGCTGGTCGACTGGTTGGCGGCGCTCAAGGCCACCGGCATCGGCTCGCTCAAGCTCGATGAGAACTTGCCGTACCTGGGCGCGCTGCTCAAACGCGAGCAAGACCTGCTGGCCTTCAACGAGGCCTTTGCGGGCTCGCGCCGCTCCAAGGCCTGAGATGAGCCACCTCGTTCTGATCTGCGCGCTCGCCGCCTCGGGCGACCCGGAGCTCGAACGAATTCGCTCGCATCTCGAGCTGGTCGAGACCCTGCTTAGAGCGCAGCCCGCGCCGACTCGCGAAACCCAGCTCGCCCGTGAGCGAAACCTCGACGCCCTCAACGCCTATTGGCGCGGCGGCCAATTCCCCCGGAACACCAGGCCTTCGTTTCAGTGAACTCAAGTTGATTCAGCCCAGCTACGCCGACCTCACCGCGGAGCTTGCCTTCGTCGAGAAGCTGATCAGCTACGGCGCCAAAGCCGATCAGAAGAACCGCTTCGGCCCACCGCTGATCTGGGCGGCGATCCACGACGACCTTCCGTTGGCCACGTTGCTGCTCGCGCACCAGGCGAACCCCAACAGCGTGCTGATGCTCGGTCGGGTGCGCTGCACTCCACTCGCCGCCGCTGTCGCTCGCGATTCGGTGCCGATGGCGACGGTGCTCCTCGAGAATCAGGCCAGCGCTTCTGCGCTCGACGGGCGCTGCGCCACCGTCGCTCAAGGCCCAGACGCCGGCAGCTTCACGGTCTCGGCCAAGATGCGGGCGCTCTTGCCCAAGCCGTAGGGGGGCGCACATCGCCCCACCCTCCGTCTGTATGATTTCAATCACCTGCGAACGGGGGCAAGCTTCTCCTGGTTCGCCATGTTCGTGCCCTTTCTCTATGAGCTGCGCTCGCGCAAGGTGCCGGTCGGCACGACCGAGGCGATCGCCTTGGCAGAAGCGCTCGGGCGCGGCCTCCATGAAAGCTCCCTCGACGGTTTCTACCTCGTCTCTCGCGCGCTGCTGGTGCACGACGAGAAGCACCTCGACGCGTTCGACCAAGCGTTCTCGAAGCATTTTCAGGGAGTCGAGACCGCGGGCCTCGAGCTGCACCGGCAGTTGCTCGACTGGGTGCGTGAGGCCAAAGAGCGCTTGCCCAACCTGACCCCCGAAGAGAAGGCACTGCTCGAGTCGCTCGATCAAGCCGCCCTCGAGAAGCTGTTCGAAGAGCGAATGCGAGAGCAGACCGAGCGCCACGACGGAGGCAACAAGTGGATCGGCACCGGGGGCACCTCTCCCTTCGGCAACTCGGGCCGGGTGGCTCGCGACGGCATTCGGGTCGGCGGTGGAGGCGGTCGCCGCAGCGCGGTACGCGTCGCCTCGGAGCGCCAGTACCGCGAGTACCGCGATGACGTGGTGCTCGATACCCGTCAGCTCGGCCTCGCGCTGCGCAAGCTCCGGGCGTTCGCCCGCGATGGCCGCCAAGACGAGCTCGACCTCGACGAGACCATCGATCGCACCGCCAAGAACCTCGGCGAGCTCGAGGTCGCCCTGCGCGCGCCGAGAAAATCGAGCACCCGGGTCATCTTGATGATGGACGTCGGCGGCTCGATGGACCCGTACGCCCAGCTGGTCTCGCGGCTGTTCACCGCGGCCAAGAAGGCGACCCACTTCAAAGAGCTGCGCACCTACTACTTTCACAACTGTGTCTACGGCCGCGTCTACACCCAGGCCAACTTCCGCGAGCCGATTCCCGTCGCCCAGCTCTTCGCCGAGACCGATCGCCGCTACAAGCTGATCATCGTCGGCGACGCCTTGATGGGCCCATGGGAGCTGATGAGCACCTCCGGGTGGAGCGACGATGAAGGGCTGGAGGGCGTGGTGTGGTTGATGCGCCTGCGAGAACACTTCGCCTCGTCGGCCTGGCTCAACCCCGAGCAACCCTCGGCCTGGTGGCAGACCACCATCGACGTGGTTCGAAAAGTGTTCCCCATGTACCCGCTCACGCTCGAAGGTCTGGGCGACGCGGTCAACACGCTGACTCGTGCGAGGTAGCCGTCATCATGGCGAAGCCGGTTGAAGATCTGTTGGCCTGGTTGCCCAGCATCGCCATCTTCGGCGGGCTCGAAACGCCTACGCTGATGCGCATCATCAACATGCTCGGCGAGCACAACTTCGAGCCCGGCGTCGAGGTGTGCACCCAGGGCGAGGCCGGGCGGGCGATGTTTCTGGTTCGCAACGGCGAGGTGCTGGTCTGCCGCGACGGCGAAGACGGCCACCGGGTCAAGATGGTGCGCATGGGCCCCGGCGAGTTCTTCGGCGAGATGACCTTGATCGACATTCAGAAACGCAGCGCCACCGTGGTCGTCGAGCAGCCCGCGCTGATCTACTCACTGGGCAACCGCGACCTCTACCAGCTCTATCAAGAAGACGTGCCCGGCTACGTGATGGTGCTGCAGAACCTCTGTCGCGAGCTCTCGCGCCGACTTCGCAAGACCAACCAACGGCTGCAGTTGATGGCCGAAGAGAACAACGAAGACGATCGCACCCTGATTCGCCCGGCGGTCAAACGCCTCTAATTGAGTGCTTGGGAGCGCTCACCCGAACCACCACCTCGGGCCGCAGCCGCAGCGTGCCCAACATCGCCGAGTACGGCTTCATCGCGAAGTCACGCTGATCGATTCGAAACTCGGCCACCCAGGTGTGCGCTTGGTCTCGGCGTGCCCCACGCACCGACGTGGTTACCCCATGCAACGTCAGCGCGCCCTCGACCTCGGTGTCGGTGATGCGGGTCGACTCGAACTTCACCGTCGGGTAGCGCTTGACCGCGAGCACCTCGTCAGACCCGAGGTTCTTTTCAATCTCGGCTTTGGCAAAGGCCGGCAGCGCCGCCGGGGCTTCCACCCCATGCTGCATGGCGGTCTGCACCCCCAGTGAGCCCGCTTCGAGCTCCAGGAGGGCCCGGTCGTCGGTCAGCTCGAGCGTGAAGCGGGTCGCCCTAAGCTTGAGATCGTGCGCCACCGCTGACAGCAGGCCTTCTTTGAAAGTGAAGACCAGGACCTCGGCGGTCGAAGCATCGTGGTGCGCCATGCGCCGTTTCTGGCATACGACAGTCTCCCCATGCTTCGAAAACTCGCCATCGCCGTCGTCGCCATCGCCGTACTGGTCGTGGTGGTGGGTCTGCTGTTGCCACGTCGCTGGCACGTCGAGCAGAGCGTGGTGATCAACGCAACCCCGGCCCGCATTCACCCCTTCATCTCCAATCTGCGCAGTTGGCAAGAGTGGGCCTCATGGTCAAAAGAGCTCGACCCTCAGGTGCGCAATTCGTACGAGGGCCCCGCCGACGGCACCGGCGCGAAGTGGTCGTGGCTCGGGCCCAAGATGGGGCACGGTCGCATGGAGATCGCCATGGCCGACCCGCGCGTCGGAGTCGAGATCAACGAGGCCATCGAGAGCGAGTCAATCAACGCCCACAGCAGCTTCGTCTACCGCTCTGAAGGCGCCGGCACCCGCGTCACCTGGGTCGACGAGGGCACCCTCCCCGTGATGCTCGGCGGCTACTTCAGGAGCTCAGTCGAGCGACAGCTGGGGACCTACTTTCAACAGGGCCTCGACAGCCTCAAGCAGCGCGTCGAGGCTTTGCCGCCCGAAGCCGCTCCTGACCCCGGCCGCGTTCGCCCTGACGCGGGGTTACCTTGAGAGGAAATCAGCGATCGCCGCTTGAACACCCGACTCGTTGAGCATCACCGCGTGCTCGGCCGTGGTGTCGACCCTCGGCCCTCGAATCGGCTTGGGAGCCATCGCTCGGCTGGTCTCGACCGTGCCGTCTCCGTCTTCGGTCAGGGCCTGAGTGAAGTCGAAGCTGCCATCGCGGTTGGCCACGAACCCCGAGACGGTCGTGCGCCCGGTACCGATGACGGTCAACGACTTCCACGACGGCTGCTCGCCCTCTTCGTCACCCAGCCCGGCCCACAACCCCTGGTGGGCCTCGAGGCGGGCGGTGAGCTGCGCGCGATACCCCGCGTTGTCTTTGAGCTCGGGCTCGCCGAAGAGCCCCCAGCCGTGCTTGAGCCAGGCCTCGCCTGAGAACGCGTCGACCGGCGTGGGTCGGCGCTGCGAGTCGAAGAAGAAGTCAGCGGTCGGCGGCAACAGCTGCCAGGTCGACGAAAACGTCAGCAGCGCCTCAGCCGACAGCAGGGCCCGGTTGCGCGCGGTCGGGTTGCCCAGAAATAGGTCGTCCCACGGGGCGGGCGTGCCCTTGAACGGTACTCCCACGAATACCACGTGCGAGACCATCGCCCTCGCCGCGGCCGAGCCGTGTCGCAGACACTGAAGCGTCACCAGCCCGCCCATGCTGTGGGCCACGATGCGCACCCGCCGGTTCGGCCCCAGCGACTCGATGCGCTCACACAGCGCGCTCGCCGTCTGCCGCACGTCTTGCCGCCAGTCGTAGGCGAAGACCATGAAGCCCGGCAGCCGGTCGCGGCCGAACTCGAGCCACGGCAGGTAGAGCGTCTCTTGAATGAGCCCGGGTACCACCATGAGCCTGGTCAGCGCGCCAGAAACGGTCAGCGGGCCGTAGCGTTGAAAGTCGCGTTGGCCCTCGAAACCCAGGGCGAGCGAGGTGTCTCCCGAAGAGAATGCTTGCCGCGGGTGCAACCAGGCCAGCTGGCCCTCAGCCGTCTGCAGAAAGGCGCCCTTGTAGCCGTGCACGAAGAGGGTCACCTCTTCGCCCGAAGGAGCCACCAGTACCGGCTGCGCCGAGACGCACCCCATGCCCACCACCGCCGCCCACATCGATAAAGCACGGGAGAACATGTCGAGTGAGGTCCGTTAGTTGAGCAAAGTCGGTTTGCTCGATTTTTTCGTGGTCGCGGCGCTCGGCTGATTGCGCAAGAACTTCTCGATCACGCTGAGCAGCCCGTCAAAGGTGTCGCGCATCGCCCAGGCCTGATGGTCGAGGTCGCCCAACGAGGCAGCGCGGCTGAGACCGGCCTTGAGCGCCTGTTGAACGCCCGGGCAATCGGCGCGCGCGTCGATCAGCTGCTGCGCGGTCGTGGCGTACACGTCGAAGCACTTCTTGAGGTTGCCTTCGTTGTACGCAGGCGCTCCGGCTCGAATCGCCCCCGCCAGCATCAAGGTCGTCGCCTCGAGGCCCGCTACGGCCGACCCGTTGAGCAACGAGAGCGGGTGCACCGGCACCTGGCGCTTCGGCGGCCGACGCGACTTGTCGGCTAGCGCCTTGAGCGGCAACGCAGCGCTCTGCTGAATCAGCGGTATCACGTACCTCCAGGGCACGCCGAGGGTGATCACCCCGTCGTCTGACTCGGCCACAGTGATCACACCCAGCACGCTCCCGTCGGCGCCGATCAGCGGGCCTCCCGACGCGTCTGGAGGAATGGGGCCTTCGATTCGGTAGACGGTGAGCGAGCGCCCGAGCACCTGAATGCTGCCGATGCGGCCCTCGACCCAGCGCGCGCGATCTTCGTTGGGCACCATGCCGAAGACGAAGCACGCCGTACCCTCTTCGGCCAACCGGTCGCCCGAGGCCCGCACCGGGGTCGCGTCGAGGCCGCCCACGTCGAGCACCGCTAGGTCACGCTTGAGGTCGATGGCGCTGACCGTCTGCACCGGTATCGCACGGCCGTCGTGGAGGTGAGCGGTAATCTCCGGCTCGTCGACCACGACGTGAAAGCTGGTCACGATTCGACCGGTCGGGCTGACGAAGCCAAGGCCATACGACTTCTTGAATTCGAGCAGCACGAGGCCGGCGGCAGCATCGAGCGGCGTCGTCATACGTGCTTCGTCTTCTAGCGCGGAAGTGAAGACTTCGCATGCGACCCCATTTGCCGCACGATGCGAGGCCACCATGGTCAGTGAACCTCCCGTGTGGGTGAAATTGCGCGAGCGACATGCGCGCAATCACCACATTTTCACCGTGCGCTCGTACGACGTGGCCGACCCGCGAAACGGCCAGGAATACGTTCGCACCGTCATCGACGCCCCCGACTGGGTCAATGTGGTCGCTGTCACCACGTCTGACGAAGTGGTCCTGGTGCGGCAATTTCGGTTCGGCACCTGGGCCAACAGCCTCGAGATACCTGGCGGAGTGGTCGACCCGGGCGAGGCCACCCTCACCACCGCCACCCGCGAGCTCGAAGAAGAGACCGGCTACCGGCCGAGCTCGGTGCGGCTGCTCGGGGTGTCTCACCCCAACCCCGCGATTCAGGGCAACCGGCTGCACAGCTTTCTCGCCGAGGGCTGCGTGCACGTTCACGACGGCAAGCCCGATGGCACCGAAGACCTCCGGGTCGAGCTGGTGCCGCGCTCCGCGCTGCGTGAGCTGGTGATGAGCGGGCAGATCACCCACTCCCTGGTGCTCGCCACCCTGCTGCTCGAGAGCTGGCGCTATCAGGTCAGCGCTGCAGCAACGGCCAGACCTTGAGCTGAGCGCTGTCGCCCACCGCTATCTGCGTGCCGTCAGGGCTCAGGGCGATGACCCCTTGTCGCTCCAGCGGGTAGCTGGTCACCACCCGCTTCTTCTTCACGTCCCACACGCGCAGCTGACGATCGACCGAGGTGCTCACCACGAACGCCCCGTCACCCGTCATCGCCAGCGCGGTCAGCGTGTCGGCTCTGGCGTCTTCGAAGGGGTCTTTCGCCGCGGGCACCGCCAAGACGCCCAGCGTTTTTCCGCTCGCGCCACTCCAGAGGCGAATGTCCCGCTCTTTCGGGCTCCAGGTCGCAAGCAGTGAACCGTCGGCCGAGAAGGTGAGCATCGGCTGGTGGCCCGCGGTGGCGATGCGCCGCTTCACCTTGCCATCGCGCGGGTCGACCAGGGTGATGCCTCCGCCCGGCTCACCCAGCGCCAACGTCTTGCCGTCGGCGGAGAAGCGCACGCTGCGACCCCGGAGTCGGACGCCCAGCTGTTTCCCGTCGCTGACCGAGAACAGCATCGCCGTGCCACTCGGGCCAACGACTGCCAGCACGTTGCCATCAGGGCTGAAGGCCAGCTCCAGCACCGCATCGGGGAAGGCGAGCACTTGCTTCGCCGCTCCGGTCGCCACCTCGAGCAGCCGCACCTGGAGCTCGACGTTGCCCGCGGCCACCAGCGTGCCGTCTGGGCTGAAGGCCAGCGCATTCACCTGCGACCTCTGCGCGGCAATCGACCCATGCTCTTTCCCGTCGGCCAGGCTCCAGAACCGGAGCGAGCCATCGCGCCCTGCCGAGACCAGCGAACCGCCGTCGGGGCTGTAGGCCACCGCGGTGATCGCGTCGGTGTGCCCCCGCATCACCCCCGGGCTCCCGGGCACCAGAGAGTCGACCGGCACCGCGGCCAGCGCCAGGGCCAGCCACCAGCCGGGCATCACTTCTTGCTCCGTCGGCGCTTGGGCGGGGGTTTCAACGCGGGCCGCGAGCGCACATACAGCCCGCTGCGACCGCCGCTCTTCAGCTCGAGCTGCACCGCCTCGATGACCATCGCCCGGTCGATCGACTTGAGCATGTCGTACACCGTGAGCGCAGCCGCCGAGACCGCCATCAGCGCCTCCATCTCGACCCCGGTGCGCTCGACGGTCTTGACGGTGGCCATCACCTCGATGGCCGAGCGGCCAACCCGCACCTCGACCTCCACGCCCGACAGGCCAAGGGGGTGACAGAGGGGCAAGAGCTCAGCGGTCTTCTTGGCAGCCATGATGCCCGCCAGCCGAGCCGCCGCCACCACGTCGCCCTTCTCGACCCGGTTCTGCCCAATGGCGCTCAGCGCTTCGGGCGACATGCGCACCCGGCCGCTCGCCACCGCGACGCGCTCGGTTTTCTCTTTCGCTCCGACGTCGACCATCTTCACGGCGCAGGCGCTCGCTCAGTAGTCGTCAAGAATGAACTTGCGGGGGTTCTGCGCGATGCCGTTCACCCGAACTTCGTAGTGCAGGTGAGGCCCGGTCGAACGACCCGTGTTGCCGATGTTGGCGATGTCTTGCCCGCGCTTGATCTTCTCACCCGGCTTCACCCGAATGCTGGCCAGATGCCCGTACCGGGTCTTGATGCCGTAGCCATGGTCGATGACCAACACGTTGCCGTACCCGCCCTCGAGACCGGCGAACACCACCGTGCCGTC
>Ga0105048_10013415_pt1 | contig 12805 bp, 8 predicted proteins | sample MAT05_FD_78382 | JGI IMG/M metagenome (GOLD analysis project Ga0105048, IMG submission 78382) | Freshwater microbial communities from Lake Fryxell liftoff mats and glacier meltwater in Antarctica - MAT-05 | ecosystem: Environmental > Aquatic > Freshwater > Ice > Liftoff microbial mat | place... | reverse complement strand
CGTCGGTTTCCGAACATCAATCGACTGTTTCAAAAGTGTAAACGGATAGGCTTAAGCGTGTAACCTCCTTTTTACCGAATCAGGAAAATTGGGGGATTTCTCAACCCATGCAGTTGTCATTCCGAGCCTGTTGCCTTTGGAGCATTGCCGACCCACCTGCGAGGAATCCCACATGCCTCATGCGAGAGCGTTAGAACTCGGCCAGCCGATTTTGACATCGGCCGAGTTCAGCGACAGGGATGCCTCGCATTTTCGTCTCGTGCTCATCCCGGGCACAGGCTTGGAATAACGACGTTGATTACACTCTGATGCATGACCCAGCGATTTCACCACCTCATCCACGGCCAGCCCATTGACAGCCCGACCCACTTCCTCTCGCGCAACTCATCCAACCTGAGCGATGTGCTGGGCGAGTTCCCCGAAGCCGGCACGGACCAGGTGCGAGAAGCGTGTGTGGCCGCGCGTAACGCCTTCGACAAATGGCGCAACACGCCGGCTCCCGTGCGTGGCGAGATCATCGGCAATATCGGCACGGCCCTATTGCGCGAGAAGGAGCACCTGAGCCGGCTGGTGACGCGCGAGATGGGCAAGACGCTGAAGGAGGCGCGTGGCGACGTGCAGGAGGCCATCGACACCTGCCACTTCTTCCAGAGCGAGGGCCGGCGCCTGTATGGCCAGACCGTGCCGAGCGAGATGCAGCGCAAGGAACTGTTCACCTATCGCCGGCCGCTGGGGGTGGTTGGCATGGTCACGGCTGGCAACTTTCCCATCGCGGTACCGAGCTGGAAAATTATTCCAGCCCTGTTAACAGGCAACACGATTGTGTGGAAACCCAGTGAGGATTGCGCGGTCAGTTCATACGCCTTTGCCAAATTAATTGAGGAGGCGGGGTTGCCGGCCGGCGTGCTGAATGTGGTGTTTGGCGGTGGCAAGGACAGCGCCGGCGAGTGGCTGGTCGAGATGATGGACGAGCGCCGGCTCAACAAATTTGCCTTCACGGGCAGCACCGCTGCTGTATGGCAAGGGCCGCATCACCAAAACGAATAAGCCCAAAGGTTTTGTGGGCGATCCCGAGGCTGGCTTATACGGCTGGCCGACGATCTGGGAGGCCAAACCCCACATGGCGCTCTTTCAGCAGGAGACATTTGGGCCGACGATTAATCTGGTGAAAGTCAACGGCATCGACGAAGCGATTGACGTGGCGAACCGCGTGGACTACGGCCTGAGCAGCGCCATCTACACCAACCATCGCGAGTGGGCGTATGCGTTCAAGCACAACATCCAGGCCGGCATGACCAGCATCAACAACAGCACCACCGGCGCAGAGGCGCACGTGCCGTTTGGCGGCGTCAAAGGCAGCGGCAATGGCACCCGCGAGAGTGGCATCTGGGTGTTGGAGAGCTACACCTACTGGCAGGCCGTCAACGACGACATCAGCGGCAAGCTCCAGCTCGCTCAGATGGACACGGACTACATCGCGCCCAAGTCTGCCTTTGATGTGAATGCTCTGACCGCCTAACCGCACCACTGCGCAAATGTGACATTCAGCACAAATTTGACACGCGGATCAGCCAAAATCTATTGACATTCAAATTTTGATTTGTATAATTGTGAAGAAATTCACAATAACAATTTGGAGATGGGAATGGAAAGTGAAAAGCGAAGGGTTGCCGTGGTCGGCGCAGGTTTCGGCGGCTTGCGCGTGGTCGAACATTTGCGCAAATTACCGGTCGAAATCACGTTAATTGATTCGAGCAACTACAACATGTTCCAGCCGTTGCTGTATCAGGTGGCGACGGCGGCGTTGGAGCCTGAGGAGATTGCCCACTCCATTCGTGGCCTTTTTCACGAACAGGACAATGTGCGCTTTCGGCTGGCCACGATCACGGGCGTGGATTGGAGCTCGAAGCAGCTACACACCCAGCAAAACGGCGATGTGCCGTTCGACTACGTGGTGTTTGCGGCCGGCACCGTGACCAACGATTTTGGGATCGAGGGCATTCGGCAACACGCCTATTCGTTGAAGAATCTTGATGATGCCGTGGCGATTCGCAGCCAGGTGATCCGGCAGTTCGAGCGCGCCGATGCCGACCCAGACCTGATCAACCAAGGTGCGCTGACGTTTGTGGTGGTGGGCGGCGGCCCAACCGGCGTTGAGATGGCCGGCGCGCTGTCCGAGCTGTTTCACATGGTGTTGCGCAAAGACTTTCCCCGGCTCGAAGTCGCCAGTGCCAAAGTGATTCTGCTGGAGGCGCTGGACAAGCTGCTGCCCATGTTCGACGCCGGCCTGCAAGCCAACGCCATCCAGGAGCTACACAAGCGCGGCGTCGATGTGCGCTTTCAGCAGGCCGTGGTGAAGGTGACGCCGGAGGCCGTGCATCTAAAGAGCGGCGAAGTGATTGCCACTCAAATGGTCATCTGGGCCGCCGGTGTCAAGACCAGCCCCTTGGCCCAAACGCTGGGCGTGGAACTCACTCGTGGCGGCCGAGTGGTGGTGAACGACGACTTGAGCATTCCCAATCACCCAGACGCTTTTGTGATCGGTGATATGGCCGCGGGCAAAGACACGGCCGGCAACATTTATCCGCAGTTGGCGCAGGGTGCGATGCAGTCCGGCACACACGCGGCCCAGCAAATTGGGCATCTGCTCAAAGGGGAGCCGACTGAGCCCTTTGCGTATAAGGACCCTGGCTTCATGGCCACCATTGGCCGGAATGCGGCCGTGGCGCAATTTCCATCCGGTGCGAAATTTCACGGCTTACTGGCCTGGCTGATGTGGGTGGGGTTGCATCTGATTTCACTGATCGGCTTTCGCAACCGCGTCCAAGTGTTCGTGAACTGGGTCTACAACTACTTCACCTACGACCGCAGCGCGCGAATGATTTTTGGACCGGCGAAAGAGCCACCCATGAAGTAGGGGTCAGATATCAGATATCAGACATGGAGACTACCGATCTGACATCTGACATCTGACATCTGACTTCTTCCGCTCACAACCCCATCTTCACAAACACCTCGGCATTCAAGATGCTGCCGCCGGCCGCGCCACGAATGGTGTTGTGGGCTAGGGTGATGAACTTGACGCCGTAGTCGCCAAACAACGGCTCGGGGCGCACACGGCCCACCACGGTTGGCATGCCGGCTGCACGGCCCGCACCACTCAGCCGGTCTTTGCGCGGTTGCGGCCGATCAGGCTCGTCGCGCACGATGATGGGTTGCTCGGGAGCCATCGGCAAGCCCGCCGTCATGGTGCAGCGAAAGTCGCGCATGACCCGCGCCGCATCCTCGGCCGTGGCCTTGGTAGCCAGCTCGACACTCATGGTCACAATGTGGCCGTCGATCACGGCCACGCGGTTGCAGTGCGCGCTGACGGGGAACGTGGCCGCCTCGATGCTGCTTGCGCCTAATTTACCCAGCAACTTTTGGGCTTCCTGCTCCACCTTCTCCTCCTCGTTTTTGATGAACGGCACCACGTTGTCGTAGATGTCGAGCGAAGGCACGCCTGGATAGCCAGCGCCACTAATCGCTTGCATGCTGACCGTGAACACGCGCTGGATGCCAAATGCTTCGTGCAACGGGCGCAGGCTCATGGCCGGCCCACTCACGGTGCAGTTGGTGTTGCACACGATGCCGCCGCTCCAGCCGCGTTGCTCACGCTGGGCTTTGATGAGATTCAAGTGCTGCCAGTTCACCTCAGGAATGACGAGTGGAATATCCTGCCCCATGCGGTAATACGAGGCGTTGCTGAACACGACCATGCCGGCCTGGGCAAACGCCGGCTCGATGTCCCTGGCCAGATCGTTGGGCAGCGCGCTGAACATGAAGCGCGGCGGCGTGGGTAGCTTCGACATAGCCTCGGCGTTGCTGCCGATCAGAACGGTGTTGCGCACCTTTATTGGAATCTCAGTGTCGAGAATCCAATGCGCGGCATCAACGTAGCGCTTGCCCTCGCTGCGGTCGCTGGCACCGAGGCCGACGATCTCGAATGTTGGGTGGTTCGTCAGGAGCTGGATAAAGCGTTGGCCCACGGCGCCGGTTGCGCCGATGATGGCCACAGGTATTTTGTTGGACATGCTGATTTTCTCGTTGAGCATCCCAGATTCAAGTGAGCCAGGATGGAATGAAAATTAATTAACGCCGCAGCACCGGCATGAACAGCCTCATGCCTGGATCTGGATGAGTTGTCCGCGTGGGTGCTACGGTCGGCTCCGTAGATGGCACCGGCGTTTGGGTTGGCGTTGGTGTAACGGATGTTGTTGACCATGTGAATTGTGAAGCAGGCACCTGCATCAACTCAGTAAGGTATTCATCGTGAATGACATTACGGACACCGTAGAGCGTGATAGTCAAAGCAGGAGTTTGCGCCGTTGAAGGGATATAGGGTGGATAGAACTTTGCTGCAAAAGTAGCTGTAATGGACTCTCCGGGAGGTAGAGGTACGTCGATGGTAATTCTAGAGAAAACACCAGGTGGTAGATCGTATTCAGGAACGGGACTTATGATCCCATCGGGTGCTGTCAAGACTCCACTGCCGTAAATATATCCAAAGGCGCTCGGCAAATATTGATAGATGATTAAACCCGGCAATGCAAGGCTTGAACTATTTGTGACATTCAGCGTAAAACGCACACTCTCATCGGCATTCAGTATGCCATCGTAATTTTCGTCAATAAGTTGCGCAAATTGAGTAGCTGTAACAGGGGGTGAGCCAATCCACAAAGTGGAGCTGTAAACATTATTAGTCAAATTTGTCTCAACACCCGCCGCTCCATTATCAGCAATCCGGACCTGATTAAAGATACGTTTTATATTTGGATCAATATTAGGGTTAAGCTTGACACCAAACGTAATGACGCCATCCGCACCATCAGGCAGATAGTGTGTTGGTGTTAGCGGCAAGCTTCCAATTAAGGTTGTGCAGATAGTACCGGCCGGACTCCCATTTGGACAATCCCACAACGCAGGTGCACTGGCATTGGCATCAAAGCTGGTATTGGATGGGACTTTTTCTGTAATAGTTACACCTTCGATTTGCGTCCTAGCTGCTGCAAAGCCTTTTTGGCCATATGAGATCAGAAATTTAGCCGTCGAATTAGGTTCCGCGAAGCTGAACTCGGCTTTCTTGCTGATCCAGACGTCGCTTCGAAAACTCATTGGCATATTTACCGCATTGCTACTTTCATAGTATCGTGTAAGTTCGTCGAAATAATAAAATGGAAGATCATGCCAATAAACAAACGCAGTGTTAATAACAGCAGGCTCATTCTGATAATTGACCGTATTGACGCGCGCATTAAATGAAGCGGTGACCACTTGTCCTGGATTTATTGGGCCGAAGGCGATGCCAATACTTGAAGATTCAGTAATGATTCCCTGACTTGCATGGACTGTATTGGAAATCAATTGAAAACCATCACTAACCCAAGGCGTTTGCAAATCGTTATTGAATAAAAGTTGATTCAGACTCTCGGAGCCAATATGGGTTATTGTGAAGGTGAATGTGATTAGTTCACCTGCGATCACATCGGCCAAGCCACGTGCAGTTGATAGCGTTTGCACCACTTCAAAATTCTTAGGATACAAAATCGGCGTTATGGCTTCACTTGTATAGGTGTAGAAGTCAAATCCATCGCTTATCTGCGCCTGATTCGAGGTATATCCAATCGGCGATTTAATGAAACTGGTATAAGGATAATCTTTTAATTCGACGACAAAACTTAGATGAGCAACATCACTTGGCCCCAATTGGGGGATTTGGGCACTCACTTCGTAAGGGTTCCAAGGGTTCCAATTGATGGAGCCATGCGTATTCGATAGTGTTGTTGTCAATACTTGACTTTCACCGTTATTCGGATCCAAAACAGAGATCGAATAAGCTGTCTTGTTTGTTGAGTTTGTAATACTGATCGTGTAAGTGAGTCGATCTCCCAAAGACAACTTGCCGTCCATGTTTGCGTCAAGCGCGAATACAGCCGATTTTGTGACTGATAACGGCACGCGCAGACCAAACGACGCAGTATTTGTGTAGATATTGTTTGTCGGCTCTGCATCCGACCCATGTGTGCCGTCATCACTAATTGAGGTTGTAAAAGTTGTTTGAGTGATGAGTGGAGAAATCATAGCAAGTGGGGCGACAGCAAAGCTAATAACTTTAGTCGACGGATCTATTTCAGCTGGTTGAAGATTTGAGACAGGAATATGACATTGCGTGCCTGTGCAAACCCATCCCAGTGCACTATTTATGGAATCCAAAGCCGCATCACTCGGTATATTGGCACCTATGACCACTCCAGTCGCTACCGCTGACCCAGAGTTTTGATAATAAATATTGAGAATTGTGGGCCCAGGATTGCCAACTCCGTTTGGCTGTTCGAGTGAGTAACCGATGCGCAATTCCGGCCGTGTAGGAATTGGCGTCGTGACAATATTTGTTTGAGTTAACAGACGGCCGATATATAAACCTCCGTCCTGATACACGGAAGCGAAATTGATAATGCGCGAGACTTGGGGGGCAATATAATTTCGCACTTTCACGCGAAAACTAAATTGAAAGGTTTGACCTACATTTAATTGAGGCACATTTACAACGACACCAGCAGGCGAGGCCGTAAAGCCTTGCTGTATCATTCCAAGTGAAGTTGTCATTGTTTCGGGAATGACATCGGCCTCAGACACAAAGGCGTCTCTGAGACCATCTTCAACCACAACGTTGGAAATCGCACTTTCACTTGTATTCGTCACATTGATTTGGTACGCGATCTGATCGTCTGCATCGGCTAATCCATTGGAATTAGCATCCAAGTAGAGATAAGTTATTTTGGTTGCATTTACCTGTGTATCATCAAGTTGATTATCTTTAACAAGATCCAACTTGGTCGCTGATTGTGCCGTTGGCTGATACTGCAAGCTAGAAAGCACAAGCGACAAACACAAAATAATAGTGCGTGGTATAGCAGAAATGAATTTCATAGTAAATGGATAAGAATCTACTCGCAGATCGTAACCTTCGAGGCAACTGTTGAAATATGGCAGGCTTGTATATAAACGGCCTATTAGTTACGCGCCATGCGCATTCGCATGATGAACGCCACTTTTCAAAGTGGCGTCCATCTTCGAAGAATCACAACGTCAGCGCATAGTCTTTGATCAACGGCAACGCCCGCGCCACGAATGCCTCAACCGTCATGGCCTTCAGGTCCTCGCCGCTGCGCAGCCGCACGGCCACGCTGTCGGCCTCCTGCTCCTTGTCGCCGATCACCAGCATGTAGGGCACCTTCATCAACTGCGCCTTGCGAATCTTGTTCTGCATCCGGTCGGGACCATCGTCCACCTTGGCCCGAATACCAGCGGCCATCAATCGCTTTTGCACCTGCTTCGCCCCTTCCACATGCCGGTCGGCAATGGGAATGATGGCGGCCTGCTGCGGGGCCAGCCACAACGGGAAGTTGCCAGCGAAATGCTCGATGAGAAAGCCGATCAGCCGCTCATGCGTGCTCAGCGGCGCGCGATGCAAACACAGCGGCGTCTTCTCCTCGCCATCCTTGTCCTTGTAGACCAGGCCGAAGCGCGGCGGCACCGCAAAGTCCACCTGGTTTGTGGCCAATGTAAACTCGCGCCCAATCGCGCTGGAAATCTGCACATCGATCTTGGGGCCATAGAAGGCCGCTTCGTTGGCGCGCTCGACAAACGGCACCTTGCCATTGATCATGGCCCGCCGCACCATCTCCTCGGTCTGAATCCACATGCCAGGGTTGTCCACATACTTCTTGCCCAGCCCTTCTGTGCTGTGCAGGCTCAGCCGCATCTGGTAATCCTTGATGTCGAAGATCTGGAAGTAGCGCAGATACAGATTCACCACGGCCAGAAACTCGCTCTCGAACTGCTCCGGCGTGCAGTAGATGTGCGCGTCGTTCATCTGCATGCTGCGCACCCGCATCAGGCCAAACAACTCGCCGCTCTGCTCGAAGCGATAGCATGTGCCGTACTCGGCCAGCCGCACCGGCAGATCGCGGTAGCTGCGCGGCTTGGCCGCATACAGCTTGTGGTGGAACGGGCAGTTCATCGGCTTCATGTAGTACTTGATGCCGTCGTCCAACTCCATCGGCGGATACATGCTCTCGGCGTAATAGGGCAGATGGCCGCTGCGCAGGAACAGGTCTTCCTTCGAAAGATGCGGCGTCTTCACCCGCTCGTAGCCGGCCTCGTTCTCCATGCGCTTGGCCAGCGCTTCGAGCTCCTCGATCATGATCGTGCCGTTGGGCTGCCACAGCGGCAGCCCCGGACCCACCTCATCGTCGAAGATGAAAATCTCCAGCTCGGAGCCCAACTTGCGATGGTCGCGTTTTTTGGCCTCTTCCTGCATGTCCAGGAATTGTTCCAGCTCGGCCGGCTTCTCAAACGCCAGCCCATAGATGCGCTGCAACATCGGGTTCTTCTCATCGCCGCGCCAATACGCGCCGCTGCTCTGGTTGATCTTGAACGCCGTCGGATCAATCTCGCTCGTGTTGCCCACATGCGGGCCGCGGCACAGGTCGGAGAAGCCGTCTTGCGTGTAGATGGAGATGACGGGAGACGATGGACGACGGACGACGGACGACGGTTCTTCGGTCGTCTGTCGTCCATCGTCTGTCGTCTCTGTTTTCTCGCCATACTCATCCGCCCCCTTCGCCAACCCATCGATCAGTTCCCGTTTGAAGGGGTTGTCCTTGAACAACGCGCGCGCTTCGTCGGCACTCACTTCCTTGCGGTCGAAGCCGATGTGCTTCTGCACAATCTCCTTCATGCGCGCTTCGATCTTTTGCAGATCCTCGGGCGTAAACGGCTTCGGCACCGCGAAGTCATAGTAGAAGCCGTTGTCCACCGGTGGCCCAATCGTGGGCTTGGCCTCGGGGAATTGCTCCAGCACGGCCTCGGCCATGATGTGGGCCAGCGAGTGGCGCACCTTGTAAAGCTGGGCCGGCATGTGTTTGCCCTTGCCGTAGGCGATGAGCTCTGAGCTTGGAGCGTTGAGCTGGGAGCTGAACTTGTTCTCGGCTCTCGGCTCTCCGCTCATCGCTCTCAGCTCACCGCCTCCCATGCTGCTGCCCGCGTTCTGCGCCAGCTTCTCAATGCGCGGTTTGGCGATGGCCAGGTAATCACTCGCGCGCAGGTACATCGAGCGGTCGAGCCGCGCCGCGTTGAACACGATCTCCTCATTCACCAGCAACGACGGATCGACGATCAACTCCAACTCGGGGTTGAACGAGAACGGCAGAATCGTGCCGGCCACCATGCCCGTCAGCTTTTCAGCCACATCCTGCGAGGCGAAGTTCGTATAGTCACCTTTGTAAAGCGCCTTCACCGCTGCCATGTCCACCTTGGCATCGCCCGGCAACACGGCCAGCACATAGTGCTTCTCCTTCTTGCCGACCTTGACCATGATGATCATGCACTTGGCCGCCTGCGACAGCTCGTTGCCGCGCATCTGCGACACCAGATCCGTGCGGCCCTCCGGCGCATGATCCATCAGCCGATAGCTGGCCGAATGCTCATCCAGCAGCGTAATCAGCCGGTCATACACGCTGGAAATATCAACATTTACAGGTTCCATTTAATCAATCTCCAAATAAGCTCAAACCTGATGGGGCGGGGATTTTGGACAGAATGACAGAATAGACAAACAAGTTTTGAATCTATCCCGTCCATTTTGTCATTCTGTCTAAACTCCCCGTCCTATCCGGTTTGAAAATTTACGAATTTAGTTTTGCAAAGGCTCGCACCGGGAAAGTGCCGGCCCCCTTAAATTTGGGTGGCACCGCGCTAAAGGCGAACCCTTCGTCGGGCAAAGCTTCAAGGTTGCACAGGTGCTCCACAATCAGGACGTTGCCGCCGAGTAACGTCGTGTGCACCGGCCGCGCCTTGCCGCGTGTGTCGTCGATGTTGTGCGAGTCGATGCCGACCAGCGCCGCACCCGACGACCATACATATTCGGCGGCGTGGCTAGTCAGAAACGGGTGGCCGGTGTAGTAATTCGCAGTGTCCCAATGCGCGGCCCAGCCGGTGTGCACCAGCACGGCCCGCCCACGAATGTCTTTGCCGAAGAATGCATCGGCATCCACCGCCAAACCCTGTTGATAATCTGCTCGAATCACAATGCCCTCCAAATCCGTCATCGCCTCCAACCCCACCTGCGACAAGTCCGCGCCGGTCTCGAAGCGATGAAACGGCATGTCGATGTAGGTGCCGGTGTTGGTCACCATTTCGATCCTGCCAATTTGAAACTCGGTGCCGGCCTCATAGTTCTTGCGCGAATCGACACGGCTGAGAAAGTCGCTGATTTTGGGGGCCGGCAACCCCTTGTAGGTCACCAGGCCGTCGTAGACCGTGTGGCTCAAATCGACGAATCGGCTCGCCCTCGGCGTATCCATATTTATATCCATGTCGCTCCTTATTGCCCGGTTCCAATCTCCGCTGCCGCCGGATCAGGCTTCACCGGCCACAATCGGTTGCTCACGCCGCTTACCAGCCGCCCGCCAAACATCGAAATCGACAAGCCCACGATGATGAAGGCGGCGGCCAGAATCTCCATCAACGTCAACGGCTCACCCAACACCAGCCACGCGCTGGTCATGCCCGTCACCGGCACCAGCAACCCAAACTGGGCCGTGAAGGATGCGCCGTAGCGCGCCATCAACTTGTTCCACATCACAAACCCAAATAGCGTGGAGCCATAGGTGATGAAGGCGATGCCGGCCACGCCCGCCCAGTCCAATTGCGCAAATGCCGTCACGATGCTGCTCGTGCCGCTCATCAATGCCGCAATCCCCAGCGACGGCAGCGGCGGAAACACGCTCGCCCACACCATGAACGACAGCGGGTCAATTGGTCCTTTGGCCTTCACAATGGCATTCCGGCTGATCAAATTCGCCACCCCCCACATCGCCGCCGAGGCCACCACCAAGGCAAACCCCAGCAGGTTGGCCGACTGGTCGGTACCTGCCGCGATCAGCCACAGGCCGACCAGCGCGAACACCAACCCAACGAGTTGCTGCGGCCGCACGCGCTCTTTGAGCACCAGCACGGCCAGCGCCAGCGTAAAAAACGCCTGTGTTTGCAGCACCAGCGAGGCCAGACCGGCCGCCATGCCCACCTGCATGCCCACGAACAGCAAGCCCTGATGCACCGTGCCCAACATCAGCCCATACGCCGCCACATAGCGCATCGGCACGTTGGGCCGCTTCACAAACGGCAACAACGGCAGCGCGATCAACGTATAGCGCAGGGCCACAATCAGCATCGGCGGCATGCTGCCCAGCATGAGCCGAATGACGACGAAGTTGAACCCCCACACCGCCACCACCACCAAAACAATCCCCAAATCCTTTAATTTCATGTTGCCGTCTGTCTTTCACTCCCAGATCACACACACTCACACGCACCAAACAAAAAAGACCCCTCGCCCGGTGCGCATCGGCACACTGGGGCGAGGGGTCTCGCGGTTCCACCCAATTTAGTTGCTGGTGGCTGGTTGTTAGTTGTTGGTGCGGAAGGCCTCAAAAGCCTGGCACCAGCAACTAGCCACTAACGACTAGCAACTGTCTCTTCTTCGCTCTAACGGGCGAACCCGGCGCAACTTGCTGTCTCGTTGCGCGCTCTCGGGTGGTTATCAAGGGGTCCGCACACGGCTGCACTTTCACCTTACATACAGCCTCGCTGGTTCGGCCGACGACCTTGCATGTCCCGATCAACGCTTTGTGTTCAAAATTGTAACACCCATGTCAAGCCCTATATTGTGTGAAGTCAAATATTCAGCAATTCTCAATATGAAAATTTAAGCCTGTTTTCCAGTGTTTTGACACTCAAAGATGACCGCCAGCGGGGAAAATGTAGCAATCGAAAGCTGAAAACTCCTCACAGTTTGTCATTTGCATACCAATCAACCAGTAATTATGTAGTGTTAGAGCATAAGTAGATCAAGGCGCGTTTCATATTGAGAATTGCTGTCAAATATTCCACCCTCTGGTTTCTTTAGATGCTGATTTAGCCCGATTTCTATATCTCGCAATTCGTTCATAATCCAAATCACAACGGGTGTATTCTGATTTAGCGGCATTTAAGCCATGTAGGGGCGGGTCTGAGACCCGCCCCTACGGAAATCCAGCACAAAGCAAGGCTGGAAATGAAGATTGCCGCTTTTTGAGAATGCACCCAATCACAACTCGCATCTTGTAATTCACTAGGACATATGTTTCAATGACTATGCACAACTTTGGTGGCGGATGGACAGAAGTCAAGCTTGATCGTCTAAAGCAATACCTTAAGGCTTACATGATCATTCTCAACAAGCACCCTGAACTAACGCCTATTTACTTAGACGCGTTTGCAGGTACTGGATCTCGACATGAAGCACAGCCTAAAAGCGAGCAGTTGCACGCTGATTTAGAGGCCAATACATCGCCACTAAAAGGAAGTGCTCGAATTGCTCTTGAGACAGAGCCGTCATTTCATCATTTTATTTTCGTTGAGCAGAAGTTAGAATTTGCGAATGAGCTGAAGAAACTGAGGGAGGAATTTCCTCATAAGGCGTCTCGAATTCGTATAGAACAACGAGAGGCGAACACTTTCATCAAAAATTGGTGTGCAGAAACCAATTGGCAAAGAAATCGAGCTGTTGTTTTTCTTGATCCATATGGTGGGCAAGTAGAGTGGTCAACGCTTGAGGCTCTTGCGAAAACAAAAGCTGTAGATTTGTGGATACTCTTTCCTGTTGGGATGGTTGTCAACAGGCTTTTGAAGGGGGATGCTCAGATACCTAAGAGCTGGGCTG
>Ga0105048_10013414_pt1 | contig 12807 bp, 12 predicted proteins | sample MAT05_FD_78382 | JGI IMG/M metagenome (GOLD analysis project Ga0105048, IMG submission 78382) | Freshwater microbial communities from Lake Fryxell liftoff mats and glacier meltwater in Antarctica - MAT-05 | ecosystem: Environmental > Aquatic > Freshwater > Ice > Liftoff microbial mat | place... | reverse complement strand
CGTTGCGCGAGAGCATTCCGCCGCCCGCAGCGCGACGCCACGACGAGAGCCCGGACGAGATGATGATGGCCTCGGAGCTGCTGCTCGAAGGGCAGCCCGGCGGCGAACGGCCCGTGTTCTATCGTCCAGGTGGTTGCGAGGCCTGTGCGCAGACTGGCTATCGCGGCCGGATCGGTATCTACGAGCTGCTCGTGATTAGCGACGCGGTGCGCAAGGAGATCCTGAACAACAGCGACTCCTATGCCATCACTCGCGCTGGAATGCAGGGCGGCATGCGAACGTTGCGTATGGATGGCTCGCGCCAGGTATTGCGCGGGGTAACGAGCCTCGAAGAGGTCCTGGCCGCCACACAGGCCGGCGACCTGGAGTAACACATGGCTGTCTACGCGTGGCGCGGGGTCAACGCATCCGGCAAGGAGGTCAAAGGCATCGACGATGCCGACAGCCCCAAGGCGCTGCGTATCTCCTTGCGTCGCCAGGGCGTGATGGTCACGCAGCTGGACCAGGAGTCGGTCGCGCGCTCGCGCGAGGCGCGTAACGTCAGCTTCAAGCGCATGTTCGCGCGCGTCACGCTGACCGACCTGGCGCTCACCACGCGGCAGATGGCCACGCTGCTCAAGGCCGGTATCCCCCTGGTCGAGGCGCTGGACGCACTGATCGACCAGATCGAAAAAGAAGACCTGCGCAACGCGTTCACGAACGCGCGCGACAAGGTCAACGAGGGCATTGCGTTCAACGACGCACTGCGCGCCCACCCCAAGATTTTCGGAGAGCTGTACACCAACATGGTCGCGGCCGGCGAGATGTCCGGCAACCTGGATCAGGTGCTGGCGCGCCTGGCGGACGTGCTGGAGTCCCAGGCACGCATCAAGGGCAAGGTGAGCAGCGCCCTGGCCTACCCGGTGGTCATGCTGGTGGTCACGTCGCTGATGGTGGCCGTCATGATGACGCTGGTGGTGCCCAAGGTGAGCGCCATCTTCGAGGATTTCGGGCAAATTCTGCCCTGGTACACGCGCCTGCTGATGTTCGTCAGCTCCATGTTCACCGACTACTGGTACCTGCTGATCGCCGGCATCGCGGGCACCGTTTATCTGTTCCGCAAGTGGCACGCCTCGGAGCGCGGCCGCAAGCAATGGGACATCTTCACGCTCACCGCGCCCATCATCGGCGCGCTGACCACCAAGGTGGCCTGCGCCCGCTTTGCGCGCACGCTGGCCACGCTGCTGAAGAGCGGCGTACCCGTGCTGTCTGCGCTCGAGATCACGCGCAACGTGCTGGTCAACACAGAGCTGATGCGCGTTGTGGAAGAGGCGCGCGAGGCCATCCGCGAGGGCGAATCCATCGCCAAGCCGCTGGCCAAGAGCAAGCGCTTCCCGCCCATCGTCACGCACATGATCGCCATCGGCGAGCGCTCGGGGGAGCTGGAAGGCATGCTCGAGAACGTCGCCGATGCCTACGACGATCAGGTCGATGCGCAGGTTCAGACCATGGCCAGCCTGCTCGAGCCCATCATGATCCTGGTGATGGGCGGCGTGATGGGTGGCATCACCTTCGCCATCCTGCTGCCGTTGATGAAGATGAACGAATTCGTGACTGGGGGCTGACGTGCCGCGACGCGCACGCAAACGAGGAGCTCGGCTCGCCCTGCCCTGGGAGCGAGAGGACAGCCCATTTCGTTCGCTGATCTCGGGACGCCGCCTGTGGCCCATCTTTTTCGGCGGCCTTTTGGTGCTGCTGGTCACGGGCGCCCACTGGCTGGGCGGACTCCGAGCCGACGTGCGCTCCACGCGCGTGATGCTGGGCGAAGTGGCAAGCGCCACGCACGCGTTTGTCCACGACATCGGGCGCTGCCCGATCAACGCACAGGAGCTGGTGCATCCGCCGCGCTCTGGCGTGCACTATTTGGCTGAGGCACCCATCGATGCCTGGGGGCGGGCCGTGCACCTGCGTTGCACGCTGCCGGCCAGCGAGGCGCAACGAGCCGAGGCCTCGCTCACCAAATATCCCGAGATCGAAGTGACCAGCGCGGGCAAAAGCGGCTCGTTCTTCGACGATGACAACGTCCTTTGATCATCACCGGGCTCCTGCCCAGGTTTAAAACGTGGCGCCCACCGCGCGCACAAAACAACGAAAAAAGGTTAGCCCATGCATCCCGAAAACAGCTTCGCCGACAACGACTCGCAGACCGTGCCGTGCTCGCGCCCATCGACGTTCGTGTCGGAAATCGCGCTGGCACGTGGTGAGCGCTCTCGCCTCGCCCGGCAGGCCATGACCTTGATCGAGATCATGATCGTCGTCGTGATCATGGCGCTGGTGGCCACCGGCGTCGGCATCGCGGTCATCCCGCAGCTGCAGAAGGCGAAGATTCAGGACACCAGGGCCGCTGTGCAGACGGTGCGCAGCGCCGTCACGCTGTACATCGCCACCAACAACGCCGACTGCGCCACCATGGATCAGCTGATCCAGGACAAGGCCATCGACAAGAGCAAGTCGACCCGGGACGCCTGGGACCAGGAGTTCAAGATCGAGTGCGATGGCACCGAGATCTTCGTCACTTCGTCGGGACCGGACAAAGAGTTCGAGACCGCCGACGACATCAAGTAGCCGACTGCTGAAGCGAGGTCCCGTTGCGTCAAGCGAGCACAGCTGCGCGTTGGAATGCCTGCCTCTCCCCGCGGGAGAGCGCTGGGCGTGCGCGCATGGCTGCACGTCGGCGGCAGGGCATCACGCTGATCGAGATCATGATTGTGCTGGTGATCGTGGCGCTGGGCGCGAGTGCGGCGTCCATGGGCCTGGGGTCGGTCACGCGTACCAACCTGAAGAGTTCGTGCGTGCGGCTGATGTCGCTCACGCGCTACGCGTACCATCGCGCGCTGACCCACGGCTCGACGGTGCGCGTCTCGCTGAACCTGGACAAGGGCACGTTCGCCGTAAGCGAGGCCTTCGGGCGTATCACGCTGGTACGCAGCGACGCGCCCCTGCGCACCGAGGCGGCGCGCGATGACGACGACCACCGGGACCCGGGCGCGGGCATCGATGCCTGGGAGTTGGCCAGGCAGCGCCTCGAGAAGCCCGAGGAGCTGAGCTTGCCGCCCTCGCCCTTTTCGCTGCTCACCACGCCCGACGGCAAGGTGATGGAGCGCTTCAAGACCCAACCGATCGGCGACAAGGTCCGCATCGTCAAGGTGATCGTGGCGCACGAAGCCCTGCCCAAGACCGAGGGCACGACCGACCTGTTCTTCTTCCCTTCGGGGCTGACCCAGCACGCCGTCATCCAGCTCTCCGACCCCAGCGGCACCGTCTTTTCGGTCGAGGTGCACCCACTGACCGGCAAGGGCAGCATTCACGATGCGCCCTACGAACCCGAAGTACTGATGGACTCCCAGGACGCGCGCGGCGACGAAGCCTCGCAGCTGAAGGACCGCTAGATGCGTCGGCGGCACACAGCAGGTTTCACGCTGATCGAGGTGATGATCGCCGTGGTCATCCTTGCCGTCGGACTGAGTGCGCTGTTTACCAGCGAGGCCGGCGCAATACGTATCGCGCAGCGCGCGCGCACCACCACCGTGGCCACCCTGCTGGCGCGCTGCAAGATGGGCGAGGTCGAAGAGAAAGTGCTGAAGGAGGGCTGGCCCGGGGACATCATCGAGGGCCGGGACGAGTGCTGCACAGACGCTGAGAAGGAGGGCTTCCGCTGCGAGTGGAAGGTGGAGCGCGTCACGCTGCCCGAGGTGGACGCCGAGACGGGCGGTACCACGTCTGGCATGGTGGGCGGCACCACCGCGGGAGGAACGCCAGGCGCCGGCGGCGAGAAGGGCGCGCTACCTCCACCCGGAGCCACCCCCCCCATCGGAGGCGGAGCTGGCGGTACTGCGGGCGGACTGGGTGCCGACTCGGATGGCGGCATCCTGGGCAGCATGTTGACCTCCGCAGGCAGTACAGGCGGTGGCGGCGGTGACCCCATGGCGCAGATGGCCATGGAGCTGGCGTTCCCGGTGATGAAGCCGGTCATCGAGGAGGGCGTGCGGCGCGCCACGGTGACCGTGTCGTGGAAAGAGGGCGGGGTCGAGCACAGCTTCGACGTGGTGCAGTTCCTGGTGAACGAGCTGCCCATGCTGCGGCCGGAGGGAGCCATCGATGGCTCTGCGGCCGGCACGGGGGGCGCCGTGGCTGGCACCGGCGCCGCGGGTGGCACCGCGGGCACCGGCAGCACGAGCACACCTGCGGCTGGCGGCGCCGCCGGCGGGGCGGTCCGCAAATGAGCACGCTGCGCAACCGACACAGAAGGCGCGGCATGACCTTGATCGAGGTCATGGTGGCAGTGGTCATGTTCGCGGGCGTCGGCGCGGTCATCTACGGCGGCTTCGCGCAGACCTCGCGCGCAAAGACCGTGCTGAACACGCAGCTCGACCGCTACCATGAGCTGCGCGTCGGCATGGAGCGCATGGTCCGCGAACTGTCGATGGCCTACGTGTCCACGCACTTTAACCCCAGCACATCGCTGCGCAGCATGCGTACAACCTTCATCGGCAAGGACAGCGGCTTCGGTGACCGCATCGACTTCACGTCGGTCTCGCATACGCGTGTGTATCGCAATGCCAAGGAGTCAGACCAGAACGAGATCTCTTACTTCATCACGGAGGATCCCAAGACCGACCGCAAGGTGCTGGCCCGCCGCATGCAGCCGCGCATCGACGATGAGCCTGGAAAAGGTGGACGCGTGGAAGTGTTGATCAGCGACGTGCTCGAGTTCGACCTCGAGTACCTGGACTCGGCCAGCTGGGAGTGGGTCAGCAGCTGGGATGCCGTCACGGGGACCGGCCAGACCAACCGTCTGCCCACGCAGGTGAAGATCCTTATCACCGTGCCCAGCATCGACGGCAAGAAGGGCAGAGAGACCTTCGGGACCCGCGTCAGCCTGCCCATGACCTGGGCCATGAACTTCGCGAACCAATGAACCCAGTCAGCCACCCGCGTGCCGCGAAACATCGCAAGCAAGAGGGTTTCGCCCTGCTGATTGCGATCATCGCGCTCACGATCCTGGCCGTGCTGGTGGCGGACCTGCACGAGACCACGGGCACCAACTTCGCCGCTGCCATGGCGGAGCGCGACCAGCTCAAGGCAGAATACCTGGCGAAGAGCGGCATTAACCTTACCCGCATGTTGATCGGTCAGGAGCGCGCGCTGCGCGTGGTGATAGCGCCGCTGTACAGCATGATGATGGATGGGCGACCGCCACCGCAGATCCCGGTCTGGCAATACGCCAACATGGTGTTGCAGCCGTTCGCCGACTTCGAGAATTCGAAAGAAGACGCCGCGGGCGCCGGCTTCGATCTCGACATGAGCAAGGGGCTCGGCGAAACGGGCGGCAGCTTCGAGATTCTGGCCACCGCCGAGAACGGCAAGGTCAACGTCAACGACCCTGGCATGGACGACCGCGCGATTGCGCGCAGCAACGTCGCCTCGCTGCTGAACACGCTGATCGAGGGCAACAAGAGCCCCAGTCGCTACGACCCGCTGTTCAACGAGCTGGATGAGCAGGGGCGCACCAATACGCGCGGCGACCTGGTCGCCAGCATCGTCGACTGGTGGGACATCGACGAGGCGCGCAGCAGCTTCGACCCGCTGCTGGGCACCGTGGACAGCTCGGGCGGAGAAGACACGGACTACTACCGCTCGCAGCCCGAGCCCTACAACATCAAGAACGCGCCCTTCGACACGCTGGAGGAGCTGCGCCTGGTGCGGGGCATGAGCGACGACGTGTGGGCGACCTTCGTGGAGCCCGACATCGAGGATCCTCGTACGCGCCTGCTGACCATTTGGGGCAACAACAGCATCAACCCGAACGAGGCCGATGCCGTCGTAATCTTGTCGCGGGTATGCACCTTCCCGGAGTTCAAGATGCAGCTGCTGTGCGCGGACCCGACCGGCATGGAACCGCAAAAGTTCATCAAGCTACTGACTCTCGCGCGCTCGTTCTCGCAGGGCATCCCCTTCTTCTCGCGCGCCAGCGACTTCAAGAACTTCATCCTAGGGAAACCCGAGGGCCTCTACGGCAAGCTGACCAAGCTGATGTCGAGCGGGCTCGGTACCATGCTGGGGCTGGGCGGAGCCGGCGCGGCCGGTGCATCCGCCGTCCCGTTCGTCGCCCTCAAGATCCCTCCTGCTGCCGCCAACTCGACAGCACCGGCAGCACAGGATCTGGAGCGCCGGCTGCAGCGCGCGTTCACGACCACCAGCCGCTACTTCACCATCGAGTCGACCGGTCGCGTGGGGCGCTCGCAGAAGCGCATCCGCGCCGTCATCAACATCGACGACAAGTGGACCCCTCCCAAGCCCAACGCGGTGGCGATGCCCCCCCTGGGCATCTTCGCGTACTACCGGATCGAGTAGTTCCCCGTTCTGAAAGGCACCTTGCCGCCATGGCGACCATTCTAGGCATCGATATCGGGAAGCACACTGTGCGCGGCGCGACCATCCGCACCAGCCTGCGCAATTTCGAGGTGGATCGTTTCATCGAGGTTCCGATCTCTGCGCTCGACCCAAACACGCCCCAGGCCGGCGTCGTGGCGGCCGCGCTGCGCGAGCTGCTGGCCCAGCTGCAAACGGCGCCCGACATGGTGGTCGCGGCCATCGACGGCATGCGTGGTTCGCTGCGTACGGTCAGCATCCCGCTGGCCGCGCGCAAACGCGCCGCCGAGGTCCTGCCCTTCGAGCTAGAGCCGCTGCTGCCCTTCCCCCTCGACGAGGCGGTTCTCGACTTCCAGGAGCTAGGCACGCGCGACGCGGAGCTCAGCCTGCTGGCCGCCGCCGTGCCCGAAGCTGCGGTGGCCGAGACCATCGCGCTGCTGGAGGGAGGCGGCATCGCGCCACGCGAGTTGACCCTGGGCTCGATCGCCCTCGATGGACTGCTGCAGTTCGTCGCGCCCCTGGAACAGGAGGCGTTCATGCTGCTGCACACCGAGAGCGAGCAGTGCGACGTGTGCATTTTCAACGCGGGCAAGCTGGAGCTGTGCCGCACCTTCGACGAAGGGACTCGCAGTCTGACCTCTGGCTCGCGCGCGCTGCTGGGTGCGCTGCACCAAACCGTCATGAAGTACCGCGCCGAGGGTGGCCCGCTGGTCACGAAGCTGCTCGTGGTCGGAGAGGCTGCGCTACGTCCCGAGTGGCTCGAGGCCATGAGCCAGACGCTCGGCATTCCGGTCGAGCCCGCGGTGTTGCCGGGGGGGCGGCTGGGCCAGGGCCCGGCGTCGCCCATCTTTGGCAAGGCTTTGGGGCTGGCAGGCCGCACGTTGCGGCGCGGCAAGCGCATCGACCTGCGCAAGGGCAAGTTCGCGCCTGCACGGGGTGTCAGCCAGCTGCGCAACTACGCGTCGCTCGCGGGCGTATGCGTGCTGGCGCTTACGCTGAGTTACACGTTCAGTATCTGGGCCGAATACCGTGTGCTGTCCGAGGAACGCGACGCACTATCCGCCAAGCTGGAGCAAGTTACCGAGTTGCACTTCGGCGAGAAGACCAGCAGCGTGACGCGCGCGCGAGAGCTGCTGGACGGCGGCGGCAAGACCAAGGACCCACTGCCACGCTTTGACGCGTTCCGCGTGCTGGGCGCCATCTCGGCAGCCGTGCCTACCTCGGTGAAGCACGACACGCGCAAGCTCGAGATCACCCTCGACGAAGGCGGCCAGACCGGCAAGTTCGAGCTGCAGGGGCAGATTCCCGACCTGGCCGCGCGCGACCTGGTGGCCGAGGCGCTGGAGGCGCACGAGTGCATCGAGCAGCTGGAGCGCGGCAAGACCTCGACCGTGCCGGGCCAGGACCGCAAGACGTATACGCTCGAAGGTGTGGTTGCCTGTCCAGGCTCCGCGAAGAAGCTCAAACCCGGCAGCAAAGCCAGCGCGAAGTGAGGTGATGCATGCCCACGTTTCTCGACTCGATCCGTGACTACTGGGAAAAGCTTTCCGACCGCGAGCGGCGGTTGTTGTCCATCACGGGCGCCGCCGTGGTCGCCCTGCTGGCCTTCGCCGTGGTCTGGATCACCTCGTCGGCCGTGGCCGAGGTGGAAGAAGAACGCAACGGGATCCGCAGCGTGCTGTCGGATATCGACCGCGCTTCAGACCTGTTGGCCAAGCGACAGGCCGAGCGGCGCGCGATGGAGCAGCGGTATCAAGTGAAGGCGCCCGCCCTCGCGGCCTTCATCGAGAGCAAGGCCAAGGAGCAGGGGCTCGAGGTGCGCCAGGTACTGGAAGAGCCCGAGAAGACCATCAACGGTTACCGTCGCCAGAGCGTGCGCGCAGGTTTGAGCGGTGTGTCGCTGCGGCCGTTCATGCACCTGCTCGCCACCATCGAGCAAGAGACCGCGCCGCTGGCGGTCGAACGCCTGGTGATCGAGCACTACAGCATGGGAGACACCTACAAGGTGGACATCGGTGTGTCGGCGTTCGATGCGCCCAAGAAGGGCGCCACGCCCGCAGCTAAACCGGCGCCGGCCGGCGAAGGGCGGGAGCCATGAAGCGCGAGCAGTGGCTGCCCGTCGCAGGCTACGCGGGCCTGTTTTTCGCTGCGTTTTTCCTGTTCTGCTACTGGACCTTCCCCTACGACCGGGTGGCTGCGTACCTGGTGGACGAGTTCGCCAAGAGCGGCAAGGGCTACACGCTGGAGATCGGCGAGCTGAGTCCCTACTGGCTGAGTGGCGTGGAGCTCACGGACGTGACCCTGCACAAACCAGAGACCGTTCTGACGACGACGCTGGGCGCAGGCAAGGACAAGCCGGCTGCTCCCGCCGGCATCAAGGTCAAAGAGGTGCGCGCGCGGCTCGGCCTGTTCGCGCTGCTGCTGGGCAACAAGTCCATCAACTTCGACGCCGAGTTCGACGAGGGAGCGATCGACGGCTCGGTGTCCGACGACGGGGATGTCAAACACGTCCAGGCCACGCTCGAGAAGGTCGACCTGGGCAAGCTCGGTGTACTCGAAGCGCTGGTCTCGCTGCCCTTCAAGGGCACGCTGAACGGCGACATTGATGTGACCCTCGGCAAGGATGCGAAAAACACCGTGGGCACGGTGAACCTGACGCTGGGCGGCCTCACCATCGGCGATGGCAAGGCCAAGCTGAAGGTGGGCAGCATGGGCGGCCTGACCGTCGACCCGATCGAGGCCGGCAACGTACAGATCGAGCTGGACGTGAAGGACGGCCTGGGCACGGTGAAGAAGATGTCGGCGGACGGCAAGGACCTGGTGCTGAAGGGCAGCGGCGACGTGCGCTTCGCCGACCCCGTCGCGCGCTCACGCGTGTCGGTGCTGTTGGCGGTGAAGTTCACCGACAGCTACCGCAACAAGAGCCCGCGCACGAAGGCCATGTTCGCGCTGCTGGACTCGGGCATGCCCGAGGTCACGGCGGCCACCACACCCGACGGAGCGCTGCAGTTTCGGCTGGTGGGCACGCTCTCGTCGGTGCGCGCACTGCCCCAGGGCTCGGCCCAGCTGGGCGGTGCTGCGATTGGCGCCGCGCGCGCACCTGCGGCTGCGCCCCTCTCCACCGACGACGAGGGCGAGTGACCCACGCGACGTAACGCGCTACGCTTGCCCTTCGACTTAGTTGGGTGATACGCGCCATGGCCAGACAGCGGCGAGAGCCGGAACAGCAGGCTGAACCGAGCCGCCGATCAGCGAAGAAGGCGCGCGCCGCCGACAAGGCAAAGCCTGCCTCCGTCGTTGCGTCCGAGCGCGATGGGCAGCAGCGTGAAGACGGCGAGGAATCGCACGAGCAGGCACACGAAGAGGACGGTGCCGCCCTGGAGAGCGAGCTAGTAGACGACGCCGCCCTGTCCGGCGAAGTCGTGGACGTCTCGGACGCGCCCCTGCCGCTGCCCAAGGGCGACGGATCGTCGCTGGCCCGCTACGACGCCCTGCAAGCGTACATGCGCGACGTGCACCGCTACAGCGTTCTGGACGCCGAGAGCCAGCGCGAGCTGGCCGTGCGCTATCGCGAAAGCGGCGATGTGGACGCCGCACGCCAGCTAGTCACCAGCAACCTGCGCCTGGTTGTGAAAATCGCCTACGACTACCGGCGCGCCTACCGCAACGTGATGGACCTGATTCAAGAGGGCAACATTGGCCTGATGCAGGCGGTGAAGAAGTACGACCCGTACAAAGGCGTGAAGCTATCCAGCTACGCCGCCTGGTGGATCCGCGCCTATATATTGCGCTTCATTCTGAACAACTGGCGTCTGGTCAAGCTGGGCACCACGCAGGCGCAGCGCAAACTGTTCTTCAACCTGAGCAAGGAGAAGGCACGTCTGTCGGCCATGGGCATCGAGCCCACCGCCGAGAACATCGCCGAGCGGCTCGACGTCAGCGTCGACGACGTCAACAGCATGGACAGGCGCCTGTCTGCAGGCGAGATGTCGCTCGATACACCCGTCGGTGGCGACGACAACAAGAGCCAGACGCGCGTCGACATGATGCCTGCGCTGGGCGGTCGGGTGGATGAGCTTCTGGCAGACGAAGAGCTGGGCCGCATGCTGCACGCGGAGCTGAACAGCTTCGGCGAGACGCTGAAGGGCAAAGAGCACCGCATCTTCTACGAGCGCCTGATGGCCGAGGACCCGCGCACGCTGCAGGAGCTGGGCACCGACTTCGGCGTCAGCCGCGAGCGCGTGCGGCAGCTTGAAAAGCGGCTTCAGGAGCGGCTCAAGAAGTACATCGAGGAGAAGCTGGGCACCGAGGTCCTGGAACCGTGAGCGGCACGCTGTGGATCGTTGCCACGCCCATCGGGAACCTGGAGGACATCACGCTGCGCGCACTGCGTGTGCTGCGTGAGGCGGACCTTGTGCTGGCCGAGGATACGCGCCGCACCAAGACACTGCTGGTGCACCACGGCATCGACACGCCACTGGCATCGCTGCATGCGCACACCAGCGATTCGCGCGTGGCCTCGCTGGCCGAGCAGCTGGCGCAGGGCAAACGTTGCGCGCTGGTCACCGACGCAGGCACCCCACTGGTCAGCGATCCCGGCCGCGAGCTGATCGAAGCGGCCGTCGCCCTGGACGTCACCATCGAGGCCATCCCCGGCGCCAGCGCCGTGCTGGCCGCCCTGTGCGTGGCCGGCCTGCATGCCGAACACTTTCGCTTCGTCGGCTTTTTGCCGCGCTCGGGTCGCCGTCGGCGCGAGGCGCTGAACACCATCGCCCACGCGCGCGAGACCAGCGTGCTGTTCGAGTCGCCCAACCGCATCCGCGACACGCTGCACGAACTATCACAGAGCTGCAGCCCCGGGCGCCGCGCCGCCGTCTGTCGCGAGCTGACCAAACTTCATGAGCAGGTCCTGCGCGGCACCATCGCCGACCTGCTTGCCGGACTGGACGAGACACCGCGAGGCGAGATCACGCTGGTCGTGGAGGGTACGGCGCCCGACGCAGAGGCCGACGAGAGCGACGATCAGAGCCACGAGATCGACGTCAGCGCCCTGCTGGACGCACGCAAGAGCGCGGGCGTATCGGCGCGCGACGTGGCCAAAGAGCTGGCCACACTGCTGGAGATCGACAAGCGCGAGGCCTATCGCCGTGTGGTCGAGCACCGCATCAAGGCGGGTTGATCAGAACTGCGCGGTCGCCGAGGCGTACACGTCGAAGATGAATTCGCTGGTCATCCAGAAGCGGCGTCCGGGCAAGTCGATGGTGGGCCGATGTGCCGGGTTGGAGGGGTGGCCGTCGCAGCTGCTGCCGGTCGTCGACGTGCTACGCGCGCCGCTGTTCTCGTCGCCGTTGCATGCATCGGCACCGGTCAACGTGTGCGAGGTGACCCACTGCAGGCCCGTCCCGAACGCGAAGCGCACGTAGCGCGCCGCGCGGATGTCGAGCCCCAGCCGGCCGCCGTAACGCACGCGCGAGCCGACGTCGGTCAACCCATTGAACGGCACGCGCTTGCCGACGTAACAGTCGCTGTCGTTGGCATCGCTACAGACCGAGCGCTGTGCATCGGCGTCTGCCTCTGCATCGAACGAACGAACGCCCTCGTAGTTCGGACGAGCGAGCGCCCCGTGGCTCGAGGTGCCCAGCGCGTCGTACAGCACGCTGTAGTCGCGCCCGCGCGTGAAGTAGGTGGCGCCCAGCCGCGCATCGATTGCCACGCGCTGGAACCGCCCCTTGTGCTCCCATGGAATGAACTCGGTACCGAGCGTGGCCATGATCTGGCGGCCGGGCGCTTTTTGTGCGTAGCCTTTCAGGTCGCCGCCGGGCTGGAAAAACTTGCGAGCGCTGGACGCCCACTCGACCAGCGCGCCCAGGCCCGCATACGGCTCGAAGTAACGGAAGCGCTTGGACACGCGCGTCTCGAGCGCAAACGCGCTGACGCCGCGGCTCACGCCCGAGCTAGCCGGGAGCGACGCACTGAAGTCTCCATCCTGACCGCTTGGCATTCCGCACACGGGGCCGTTGTCTCCCACCTTGCACGGGCGCATCAGACCGCCGATGGCGCGGCGCCCCTCGACGGACACCAGCCAGGTGGGCAACCACGGCTTGCGCTCCTGATTGGTCAGCGCGACTGCGCCGCCCAGGCCCAAGTAGTCGAAGCCAGCGCGGGTCGGCGAATCGGTGGGCAGCGAGAACAGCGTACTGCTGCCCCCGCCGAAGTCACCAGGGTCGGTGAGCAGCGTGCCGCCCCGCGCGGCTTGCTGGCCACTCAACAGGCTGACCGAGCGATCGTCGCTGAGCACCAGCGGCACGCGCGCGAAGGCCATCATGTCCTTCCAGAGGCCCACGTCGACGCCCAGCATGAGCTGGCTGCGCTTGTGCTCACTGTTGGCGACCGACG
>Ga0105048_10013412_pt1 | contig 12809 bp, 7 predicted proteins | sample MAT05_FD_78382 | JGI IMG/M metagenome (GOLD analysis project Ga0105048, IMG submission 78382) | Freshwater microbial communities from Lake Fryxell liftoff mats and glacier meltwater in Antarctica - MAT-05 | ecosystem: Environmental > Aquatic > Freshwater > Ice > Liftoff microbial mat | place... | reverse complement strand
CTCGCCCTCTGGGAGAAGACGGGTGGAAGGTCGGGTGTGTACCGACGGGATGTCGTCGGTGCCCCGGATGCGCGGGGTGCACGGGATGCATCGGCGACGTCGACGGGCGACACCACGGTCTCCGATGTTTCGGATACTGTTACGAACGTAGTAGAATCGTAATGAAAGGTGAGACGGGCCGTTCCCTGGCGTTCAGGGGAGTGTCATCTCGCCTGCCAGCACTCATGACACCATCGACTCACCTCCCTCACACGCGCAGGATCCGATAACGCATGGGCAAGATCGTCCTCTTGGCCGTCGCCGCCGCCTGGGCAGCCGTCCTTCTTCCGCCGTTGCTCCGCTCGCGCCTGGAGAACCGTCCCGGATCGTCGGTCACCGACTTCCGTCGGCAGCTCTCCACCCTGCAGCGCACCGTGCCCACCCGCTCGATGACCCCGATGCGCTCGATGGCCCGCCCCCTGGCGCCGTCCCCGCTGCAGCGCCCCGCCGTCACCGGGCGTTCCGCTCATGTGCAGCCCGGCCAGTACGGCCAGCCCAGCGAGTACGGCCAGTACGGCCAGTTCCAGCGGCCCCACATCGCCGCGTCGGGCGAGCGCTCCCTCGCCCGTCACGACCGGCACGACCGCAGTCATCGCGAGCCGGCCTACACCGGTGAGCTGCAGCGCCGATACGACCGAACCGATCGTGCTGACCGGACCGATCGTGAACACGCCCCGGTCGGGCGCGTGCGGCCGGCTCGTCGGGTCAGCCAGCGAGAAGCCGTGCGTCGCCGACGTGCGAACGTGCTGTTCCTGCTCGTGGCGATCACGGCGACCACGCTGTTCCTCTCCGCGACCACCAAGTCGTCGTTGATGGTCTATGCGTTCGCTCTCGCATTCGTGTCGCTCTGCGGGTACTGCTACAAGCTGGCCCAGCTGCGCCAGTACGAGCAGGACCGTACCGGCTACGACGCTCAGTGGTTCCACGCGGCCTGACGCCGCCCGGATACCCGTCGGAGGCCCGTCGGCGTTGGGTTTTGTCCGCACTCCCGCCGCTACACTCGGGGGCTCCAACGGGGGTGTAGCTCAGTTGGCAGAGCGCAACAATCGCACTGTTGAGGCCAGGGGTTCAATTCCCCTCACCTCCACCCAGGGAACCTGACATCGGGCCCGCTCCGATCCACTCCACCAGGAGGGGATCGGAGCGGGTTCTGTGCTTTTCCTGCAGGGTGTGCTGCTGAGGTGCTCTCCGGCGTGGTGCTCTCCGGCGTGGTGCTGGACGGGTCGCTGGACCGGTCGGTGTGACTACCGTGCGATCGATGACGAAACCGGCACCGCACCCATCCGACGACCCGACGCATCACGATGCGGTCGAGGCCTACTGCGGCCGGCTCAGCTACGTCGCCGGTGACGAGCTCACGCTTCACGTGCGCTGCACCACCGAACGCTTCGACGTGGAGATCTTCCGGTGGGGAGCGACCAGGGAGCTGGTGTGGTCGGCCACCGATCTGCCCGGCGTCGAGCACGCCACGCCCTCCGATGCCGACGCGCATGGCTGCAGGTGGCCGGCCGCTGTCACGCTGTCGGTGCCCTCCGACTGGCGTTCGGGCTTCCACCACGTGCGGCTGCGCGCTCACGGCGCCACGGAGGGTCGCGATGTCGGCGATGCCTGCTTCGTCGTGCGCGCCCCCCGGCCGGTGGCTCGTGCGCTGGTCGTGATCGCGACCAACACCTACAACGCCTACAACAGCTGGGGCGGTCGCAGCCTGTACACGGGTGCCACACGCGTCTCGTTCCGTCGGCCGTTCGGACGGGGGATGATCGATCGGCCGCACACCGAGCGTGACGACCGCAAGTCGCGGCCGCTGCGGTGGGGTGAGGCCCCTGACGTCGACGGCGAGATCTATCAGCAGTACCGGCACGCGCTCGGCTACCCGGGCTACATGAGTTCGGCGGGCTGGTTCACCTACGAGCGCCGCTTCGTCGAGTGGGCCGAGGGCGCAGGCCTCGAATTCGACTACGCGATCTCGAGCGATCTCGCCCGTCACCCGGGCCTGCTCGACGGGTACACGGCGATGGTGTCGGTTGGCCACGACGAGTACTGGTCGGCAGGTCAACGCGACGCCGTCGAGCGGTTCGTGGCGGGCGGGGGGAACCTCGTGTCGATGTCGGGCAACACGATGTTCTGGCAGGTGCGATTGGTGGACGACGAGCGAGGTCCGGAGGACCGCCCACTCGACTCGATCGACTCGATCGACTCGCCCGACTCGCCCGACACAGGGGCCGCACTCGTGTGCCACAAGTACAAGGCCCACCTGCACGATCCGGTGCTGGCCGAGGGGCACCCCGAGCTGATGTCGGGCATGTGGGCCGATCCGGTCGTCGGCCGGCCCGAGACGGCGATCCTCGGTGCCGGTTCGGCGTGGGGCCTCTACTCCCGCTTCGGTCATGCCACCCCACGCGGTGCTGGCGCGTTCACGGTGTATCGCGACGCACACTGGCTGTTCGAGGGGACAGGTCTGCGGTACGGCGATCTGCTCGGCGCGCGCGACGGCGTGGTGGGCTACGAGACCGTCGGATGCCGGCTCACCTTCGACGAGTACCAGTTGCCCGTCGCCGCGGGGGGTGACGGTACGCCGCCAGACATCGACGTGGTCGCGTTCTGTCCGTCGTCGAACCTGATGATGGGCGAGTACCCGTCATCGATCGCCGCACTCGACGACCAGGGCGATCTCGAGTTCGTCGCCGAACGGCTCCATGGCAGGGTGGATGCCGACTCGATCGCACGTGTGCGGCACGGCAACGCGGTGATGGTGGTGTGCCGGCCGTTCGGCGCGACGGGTGGCGAGGTGGTCACCATCGGCAGCACCGACTGGGTGTTCGGACTGGCGGGCGATCCGGCGGTGGCGCGGGTGACCCGCAACGCCGTCGAACACTGCACGCGTCCCGCTCGCTGAGCGGCGCTTCGGGAGGGGCCGGACACCCTCGGGACGGGCGTCCGGCCCGACATCAGGAGCCCGTCAGACGGGATCAGACGGGATCACACGGGATCAGACGGGATCAGACGGGATCAGACGGGATCAGACGGGATCAGACGGGGAGGTCGCCGGTGGCGGTGCGGGTGGTGCCGTGATCGGTGAACGCCTTGATCGTGTTCTCGGCGATGCGCATCTGGTGGATCTCGTCGGCCCCGTCGGCAAAGCGTGCCCACCTGGCATGCTGGAACATGTTGGCGAGCGGTGTGTCGGTGGAGTAGCCGAGCGCACCGTGCACCTGGATCGCGCGGTCGATGATCCGGTTGAGGCTGTTGGCCACGAAGTGCTTGGCCATGCTCACCTCGGTGCGGAAGTCGTCACCGCGGTCGATCTTGTACGCCGCGTGCAACACCATCAGCTTGCACTGGTACAGCTCCATCGCAGAGTCGGCGATCAGCCATTGCACACCCTGCTTCTCGGCCAGGATGCTGCCGTGGCTGTAGCGCTCGAGCGAGCGGGCCACCATCATGTCGAGCGCAGTCTCGGCCTGGGCGATCCAGCGCATGCAGTGCGCCAGACGAGCGGGGCCGAGTCGGTATTGGCCGAGCCGATGGCCGTTGCCTCGGCCGCCGAGGATCTGCGAGTCGTGCACCCGGAGGTCGGAGATGACGATCTCGCTGTGACCGCCGGGGCCATGCATCGTGGCGATCTCGCGCACGTTGTCCCAACCCTCGCTGGGGAGGTCGATGATGAACGCGGTGTTGCCGCCGCGTGAGCCTTCGGGGACGTCGAGTTCGGTCTTGGCGATCAGGATCGCGAACTTCGCCCGGTTGGCACCGGAGATGAACCACTTGTGGCCGTTGATCACCCACTCGTCGCCGTCCTCGATCGCATGGGTCTTGATCAGCGTCGGGTCGGAGCCGGCCACCTCGGGCTCGGTCATCGCGAAGCACGACGAGGTGACACCGTCGCACAGCGGCTTGAGGTACTTCTGCTGCTGCTCGTCGGTGGCCCAGTGCAACAGGGTGTGCATGTTGCCCTCGTCGGGGGCCTGGCAGTTCAGCACCCAGGGGCCGACACGGGTCTTGGCCGACTCGGCCTGCACCATCGCCAGCGCGACGTGGCCGAGCCCCATGCCGCCCCACTCTGGCGGCATGTGCGGCAGCCACAGCCCCGCCTTCACCGCCTGCTTGCGCAGACCGATGAGCGTGCCGATGTAGTCGCGCCGCTGACTCTCGGCCATCTCCTCGCGGTGGCCGAACGGCTCGACCGCCGGCTTGATGATGTCGTCGACGAACGAGCGGACTCGGTCGCGGATCTCCTGGTGCTCGGGCGCGAGCGTGAAGTCGATGGCCATGTGATGCCCCCAAGGCAGATCGTCGCCGGATATCGAGCGAAGCATCAAATCCTATAACGTCTGCGGTGATGCCCGTCGGCCGAGAAGCTCCGCGACGCCGATGGAGGTCGGGCCTACCTTCGCATCCACGCCCAGGTGCTGAATCGACCCGAGGCGTCGTTCGCCGACGGTGATGGTCGGCGCGACAGCATCCATCGGTGGCGAGCACTCGTCGGTCCGCTGTTGCCCGACGTGGCCGTGCGCCGACTGCACCACCGTTTCACCGCACTGCGCGTCAGCGCCACCGAGCTCGCCCGCCGGGCAGCGGCATCGCCGCGCCGTGACGACCAGCTCTTCGTCAGCCACCTCACAGACCTCGTGGCAGCGTTGCTGGCAGCCGAGATCTCCCCGGAGACAGCGGCGCTGCTGACGGCGCGCTCTGCGGTGGCACCCCGCTGATCGCCGCCTGCGGCTCGCCGGAACGCAGGGACGCCGAGTACACCTGCACCCCATGAGCACCGCTGCCGCCCCCGACCCGAACGACGAGCTGTTCCATCCGGTCGGCGACCACCAGTCGTGGAGCGAGAGCTACTACTTCAACTTCGTCGACCCCACCACGGGGGTCGGCGCCTTCACGCGCATGGGTTTCCGGCCCAACGACGGCTGGGCCGACGCGCTGCATGCGGTGTACCTGCCCGAGGGGCGGGTGGCGTTCACCTACGGCCGGCGCACCGACCTCACGCCCGAGGTGGTCGCTGGCCTCGGCCCGATCGACCCGGCCGTCGGCAACCTCACCCTGCGCCGGGGTGAGGCGTTCGCCCAATGGGACATCGTCTACTCGGGCGAGGCGCAGGACATGGATGACCCGAGCGTGATGCTCGCTGCCACGAAGGACCGACCCGACGGCTGGCACCGGTCGGAGCACCTCGAGATGGAGGTGACGTTCCGAGCGCTCAGCCGGCCCCACTACGCCGTCGGTGGCGCACAGGGCCATTTCGAACAGACCGGACACGTCACCGGCACGATCCGCCTGGGCGACGAGCAGTGGGACGTCGACGCGTACGGCGTGCGCGACAAGTCGTGGGGGCCGCGCACGTGGCAGGGGCCGAGTGGCAGTGCGGCCAAGGCTTCGGGCCCTGCAGCGGTGGAGAGCGGGTGCTTCCTCAACTGGTTCTCGATGAACTTCGGCGCCGACCTCGCCCTCGGCGGGGCCGTTGGCAAGACCGCCGACGGCACGTTCCGCGGCAAGGGCTGGATCCAACGCGACGGCGAGACGCTCGACCTGAACGACGTGACGATGACCACGGTCTACGACCCGACGAACCCACTCCTGCACGAGACTGTCCAGCTGCGTGGTACCGACAGCAACGGCGCCCCGATCGTGGTGGACGGCGCCGTGATGACGATCTGCCCGACCAAGATCCCGCGCCGCGACGGGGTGACGTTCGTGAACGAGGGCCTGGCCCGGTTCGAGACCGATGGCCCCGACGGCCGACTCATCGGCTACGGCATCGCCGAGCACTGGCACGCCGTCGCGCGCTGACGCATCTCAGGCCGGGATTCGCGACGGCGGTCAGCCACCGAGTCGCTGCATCTCCTTGAGCACGCGTTGCGGGCTCACCGGCCGGGGCGTGCCGAGCACCTGGGCGAACACCGCGATTCGGAGTTCCTCGAGCTGCCAGCCGAGGTCGATCACCTCGGGGGTGATCTGCGAGCGCTCGAGCGCGCGCAGCAGCTTGCCGTAGCGTTGTTCGAGCGCATGGATCTCGTAGAGGTTGCGCCGGTCCTTTGCCGGGTCATCCGGCAGCTTGTCGAGCCGGCGACCGATCCCGCGCACGTACCGGAGCACGTCGGGCAGCCGGTGCGCCCCGGTGGCCACCACGAAGCCTGGCCGCACCAGCCGGTCGAGTTGCGCGAGTGCGTCCTCGGCAGACGCGCGGACCGGGTCGGCCTTCAGCCTGGCGAGGCGCTGCTCGACCTCGTGCGCCGCAGCGAGGATCTCGGCCACCGTGGCGAGTGCAGTGGCGATGCGCGAGGGCACCTCGTCGAGGGCGCGCCTTCGGAGCGCGATGAACTCGTGCTCGGTCCACACCGGGCCACCCGCATCGGCGAGCAGCCGATCGGTGGCGGCCACGGTGCAGTCGCGCCCGAGGTCGTCGAGCGTGAACGGCGAACGAGCGATCGTGAGCCGCGAGGTGTTCGTGAGCTTCGCCTCGGCGGCGCGCTTGCCGACGGGCACGGTGAGGAGCAGCAATCGACGGACGCCCAGCCGCATCACGCGTTGCTGGAGGTCGGGGTTGGTGAGCACCCGGATCGACACCGAGTCGCCGTCGTCGACCAACGCCGGATACCCGCGCACGACACGACCCTCAGCGCTGCCTTCGATCTCGCGCGGCAGATCGCCGACATCCCAGTGGGTGATATTTGTGCGCTCCTCGATCGGCATCACCCGTGCCACGGCCGAACGCAACCGGGGGTTGAGCTTGGTGCGCATCCCATCGAGGTCCTTGCCCACTCCGAGACGTTCGCCGCGCTCGTCTTCCACCGAGAACGTCACGCGCAGGTGTGGAGGCATCTTGTCGAGGTCGAAGATCTCGGGCGGCACGATCACCCCCGACGCATCGGTGAGTGCGCGCCCGACGACGGCGAGGAACGGCTCGTTGGTCGGCGCTGCTGGAAGCCTGCGCCACGCGGCCGCTGTGATCTCGGCGAGTGGATGCAGCTCCTTGCGGTAGATCTTCGGCAACGACTTCGCGAGCGCGGTCACCAGTTCTTCGCGCATGCCGGGCACCTGCCAGTCGAAGCCTTCCATTCGCACCCGGTTGAGGACGGCGAGTGGCACGTGCACCAACACACCGTCGTCGACGGCGCCCGGGTCGAACCGGTAGGTGACGTCGAGCTCGAGGTCGTCCTGCGTCCACGTGCCGGGGAAGTCGCGTGGGTCGAGTGCAGTCTCGGAGGTGCCGCGCAGCGATGACAGCCGCTCGACGGTGAGGGTGAGCAGGTCGGGATCGGTCTTGCGGGCGGTCTTCCACCACTTGTCGAACTCGCGGCCGGACGTCGCCGTGGCAGGCAGCAGCCGATCGTAGAACGCGAACACGATGGCGTCGTCGGCGAGGTCGACTCGGCGCACCCGCTCGCCGAGGTCGCGGAGGCTGTCGACGAAAGCTCGGTTGTCCGCCAGGAACATGTGCGGGGCGTTCCACTCGAACTGCACGAGTGCGTGGCGGATGAACAGTTCGCGCGCCATGCCCGCATCGAGGCGTTCGAGACCGATCGCCCGGCCGCTCACGATCGGCAGGCCGAACAGCGTGGCCCGCTCGGTCACGACGGCCCCGCCCCGCCGTTCGTCCCAGCGGGGGTCGTCGTACGAGCGCTTCACGAGGTCGCCGGCGATCCGCTCGGCCCACTCCGGTTGGATGGGGGCGACCGTGCGCGCCCACAGCCGGTTGGTCTCGACGAGCTCGGCGGCCATCACCCAGCGCGGCAACTGCTTCGCGACCGACGAGCCACCCGCGATCGCGAACTTCGAGCCGTGCGCACCGCGGTACTCGCGCGCCTCGCGACGGTCTTGGCGCGCCTTCTGGATGGTGGGTGCCGGGTCGCTGCGGTCGCGGCCATCCCTGCCTGTCGCGTCACGCATGCCGATCTGCGACAGCAGGCCCGACAGCAACGCCTGGTGGACGCGGTCGGGGTGGCCGGCCTCGGTGCCGTGGCGGATGCCGAGCTGGCCGGCCACCTGGCGGAGCTGGCTGTACAGGTCCTGCCACTCGCGCACGCGCAGGTAGTTCAGGTACTCCGACCGACAGAGTTTGCGGAACTGGCTGGAACCGAGGTCGTGCTGGCGCTCGCGCAGGTGGTCCCACAGGCGAACGAACGCAAGGAAGTCGGAACCGTCGACGGCGAAGCGCCGATGCATCTCGTCGGCAGCCTGGCGATGCTCGGCCGGACGTTCGCGAGGATCCTGGATCGACAGTGCCGATGCGATCACCAGCACCTCACGCACGCAGCCGTGGCGATCCGCCTCGATCACCATCCGCCCGAGGCGCGGATCGACGGGCAGGCGCGCGAGTCGTGTGCCGAGCTGGGTGAGGCGGCGACGACCGTGCTCGTCCTCCAAGCCGATCGCGCCCAGCTCTTCCAGCAGCGCGAATCCGTCGCGGACGGCACGCGAGTCGGGCGGGTCGAGGAACGGGAACGCAGCCACGTCGCCGAGGCCGAGCGCCGTCATCTGCAGGATCACCGACGCGAGGTTCGTGCGGAGGATCTCGGGTTCGGTGAACTCGGGACGACCGAGGAAGTCGTCCTCGGCGTAGAGCCGGATGCACACGCCCGCGGCCACGCGACCACAGCGACCCGCTCGCTGGTTCGCCGATGCCTGCGACACCGCTTCGATCGGCAGTCGCTGCACCTTCAGACGGTGGCTGTAGCGCGAGATGCGAGCCGATCCGGCGTCGACCACGAATCGAACGCCGGGCACGGTGAGCGATGTCTCGGCCACGTTGGTCGACAGCACCACCCGTCGGCCGGGGTGTGGCTGGAAGATGCGGTGCTGCTCGACCGCCGACAGGCGTGCGTACAGCGGGAGCACCTCGGTGTGGCGCAGGTCGAGGCGACGGATCGCATCGGCCGTGTCGTGGATCTCTCGCTCACCCGACAGGAACACGAGCACGTCGCCAGGGCCCTCGTGCGCCAGTTCCTCGACAGCGTCGATCACGGCCTGCACCTGGTCGCGGTCATCGGCAGGATCGTCGCCGATCGGTCGGTAGCGCATCTCGACCGGGAAGGTTCGCCCCTCGACCGAGATGATCGGCGCCGGTCGGCCGGGTTCGCCGAAGTGCTCGGCAAAGCGTTCGGTGTCGATCGTGGCCGAGGTGACGATCAGCTTCAGGTCGGGGCGCTTCGGCAGCAGCTGACGCAGGTAGCCGAGGAGGAAGTCGATGTTCAGGCTGCGCTCGTGCGCCTCGTCGATGATGATCGTGTCGTAGCGGCGGAGCATCCGGTCGCGTTGGATCTCGGCGAGCAGGATGCCGTCGGTCATCACCTTCACGAGCGTCTGTTCGGCGACGCGATCGGTGAAGCGGACCGAGTACCCCACGGCCGCGCCGAGCTCGACGCCGAGCTCGTCGGCGATCCGCTCGGCGATCGTGCGCGCCGCCACGCGACGTGGCTGTGTGTGCCCGATCATGCCGTGTACGCCACGACCGAGCTGCAGGCACAGCTTCGGCAGCTGGGTGCTCTTGCCCGAACCGGTCTCGCCGGCGACGATCACCACCTGGTGCTGTTCGAGCGCTTCGGCGAGGTCGTCCCAGCGTTCGGCGATCGGCAGCCCATCGGCCGCCCGCACCACGCCGGCCTGCTGCAACGTGGTGAGCGTCGAGGCGCGCAACTCGCGGGTCGCCAGCACCGCTGGGCTGTCCGGACGTTCCGGTGGGGAGCCGGGCGAGCCGGACGAGCTGGCGACGTGTTCGGAGCGGGGTGGGCGGCGACGGGACATGATCGGCGTCGACGGTACTCCGCACGCCGGGATGCTCCCTCGTGTGATTCGCACCGTCCTGGCGTCGATCACCGCTCGCGTGCACCGAAAACGGGTCGTGCCGCACACCGGTGAGCAAACGGGGGCAGCTCGTCGATGTGCGGCACGGGTGCCGGGGGCGCTCAGCTCGGGGGAACGAGCACCTTGCCCAGCACGTGGATGACGCCGTTGGTGGCTTGCACGTTGCCGACGGCCACGGGGATGCCGTTCACCAACGTGTTGCCGGAGTCGTCCTTGGTGATCTCGAGTTCGAGCCCGGCGACGGTCTCGATCGTGCCTGGCCGCAGGTCGGACAGCGACAGCTTGCCGGCGACGACGTGATATGTGAGCACGGTGGCCAGCAGTTCCGGGTCGTTCGTCACCGCGTCGAGGGTGGCGGCGGGCAGCGCCTCGAAGGCCGAATCGAGCGGGGCGAACACGGTGAACGGACCGTCACCCTTCAACGTGTCGATCAGGTCGGCCTGCGTGACCAGGGTGGCCAGGGTCTCGAAACCCGGCAGGGTGGTGGCGACGTCGATGATGTCGCCGAGCGGCGGGACCAGGACGTCGCCCATCACGTGGACCACGCCGTTCGTGGCCTGCACGTCGGCGGCAGCGATCTTGCTGCCGTTCACGAAGACATCGTCACCGTCGCGGGTGATCGTGAGCGGTACACCTGCGATGGTGTCGAGCTGGCCCTCCTCGAGGTCGGCGGCGCTGATCTCGCCGGCCACCACGTGGTAGGTGAGCACGGTCGTGAGCGTGTCGGGGTCGTCTTCGATCGCGTGCTTGATGTTCGCCGGCACCTTCATGAACGCGTCGTCGGTGGGCGCGAACACCGTGAACGGACCGGGGCCACGCAGGGTCTCGACGAGCCCGGCATCGACCACCAGTCCGGCCAGCTGGGTGAAGACGTTCGCCTGGAGAGCGGTGGCGACGATGTCGAACTCCTCCGGCGGCAGCGGCGCAGCCGTGGTCTCCACCGTGGTCGATGCGATGGTGGTCGGCGGCGCGACGTCAGCCGGGTCGTCGGAGCAGGCGGTGGTCGCCAGACCGAACGCGACGACGAAGGCGAGGCCGGTGGCGGCACGGACCTGCCGACGTCCACGGTGATGAGGGTTGTGAGGCACGGGATCGAACGTACCGATGGGCCATGAGGGCTGGCAGGGGCGCAGGTCCCCGGGGCACGGGACCAAAGACCCGGGTTCTGGTTCGGTCAGGCCTCTCTGCGACCGTTGACCGACTCGACCCGCGTGGCTACGGTTCGGCTCGACCGCTGGGGTTTCTCGAACACGCAGTACACGATCGTGATGCAGACCTATCCGTCGCCCCCCGGTCCCGGGTCGGTCGGTCACCGGTCAGTCGTCGTCGATCTCGGCGTACTTCTGGATGCGGGGTGGGCCCGCGGGGGAGAGCTTGAACGTCAGCTCCATCGGTTCGCCCGCCGGTCGGCGCAGGAGGATCCGCCCCGCGGCCGCGGTGATCGGTTCGATGCGGACGACCTCGAAGGCGCCGCCGCACTCCGCACGCCACCCCTCGGCCTCGGCACGACGGCGGTCGTAGGGCTCGTCGGGGCCGACGTTGTCGGCGAACAGGGCATCGGCGACATCGTCGTCCCAGTGCCGCAGTAGGGCCACGAGACGGTGCCCGTACTCGTCGACCAGCGGCGCGTGGAGCGGCTCGGCTGCGGGGAACGAACCCGCCTCGAGCAGCAACTCGAACACGTCCTGGGTGAGTTCGGCCATCGGCGCATAGGTGACGTTCGACAGCGCCACCATCCCGAACCGTCGCCCGGCCGACCAGCGCATGTTCGAGCCGTAGCCGGGCAGGCCACCGGAGTGCGACACGACCCTGCCCATCCGTGGATCGTTGCGCACCCGCAGCCCGAGGCCGTAGCCGTTGGCCACCGTGCGGCCACGCAGCACGGCCGTACCGGTGTGATGGTGGTGTTCCTGCAGCTCACGACGCGACGCCCGCGTCAGCGGTGCGTCGTCGGTGCCGTCGCGGCCGGGGAACGCGTCGTCGAGCCAGGCCACCCAGCGGGCCACATCGGCGACGGTGCTCCACAACCCGCCCATCGGGGCGATCTCGCCGTCACCGAGGGGTGATGGCCCGTCGGGTACGGCTGCGCCGTCGCGGGCGCGGTGGGGTCGCGCCCAGCGGTCGTGATCGGGTCGCAGCCAGCCGGTACCGGTGAGCCCGAGCGGACCGAGCAGGCGCTCGGTGACGAGTTGCTGCACCGGCCGACCGGTCGCCCGCTTCACGACCCGCCCGAGGAACCCGAAGCCGAGGTTCGAGTAGTCGAACGAGCTGCCTGTCGTGCCCGAGAACACCAATCCCGAGCGCACGACCTCGTCGAGGCCGTCGTCGGTGATGTCGAGCTGGCGGTCGCCCCACGGGTTGTCGGTCACGAAGCCCGCCGCCATGGTGAGGAGGTGTCGGATCCGCACCGGACCTGCATCGTCCGTGGGGCCGCGTATCCCGGCGAGCTCGGGTGCATGGTCGGTGATCGGGTCGTCGAGCGACAGCACACCCTCGTCGCGCAGCGACAGCACCGTCGCCGCGGTGAAGCTCTTCGTCATCGACGCGATGCGGTACACGCTGCGTTCGGTGGGGTTCGTCCCATCATCGAGCGTGCCGAACGCGCCGCGGTGGGCCAGCCTGCCGTCGACCACGAGACCCCAGGCGATGGAGGGACAGTGGTGCTCGGTCCCCACCCGCACGACGAGCGACTCGATCTCGGCGATCGCCGCTTCGATCGAGGTCACCGGGGGCCGAGTGCGCCGACGATGGCGTCGTAGAGGTCGTCATAGGTGTCGGTCGCCGGGAACTGGGGGAACTCGGCCTTGATCGACTCGGGGGCGTGGAACCAGAACCCTGCGTGTGCGGCGCCGAGCATGGCGGAGTCGTTGTACGAGTCGCCGGCCGACACGACCCGGTAGTTGAGCTCGCGGAAGGCGTTCACCGCTCGACGTTTCTGGTCGGGCATGCGCAACCGGTAGTCG
>Ga0105048_10013411_pt1 | contig 12810 bp, 12 predicted proteins | sample MAT05_FD_78382 | JGI IMG/M metagenome (GOLD analysis project Ga0105048, IMG submission 78382) | Freshwater microbial communities from Lake Fryxell liftoff mats and glacier meltwater in Antarctica - MAT-05 | ecosystem: Environmental > Aquatic > Freshwater > Ice > Liftoff microbial mat | place... | reverse complement strand
GGCTGTCTAGCGACAGGCCGCACGTTTCCATGTTTCCTGTAACTTTGCTACATGGAGACAGGCGTTTACATTCCCATTATTTCAGATTATGGTTTCAAGGCCACTTTTGGAAACGACACCGATGACTTGTTTCTTCGTACTGCTTTACAGGCACTTATCAAGTCACAAACGCCCATCAAATCGGTGCGTTTCGACAAAAACGCCTTTGAGGGCTTGACCATCGACAGCCGGAGCGGTGTGTTTGATTTGTCCTGCACCGACGAAAACGGCGGTCAGTTTATCGTCGAGATGCAGTTGGGCTATACGCCCCACTTCGTACAACGGATGAAATACTACACATTACAGAAGTTTAATACGTTGGTTGAGAAAGGCGATTTTGACTACGCCAACCTGCCCAAAATCTACACCATTGCGCTGTTGGAGAAAAATATCTTGCCCACCAAGCACTTTCACACGGTTTCCAACCTGCGAAGCGAAGATGGCGAAATTATTGATCGCCAAATGACGTTTATTACCGTAGAATTGAGCAAGTTCAAGAAGGAAATCGCTGACATTCAGACTGATTTAGAAAAACTGGTTTATACCATGCAAACCATACATACAGCCGAACCTACGCAATACCCGGCCTTCTGGACAGAAGAGTGGCTGAAACGGGCTATTGATGAGTTGGACACTCGCAAAATGACACCAGAAAAGCGGGCGTACTTTGCCCGTGTGACAGCGGCCAATGCCGAAGCGGTGAAAGCAGAGAAGCAGAAGATTCAGGATGCAAAATTAGAAGTCCAGACGAATGCCGTCCAAAATCTTCTGGGTTTAAAAACCTTAACAGTTGAGCAAATAGCTGTTGCCATTGGTGTTTCAACTGACTTTGTTCTTGACGTTCAACAAAAACTAGCTGGCGACAGGTAGTATATCTCGACAGCCAACGTTTTTGCTTCCAGTTCAGCGCTCTTGGTGACAGGTAGCGCGGCTCATAGTCCAGCGACAGCCCAACCGGCCATGTGTGTAAAGGCTCGTTCCTTGCCATCAGCCCCCTAATGTGCAACATATCGCCTTCCCTGCGTAGGTAGGGTTGAAACCATTGGAGAATCGGATACACATCTCTGCAAGTTAAGCCTGATAAAGGCCCATACCTGTATTTTTCTTAGTTTCGCCTGTTAGTAAAAAAATAGATGAGTGCGTTTTTACCAGCACCGATTATGGCGAAACTTGACAAGCAACAAATCCAGGAAATTGCTGAGCAATTAGACTGTGGCTTTCGGGCCTTTTGCCACAAAACAACCGGAGAGCTTATTTTTATCCTCGATACAGTAACGTTCCCCTCAGCCGATTTAGACGCATTTGAGGAAGAAAATGAGCGTTTAGACGAGAATCGTGATGATTATTTTGAAATTGAAGCGATGGGGTCGAGCAACTCATTTCGGGTCATGGTGGACTTTGCTGAACAACTGACAAATGCGAAAGTACAAGACGCACTTTTTCGAGCACTGAACAAACGGGGACCATTCAGGGAGTTTAAGTTTGCAATTGATAATTCGGGCGATGTTAGGCAGCAGTGGTTTGATTTCAAGAATCAGCGGTACATTGACTGGGTAACCCAACAATTTTGGTAGTTGATTCTTAACTCCTCTCTCTCCGTTTGCAACGCCTTCACCGGGTTGGCCGTGGCGATTTTGACTACCTGGGCGTTTTGGGTCGTCAGGATGGCGGCAGACCCGGTAAACATGGCAATCCCAAACTGCACGACCAGTAGCGTCTGGACCTGGACCTGGATACGGTTGTCGATTGGTGGTTTGAGTACTGACTCTCCAAATTGTTTGCCAGAATCGAAAAACAAACATGGCCTACACCCCTTCAAAAGCTAACCGAATACTGCACTGTGCCCTGTTGTTCGCGGAAGGTTTGCAGGCCCCGGTTCAGCACGGTGGTGGCATTTACAGATAACCGATGCACGGGCGTTACCTGGTAGTCGATTCCCAGACCGGTGCTGATAACGGTCCCTTGGGTGTTAAACTCGGCCAGCACCTCAAGGCTTTTTAAGTAATTGGCTGTCAGCCGCAGACCGAGTTTGTTTTTCAGGAGTTGCTTGCCGATTTCGAGCGATGGGCCATAGAATGTGCTGCTCAGGTCGAGCCCTGTTGTGCGGGTGTATCCGTAGCCCAGGTTCACATCTAAGCTGGTTATCAGGTGCTGAAAGGCGTAGTTGAGGGTGTAGTTCCAGTTTTCGTTGCGGTTCTGATCGGCCGTAAACGGGTTCAGATCTTCCAGTTCCTGGTACGTAGCCGAGCCAGTTATAGTATGAATGGTTGTTTCGCGCGCCCAGAGTTTGAACACGCTGCCCGATAGCGTCCGGTTGTTTTGGGCCACGCGGGCCGTATCGTTGATGGGGCGATAGCCTGCCCGTTGCGCAATGCCATAATTGGAATAAGCCAGATCGAGGGTCAGGTCTTTTTTCGAGGCATAAGACACACTCATTGAACCGATCAGGCGGTCGGTACGGGTTTTTTTCTGGTTCATCAGGTTGTCGTGTTGCCAGCCGATACTACCACGGAGTAGAAGCCGCTTTTTGAACAGTTTGAGGGAGGGTGCCACCGTTAAATTCTCCAGATCCGTCTGGAAATAATACGCTCCCATCGACTTGTAATCGGGCTCGATGCGCTTATACCGAAGTTTCAGATCGGCCCACCGGCCCCGGTAACTGAGCGACGCTTGGATGGCTGTATAAATTTGGGTCGATTCCCGCGCTGTGAACAGATTTTTAAGTTGTCCCAGATACCGAAACCGTTCATCGCGACTGGTAGTCGTTGCCACCGTATCGGTCCGGCTATCACGGGTGTAGGCACTGCCGGCCGCGTCGATTTCGACAAGCAGGTTTTTATTGAGTTGAAACCGTCCGCTCAGGCCCAGGACCACGTTTTCGGCGGGGGCCATCTGGGGTAGGGTATCCGTCCTGATTGAGTTCACATCGTCGGACACTCGGAGTATAATCAGGTCGAGGTAATTGCGGGTGTTGCCCAGGCCAACTTTCGCGCTATAACCCGTCCGGCGAAACGTGGCAACGCGGTCGGGGTCGGCGTAGTTTGCGTCGATAGCCCGGTTAAATTTGCCCACCACAGCCCCTACCCGCAGAAAGCCTGGATTAACTTCGATCCCTGCACCCAGAAACGTGTGGCCTGCCAGCGTGAGGGGCGAAAACACCACGTTGCGGTAACCGGCGTGCAGCGTGAGCCAGTTGCGGAAACGCGGACTAACGCCCACCTGGTTGTACAGCTGGCGATACCGCTGGGTTTCTGAACTCCAGAGCAACCGAACCGGCACCGTCCAGCCCGAACGCGACGTTAGGGTCAAATTTCCGGTCAATCCCCAGGGCATCACCTGCATGTGCGGAGTTTCCAGCCCGCGCAACGAATAGAAGCCTGTTGAAAGCCCAACATCGCCCGTCACCTGTACAGAAGGCGCTTTCTGAGGCAACGAATCCGGTTGGATCGAGGCACCAGAAACGAGGTTGAACTGGGTAGTTAATCCGAAAATGAAGAAGAAAAGCAGAGCTGTTTTCACGGCGTTTTGTAGTTGTAGAGGAACACTACAAAATTGGCCGTTTTAGGGGGCCGGGTTCAATACGAACTTGTTTGTATTTTTGGGTTTTAGCCTACGCGGAAGGGATTGTCAATTTTCCTCCCCGTTGCCCGCTGCTGCCGGGTAAATCGGTGCTCCGTCTGTCTCTTTACCAGTGTTGACATATTCCTGACCGACCATGAAAAAACTCTTCCTTCTCCTTGCTATCTGTCTGGAAATCATCCCGGCAATGGGCCAAGCACCCACCGAAACGTACCCCGACGATTCGGCCTCCATCGAACAGGCGGGCGTACCCAAAGGCGAACTCATCAAGCTGACCTTTAACACATCAAAAATCTTCCCCGGAACCCGGCGCGACTACTGGATTTACGTACCCGCCCAATACCGCCCCGACAAACCCGCCTGCGTCTATGTTAATCAGGATGGCATTCAGTGGAAAGCCCCCACCGTTTTCGATAATTTGATTCACCGCAACGAAATGCCCGTTACCATCGGCGTGTTTGTGATGCCGGGGGTAGTGCGGATCGTTGAGGGAGACCCGACGCATGACCGGCTCAATCGAAGTTTCGAGTATGATGGATTGGGCGATGCGTATGCCCGGTTTATTCTTGACGAACTACTGCCCGAAGTGGAGCGGCAAAAGACGGGCGATGGCCGACCGATTCGACTCTCGAAAAGCGGTAACGACCGGGCCATTGGCGGGTCGAGCAGCGGGGCCGTTTGCGCCTTCACGGCCGCTTGGGAACACCCCGAAGCTTTTTCGCGGGTGTTTAGTGCCATTGGTACCTACGTATCACTACGCGGGGCCGACCGCTACCCGACTCTGATTCGGAAGTACGAACCCAAGCCGATCCGCATTTTTTTGCAGGATGGCACCAACGACCTGAACAACTTCGTGGGCGATTGGTGGAAGGCCAACGAAACGATGGAGCGGGCTTTTGTCTTCGCGGGCTATGAGGTGAATCATGCCTGGGGCGAGGGTGGCCACAATGGCAAACACGGCACCGCTATTTTCCCCGCAGCCATGCGATGGCTTTGGAAAGGCTACCCAGAACCCGTGGCCAATGGCTCCTCTAAAAACCCGTTTCTGGCGGAGATCCTGCTACCCAACGAGGGCTGGGAACTCGTTGGCGAGGCATCCACCTTTACCGAAGGGCCAGCCGCCAACGCCAACGGCGAGGTGTTTTATCACGATGTGCTGGCTGCCAAAACCCTCAAAGTGGGGGCCGATGGCAAGTCGACGGTGGTGAACGAGAAGGCCAACAAAGCATCTGGAACGGCCTTTGGCCCTAACGGATTGCGCTATACCGTGTCGAGCCGCACAAGCCGGGTGTATCGCTACGATAGGTCGGAAAAAGAAACGATACTGGCCGATAGCCTGGCGGGCAACGACCTGATTGTCGCTCCAAACGGAAACGTCTATGTCACCGTACCAGATGGGTCCGACAAGCCCGGCAAAGTGGTGCTGATCCGACCGTCCGGCGAAAAAGTGGTGGTTGATGGGGGCGAAAACACCACCGGCCTAAAACTGCCGAACGGCCTTGCCCTGACCCCCGACCAACAGCAACTTTACGTGGCTGAGTCGGCCTCGCACTGGATCTGGATTTACCAGGTGATGCCCGACGGAACTCTGACCAACAAACAACGGTACGGCTGGCTGCACGTACCCGACACGGGTGAAAACGCCTGGCCCGACGGCCTCAAATGCGACCGGGAGGGACGCCTGTACGTGGCCACGCGCCTGGGCATCCAGATTATGGACAAGACGGGTCGCGTCAATGCTATTCTGCCCACCCCCAACGGTTACTCGTCTAACCTGTGCTTTGGGAGCAAGAACTTCGATACGCTGTACGTAACCTGCCGGGATAAGGTCTATCGGCGGAAGGTAAACGCGAAAGGACCGTAAGAAACCTGGGTTTGGTGTACACCACAAAAAAACCATCCGGTGGAGGAGACGCAACTATGCGTCTCTACACGCTTTGTGTCTCCGTATTTCTGCGTGATGCCATCAGCAACCGGAAAAGTCCGTAGAAAATAAACACCACTGCCAGCCCGAAGGAAAGCCACTTTGCTAATTTGAACACCTCACAGAATACGGCCACCGTCACCGATTGGTTTGGAAAACTGATGAGTAGTGTTACAATGGTCGCGTTCTCCAGGTAATCGAAAATCAGGCTGGCGAATGGAAGCAATGTGACACGGGCAAAGGGTTTATACGGTTTGTTTCGATACAACAATGTCAGGATAACGGCAAACAGAAAACTGTACACAATTGGATAAGCTACGTCGGCGGTCAGTTCGGTTTGGGCGTAGTAGGCGCGGGCTTCGGGGCCATAATCGGCTACCATCTGTAAAGTTCGGGTGGGGTTGAAACCAACTGTCAGGTCGATGGGGCCAACGGGTTTGCCCGCTAACCGATTCATATTTGTTTCCGCATTTTTGAGCCAGTAGGCCGGGAAACTGATGTAAATGGCCAACAGAAGGAGCAAGGATTTCCCGTTGGCAATGCGGTCGAGGAAATTGATAAGAGTAGTCATGGCTAGTAGGAGGAGTAAGGGAGATAAAGAAGGCAATTGGGTAACTGACGTAACGGGTCAATTACCCAATTGCCTCAGTTACCCAATGACAAGCTACTTGATTTCTACTTTGATTCGCCCTCAACGCCTTCGATTTTCAGGTAATAATCGGAGGCTGCTGTGCTACCCCCGCCATTGCTACTCAGAACTGGCTTGGGAATGCAGAAGCATAGTTTCGCCTTGTGTTTTTCGCTGTACACGCAACGCGTTTCGCCGGTGCAGGGCTTGGGGGGCTGAGTGCCGCAGGTAGGGCAACCATCGTCTTCGAACTTAATGACCAGGCCTGTTGGCTTGCGTAGCTCGGCACCACTGATTTCACCAGCGCGGGATACGAACATCAGGGTTGACCCGTCGCGGAGTCGAACTACGTTTCGCCCTTCGCGGATATTAACTGAACCTGATTCGGAGGTGCCTGGCACTACGTTACCAGCGTACGATTGGGCCACAATGGCCACTAATAAAGCGAGTACTGAAAGGAATTTTTTCATTGGATTTTGATTGGTTTGAATTGGTTGAAAAAAGAGAAAATTAATTGTGAACACTGGTTAAAAAAGAGGAAATTGATTGAGAAAAAGAGGACGCGGTTTGCTGTTGCGATTTTACTCCCGTTGCGATTTTACTCCCGTTTTGATGATACAAAGATGGCGGATCGGAGAGGGGCAAATCCATACAAACAAGTTTGTATTTTTCAGATTGCAACCAGAACTGAAGCCTGTTTTGCGACGAATTTTGCCGGATACAATGCCTGCAATTCGTTGGTAAGACCCTTGTAAATGGCCGGGTTAAACGGAGCCATGAACTCGGTAACTGGATTGTTGGTTCGGCGGGTTTTCAAACCCATGTCGCGCATGAGTTCGTCGGCGTGGTGAAACGAGAACGGGATCACACATGTCCCCGACGCATTGCTTTTGGGAGCGCGTTGCACCAGCCATCCGTGGTGTAGGGCAATCTCCAGTTTCATAGCCTGAGCGTTGGGCAGGTTCAGTTGCCCTTTGAAGTACTGGGCTGAATAATGAGCGGCCAACTCCGACGTGAACGGGGTGAACAACGATGGATTATACCCTACAAATGTTAGGTTCGGTATATCGGCAGGCACTACGTTGCGGTACAACTGGAACCAGCCTTTCTGGTTGCGAATCCGGTTGCTAATTGCTTCGCTGAAAAATGGCACCGATTGGCGGAAACCCGTTGCGAAAACCACCTGATCGGCCACAATTCTCCGGCCTGATGTCAACACAACGCCATCGGAGATGAAGCGGGCGATTTCACCTTTCTCCAACTGAATGTCGCCCGAAGCTGCCCGCTCGTAGAAGTTGTCGGACGTTAAGCCGATGGAACAGTTGGCGATGCTGTCGAAGGGTTTGTCGGGGAGAAGACCGCTCTTTTTGAGTTTCAACTGGGCAGCTACTAATTTGCCTAACCCCTTTACCAGGAGCCCTGTAACGGGTTTGCCCAGCGGGCCGTGCAGAAATTTATGAATGCCGAACAGAAACCGATACGGAAACAATGACTCCCCAAAACGGTGTAACAACAAGTGTTTAAAGTTCAAACCCCAGAAAATACGGGGCATTTTCCACTTGGCTTCCCGATAAATACAAACGGGCTTCTCCGACACATTGCTCACCTGCGACAGAATGTCGTGGGCCGATTTGGCAAAACCCACCACGGCCACTTTCTGGTGCCTGGCTGCGTCGAGGTGCTGTTGCCGGTACTCTGTGCTGTGGAGCACTGTTCCGTTGAACAAATCGCGTCCCGGTATCTGGGGCATATTGGGCTCGCTAAATACCCCATTGCAGACAACCAGAAAATCGACAACTGTTTCGCTCACTTCGCCGTGTCGACGGGTGTGAATCACCCAGCCGCCAGCCCCGCCGTCGATGGCTTCGGTATGCTCTACGCTTGTGCTAAACCGGATTGCGTGCAAAATGCCGAACTGCCGGGCGTAGTTGGTTAGGTATTCCTGCACTTGCTTGCCCGTTGGCCATTCGGGGTAATGTTTGGGCATGGGGAAGTCGGTGAACGTGTAGGTGTCGCGGGTGTTTTGGGTAGTCACGTTGGGGTATCGGCGGGTGGAGGCCCACACCCCACCCAACTCAGCTTCGCGTTCGAACACCACGACTGAAAAGCCGTGTTCACGCATGGTTTTAGCCGTTACTAAGCCGCTGACTCCGGCGCCAATGATGGCTATTGTTTGTGTCGTTTTCATGGTTGTTTTGATTGATAGAGGAAGCCGGTCCCGCTCCGGCGTACCGGCCGTTGCGGTTTTGTCCGGTTTGTATGGTACAAAGATGGCCCCTCAGGCAGGGCGAAATCCATACAACCTTGTTTGTATTTTGGGCTCAGCTATACCACTAATTTTGTTACATCGTAGGCGAAATAACTGTCAATCAGCTTCATATTTAGCCTGGCCGGTACGATCGAAATCAACAGGTTTCGCAGGGCGCAGATCGCCCGATTTTCTAACTGACCAATTTCGCCAAGTTGCAGGCTGGCTTTCACGATGCGCTCAGCTCGTGGGAAATGAAGTTTTTCGTACCGGGCAAAGGCCGCTGGAGTCAGCCCGTACGTATCAATGCATTTGGCTAAGATATAGGCACCTTCAATGGCCATGCAGCCCCCTTGTCCCAGATTAGGCGTAGTGGGATGGGCGGCATCTCCCAGTAACACCGCCATACCCTTCGACCAGCCCCGTACAGGAACCCGGTCTGTCAAACTGTTTTTTAGAATATGCTTCGTATTTCGAATAAGTTCAGGGATAGGGTAGTGCCAATCGCTGAAGTGGGTCAACAACCTTTGCCGACTACCTTCCGGTTCGTCGCTCTGCATAAACGGTTCGTTCAGGGTAGCCCACCAACCGAACTGACCGTCTTTTATCGGGACTATGCCCACCCGCTTGCCGTTCCCGTAGGTTTCGCTGCCGTAACCCGCATCGAGGTCCATCTCACAAACTCCCCGCCAGATGCTATACCCCCTGAAAACGGGCGATCCATCGTTGATAATCTGTTGACGAATCACAGAATGCAACCCATCAGCGCCGACGACAGCATCTACCGTTTTATGAGTGCCGTTTGTGAACACGAGGTTGACCTTTCCGGTATCGAGGGTCTCAACTGATGCTACCTGATGATGCGTGTGCAGTTCAGCCTTGACGTTTTCTAACAACACAGTATGGAGGTCGGTGCGGTGCAGGCAGATCGTTGGCAGGTCATAGTGTGGACTGGATTTGCTGAGTATTCGTCCGCTTTGGGTTTTCAGAAACACGTTCTCAACAACCCCGCTCACCCGCAGTATATTGTCGAGCAGCCCCACGGCCTGAAAAACTTTCAGCGCGTTTGGGAACACGCTGATTGCCGCTCCTACCTCGCGGAACTCGGTATTCTTTTCATAAATATGGCACTGATAGCCACTATTTTTCAGGCAAATAGCCAGGGTTAATCCACCAATTCCACCTCCGATTATGGCAATTTCTTTCATGATCGTTTTGGGTTAATATACGATTGAAAAAGCCACACCACAAACAGACAACCGAAAATCAGGTCTCCACTGGTCATCAGCGCAGTTTTCAAGGGCAGGTCGCCGATGAGCCAGCCAGCAGACATCGTCACAAAAAACGCGAGTTTGCCCAGGGCACCCACCGCAATAAAAATTCGTGGGGCGCGGTTTGCCCACGCGCAGTAGCCGTAACCCAGGCCCATGATGAAGACAAATTCGGCAATAATCCAAAGATAAAGAGGGTGTGCGACCGGGGGCAGACCCAGCCATGTCCGATCTATCGGCAAGACAGGCACAAAGGTCATAGCCCCCAGCATATTCATAATGGCGGTAGTCCAGAGAGCCGCCCGCATCCAGGCCGGTAAGGGTTGTATATGGTCAGGTTGCGCGAAAAAATCGGATGGTTGCATGGGTATTTTTTTGTTGATTGTCAGCTTCTTGCGAGATTTTGGGGTGGCAAATGCAAAAAGATAGGAGCTAATGCTCCTGCCTTTTTGCATTTGCCACCCTGGATGGATGGTTTAGTTGGCCGCCTGAAAACCACCTGGCCCTGATGGCAGGTAGAACAGAAATTTAACGGTGTCGGGTGTGGTAGCACCCACCAGGTAGTAAAACACCATGTTGGTTCCCGTACCCTTGCAGGCATAAGCCTCAACGCCCCCCGTGTTGGGTGTACTTAAGTAAAGATGGGCCACATGAGTAATCTTGTTTAACTTGACTATCTTATTAGGATTCCCGTACTCTCTGAGTTCTGGGTTGGTAATCGTTTTCTTCTGAAGATCAACCCAGGCTGTAACGTAGTACTTGTCTTGCCCGTTGCTGTTGCTAATTCCAGAAGAATAAAGACATAGACTCACGCCTGTAGCACGGGGAGCGTACGACATTTCATCAAATGAATACTGGACCTGCTGGGCAAATGAGGTGGCTGCGAAGCCGAGCATAAGTGCAAATACAAAGCATACTGTTTTCATGGTACTTTTTGGTTGTAGCCAATGGCCGGTTTGGTTAAAAAAGAGGAAGATTATTATCCCGTTTGGGTGATACAAAGATGGCGGATGGGAGAGGGGCAAATCCATACAAACAAGGTTGTATTTTGGGGTCAAAAACAAAGAAGGCCAGAGCGCGATGCTCTGGCCATTGGGTGAAGTAGTCAGCTGTTCCGTTAATTTCCCAGTTAAATACCTTGCGGTGACGGTACATTGATTAGGAATTTCAACGTGTCGGGTGTGGTTGCTCCCACCAGGCGTATTCAGATACGGGTGGCCGACATGGGTACGTGTAGCCGCCGTTCAGGTTGATTTGATTAATGAACTGGTACGCCTATTTGCCGGGCCAGCAGAATATGGTCTCTGGCCGCTGTTGGATCACTGCTGGGGTTAGCGGTTAAGGCATTGCACATACAGATCAGCATTTTGTTTTTGGTGCTGTAGTAGCAGTGCTGAACGCCCTGATGGGGGCATTTGGCTTGGGGTGCACCGGCCGGGGCTTCGTCGTTACCGTCGAAAATGACGCGGTCGCGGCCCGACTGAACACTGAGGTTGAAAACCTCACCACCCCGGACCGTGCAGCGGATCACCGACCCGTCGGCCATGCGGATGGTGTTGGCCCCGTCGGTCATCCGGGTTTCGATTTCCTGGGTCTGCCAGCGTGTAGCGGGGGCTGTCTGGGCGAATGATGCGGCCACGAAGCCGAAGAGCATGGCGAACACTAAGCTTACTTTTTTCATGATACTTTTTGTTTGTGGCATGATGCCGTTTGGTTAAAAAAAGAGAAAGACATTTATCCCGTTTGGGTGATACAAAGGTAGCGGGCCGGGGAGGGGCAAATCCATACAAACAAGTTTGTATTTTACTGATTATGAGTTAACTGTGGAATAAATAAAAAGCGGCCCCGATCTGCCGGGGCCGCTTTTTAATGGCGGGTTGGATGGGTAATTACCTACTTCCAGGACTGATCGAAAAGGGCAGCCCAGACACCAGGTCTGCCGGCATCTGATCCGCCCATGTTCGCGGTGATAACCAATTGCACATTCACGGCTGATTCGTTGCCCGGCTTACCCTGGAAGTCCATAACTACCGAACTGATGTTGCTTGTAAGGCCGTTTTTGTGAGCATACGAGCCATGGTTGCCTATAATACTGTCATCAAAACCCAACTGGTGCATCCCGATTTTACCGGCTTTCATCACCTTGTAGGTACTGGCCGAGACAATTTTGCCCGCCCGTGCTGCCGCTACCACCTGCGCCAGTTCGTTGGCACTGATCACCAACCCACCAGCACCCGAATTCAGGTAGTTCGAAGGGTCGTCGCTGCCCGGTACGGTGGTGATATTGTTGGGGTAAAACTTTGTGAGCAGGGAAACTGAGCTGCCCCATGGCTGGAAGTCCACCTGATTCCAGGACACCAGACCAGCCGGTTTCATTACTTCATGCTGGACGTAATGGCGGAAACCGGAAGCCAGAAAATCGTTCAGGGGAGCATACTCCGATTCCATCTGTTTCAAGAGGGATAACAGACCGGGGTTTTCCAGTTTGCCGATCAGATACGGCACGATTACCCGGCAAATGCCATAGTTCATGTTCTCGTAGTCGTACCCACTGGTATTGAACTCGGACAGTTGAATCCCGTCTTCCACGGTATCCTGAACATCGTTCAGTTCCCCATTCTGCGTCCCGGCGTTGGCATAATTAACGATGCCGCTGGTGTGCGAGAGCAAATCGACGAACCGCAACTTTTTAAAATCGGGGTGAACCTTGAAATAGGTGGGCAGGTAGGGCCAAACCAATTCGCTGCTGTTTTTACCATTGCGTTCCAGAATGCGCAACACGGTTAGGGCCGTTACGAATTTGGCACTGCTGGCAACGTCCTGGCGAGTATTGGCGGTGTAGGCAAGTTCGGGTGCATCAATGGCATAGCGCGCTCTGCCACCTCCGCTGGCCCCATTCAGGTAGGGCTGTCCGTTTACGATGATGCGGTAGCCGAAACCAGGAACTCTACCCGTCAGGCGGGCTTCAATTTTACTGGCGAATAAAGCCGGGTCGAAGCCCCCGTTGCTGAGGTCGAACCCGCCCAAACGGGCTTGCCCGGTCGAGACGGGTTCAGGCTGAATGTCGGTTAGCCGGTCGCAGCCAGTGGTTGCGATCAGGAGAGATGCCGTAAGGGCGAGG
>Ga0105048_10013410_pt1 | contig 12813 bp, 8 predicted proteins | sample MAT05_FD_78382 | JGI IMG/M metagenome (GOLD analysis project Ga0105048, IMG submission 78382) | Freshwater microbial communities from Lake Fryxell liftoff mats and glacier meltwater in Antarctica - MAT-05 | ecosystem: Environmental > Aquatic > Freshwater > Ice > Liftoff microbial mat | place... | reverse complement strand
GCCGAACAGCTGCACCTGGGCATCATGAACGGGCTGCAGCGCCTCGTGCGCGAGGATCCTGAGGAGTTCGAGGACATCGTGGCCGAAGTCGAGGCGGCCCTCACCGATCGTTATTTCTGCAACTTCTCGCTGTTTCAGTCACTGCCGGACCACTGGGCCATCGACCAGCTGTTCCCCGTCATGCCTGTGCATCGCCTCGACGAGCGTCCCGATCGCATGGGCACGCTGCAGGACGTGACCTGTGACTCCGACGGCAAGATCGATCGCTTCGTCGGCGACCGGAACGGACGTCCCAGCCTCGAGCTCCACGTGCCGAAGGCAGACGACGACTACGTGCTCGGCATCTTCCTCACGGGTGCCTATCAGGAGATCCTCGGCGACCTGCACAACCTGTTCGGCGATACCAACGCCGTGCACGTGAAGCTCGACGAAAATGGTCGCTACATCGTCAGCGACATCGTGCATGGTGACACGGTGACCGAGGTGCTGAATTACGTCCAGTTCCATGCGCCGACTCTGCTGGCCACGTTCCGTCGCAAGGTGCAGAACGCCGTCGGCATCACGCGGACCGAGGCCAACGCCTTCATCGCCGATTACGTGCATGGTCTCGAGGGCTACACCTACCTCGAAGGGGAGGCGGCACGATGACGGATCCGCTCGTCAGCGACACGGCGGGGCAACCAGTCAAGTCCCGAGCCTCGTCATGGGAAGACGCGCTGGACATCTTCTACGCGCCGCGAGAGGTCTTCGAGCGGCGTCGAGACGGCACGTATCTCTGGCCGCTGCTCGTGCTCTGCGTACTGAGCACGCTCGTATTCCTGCTCTCGCAGCAGATGAACGCCGCACTGCAGGATGCGGAGTTTGCGCGCGTGATGCGCGAGACTGCGATGCCGCCCGAGCAGGCCAAATCCGCCAGGGAGATGGGCGAGAAGTTCAGTGCATTTGCGGTGTACCTCATCCCGGTCTTCACGGCCATCGGCGCGTGGCTCAGCGGCTTCATCGTTCTCATGATCGGCAAGATGATGAGCGCGAAGCTGAACTTCGGCCAGGCCACCGTGATCGCGGTGCTTGCCGCGATGCCTGAACTGCTCGGTCGCGCGATCGTCGGTGTGCAGTCGATGTTCCTCGACACCAGCAGTGTCGTGCACCGGTACTCCATGAGCCTCAACGTCGCCCGTTTCCTGCCGGGCGACGCGAACAAGTGGCTGTTGAAGTTCGCGGCACTCGCAGACCCGTTCGTGATCTGGGGCGCGGTGATGATCGGCATGGGTGCCTGGATCATCGGCCGAATGGAGAAGGAAAAGGCTGCCGTGCTGGCGATCGTCGTATCGCTCGTCTCGGCACTGCTCTTCCGCTGACGTTCATCCGACGGTCTGACCCGCAGATGAACGATGCGACGATCCCCCGCCGGGCAGCTGTCCGGCGGGGGATCGTGTCATGCAGAACCACGTGTCTGCAGAACCACGTGGCGCGCTGACTACTGCTTCGCTGCGCTGAAGCGCTGGGACACCGCGCCCCAGTTGATCGTGTTGAACCAGGCGTCGAGGTAGTCCGGACGCTTGTTCTGGTACTTCAGGTAGTAGGCATGTTCCCACACATCGACACCCAGCAGGATGTCGGCGGGACGCTTGCCGTCCATGATGGGACTGTCCTGATTCGGCGAGCTGGTGATGCTCAGCGTTCCGCCTTCGTGCATCAGCCACGCCCAGCCGCTGCCGAACCGACCCACGCCTGCAGCCTTCAGCTGGTCGCGGAACGCGCCATACCCGCCGAACGACGAGGTCATCAGCTCGCCAAGCTCGCCAGTCGGCTCACCGCCGGCATTCGGGCCCATGATCTCGAAGAACAGCGAGTGATTCCAGTGACCGCCACCGTTGTTGCGCACGGCGGTCCGGATCGCGTCAGGTACGCTGGACAGGTCGGCAAGGATCGATTCGAGCGGCTTCTCACCAAACTCGGGCGCCTTCTCGATCGCCGCGTTCAGGTTGGTCACGTACGCCTGATGATGCTTCCCATGGTGAATGCCCATGGTAGTGGCATCGATATGCGGCTCGAGCGCGTCGAGTTCGTACGGCAGTGCGGGCAGCGTAAAAGCCATTGTGGTCTCCGAGGTGTCGTGCGTCGTGTCGTGTTTCCGGTGTCGTGCACCTGCTGTGCAAACCTAAGACCACGAGATCGTCAGGCGTGCCCGTGCCGACCGGTGCCGTGGATACAATCAGGCGCGCGCGGCAGCCTTCCGGCGCTCGCGCCACCAGCTGATCACCCCGGGCATCACGGACAGCACGATCACGGCGAGGATGACCTTCTCGACATGCTGCGCGACGCCGGGAATCGTGCGGCCGAGACCGTAGCCGATCAGCAACATGCTCCAGATCCACAGAAAGCTGCCCGAGACACTGAACGCGGCGAAACGTGCATAGGGCATCGAGCCGACGCCTGCGAGCACCGGGGCGAACGTCCGCACGATCGGCACGAATCGCGCGATCATCACCGTCTTGCCGCCATGTTCCAGATAGAAATCATTCGCCTTCTTCAGGTACTTCCGCTTGAAGATCAGTCCGTCCTCCCGCGTGAACAGTTTGGGACCCGTAAAGCGACCGATCTGGTATCCGACGCTGTCCCCGACGATCGCCGATGCCACCAGCAGGAAGCCCAGTGTCGAGATGTGAATACCGAACTCCGGCCGGGTCGCGCCGAGCAGGCCGGCAGTGACCAGCAGCGAGTCGCCGGGCAGGAAAAGACCGATGAGCAGCCCCGTTTCACAGAAGATGATGAGCATCATGCCGACCGTGCCGGCCCAGCGTACGAGTTCCGGCAGGTCTCGCAGCTTGGAGAAGAGGTCCTGAAGCAGTTCCATGGGTTCCGTAATGTGACGAGCGCGTCCGGCGCGGGGTCGACCCCACGTCGTGACGCGTCGCGGTGGCGGCAGAAGGCGTTCGACGGCAGATGCAGCACATGGAAAATCGCCGATCCCGGCCGTCCGCACAACGGCGTCGATGCGTTCTCTGCCATACCTTCTTCGAGCTGACGGATCTGTTTTCACCACTCCTGCGTCGTCATCTCTGATGGAACCGCAATCGGCCCACACCGTCGTGGTCGTGTCGCACACTCATTGGGACCGTGAGTGGTACCAGCCGCTGGGCGTCATGCGGCAGCGGCTCGCCTGGCTCGTGGACCAGCTCCTCGACGACCCTGACGGGCTGCCCTTTCTGCTGGACGGGCAGGCCATCGTGCTCGACGACTACCGGCTCGTGCGACCGGAGCGTACCGCAGACCTGCAGGCGGCACTGCGCGAGGCCCGGCTCGAGGCAGGGCCATGGTATGTCCTCGCCGACATGCTGATTCCATCCGCCGAGGCGCTCGTACGCAACCTGCTGGAAGGGACGCGAACAGTCAGGGAAGCGGGTGGTGTGCCGCCTGCCGTGCTCTACTCGCCCGACGCGTTCGGCCACAGTGTGGGTGGCCCGGCACTCGCCGCCGGCTTCGGCATCGCGGTCGCCGTGGTCTGGCGCGGTCACAGCCCCTCGCGCGGATCGGTCACCGCCTGGGTGCATCAGAGCGGCGCGCGCGTACTGCTCTACCACCTGCCGCGAGACGGCTACGAAGTCGGGTCATCATTGCCACCGGCACCCGTCGCTGCAGCAGAACGCTGGCTGGCCATGCACGACGACGTCCTCGGCCGGAATCCGCTGCGGGTGGCACTGCTGCCGAACGGAGCGGATCACCATGCGCGGCAGCGCGACCGGGCGGCGGCGATCAGCGTACTGGCAGAGGTTGCGCAGCCGCATCGCGTGGTGCCGGACACACTGGGCGGCTTTGCACATCGGCTGCTCGCTGCGGCGCAGGGTGTGACGCTTCCTGAGGTGGAGGGTGAATTGCGTGACTCCACCGGCTGGACCTGGTCGCTGCAGGGCACGTTCGCGACGCGCGCACACCAGAAACGTGAGAACGCGCAGGTCGAGCGATTGCTGATACGCGATGCAGAGCCGTGGGCCGCGCTGGCATGGTTCACGCGCAACTGGCAGCAGTCCACGCTGCGGACGGCGTGGAAGACGCTGCTCGCGACGCATCCGCACGACACGCTCTGCGGCTGCAGCATCGACCAGGTCGCGCTCGAGGCGGAGATGCGCTGGGCGGATGCACGTGCGCAGGCCGGCGCGATTCGGGCCGATGCGTTGCGAGTGCTGGTCGACGTGGATCCGGTCGCGCAGCGGGATCTCGACGTGCAGTGGCATCCGACGCTCGTGATCCGGAATCCGGCGGCACGTCCGCGCGGCGGCGTCGTCGCGTTGCGGCTGGTGGACGCAGCAGTCGCCGATCCCGTCGGCCCGGGCAGTGCCGCAGGCTTCGACGCGCGCGTCGCATCGGCACCCACACCGCCAGCATGGTCCGCTGAGCAGTGCCTGCAGGTCATCCAGCGTTCGAGTCAATTCGACCGCGTGGAGTCGCCGCAGCACTACCCGCGGAATGCGGTGGTGCGCGTGACGGAGGTCATGGCGTGGATCGACCCGGTCATGGGCCATGCGGTGATTCCTGTGCGGCTGGCGGATCTCGAGGCCATGGTGAAGCCGGTGCCGGCGAATCAGCAGGTCCGTGCCAGTGACTCCGAACTCGCGGGACCATGCTGGCGCGTGACGGCGTCAGCTGCTGGCCGCTCCGCGACGCATGTCGCCACTGGTGTCGTGCTCGATCCGATCGGCTGGCTGGAAAGCACGACCGACGCGGGCGATACCTACACGGCCTCGCTGCGCGGCCAGCCGATCCGTGCGGCGTGGACCGAGCCTCGATTGGTCGCGAGCGGCCCCGTCCGCGCGGAATGGCAGCTCGCGGCGTCGCTCGAGCGGCCGCGCGATCTCATCACGCCGGCGGTCGAACCGATGTCGAGTGAGCGCGCGACGCACGAGACCGTCACCGTGCGCGCCAGCATCACGCTTGGGCTGAGCGCGGGCGCGGACCGCATCGATCTCTGCATCCGAGGGGACAATCCGGCTGGTGACCACCGCCTGCGCTGGGTGCTGCCATTGCCCGGCGGGCTCCAGACGGACGCCCTCGTTGCCGATGCGGCCTTCGGCCCGGTGCGACGCGCCGTCGACCAGCGTGACGCACGCGAATGGCCGGCCGAGCAGCGACTCGCCACCGCGCCACTCCATCGCTGGATCTGGCTCGCCGGTGCGTCGTTCGGGCTGGGCATCATCAGCGACGGGCTCGCGGAATACGAACTGCTGCCCGACGGTCACATCGCGATCACACTGCTGCGTGCCGTCGGCGAACTGTCGCGCCGTGACCTGCCCGAACGGCCCGGACACGCGGGTTGGCCCCTCGCAACACCCATGGCGCAATTGCGCGGGCACTTCGAGGCCCGCTTCGCGCTCGTCGCGCTGCCCGCCGATCGTGACGTCGCGCTGTCACTCCTCGAGTCCACGGCAGACGACGTGCTGGTCCCCGTCAGTGGCGACACATGGCGCGGCATCGCGACGCAGCCGTCACCCTTCGCGGGCCTCACGCTCCAGGGAGACGGCCTCTCGTTCAGCGCGGCCAAGCGCAGCGAGGATGGTGCCTGGCTGGTGCTGCGCTGCGTGAACCAGCGGTCCACGTGCGTACGCGGCGTGTGGCACCTGCCCCGTCCGGCGGTCGAGGTGCGGCGGTCGCGACTCGACGAGTCGCCGGGCAGGGTGCTGACCGGTACCGGCATGCGCATCGCGTTCGACGCGCAGCCGTACGAAATCGTGACGCTGCTGGTGCAATGAATCGGGCGATCTGCGGCATCGGGGACGAGCATGCGTCGCGCTGGCTTGCGTCTGGCCCTGCCGGAGGGCGCGTGGCGAGGGTTTACCAGTCATGAGCTCGCCGCGTTTCGAGCTTTTGCCAGGAATTGTGCCGTGACGCGACGTCCGTCAGCCCCGTGCTCGTCCTGCTGCGCGCTCCTGCAGCCAATCCCCGATGAGCGTCGCGGCTGTCACGGTGATCACCACGGCCAGGCCCGGCGCGAGCGCGATCCACGGTGCGGTCACGAGGTGTTCGCGCCCGCCAGCGATCATGTTGCCCCAGCTGGGCAATGGAGGCTGCACGCCGAGCCCGAGAAAACTCAGGCCGCTCTCGAGCATGATCGCGCTGCCGATGCCCAGGGTCGTGGCCACCAGCACCGGTGCAATCGCATTCGGCAGGATATGCCGGATCAGCAACCGCCGCGGCGTGGCACCGAGCGCCAGCGCCGCCGCCACGAAGTCGCGCTGCACCAGTCCCTGCACCTCGGCCCGCACGAGGCGCGCAACGCCCATCCAGCCCGTCAGCGCCAGGACCGTCACGAGCGTCGGAATACCGGGGCGCCAGAGGGCCGCGCACGCCAGCAGCAGCACGAGGCGCGGGATGGCTTGCAGCATGTCGGATGCTGCGGTGATCAGCAGGTCCACCCAGCCCGCGCGCCATCCGGCGAGCACGCCCAGCAGCGCGCCCGTGAGGCCGCTCAGCACCGCACCGGCCGCACCGACCAGCAGCGACAGACGGCCGGCCAGCAGCAGTCGCGCGAGCACATCGCGACCGAAGGCATCGGTGCCGAACAGGTGCCACGCGCCCGTGCCGTCGGTGGTGAACGGTGACGAGAAGCGCTGTGCGAGCACGTCGCCGATCACCGTTGGATCGCGCTGCAGCACCATCGGCCCGGCAAGGCAGGCCATGACCAGCAGCACGAGCGCCGCCATCGAGAGCTGCACACGCACAGGCACGCGGCGCGTCATGCGCGTCCGCGTCGGGGATCCAGCAGCGGGAGCACCAGATCGGTGAGCAGGTTGGTCACGATCACGGCCGTCGCATACAGCAGCGTCACGGCAAGAATGACGGGATGGTCGCGCTGCGCCACCGCGCTGAGCAGCAGCTTGCCCATGCCCGGCCACGCAAAGACGCCCTCCACGAAGACGGAGCCGGCGACGATGCCCGGCACCGACAGGGCGACCAGCGCCGCGATCGATGGCAGCGCGACGCGCACCACATGGCGTGACCAGGCGTCACGCCTCGTCAGGCCCTTGCCGAGCGCGGTGCGCCGAACGTCTCCGCCGGCCGCCTCCACGATCGCCGACCGTGCGAAGCGGGCCACACCGGCCGCACCGGTGACGGCCAACACCATCACTGGCAACACGGCATGGCGCAGCAGGTCCGCCAGCGCGCCGCGCTCGTCCAGCACGCCTGGGTCGCGCAACGCGAACGCCGGCAGGCGCCATGCCGCTGGCACGCCGAGCGACGCCGCACCGACGGTCACTGCAGCGACCGCAGCCAGCGAGAGCCAGAACGTCGGCGCCGAGTACAGCGTGGTGCTGAGCATCGTCAATGCCGTATCGGTCGTGGAGCCCACGCGCCGCGCCTGTGCGCTGCCGATACTCACGCCCAGCAGGACGGTCAGGAGCAGCGACGAGAGGCCAAGCCCGATCGAGACGGGCAACGCGGCGGCCACGCTCTCGATGACCGGCCGCCCCGAGGCGAGACTCGTTCCGAGGTCGCCGCGCGCGATATTCCCCAGCCATCGGAGGTATTGTTGCAGCAGCGGTCCATCCAGCTGCAGGTCGGCCCTGAGCCGCGCCAGCGTCGCGGCGTCGGCCTCCGGCGGCAGCAGCAGCAGCGCCGCATCACCCGGAGCCGAGTGCACCAACGCAAACGTCAGCGTGCAGACCAGCCAGAGCAGGATGAACGCGATGCCGGAGCGGCGGAGCAGGTGAGCCACATTCCAATGATCACCCGCGTGCCTGCGATCGCAAAGCACGCACTGCTCGGCGTGATGATCGCCGCCTGCGCCGGATCGCCACGCACACCCGGCACGATCGTCATCGCGTCAGGGACGGACCTGGAAGGCATGCAGCCGCTGACCACCGTGCACTCGCTCTCACGTCAGGTGCAGCGGTACCTGGTCTTCACGCCACTGGTGCGACTCTCCGCCTCGCTGTCGCCCGAGCCGTGGGCGGCGAGCAGCTGGCGCTGGAACGACGCCCGCACGACGCTGACCTTCGTGGTGGACACGACATTGCGCTGGCATGACGGTGCGCCGCTCACCGCTGTCGACGCGCAATTCACGATCGCGCTCGCGCAAGATCAGGCGACCGGGTACGCGCGCCGCGGTGACCTTGCCGGCGTCTCGCGCATCGCGGCGCCCACGCCTGACACGCTCGCGCTGGATTTCAGCGCCCCACAGGCGAACGTGCCACTGGTGCTCGCGGAACTGCCGCTGGTCCCACGGCATCTGCTGCGCGGCGTCGCGCCCGGGGAGCTGCGGCGTCACGCGTTCACGTACGCGCCGGTTGGCTCAGGACCCTATCGCGTCGTGTCGCGCGAGGCGGGTCAGCGCTGGATCCTGCGTCGCACCAGTGCGTTTCCGGCTCGCATGGGAGGCGTCGCGGCGACACCGACGCTGGTCGTCGCCGTGATCGACGAGGCGACGACCAAAGTGGCGGGCCTGGTCAGCGGCGCGCTCGACATCGCCGGCGTGAACCCGGCCACGGCCGCACTCGTGCGACGCGATCCAACGCTTCGCGTGCTCGACTACCCGACGTTCGTCACCAACTGGCTGATCTTCAATCCGCGCTGTGATGCCGTGCGTGACGTGCGCGTCAGGCGCGCGATCGCCATCGGCATCGATCGCAGGCGCATCGTGGACGCCGGCATTGGGGGGTTCGGCGTGCCCAGCGCCGCCACGACGGCCGATCTGGCGCACGATACCACGGACAGCAATGTCGCCCGTGCAGATTCGCTGCTCGATGCGGCGGGCTGGCTGCGCTCCGCAGGCGGCGTTCGCGCACGTGGTGGGCAGCCGCTGCAGCTGCGCATGCTCACGGTCGGGTCAGGCGACAATCCCGTCGAGCAGCTGTTGCAATCGGATCTCCGTGCACGCGGCATCGATCTCCAGATCGCCACGCGCGACGTGGGTGCGCTGATGAGCAGTGCGCGCTCGGCGTCCGTCGATCACTGCGCGATCTACACCGGCGTCGCCGGCGATCCGGCGCGCAGCCAGCTGGCCGCACTGTTCGATCCGGCCGCCTCCGGTGGCGCGCTCGACTTCGGCGCACAACGGCCGGCCAATCTCACGCCGCTCTTCACCAGGCTGCGTGCGGCCTCCGACACGGCCACGCGAAGCATGGTCTGGCGCGAGATCCTGGGCGTGCTGGCAGACAGCGTGCCTGCCACGGCTGTGTTCCATTCGCGAGGTGTACAGGGCGTCACACGCCGTCTGCAGCATGTGACGATCGACCTGCGCGGGGAGCTGTTCTCCGCCGCGCGCTGGACGCTTGCCAACGCAGTCCGCGGTGGACGATGACGCTGTTTCTTTCTCTGGATGCACTGCGCGAGCGCAAGCGCGCGCTGGCTGATCCTGTGGCGCTGGGCGGACTGGCGGCGTCTCTGCAGCACGAACTGCATCAGGCGCTCGATGTGCCCGTGCCTGACGGCAAGTCCCGGCTCACGCGGCAGGGTGGACGATGCCCCAGCTGCACGGTGCTGCTCGACTTCGACCCCCGCTCGCCGCACGCGCACAGCTGCCCGAATTGCAGAAGCGTTCACACCGATCGAGCGCACCACGAATGGTGGCTCATGAACGCGCATCTCTGGACAGCCGAGCAGTGCACCCGTGCTGCAGCGATCGCATACCTGTGCGATGATGAACGGGCCGGTGCGCGCGCCGACGACATCCTCGCGACATACACCGACCGATACCTTGCCTGGTCGAATCGCGACAACACACTCGGCCCCACGCGTCCCTTCTTCTCGACCTACCTCGAGTCGATCTGGCTGCTGCACCTGGCCAGCGCGCTCGATCTGCGCGAGGCGGCGGCAGGTTGCATGACGGCAGGCGGGTCCGCTGCACGCGAGCGGCTCATCGCGCCGAGTGCCGCCCTGATCGCGTCGTTCGATGAAGGGCGCAGCAACCGCCAGGTATGGCATGCGGCGGCGCTGCTGGCGGCATCGCGTCTGCTGCGCAACGAACGGATGCGAGACGGCGCCGCGCTCTCACTCGTCACGCTGATGCGGGAGGGACTGCACACCGACGGCAGCTGGTACGAAGGCGAGAATTACCATCTCTTCGCACATCGCGGGCTGCTCTCCGCCGTCACGATCGCGGAGCAGGCCGGCGTGGAACTCCCGTCGTCCCTGATGCAGCGATTCGATGCCGGGTTTGCCGCGCCGTTTCGCACGGTGCTGCCCGATGGCCTCTTTCCCGCGCGCCGCGACAGTCAATATGGCGTCACGTTGCGACAATATCGCACCGCCGACTGGATCGAGTGCGGATTCGCACGCAACGACACCCCCGAACTCCGCAGCGCACTCGCATCGCTGTATGCGGACTGGCCGTCACGCGGTGACACTGGCCGCAGTACCTCGAGCGCCGACGCCGAGCGCAACCGGGCTGGCGTGCGACTGACGCGCGCGGACTGTAACTGGCGAACGCTGCTCCTTGCGCGCCCCACGCTGCCGCTGCTTGCCGACGCCGTGCCGCGCTCGGAGCTGCTGGAAGGGCAGGGCCTTGCGGTCTTCCGGCGCCACGGCGGGCGCTTCTGGGTCGGACTCGATTACGGCGATCCGGGAGCGGGACATGGACATCCCGATCGCCTGAACCTGATCATCGCGACACGACATGCACGCTGGCTCGACGACGTCGGCACGGGCAGCTACACAGCCCCCACGCTGTCCTGGTACCGCAGCTCGATGGCCCACAACGCGCCGGTCGTGGATGGACAGGACCAGGGCGCCGCGCGCAGTGCATTGCTCGCGCACGACGAGCAGCAGGATGCCGGATGGGTCTCCGCGTCGTTCACCGAGCCGCGAAGCCAGGTGCATTTCGTGCGCACCGTGGTCGTGATGCGCGACCATGTGCTCGACGAGCTCACATGGAGCTCCGCTGCACCCGTCACCGTCGACTTGCCGATGCAGGTGCAACTGGTGGAGCTCGATGACACGCGATGGGTGCCGTTCACGCCGCGAACCGCGCACGATGCGCACCTTGCCGGCGTGGTCGCGCGTCCTCTCGTTGCCGGGGTGTTCTCCGAGCTCACGCTGTGTGGCCTGCCGTCGCCAGCGAGTTCGAATCCCGATGAGTCGGAGTGCACCTTCGTGACGCATCTGCTGAGCGACACACCAGCCATGCTCTGGCGCGCCGCGACCATCGGCCCACCGGCCGGTGCCCCGCACGAACTCACGTCGCTCCGGCAGCAGGGATGCGCGGGGCGGAGCGTTCGGGTGATCGCTCCGGCCAGCAGTCTCACGCACGTGGCAGAGGTCGATGCGTCCGTGCAGGTGATCAGTGCAGACGGCAGCATCGCACGTCATCGGCGCGGCGCTGCCGGCTGGGTGGTGCAGGTCCATAGCGCGGACGGAACCCACCACCTGACCCTTGGCGGAGTGCGGGAGCACGCCAGCAGCAAGGTCCCGCCGCCACCGCCGAGCGCGTCGCAGTCTGCGACACGCCTGTGCGCCGGCCGCTCCATCGTCTTCGAGCTCGGAGCGCCGCACTACCGCCGGACCGAGGAAGCATGGGAAGCGGCGGGACAGCCGACCGCCAGCGTTGCCGTGCAGCACGATCTGCATGCCATCCGCATCGACGTCTCGGTTGCCCTCGGTCGCGCACCGCGCTTCGCCGTGGCCTGCGACGCGAACCCGCTCGACAACGAGCTCGCCGACATCAACAGCGACGGCGTGCAGCTGCATTGGCGCTCGATCGATGGTCACAGCTGGAACAGCGCGTTGGTGGTGCCGGAAGGTGACGGCGTCCGCCTGCAGGCCGCCGAGGGCACGCTCGACGGACTCACCGTGCGACAGGTGCCACCGGCGATGCCTGGCGCGACCGGCTTCCAGCTCCACTTCGCGCTCCCGTGGCCCGATTCGTCGACGCCCTTCGAGTTCGACTGCTGCGTGAACGAGTGTCCGCCCGGGCGAGAGCGGCGCCGCGGACAGCTGGTGCTCAGCGGGGCGCGCGGCGAGTTCGGCTATCTTCGTGGACCGCGCCAGTCCGATGCGCATGCCATCCGCATCATTCTCCACCCCGCACAGCCGTGAGCCTGCTCCGCAACATCCGTGTCGTGCTCTACGAACCGCAGGACCCGGTGAACATCGGCGGGACCGTTCGCGTGATGAAGAACATGGGGCTCGATGATCTCGTGCTGGTCCGGCCGTTCCGCTACGACCCCGAGAAGCTCGAGCGGATCGCGCACAACACGCGCGACCTCGCGGGGCGCATCCGGCATGTCGACGAGCTGTCCGACGCGCTCAGGGACTGCGTGGCCGTCTACGCCTTCGCCGGCAAGCATCGCGCCGCGCGCTGGCCGGTGGTCACGCCGCGCGAGATGGCGGGACTCGCACTCGAACGCGTCGCCGACGGGCCGGTCGCGATGCTGTTCGGTCGTGAGGATCATGGATTGCCGAACGAGGCACTCGACCAGAGTACCGCCGTGGTCTGCATTCCGACCACCGAGCACATGTCGCTCAATCTCGCGCAGGCAATTCTGGTCGGCGCCTACGAGCTGCACGTCGCGGCCGGTGATGCCACGCGCATGCCGCCGCGCCGACGCAAGGCTGGTCCGGCCTCGACGATCGCGAATCGCGAACTCACCCTCCAGCGCATCCAGCGTGCGCTGGACCTGCTCGACTTCTTCAAGACGCGCAATCCCGATCACGTGATGCGCGCGGTGCGATCGCTCGTAGCGCGCGCGGAGCCTGCCACGCGTGAGATGGACCTCGTGAAGTCGATGGCGATCGAGGTCGAACGCACCCTCGAGCGAGAGACGCGCCACGCGTTCAAGGCGGCGCTGAACGGCGAGATGTACGAGCCTCCCGTCTCCGATG
>Ga0105048_10013405_pt1 | contig 12814 bp, 7 predicted proteins | sample MAT05_FD_78382 | JGI IMG/M metagenome (GOLD analysis project Ga0105048, IMG submission 78382) | Freshwater microbial communities from Lake Fryxell liftoff mats and glacier meltwater in Antarctica - MAT-05 | ecosystem: Environmental > Aquatic > Freshwater > Ice > Liftoff microbial mat | place... | reverse complement strand
GGTGGCCTCTGGGCGACCGGCGCCGCGATAGGCGACGACGGGCGTGGTGTTGGTGACCACGCTGGTGGTGCGGACCTCGATGTTGGGAATGTCGTAGACGCCGCTTGACATCGGGCGGGTCATGAACGGGGCCAGGATCGTGCCCATGTCGGCGAACCCCCCGGAGTCCTGAATCGCGTGGAGTTGGTAGTGGGTGACCTTGCCGTCTCGATTGCCGCCGATGGTGACGTATTGCAACTGGGCCCGCCCGTGGCCGAGGCCGACCATTGATTCGCTGCGGGTCTCGCGCCAGACGACGGGTCGATCAACCTTCTTGGCGATCGCACCGAGTAGCAATTCTTCGGCGTAGGCACCGATCTTGGCGCCGAAGCCTCCACCGACATCGGGGGTGATGATGCGCACGTCGGCGGCATCGAGACCGTTGGTCGCGACGACTGCGTCCTTCACGCCCTGTGCATGCTGAGTGCTGATCCACTGGTGCAGGCGGCCATCGACCCACGCAACCGCGGAACCGCGCATTTCCATCGGGCACGGTGCGACTCGCTGGTTGAGATAGCGGCCCTTGACCACGACTTCGCAGTCGGCGAAGTAGGCGTCGCCGGTGTTGTCGGGCATGCCGAGCGCGGTGGTGTCGAACACCACGTTGCTGCCGGCACCCTCGTAGATGAGGTTGGTCGAGTTCATCGACTTCTCGACGTCGATCAATGCTTCGAGGGGATCCACATCCACCCATACAGCGCCAGCCGCGTCCTCACCCTGCACCCGGGTCTCGGTGACGACTGCGGCGACGCACTCGCCGACGAAGCGAACCTTGTCGGAGGCGAGGATCGTACGTGCAACCATTGGATTGAACGCAGCCGGGGCGGGCTGCAGCTCGAGATCGGCAGCGGTGAAGATCGCGATCACACCAGGCATCTGCAGGGCCTCGGCGATGTCGATCGAGTTGATCGTGCCGTGGGCCACCTGGCTACGCACGTAGGTGACATGCGCCGCGCCGGCCAACATTGGTTCGTCCATGTCGTCGACGTAGGTGCCGCCGACGGTGAGGAACTTCGGGTCTTCCTTGCGGAGAACACGATTGCCGAGAATGCTGCCGCCCACGCGGAACCCCCATTGGTCACATCAGACGGCTGGATCAGCTGTCTGCTTGTGCCGACCCTACCCACCCGCGGGGGTGGAGGACGCAGTCAGGGAGCGACGGCGGTGGTCGTTTCGACGACCGTCACCGCGGCCTCGGCAACCGTGGTCTCGGGCGCCGTGGCGGCGACTGCGGCCAGTGCGGCTTGGACCGCCTCGGCCTGGCGCAACGCGACGATGCTGGAGATGAGGTTGTAGGGCCAGCCGGTCGGCAGCACTGTGGCATCGTTGCTGGGCGGTAGCACCGTGAACCGTTCTTCACCCGCTTCGACGAAGTCGATCTCCGAGCGCGCTGCCTCGCGAACGCCGGCGTCGGTCTGGAGCCGCTCGACCTCACTCTGGAGCTGATCGTTGGCGGCGTTGAGGGTGTCCAGCTCGCCGGTACGAGTTGCGAGATCGTCGCGCTGCTGGAGCCACGACTTCACCGGCAGGACGAACAGCGCCGCACCGATCGCGGCCGCGATGATCACCGAGAACAGGGCCACGACGAGCCGGCCCCGCTTGTCCGGTACGAGTTGTTTGGTGCGCTCGATCGGCGTTGTGAAGTCATTGATGATGGACGGCCGGTCGGACGACCTGGTATCGGTGCGTTGGGCGGTGCTCGTGCGGTCGCCACGTGAACGCCCGCGAGTCGGCGGCACGACCTCGCGCGCCTTGGGGCGCGGAATCGTGCTGGTGCGGTGTCCGTCGTTCACGTCTGCCAGTTTCGCAGCTTCAACCCGGCAAACCGTGTCACCGACGACGGCCAGGCGAGCGAGCGACCAGGCGAGCGAGCCAGCGGGCCGGCGGGCGGGCGGACCAGATGGCTCAGCGCTTGGGGCCGAGCGCCGACTTGCCGCGGAACGCCGCTGACTCGCCGAGCTGTTCTTCGATTCGCAGCAACTGGTTGTACTTGGCGACACGGTCGCTGCGGGCGGGGGCTCCGGTCTTGATCTGGCCGCAGTTGGTGGCGACCGCGAGGTCGGCAATGGTGGAGTCCTCGGTCTCGCCGCTGCGGTGGCTCATCACGCTCGTGTAGGCGTGGCGGGTGGCCAACTCCACGGTGTCGAGGGTCTCGGTGAGCGTGCCGATCTGGTTGACCTTGACGAGCACGCTGTTGGCAATGTTTCGGTCGATGCCCATCTGCAACCGGCGGGCGTTGGTCACGAACAGGTCGTCGCCGACGAGCTGGATCTTGGAACCGAGCGCCTCGGTCATCGCCGCCCATCCGTCCCAATCGTCCTCGGCCATGCCGTCCTCGATCGACACGATCGGGTAGTTCTCGACCAGGCGCACCCAATAGTCGACCAGTTCGGCGCTGGAGAGCACCTTGCCTTCGCCGCTGAGGTGGTACTTGCCGTCGCGGTAGAGCTCGCTCATCGCCGGGTCGAGCGCGATCGAGATGTCCTCGCCGGGCGTGTAGCCAGCCAGTTCGATCGCCTCGACGAGCGCCTTGACCGCGTCTTCGTTGGTCGCCAGGTCGGGGGCGAAGCCGCCCTCGTCGCCGACGGCCGTCGATAGTTTGCGGTCGTGGAACACCTTCTTGAGGGTGTGATAGGTCTCGGTTCCCCAGCGCACGGCCTCGCGAAAGCTTGGCGCGCCGATCGGCATCACCATGAACTCCTGGAGGTCGATCGTGTTGTCGGCATGGGCGCCTCCGTTGACCACGTTCATCATCGGCACCGGCAGGACATGGGCATTCGGGCCGCCGATGTAGCGGTAGAGCGGCAGATCGACCTCGTCGGCCGCTGCCTTGGCGACCGCCATGCTCACGCCGAGGATTGCGTTGGCGCCGAGGCGAGCCTTGTTGTCGGTGCCGTCGAGGTCGATGAGGGCCTGGTCGATCAAGCGCTGTTCGAGCGCATCGACACCGTCGAGCAGTTCGGCGATCTCGCCGTTGACGAAACCGACCGCTGTCTGGACGCCTTTGCCACCGAACCGCTTGCCCCCGTCGCGCAGTTCGACCGCTTCGTGCTCACCCGTCGAAGCACCCGACGGAACCGCGGCCCGACCACGAGCTCCGGATTCCAGGACGACATCGACCTCGACGGTGGGGTTGCCTCGCGAATCGAGGATCTCGCGGCCGACGACAGACAGAATTTCAGACATGCCGACAAACTAGTGCCGTCGCTGCCGACCACCCACTGATTCGGCGGCGGACTCCTCGAACAGGCTCAAGGTGGTCACGGAGGGTGCCGATAGAGGACTCGTGGCGGACACTCTCGAACTCGATGGTCTTGCTGAGCAGGCCCACGCCCGCCGCCGGCGGTTCGAGTTGCAGCGCCCGTTCTCGGACATGCTGCTGCGCTGGCTCGTGGTACTGGCCCCACTGGCCATGGCTGCCCTGGCCGGACTGCTCGGGGTCGAGTTCCAGCGTCACTCCGATGCGGTGACCAATGACGGTCTGGTCACCGGGCTCGCCGAGCATCTCGATCGAATTCGTCAACTCACCGCTTCACTCGGTGCAATCAGCGTTCTCGGGCTGGCTGCGCTGTCGCTGTGGAGTTGGCTGATGGTCACCAACACCCATCGGGTCGGGCACAGCCTGCGCACCGCATGGTTCGCTGCCCTCGGCTGGCTGTTGGCGCCCGGACTCGGCCTCGCGGCCAACCTGACGCTCGACCGATCGCTCGATTCGGGGTCGTTGATCGGCCTCACCGTGTTCCTCGCGGTGCTCTACCTGCCGTTCGGAACGCTCGGCGGGGCTGCAGAGGATCTGGGCGGCGGCGCCCACCTCGCCCGCACCTGGTTCATTGCGTCGGTGATCGGAGCGTTCCTGCTGATCGTCGCCATGTCCGGAGCAACGAACGTCCTGCCGGTCGACGATGCTCAGAACGTGCTCCGGATCCGAGCGTTCGCCTGCTATCTCAGCGCGATGATGTTGCTCGCATCGAGTGCGTTGTCGTTCGCGACGGCCCGCAACCTCAACGCGCTGATCCACCATCGCTGGGCGCGTGAGTTGGATCCGGAGGGTGTCTCCAACGATCCGAAGCGACTCAAGATCACCCGGCGCGGGCGCCAGCTCCGGCGACGAATGACGCCCACGCTGCTCCTGCGGGCGCTCGTCGCGCTCGGTCTGCTCGGAACCGGTCTCGGCGCAGTCGCGGCGATGATCGTCTACCGCGGCCGAGCGCTGCAAGAGACCGATCTGGTCGCCGATCAGTCGCTCGACGAACTGATCTCGGTCACGATCGCGATCGGTGCGGTCGCGGTCGCTGTCCACCTCGCGTACGTGGTGTGGGCGGTTGTGGCCGCCCGAAACGCCTATCGGCGCTCGATCATGGCGCCGACGCCTTGGGCCGTGTTGACGTCGTTCCTCGGCGGGCCAGCGGTGGTGGCCGGAGGCACCACGCTGACCGGTCCGTTCGGTGCTGCTGTTCTGACGGTCGGCATCGTGCTCACCGTGTGCGGGTTCGTGATCGGCCAGCTGATCCTCGGCCGCACGGTGAGCTCACTCGGCGGCCGTGGGCGGATCTTCCTGACATGGATGATGGTCGATGTCGCAGCTGGATTGTTCACCTGGTACACCGCGGCGGTCGCCAACAGCCGGATCCAGACCGTTGCGTTCGCAGTCTTCCAGGCGGGCCTCGCGCTGCTCTCGGCCTGCCTGGCGTGGACAGCGATGACCCGACTCGATCAGGCGTGCCGTGCATATCAGCAGAGTGGATCGGCCGCCAGTTCGTCACCGCTGCCGACGCCGGTCGCCGCGTCGGGCCATCCAACGACGGGTCAGGTCGTTGCGTTCGTGGCTCCGGAACCGGCCGATGGTCCGCTCGCCTTGACCTCGTCCCAGAGCTGATCGAGCACCGCGAGGTCGCTCGCGTGCAGATCGATTCCCCGCCCGGTCGCGAGCCGTTCGACACCCTCGAACCGCGTACGGAACTTCGCGACCGCTGACCGCAGAGCGACCTCGGGATCGACCTTCAGGTGACGGGCGACGTTGACGACCGAGAACAGCAGGTCACCCACCTCCGAAGCGGTGGCCTCGCGATCACCGCTGGCGTGAGCATCCAGGACCTCGTCGGCCTCCTCCGGGATCTTCGCCAACGCGCCCGAGACATCGGGCCAGTCGAATCCGACACCGGCTGCCTTCTTCTGGGCCTTGTACGCGTACGAGAGTGATGGCAGTGACGACGGAATGCCGTCGAAGACGCTCGTCCGTCCCTTCTCGTCACGCTTGATCGATTCCCAGTTCTGGAGCACTTCCGTCGTACCCTCGACCTCGACCAGGTCGCGGCCGGCCGGCGCAAAGACATGGGGGTGGCGGCGGACGAGCTTGTCGTGGATGCCCTGAGTGACATCGGCCATCGTGAATCGACCCTCTTGCTCGGCGATCGTGGCGTGGAATTCGATCTGGTAGAGCAGGTCGCCGAGCTCCTCGATCAGGTCGATATCGGTGGCCGGGTCGGCGGCGTCGAGGGCCTGCAGTGCGTCGACCACCTCGTAGGTCTCTTCGAGCAGGTACGGGATCAAGGTCGCATGGGTCTGCTCGATGTCCCACGGGCACTCCTCGCGCAGGGTGCGGGCGAGGATGTGGAACCGGTTGTAGTGCTCGGCGACCGCGACGTTCAGCGTCGGGATGTAGATCGACGTCAGGTGATCGGCGTCGACAGCCGTGTCCATCTCAGCCCACGTGGTGCGGGTGACCAACTGCTCGGGCGTGCCGAGCCGTTGGAGCACGATCACCTCGACATCATCGTTGTCGGTGTCGCCGGCATCGTCGACCGCGAGCTTGATGTCGCTGAGCACCCAGTTGGCGTGGGTGTGGGCAACGAGCAGTGGACCGTGTCGGCCGGCTGCTGCCGTCGCGAAGTCGTGGCCGTCGATCAGACGAACGCCGGCTTCGACCGGATCGATCCCGAGCACTGAATAGGCGACATCGAGAAACGACAGCGCCGGCAGCACGATGCACTCGATTCGCGGATCGTCGCGCAGGTGGCGAACGCTGCGTTCGAGGATCAGCGGCGATCCGGGCACGGCGTAGAGCACCTCGCCGAACTCGGTCGCAGCCGCAACCAGCGCTTCGGTCACCTGGGCGTAGACGTCGCCGAACGTGTCGGCCGATTCGTAGAGATGGTCGAACGAGGTCGCGTTCGCCACGAGCGCCGCGGACGGATGCACCGACGTGCGCAGGTACCGATGTCCACTCGCCGCGATCGCGTCGATCGTCTGTTGCGTGACGTGGGCGGGACTGCCCGGTCCGAGCCCGACGACGACGACCCGCGGCAGTGCCATCAGCGGGTCGGCACGACCGTCGACGTGGCGGCATCCCACATGCCGTAGCGGCTGTCGATCGAGATGCCGGCCGACTTCAGCAGTTGGGTGACCTGCGACTGCCCGAGTGTCGACGCGAGCAACGGCTGCACCGACTCCGCGACCTCATCGAACGGTCGCTGTTGGATCAGGAAGTAGAAATCGCTCCCGAGGGTGATCGGAGCAGTGGACTCGCCGATCGGGAGGTCGGTGACAGCCTCGGCAACCGAGGCGAAATCGGGTGCGGCGAGGCACTCGCTGCCGGTCGACGGATCGACGTAGATGCCATTTGTCGGCTCGGCGGCCGGGTCCACCGGATGATCGTTGGCGAGGTCGGCGAACTCTTCGCCAGCCTGGACGGCGGCATACGCATCGGCGGCTTCCGCTTCGGTGCCGAACGCCATGATTCGAATGCACACGACGCCCGATGCCGTGACGCCCTGCTCATAGGCGGCCTTCGCTGCCACGGGATCGGTCGCAGCCTCGGTGGATTGGAGCGCTGTCTGACCGGTGTTGAAATCGATCAACATCTCCTGAGTCGGCTCCGACAGGATCGACCAAGCCGCAGCATCCTCGCCCTGCAACGTATCGATGGCGGCTTGCCGATCTTGCGCGGAGATCTCGACTCCCGCCTGCTCGAGGCCGGCGAGGAGGCCCGCGCTGTTGGCCCACAGCGTGAGCGCCTGGCGTACGACCGTCCCGTCGTAGTCGCCGAGCGCATCGGGCACCATCGTCTCGTCACCGCTCAGCTTGGGCAGATCCTTGTTGATCGCCTCGAGATCCTCGATGGTCAACTCGTGACCATCGGCCTTGGCGGCGAGGTCGTTGTCGGTGAAGGTGCTGCAGCCGGATGCGAGCGACATGGACAGCGCAATGGCCGTGAGAGCGGCGGTCGATGACAGGAGACGAGGGCGACGAATCACGTCAGAACCCTAGTGGGCCGGTCCTGTCGGCGAACAACGGCTGCCGAGAGAACCGGACCGGTCGAACGGGAGGCCTCAGTCTGCGACTTCGACCAGTTCGAGCCTCCATATCCCGGTCGCGTCCACCAACACGTTGGACAGGCGCTCCGAATACACGCCGAGGTCATTGGCGAACAGGATCGGCGCCATCGGCATTTCTGCTTCGACGATCGACTGAGCCTCGGTGAGGAACGTCAATCCGGCTACTTCTGTCGGGGCGGTGCGGGCCGATTCGAGCAGCGCATCGAATTCGCTGTTCGACCAGAGCAGGTTGTTGATGTCGGACGTCGATTCGAACAGCGGCGAGAGGAAGCTGTAGCCGGACGGATAGTCCCACGACCAGCCGAGTTCGAACGGGCCGACCGGCTTGCCAGGTGCCGTCTCGTCGAGGTACTCGCCGAACTCGAACGAGCGGACTTCGATCTCGATCCCGAACGTCTCCCGCCACGACGTCAGGATCGGATCGAGCCCACCTGTCCCGTCGTCGGCGATGTCGTACACCACCATCGTGTTGCCGGGCAGACCACCGGCGGCGTCCCACAACTGCTTGGCCAGCACCGGGTCGAACGTGCATGCGTCACACGTTTCTTGCAGCGCGCCGGGCACCTGCGACGGCACCATGCCTGTCGCCGCTCGCTGGGTCGAAGCAAACGCGCCCGTCGCGATCGTGTCGCGATTGATCGCGAGCGAAAGCGCCCGCCGGATGTCCGGGTTGTCGTAGGGCGCGATGTTGGTGGGAAAGCCGATGTAGGTGAGCGTTCCGGTCGCCGTGCTGACGAAGCGGTCGGCGTACTTGTTCTGCACCGTTGCGAGTGCGTTCGAGGTCAGCCCTCGGGCGATGTCGAGATCGCCCGCCTCGAACGCCGCGAACTGCAGTTGCGAGTCGGTGTAGATCTGGAACGTGATCGTGTCGGCGATGCCGGGCTCACCGGCGAAGTTCGGGTTACGGACGAGCGAGATCGAGTTCCCGTGATCCCACGGCGCGCCCATCATGTACGGCCCGTTGCCGACCGGGTAGTCGGCGAACGTCGCGGCTGCGTCGTCATCGGCGACGAAGTCACGAGGAATCGGAGCGAACGCGACGTACGTGAGCACCTTCGGCAAGAGACCGAACGGTGCCTCCGTCGAAATGGTGAGGGTGGAGTCATCCACGGCTGTCACGCCGGCGACCTCGACATCTCCGATCTCGCCGCTCGGTTCGGCGCCATTCACGTCTGCCCATCCGGCGATCGGCAGGCCCTGGTACGCGGACACCGCCTCGAAGTCGGGATCCGCGAGGCGGGCGAACGCGTGGACGAAGTCGTCGGCCACGACCGGCCGGCCATCGGAGTAGGTCGCATCGGGGTCGAGTTCGAAGGTCCAGGTCAGACCGTCCTCGGCGACGGACCACTCGCTCGCCACGCCCGGCACGACGTTGAGCTCAGGGTCGAGGCGCACCAACGGGACGAACATCAATCGTGTCACTTGGGCGCCGTCGACATCCTGGGCGAGCCCGGGATCGATCGCCGGCGGTTCGCCGATCCCCACCGAGAATCCGTTGCGCCCTGCGTCGGCGTCGGCGTCTGCATCGGCCGACGACCCGGTCGGCTCGGCGTCAGCGGACGCAGCCGTGGTGGGCAGCTCGGTGGTGGTCGGCTCCGCGGCGGTCGCAACGGTGGTCTCGGCAACGGTGATTGCCGCGGACGAAGCCGTGGTGGGGTCCGTCGCGCTGCCGTTGCTTGCGCAGCTGACAGCAGACGCGGCGAGGCAACACGTGAGCATCGCTCGCAGGGCGGTGGATTTCATGGCTGGCTCCGATCACGACGGGTTGTCGCCGTGAACGTAAACAAGGGGCGTAACGCCGGCGTAACACCGACTCCTGAGCGACGTCAGGCCGGTTGCAGCACCGGCGGAATCAGCTCGCGGAGGAATCCGACGAGGAACGTGGCGGGGTCCATGCCGCGCTTGATCGGAATAACGAGGTGCTTGGTGTCGTCCTTCACGATCGCATCGCGGGCCAATCGGCGCAGGCGCAACTCCTCGCTGGTCTTGAGGAAGATGGGGGCGAGCCGCGCCTGGTTCGAGCTGATGCTGATGTCCCTCAGTCCGAGCCGGTGGCACTCGGCGCGCAGCTGGCCAATGACGAGCAGCGCCTCGGCCGATTCCGGCAGCGGGCCGTAGCGGTCGATCCACTCGTTGCGGATGTCCTCCACATCGGCGTCGGTCTCGATCGCAGCGAGTCGGCGGTAGGCCTCGAGCCGCAGGGCTTCCTTCGGCACGTAGGTTGCCGGCAGGTGAGCATTGGTCGGCACGTCGAGCTTGACCTCGGATGGCTCCTTGCGCTCTTCGCCCTTCATCTCGCTCACGGCCTCGGTCACCATCTGGCAGTAGAGGTCGTAGCCGACCGCCGCGATATGGCCGCTCTGGGCCTGGCCGAGCAGGTTGCCGGCGCCGCGGATCTCGAGGTCACGCATCGCGATCTTGAACCCGCTGCCGAGGTCGGTGGCCTCACCAATCGTCTTCAACCGCTCGTAGGCCTCTTCCGACAGGCTCTTGTCCGGTGGGTAGAACAGGTATGCATACGCGCGCGAACCGCTGCGGCCGACACGGCCGCGCAGCTGGTGCATCTGGCCCAGACCGAGCAGGTCGGCCCGTTCGACCACGAGCGTGTTCACGGTGGGCATGTCGATGCCGCTCTCGATGATGGTGGTGCACACCAGCACGTCGAGGTTGCCCTCGGAGAAGTCGAGCACGACCTGCTCCAACGTGCCCTCGTCCATCTGCCCGTGAGCGACGGCAACCCGAGCTTCGGGCACCAGCTCACGCAGCCGGGCCGCACAGTGATCGATCGACTGGACCCGGTTGTGGACCCAGAACACCTGGCCCTCACGCAACAGCTCGCGACGGATCGATTCGATCGCGACCCTTTCGTCGTACTTGCCGACGAACGTCAGGATCGGCTGCCGATCGGCTGGGGGAGTCTGCAACAACGACAGGTCGCGGATGCCGACCAAGCTCATCTCGAGCGTTCTGGGAATGGGCGTCGCGCTCAGAGTGAGCACGTCGACGTTGATCTTGAGCTTCTTCATCGCCTCTTTGTGCTGCACGCCGAAACGCTGCTCTTCGTCGACGATCAGCAGCCCGAGGTCCTTGAACTTGACGCTTTCCTGGAGCAGCCGGTGGGTGCCGATCACACAGTCGACCTCGCCGGTCGCGAGACCGTCGATCACCTTGCGGGCCTGGCTGTTGGTGAGGAACCGGCTAAGCACCTCGACCCGGATCGGGTAGCCGCTGAAACGGTCGGCGAACACGTTTCCGTGCTGGGTCGCGAGCAGCGTGGTGGGCGCCATCACCGCAACCTGTTTACCATCCTGGATCGCCTTGAACGCCGCCCGCACCGCGACCTCGGTCTTGCCGAACCCGACATCGCCGCAGATGAGGCGGTCCATCGGGAACGCCCGCTCCATGTCGGCTTTGGTGTCGTCGATCGCGGTCTTCTGATCCGGCGTCTCGACGAACGGGAAGGCGTCCTCCATGTCGTGCTGCCAAGGCGTGTCCTGGCCGAACGCGTGGCCCGGAGCATTGATCCGCTTCTGATAGAGCACGACCAGTTCTTGGGCGATCTCGCGTACCGCCGACTTGACCTTCGACTTGGCCTTGGCGAAATCCGCGCCACCGAGGCGGTGCAGCACGGGCGCCTCGCCGCCGACGTACTGGCGAATCGTGTCGATCTGATCGCTCGGGATGTACAACTTGTCGCCACCCTTGTAGGCGAGCAGCAGGTAGTCGCGCTCCACCCCGCCGATGGTGCGCTTGACCATGCCCTCGTACTGGCCGACGCCGTGGCTGTGATGCACGACGTAGTTGCCCTTGTGGAGGTCTTCGAAGAAGCCGGCGCTCTGGCGCTTGCGGGCGCGTGGTTGGCGGTGGGTGCGGCGGCGACCGGTGAGGTCACCCTCGGCGAGAATCGCAATCTTGGCCGAGGGCACGGTGACGCCACGGTGCAGCGGGGCGACGACGATGCTGCCGCCGGGTCGGGACAGATCTGCTGGCCCTTCAGCGCTGTCCGATGTCGGCACGATCGCGAAGTCGAGACCCTTGTTGCGCAGCAGTTCGGCGAGTCGCTGGGCGGAGCCCTCGCCGTCGGCTGCGACCACGATCCGGTACTTGTTGCGGAGCAGTGCGATCAAGCGGTTCGTCAGGCCGTCCCCATCGCCGACCACTGGGCCCCACCCGCTGGCGTTCACCATCGGCGAGTCGGGATTCTCGGGCGACACCGTCATCATCCACGCGCCAGCGGCGCCGCTGAGCAACTGGTCGGGTTCGGCGTGCAGGCGAGGGAATGCGACATCGGGATCGCGGCCCCATGTGCTGGCGAGGGCACGGGCGAGATCGTCCTCTTCGGCGAGCAGGTCGTTGGCTCGGTCGCGCATCCGGCGCGGCTCGATCAACACCACCTTGCCGGTTGCGGGCAGCACGTCGGTGAGCAGCTGATCGGCGTCGGTGAGCCACGGCAGCCAGCTCTCCATCCCGTCGAACTGGGCGCCCTCGGACAGTCGCTCCCACTGTTCGCGGCCCCATGGCTCGTCGCCGACCAACTTCGCCGCTCGCGCCTTGACATCGTCGCTCGTGATCAGCTCACGGGCCGGAAAGATCAGCGCTTCAGCCAGGTCACCCACGCTGCGCTGATCACTGACGCTGATGGTGGTGAGCCGATCGACCTCGTCGCCCCACAGGTCGATCCGGATCGGGGCATCGGCAGTGGACGGGAACACATCGACGATCGCGCCCCGCCGGGCGACCTCGCCACGGTGTTCGACGAGTTCTTCACGGCGGTAGCCGCCGGCGACGAGCGTCTGCAGCAGTTCGTCGGGATCCACCATGGCGCCGGGCACGACGCGGACCGGTTCGACATCGACCGCCCCCGGCCCGAGCCGCTGCAACAGCGACCGGACGCTGGCGAGGATGATCGCCGGACAACGCTGCGGATCGCGCAACCGCCACAGCACCTCGAGCCGTCGGCCCATCGTCTCGACGCTCGGGCTGACCCGTTCGAACGGCAGGGTCTCCCAGGCAGGGAACAGCATCACCTCGCCGGGCGGCATGAACTGCTGCAGGTCGTCGTAGAGCTGGCCCGCAGCGGTGCCGGTGGGGCACGCGACCACGAGCGGGCGGCGGGCGCTGAGGTGCTGCAGAGCAGCGAGCGAGATCGGGCGCGCGGCTTCGGGCACGGCAATGACCGCATTGGGTTTGCCGAGGGCCTGGGTGAGTGCGAGTTCTTCGCGGAGAAAGGGGGGCAGCGACGCAAGATTCACGGGCGATCCAGGGTACCGGCGGACCCCAGGCGCTCACGCCCGGCGTGGGGTTGTGCCGACAGCCCGTGGAGTCCCGTCTGGGTACCGGGCGGCTGCCGACAGCCCGTGGAGTCCCGTCTGGGTACCGGGCGGCTGTCGACAGCCCGTGGAGTCCCGTCTGGGTACCGGGCGGCTGTCGACAGCCCGTGG
>Ga0105048_10013403_pt1 | contig 12815 bp, 13 predicted proteins | sample MAT05_FD_78382 | JGI IMG/M metagenome (GOLD analysis project Ga0105048, IMG submission 78382) | Freshwater microbial communities from Lake Fryxell liftoff mats and glacier meltwater in Antarctica - MAT-05 | ecosystem: Environmental > Aquatic > Freshwater > Ice > Liftoff microbial mat | place... | reverse complement strand
TCGCCGAAGCGCCGCTGCAACAAAGCACCAGCGAAAAAGCGTTTGAGTCGGCCGACTTTCGTATCCTGCCTGTCGCAAGCTACGACATTCGTGCCAAGGTACTTTCGACTGAGCGCTATCGGACGGGCCGGGAAGCTGAGTTGTCCCCCGTTGATTTGGCGCTCGGCTGGGGGCCAATGTCTGATCCCACCGTAATTAACCAATTGCAAATCAGCCAGGGCGGGCGCTGGTACCAGTACCGTTGGGATAACCAGCCGCCGATTGAGCCGGGCGTGATTGCGCGGCATTCGGCCAACACACACTTGATTCCTGCCGACAGCAGCGTCAGGAAGGACCTACTCAATATCGAGCGCGGCCAAGTGGTTCGCTTGAAAGGCATGTTGGTTAATGTCGAGCATCCGGACGGCTGGAAGTGGCGCAGCTCAACGACGCGCGCCGACACGGGCGGCGGCTCATGCGAGCTGATGTGGGTGACGGAAGTGGTGGTCGAGTAGCGCCGAGATGCATCTTACAAACTCGCCTATTGACGGGCGTTTCGGGACAGAAATGGTTTGCGAGTGCCGTGGATGCTGGTAATTCAAAGGTGCCCTGGCAGCGTTCTAGAGCCTAGCGATGTTGCATAGCGTACGCTGTCGCACATCAGCCCATTCGCTTTCTCCGTATTGTGTTGAACTCGGCCCACCCAGCCACATTTGCTTTGCGCGCGCCAAAAAATCTTTTAGAAAGAACTCAATGCTTTTCGATGCCTACGAACTCGGCCCCATTCATCTAGCCAACCGCATCGTGATGGCACCACTAACGCGCAGCCGCGCGGTGGATCGCAATATCCCAAATGCCTTGATGGCCGAATACTACGGCCAACGCGCCACGGCGGGACTCATCATCACGGAAGGCACCTCGCCTTCGCCGAACGGCTTGGGATATGCACGCATCCCCGGGCTGTTCAACGCTGATCAAGTTGCCGGCTGGAAATTGGTGACCGATGCGGTGCACGCAAAGGGCTGCAAGATATTTATTCAGTTCATGCACACCGGGCGCGTGACCCATCAAGCCAACTTACCGGTCGGCGCGCGCGTGGTTGGCCCCAGTGCCGATGTCTGTCCCGGTGAGATGTGGACAGACGGCTCGGGCATGCAGCCGCACACCGCGCCGAACCCGATGACAGCTGCGGATATTGCAGAAGCCGTTGGTGAATATGCACAAGCGGCAAAGCTCGCCATTGAAGCAGGTTTTGATGGCGTTGAACTTCACGCAGCTAACGGCTATTTGATCGAGCAGTTCCTGAACGCCAGCGTGAACAAGCGTACCGACAACTTCGGCGGCTCGGCGGAGCACCGCAATCACTTCGCATTGGAGGTGGTAAACGCCACCATCGTCGCCATCGGTGCGCAGCGCGTTGGCATACGCGTATCGCCGTTCGGCAACTTCAACGGCACCGGCGCGTTCGATGGGGTTGAAGCGCAATACCTGGCACTCGCCGAAACACTCGGTAAGCTGGGTATCGCTTACCTCCACTTGGTCGACCATTCGTCGATGGGTGCGCCGGTGGTGCCGGCGACATTCAAAGCCGATTTGCAAAAAGCTTTCGGCCGTACCTTCATTGCTTCAGGCGGCTTCGACGGCAAGACAGCTGAGGAAGCGCTCCAGCAAAAACGCGGCGACTTGGTTGCCTTTGGCCGTCATATGCTGGCAAACCCCGACTTGGTCGCACGTTTGAAATCCGGTGCGCAATTGAATGCGCCGGATGAATCGACGTTCTACACGCCGGGACCGAAGGGCTACACCGACTATCCGATGCTTGCGGCGCAGTGAAACCGCACGCCGCGCCAGCGAGCGATTGACGCTCAGTGCTTCGCAGTATTGGTGCCGATCCACTTTGCAAGTTCCGCCTCGTCGATCTCGCTGGCGGCAACACAGGGCGTAATAGTCACGCACCGCCAACGCTTCGGGTGTTTCATTTTGCAGACTCGACCTGCCGCCAATACATCGTTACCGACACGAACGCACCAACCCAACCCAGTGCGGCGCCCAGCCCGACCACCCATACAGCTTCTCCGATCGTCGGCACTTGCACAGACAACTCCGCCCCATACGTCGCGGCGAGCGCGTTGACCTCGGAACCCGCCCACTGTCCAAGCACGGTCGCCGCGAGTACCGCCAGCGCGCCGGCCAGCGCACCCTGCAACGCACCAAAGTATAAGAAAGGTCGTCTGACAAATCGTCTGGTCGCGCCGATGAGTCGTGCGACAATGATTTCGTCCTTTTGTGTCAGCATTTGCAGTCGAATGGTATTGCCGACAACAAAAACCACCGCTGCGCCCAACATCGCCCCGAGCAAGAACACCAGCCGCTCGGCGAATCTGGCAAACCGGGTCAGCTTCTTCGCCCACTCGAAGTCCATCGTGATCGTTTCTACTTTCGGTATCGGCGTCAGGTCGCGCCGCATGGTATCAAGCGTTTCACTGTCGACGGATTTCGGCTTGATGGCAAAGGCGTGCGGCAACGGATTGGCATCGATGCCAGCCAGTAGGTCGCCCAGATTGGCGCGCTGCTTCATATCGACGAGTGCCGCTTCGCGCGAGACGAACACCACGCTGTGCGCGTTTGCATGCGCGCGTAACTTCCGCTCAATATCCTTCACCTCGGCGTCGGTCGTCGATAGCGCCAGATAGACATTCACATTGGGCTCGGTATTGAGTCTTGACGCTGCGCTGGTGATGTTTTCGAAAAGCATGAACAGGCCGAGGGGCAAGAGGATCGCGATGGCGATTACGCCGATTGAAAGACAGCTCGCCAGCGGCTGTGAGCGCATGCGCCCGATTGCGCGTCCGAACGCCTGCCGGTGCGAGGCCAATATTGCGCTCATGAAGCCACCCGGCCCTGATCAAGCGTGACGCGGCGGCATTGCAGCCGCGCAAGTCCGAGTTCGTCGTGCGTCGAGAGGATGACCGTCACGCCGACTTGATTGAAGCTGCGAAACAAATCCATGATCGTCGCGGCGTAAGCTTGGTCAAGGTTGCCGGTCGGCTCGTCTGCAATGAGCACTGACGGGCGATTGACGATGGCGCGCGCAATGCAAAGACGCTGCTGCTCGCCGCCGGAGAGGGCGATTGGCTGTGCTTTTTCACGAGGTAGCAGACCGACTTTATCGAGTGCAGCGCGAACCCGCTTGCCGGTTTCGGAGCGCGTGAAGCCTGCGATCTCCAATGGCAGCGCGACGTTCTCGAATACGTTCCGATCAAACAAAAGTTTGTGATCCTGAAACACCAGTCCCAGATTTTGCCGCAACACCGACAAATGGGCTTCCTTGAGCAGCGCGAGATTCTGGCCGTTCACCATCACATTGCCGCCGGTGGCGAATTCGATCCCCGCCACGAGCTTGAGCAATGTCGATTTTCCGGCCCCCGAATGCCCGGTGATGGCGACCATTTCGCCTTTGTCGATCGCCAAAGAGACATCCTTGAGCGCCTCATAGCCGCTCGCATAGCGTTTGGTCACGTTCGAATAGTGGATCATCTGCTCGCTCGCTGGTGCATCACGTCAAAACAGCGCGTCAACGAACTCTTTGGCCACAAACGGCTTCAGATCATCGATCGATTCGCCGACGCCGATAAAGCGAACCGGAATCGGCCGTGATGGCCGCTCGGCAGCCAGTGCGGCGATCATGCCGCCTTTGGCGGTACCGTCGAGTTTGGTGACGACCAGTCCGGTCAGTTGCAGCGCGTCGTCAAACGCCTTGGTCTGGGCGAGGGCGTTTTGTCCGGTATTGGCGTCGAGAACGAGCAGGGTTTCGTGCGGAGCGGTTGGATCCGCTTTGGCGATGACGCGCTTGACCTTCTTGATTTCTTCCATTAAGTTAAGCTGCGTCGGCAGGCGACCAGCCGTATCCGCCAAGACAATGTCGATGCCACGTGCTCTGGCGGCGCTGATGGCATCGAAGATCACCGCCGCAGAATCGCCACCTTGTTGCGCGATGACGGTGACATTGTTTCGCGCGCCCCACGTCATTAGCTGTTCGCGCGCCGCGGCGCGGAAGGTGTCGCCGGCCGCCAGCAGCACACTGTGCCCTTGCGCTTGAAAGTACTTTGCGAGTTTGCCGATGGTCGTCGTCTTGCCGGCACCATTCACGCCGGCGATCATGATGACGAACGGACGGTGCGTCGATACGTCCAGCGGTCGCTCAAGCGGAGCGATCAGCGCCGTCAGGGCGGCCTTGAACTCCCCCCTCAAGATCGCGCCGTCGGCAATTTTCTTGTCGCGCTGCGTGAGCCGAAGGTTTTCGACCAACCGAGCCGCAGCGGCGGCACCAACGTCGGCGGTGATCAACGCGCTTTCGAGTTCTTCAAACAGCGCCTCGTCAATTCGTGGGTGGCGCGCAAACAGATCTGACACGTCGGTATTGAGTACCGCGCGAGTCTTGGCGAGTCCTGCACGAAGACGGGACAGCCAGCCTGACGATGATTCGACCGGCGTTTCCGGGGCGGGCTTGTTGGCGGGGTTGGCGAACACGATTGCTGGTCGACTTTCCTAGTCTTGATCGGGCACGCCCATTGTTTGCGGGCGTATATGCGACATTCTAGGGTAACGGCGGATAAGTTGAAGCGGCGCGCTCATGCGAAACTTGCCCCATGAGCGCACGATCAACAAAGCCGCATCCCGCAGCGACGCTACGCAATCAGATCCGCATCGGTGGCGGGTTGTGGCGCAGCCGCGTGCTGGCGTTCCCCGACGCACCCGGATTGCGCCCGACGCCAGACCGCATCCGCCAAACGCTGTTTAACTGGTTGGGCCAGACATTCCACGGCAAGACGTGTCTGGATGCGTTCGCCGGCAGCGGAGCGCTGGGGTTTGAGGCTGCATCGAGAGGTGCCGAGCGGGTGGTGATGTGCGAGGCGAATAGCGCCGTGGCACGGGTGTTGGCGGCTAATGCCGCATTGCTTGGCGCCGACCAATGCAGCATCGTGCCCCGCAGCGTGTTCGATTGGCTCCGCGCCTGCACGGTAAAATTTGATATCGTTTTCTGCGATCCGCCGTTCAGCGAAAATTTGTATGCATCGTTTCTCGTCAGGCTGACGCCGCACCTAGCGGAAAATGCCTTGGTTTACGTTGAAGCGGCGCACCCGATCGAGTTGCTGGTCATCGAACTTGCCACCGCAGCGCCGAGCTATGAAGTGGTGAAGTCGTGCAAGGCAGGTAGCGTATATTTTGGGTTGCTTCGGTTAGATGCGGCACGCTAACATAGTGCCCCCGACCACCCGCACCAACTCGACGCCCGAAAAACCATGATCCGTGCCGTCTATCCAGGAACATTTGATCCGCTGACCAAAGGTCACGAAGACCTCGTTGCGCGCGCCGCCAGGCTGTTTGGCGAGGTCATCGTCGCGGTGGCTCATAGCCAGGCCAAGCGGCCGTTCTTTACGCTTGAGGAACGCGTTGGGCTGGCCCGGGAAATTCTGGCGGAGTATCCGAATGTTAAAGTGATGGGCTTTACCGGCCTGCTATCAGACTTTCTGGATAAGCACGAGGCAAATGTCATCCTGCGCGGCTTACGCGCCGTATCGGACTTTGAGTACGAATTTCAGATGGCCGGCATGAACCGCAAGCTCAACCCCGGCGTGGAAACCATGTTTCTGACGCCGTCAGACAAATACATGTTTATCTCAGCGACCATTGTCCGCGAGATCGCCATCTTGGGCGGCGATGTTGGAGAGTTCGTGCACCCGTTGACAATGCGAGCCCTGATGTCAAAGGTAGGTAAGTAGTCGTGAGTCTGAAGATCACCGATCAGTGCATCAACTGTGACGTCTGCGAGCCGGAATGTCCAAACGGCGCGATCTATCAGGGCGTCGAAATATATGAGATCGATGCGTCAAAGTGCACTGAGTGCGTCGGACATTTCGATGCTCCGCAGTGTCGCGAAGTGTGTCCGGTCGATTGCATTCCGCTTGACGAACTCAATGCCGAAACGCACGATCAGTTGTACGCAAAATTCATTCGGCTGACAGCGGTCAAGGTTGCGGCTTAGACGCAGGCGGCTCGTCGTCGCGGCGTTTGCGGCCCGCAAATCGATCGAGCCCGTCGCGCAGCACGCCGAGTTCCGCGTGCTGCTTTTTGATGATATCGATCGACGCCTGCAGTTCCGCGATCTTCTCGGCGAGGTCGAGTTCTGCAGAGCGGATTTTTTCGATCTTGCCGGTACGTTCAGCCATGCGCTTGTTCAATTCTTCCAGCGGGCGATCAATGCCGTGAAAAACGCCGCGCATCCAGGACGTGGACTCACGATGGGCGATCTCGAGCACGCCTATTACGCGGGCGGCAACCAGGGATTTGAACTGCTCGGCAATCGCACCGGATCGACGCACCCGCACATTACCCGATCGCATTAGCTCGACGGCGGCTTCGGCCTCGGTCTTTTCAATTTCAGTTAGGAAACGATGCGTGGCGAATGGATGAACTTCGTGGTGTCCGATGCCGGTCAGGCGAAAGTGTTTTTCACCGAGGTTGCCGAACACCGTGCGGATTTCATCGAGCTTCGCATCAATCGCCTTGACGCGGTTGCGTGCAATCGCAAAGTAATCGGCAAGCGAATCGTTGATCTTGCCTGACAGCATCGAGTTGGCGATCAGCGCGGCAGTGGTAAGTGCGTCTGACTTGGCGGATTCCGGACTCGTCAAACTTGCAAGCTCATTGGCCAGTTTGGTATGGATTGGTTTGATTGATCGCAGCTCTTCAAGCGCTGCCAGCAGCAAATTGCGCTTATCGCTCCCTTCGCGCGCCAGCCCCTCAGAGATCGCCAGATTTTTCTTTCGGATACCGCCGAGGCAGAGCAAGCTCTTTAGCGCGGCGAAGCGGCGCTGATCCAGCGTTGCCTGAATACTCTCAAGTGTGCTCGACAGCGTGTTGAGGATATCCTTTCCCAGCAATGCCTCGCGATTTTCGGGGAGATAAGTCGCTAGAGCGCGCTCGAGGCGGTACAGTCGGCCCCGCAACTGTGCGTCCTTGTTGCCATCGAACGCTCCCTGCAGCGCCAGCAAGGCGGACACCGGGATGACCTTGGCCGGTTCAACACGCATCAAGTCAGAGACATCCTGCACCCGCTTGTCAATCTCGACCAGCCACTCACGGTCTGCGGCCTTGGCGTCAAGTGGATCGGGTACGTGCAGGCGGTCGATCTTGTTCATGACGACAATTCGCGCCTGACCAGACTCATCCTTCTCGCGGTCGCGAAAGTTTCGCGAGCCGCCCAGCTTGTCCTTCCAGATTGCCAGGTCTGGCTTAGTCACGCCTTCGCCCGCATCAAGCACCACGACAACGGCATCGGCCGCCGGAATGTTCTGCCGGCTAAACTCGGGCTCCGCCGTCAGCGAGGCAAGGCCCGGGGTATCAATAACGACGAGGCCGGCATCGAGCAACGGGTGGGGAAAGTTGATGATCGCGTAACGCCATCGAGGTACGTCAACCATGCCCCCGTCTGTGTTGGCACCTGCAAGCGTGCCGCTGTGCAGCCCCCATAACAAAGCGTCTGCGACAGTGACACGCTTTGTTTCAGCAAGCGTTGCGAAGGCTGCATTTGCCGATGCGGCGTCGTCGGCGTCAAAGTCGAGATGTTGCCACTGCGCCTCGTCAGCGTAGATGTCGGCAAATCGCTGTGGTGCCTCGCGGGTCTCCATTGGCAGCACTCTCACGCTGGTCCGGCGGGCACGATCAAACCGGACCTCCGTGATGCAGCGCGTTGCATGTGATTCACCGGAGGGTAACAGCCGCCGACCGAGGTTGGAAAAAAACAGCGCGTTGATCAGCTCCGACTTCCCCCGTCCCGCTTCGGCGACAAAGAGGATGTTCACGCGGGCGTCGTTGACCTGCTTGGTCAGTGCATCAAAGGTTGCTTCCGTCTCGGCATTGCTATAGCCGTGCGCACGAAGAAAGTCTGCCACACGCACGATCTGGGTAGAGACGCCATAGCGCCACGACTGCAAATTTGCCAATCGCGCAGTCAGCGCGTGTTTGGGTTGCGGGTTCAAGAATCAGGTGTCCATTTGACAGGCGCGACATCGTTTGCGGCCGATCGCCAATGTGTCCTACCGCAGAGCAGTCGCTAGATCGGGCAATTATGTCTGACAACGCGAACAAAAGAATGTGCTGCGCTGTCCTTGGCGAATCGCGCGGACCGGACGCCGGCAAGTGTGGCACGGCTCGCCTTCTCGCCCGTAAACCTGCGCGGCAAGTTGAAAGTAGCCAGATTCTCCATCAGCCCCTACATAGTCACGCAGACTTGAGCCGCCCGCCGCAATTGCCTTTGCCAGGGTCGCCTTGATCGAGCTGGCGAGGCTCCCATAGCGTGTCTCAGAAATGCGACCGGCAGCTGTGGTCGGTCGTATGCCGGCGTCAAACAGTGATTCAGATGCATAGATGTTGCCGACACCGACAACAGTGTGACCATCCATGATGAATTGCTTGACGCTGATGGCGCGACCGCGCGATCGCGCGAAGAGTCGCGATCCATTGAAATCAGCCGCCATCGGCTCAGGGCCCAATTGGTCCAGCAGCGGATGTGTTGGGGTCGCACCGCTGATCCATAACATTGCACCGAATCGGCGCGGGTCGTGGTAGCGCACGATCGTGTCGCCCCCCAACACAATATCGACGTGATCGTGTTTGATCGGCGCGACGCCGTTGCGGACTGTAAACATCGAGCCCGACATGCCGAGATGGCAGAGCAGGAAGCCACCGCCGTGCGAGGATTCGACATCCCAGAGGAGGTACTTGCCACGCCGCGCGAGGCCAAGCACCGTGCGCCCGACGAGCAGCGCGTCAAGGTTGCGCGGAATCGGCCATCGCAGCCGCCAGTCGCGGAGAATCACGCCGCTGACGCGTTTGCCTATGACCGCCGACAACAACCCCAAGCGTGTGGTTTCAACCTCAGGTAATTCAGGCATCGCTCGTCACTTTCTTTCCGGTCGCCGCTGTTGTTGTCCCTCAAGACGAAATTGTGACACGGGGCGCACCTCGTGTCACATCGCCGCCGCAGCACAAAGTGACGGCCGCCGGGTGTTTTTTTTAATGACGCGTTGTGCCGAATTCGCTATGATGAAGGGATGAACTTTATGTCTCGCCGCCGCTCCTGTCCACCGCTTCGCCTCGTTCCCGCATTCGTCTTGGTGTGTGTCTGGCTGATATCGGTGCCGGTCGCGGCGCAGCCGCCGTCAACAGCATCGAAGCCAGACGCGGCCACTGCGACCAAATCGACCGCAAAGTCGGCCCAGAAAGTCGCCGCGCCGGAGCCGGTGGCGGCAGGCGCGGCCAGCCTTTCGTCACAACAATTGTTGTATCAGTATCTGATTTCTGAGATTGCCGGCCAGCGCGGCCGGGTGCAACTGGCTGCGCGTGGCATGCTGGAGCTCGCGCAGAAATCGCGGGATCCACGTCTGGCGCGGCGCGCCGCCGAAATCGCCTTTCAAGCGCGACAGACGGTAGAGGCGCGAGAAGCGCTACTACTATGGCTGGCGCTCGAGCCAGAATCGTCGATCGCAAGGCAAGCGCTTGGTGCGCTGGTCGGAACACAGGGGCCGATAGAGCCGGTAGCGGAGGCGCTGACGCAGTGGCTTGCCGATAAAGCCGCTGCGCCGGTGCTGTTCGAGCAAATGCCATTGCTGTTGGCCCGCTATCCGGACCGCGTTCGGGTCGCCACGCTTGTGGCTGAGTTGGCGCTACCTTTCGACAAGTTGCCCGAGGCCCAGTATGCGATCGGCATGACTGCGTTTGCCGCCGGGCGCGCTGACGCGGCCGTCACGGCAATCGATCTCGCGTTGGACAGGCGGCCGAACTTTACGCGGGCCGCGATTGCGAAGGCGCAATTGCTGCGGGCGGCTGCGGCCGATGGTGCGAACGAGACCGCCATTCGGTTTCTGGTCGACTATCTGAAGCGATTTGAACGCGACACGGAAGTGCGGGTCGCGTATGCACGCCTACTGGTGAGCGACAAGTCGCTGCTCTCGGCCCGCGAAGAGTTTCGTCGCGCTTCGGCCGAGCTGCCGCGTGATGGCGAATTGGTCTACGCGGTGGCGTTGATATCGCTGCAGATCGAAGACTGGGACGCGGCCGCCGCGGGTTTCCAGCGTAGCCTCAGCATGGATCCGCGCGATCGGAACCCGATCCTGTTCAATCTTGCGCTTACATCCGAAGGCAAGAAGGATATGGACGAGGCGCTAGTCTGGTTTCGTCAGGTCACCGAGGGCGATTATTTCGTTAGCGCGCAACTAAAAATCGCCAATTCCCTCGCAAAACGGGAAGGCATTGACGCCGCTAGGCGGCACCTGCAGGACGCTCAACAAGCCGAGATTGAATCGTCTGACACGCGCGTGCAATTGATCCTCGCCGAAGCGCAGTTGCTGCGTGATACCGGCGCGCTGGAGGATGCACGCCAGATATTGACCGTTGCGCTGGCAAAGCAACCGGAATCGATCCCGCTTCGCTACGACCGCGCCATGATCGCTGAGAAGCTAAATCTGGTCGACGACATGGAGCGCGATCTGCGCACGGTGATCCGTATCAAGCCGGATCATGCGCACGCCTACAATGCGCTCGGCTATTCGTTCGCAGACCGCGGCATCCGCCTTGAGGAGTCGTACGAACTGATCAGCAAGGCTGTCGCACTCGCGCCGGATGATGCGTTCATTTTGGATAGCCTTGGGTGGGTACAGTTCAAATTGCGGCAGATGAATGAAGCGTTGGCTACGCTGACGCGTGCTTATCGCATGCGCCCCGATCCGGAGATCGCCGCCCATCTTGGCGAGGTGCTTTGGACCATGGGGCAGAGCGACGCCGCAAAACAGCTCTGGAAGCGTGCGTTGGTTGAAAACCCCGACAATGCAACCCTGACGGGGCTGATCGAACGATTCAAGAAATGATCGTCCCGCCACGGTTGCTTGGTCGCGCAGCGCTCGGGTCGCGTCTAGTTGGCGCGTGGGTGATGGTTGTCTTATTGTTGCTGCCAGCAGGTTGTGCGGTAGTACAACCGATGGCTGCCGCCGTTGTGCCGTCCGCCATCCCGGTGCTCATCGAGCGCTTCAGTCTTTCCGGTCGCCTCAGCGTGCGCATCGCCGATCGGCTCGATGCCGTGCGGATTGAGTGGGAGCGAGACGGGAAGCGCGAAACGATGCGTTTTTTCTCGCCGTTTGGTTCGCAACTGGCGGAGGTAGTATCCGGTAGCGAAGGCACGACATTGACCCGTGGCGATGTCGTGGAGTATGCAAAGTCGGTCGGCGCGCTGACTGAATCGGTGATCGGGGTTGCGATTGACACCGATTTGTTGGCGCGTTGGGTACAGGGCATGTCGTTGGAGCCCACCCCGGGACAGACGAATGACGGCCGTGTGGTTCGGTGGACGATTCGCGCAGAAAACATCCGCGCGGTGGACGGCGTTGACGGTGGGCGTATCGCATCGCGGATTTCGGCAACAGAGGGCGAAACGTCGATTCGGCTGGTGGTCGATTCCTTCAAGCCAATCTAGCCATCGGCAGCCTGAGGAATTCCGATGAATTACGCCGCGCCCGCAAAGCTTAACCTGTTCCTTCACGTCGTCGGGCGGCGCGACGATGGTTACCATCTGCTGCAGTCAGTGTTCACGATGCTCGACTATGGTGATGCCGTTGAGGTGCTGATCCGCGCTGACGGTGACATATGTCGTACCAATGCCGTGGCAGGCGTGCCGGTGGCAAATGACTTGGCGGTGCGGGCGGCACAGGCACTCAAAGCTGCCTCGAGCTGCCCGCTGGGTGCCGATCTCACGCTCACGAAGCGCATTCCACTGGGTGCCGGACTCGGTGGCGGCAGTTCGGACGCGGCCACGGTGCTGCTGGCGCTCAACCGGCTTTGGAAACTCGGGTGGCCCAATCAGACGCTGCAGGAAATCGGTGCCGCGCTGGGTGCCGACGTCCCGTTCTTCGTTGGCGGTAAGTCCGCCTTCGTCGAGGGCATCGGCGAGCGGGTGACACCCATCAGCCTGCCCTTGTGGTGGTACGTGGTGGTGACACCCGCGATCCATGTTTCCACCCCGTTTGTGTTCCAGCATCCAGATTTGACAAGATCGACGCCGAGCGTCAAAATAGCAGACTTTTCGGCGAGCGACTTGGCGAATACCCAAAATGATTTGCAAGCGGTTGTTTTGAAAGCGTTTCCTGACGTCGCGAAGGGTCTTGCGATGTTGTCTGAAGTCTCCAAAAAATCGGTATTTGGTGCGCGGATGACCGGCTCCGGGGCAAGCTTGTTTGCCGCCTTTGAGTCTGAAAGTGACGCGCGCGAAGCCTTTTTGCAGCTTTCGCCGAAAATCACCGGTTTTGTGGCTAGAGCGCTGGAGAAACATCCGGCGCTTTAGGCAGCCGGCATACGAGATGGCGTCGCGAGCGGGCGTATATCGTCGCGAGGAGCGCAAACGTACTGAATGTACGTTGAGCACCGCAGTGGCGATAGGCGCCCGCGCAGTAGCCAGATCGTATGCCGGAAGATTTGGGGAGTCGCCAAGTGGTAAGGCACCGGATTTTGATTCCGGCATTCGTAGGTTCGATCCCTACCTCCCCAGCCAGCAAAAGCACGCCGTTGCCCTGTGACGAAATGGTTCGCTCGGCAACATCGTGTGTGTAGTACTTGTTCCAACTGTGCGAATGAGGTACTTCATGGGGCGATGCAATGACATTCGATAATTTGAGTGTGTTCGCTGGTAATGCGAACCCGAAGCTCGCCAGAGAGACGGCGAAGCTATTGGGAACGCAGATGGGCCGGGCCAAGGTGGCCAAGTTCAGTGACGGCGAAGTGATGGT
>Ga0105048_10013402_pt1 | contig 12816 bp, 15 predicted proteins | sample MAT05_FD_78382 | JGI IMG/M metagenome (GOLD analysis project Ga0105048, IMG submission 78382) | Freshwater microbial communities from Lake Fryxell liftoff mats and glacier meltwater in Antarctica - MAT-05 | ecosystem: Environmental > Aquatic > Freshwater > Ice > Liftoff microbial mat | place... | reverse complement strand
TTCGCGCTGGAAATCTGCTGATCCGCTCGCTGCGCGGGCAGATCCAGCCGACGCACGCGTGGCGCAAGCTCCCGGTCGTGATCGGCGGTGGAACGACGATCGACTTCCTCCAGCCGATGCGCGCGGTGTTCCGCGCGATGAAGAAGATGCCGGTGCTGGCGGCGAGCTTCTTCGTGGTGCACCCGTTCACGTCCGCCACCGATCTGGGGTGGGCGGTGCACGTGACCACCGACGGCGATCAGGCGCTCGCGGAGCGGCTGGCCGACGAGCTCGCCGAGCTGGCGTGGGGCGTGCGGCGCGTTCCGCTGCCGCCGATGCTGGAGATCGACGACGCGCTCGACGCGGCGGCGCGATCGCCGTGGCGGCATCTCGGTCCGGTGACCCTGGTGGACGCCGATGACATCGTCGGCGCGGGCGCCCCGGGCGGGAGCACGCAGATCGTGCAGGCGCTGCTCGGTCGAACGGTGCGCGCGCTGGTGCCCGTGCATGATCCCGCGGCGCTCGCTGCGACGTGGGATTTGCCGATCGGAACGAAGGTGGATCTCGTGCTGCGCGGGACCCCGGGCTACGACCAGCCGGAGGTGCCGCTGAGCGCGGTGGTCGGCGCGCGGGCCGACACCTCGCTCGGACGCCGGGTGCGGCTCGACGTGGGCAGCTTCCACGTCGCGGTGTCGGAGCATCCTCCGCTGCCGATCCACCCGCGCTTCTGGCGCGAGCTCGACGTGTCGATCCGAAAAGCGGACGTGATGGTGCAGAAGAACTTCTTCCACTACCGGATCTTCCACCTCGCTCACTCGTTCGCGCACATCCCGGTGATCAGCCGGGGCGCGACCAGCCTGCGTCGCGCGGCGGCGCGCGCGCTCCCGGTGCCGAGCTACCCGACGTTCGATCCGACGGATTGGCGCGCGGGTGATGCGGCGCTACGCATCTGACCCATGGCCCGCCCTCCCGAGCCCCAGAAGCGCCTCGACCTGGCGCGCGCCGCCGTGTCGGTGCTGCAGGAAAAAGGCACCGGCGTGTCGATGGCCGAGCTCGCCGACGAGCTGGGAATCAAGCGACCGACGCTGCTCTATCACTTCCCGACGAAGGCCCACATCGTGGAGCTCGCCCTCGTGGATCTGCTGAGCGAGCAGGCGCTGTTCGTGCTGGGGGAGATCGCCAAGCACACGCACCCGATCGATCGTCTGTACGCGCAGCTCTGCGCGGTGCACGCGTTCCACAAGGGTCGCGAGGCGCGGGTGGTGTTCCTCTCGCAGGCGATCGCCGCGACCGCGGGGCAGCGCATCGTCGAGATCCTCGAGGCCGGCAACCAGGTGTTCGAGGCGCATCGCAAGGCGGCGGCGACGCTGATCCGCGACGGCATCGAGGCGGGAACGGTGGCGCCGTGCGAGCCAGACGCGCTCATCGCGGTGTCGCGGGCGCTGACGGACGGTCTGATGGTGCAGCGGGTGATGGGGAATCTGGATCTCGCGCCGGTGCACGAGCTCATCTGGAAGAACCTCTTTGCTCCGCTGAAGATCGGACGTTAATCCAGCTCGAAAGCCGTCTCATAGTTCAGCTTCAGCGCCGGATCCTGCTCTTCCTTCAGCAGCAACAAATTCCCCACCGCGAGAGATTCGATCTCAGTTCCCATGAAGCACCGGAACGCGTCCTTGGGCGTACCCACGATCGGCTCCCCGCGCACGTTGAATGAAGTATTCACGATCACCGGGCACCCGGTGATGCGCTTCATCTCCGTGAGCAGCGCGTGGAAGCGCGGGTTGGTCTCCGGGTGCACCGTCTGGATGCGCGCCGAATAGTCGATGTGCGTGACGGCCGGGATGGTCGAGCGCGCGATGTTCAGCTTCTCGATGCCGAAGAGCGCCTCCTGCTCGGGCGTCATCGCGATCCGGTGCTTTGCGAGGACGTCGGCGACCAGCAGCATATAAGGACTGTCGCGATCGAGATCGAACCACGCGCTCACGTCCTCGCGCAGGACCGCCGGCGCGAAGGGACGGAACGACTCCCGATACTTCACCTTCAGATTCAGCACCGACTGCATCTTCGGCGAGCGCGCGTCACCGAGGATCGAGCGCGCACCGAGCGAGCGCGGACCGAACTCCATCCGCCCCTGGAACCAGCCCAGCGCGCGGCCCTCCGAGAGATGGCGGGCGGTGGTCTTCACCAGATCGTCGTCGGAGAGTATCTGGTACTTCGCGCCCGCCTCTTTCAGCTGGCTCTCGACCTCTTCGTCGGTGAACGAGGGCCCGAGATACGAGCCCTGCATCGCGTCACCCTTCACCGGCGTGCGAGGCTGCTTGCAGTAGCCGTGATAGCCGGCCAGCGCGGCGCCGAGCGCGCCACCCGCGTCACCGGCAGCAGGCTGGATCCAGATCTGATCGAAGGCCCCGTCACGCAGGATCTTGCCGTTGCCGACGCAGTTCAGCGCGACACCGCCGGCGAGGCAGAGGTTCTTTATGCCGGTCTCCTTCGCGATCGAGCGCGTCATCCGCAGCATGACCTCCTCGGTCACGGCCTGGATCGAGGCGGCCAGATCCATGTGCTCCTGCGTGAGGAGCTGATCCGGTGTCCGCGGCGGCGCGCCGAAGAGCGCGTGGAACGGCTCGGCCGTCATGCGCAAACCGGTGAGATAGTCGAAGTGTCGGAGGTCGAGGCGGAAAGAGCCGTCGTCCTTGAGATCCATCAGGTGGTCGATGATCTTCTGCTTGTACTTCGGGACGCCGTAGGGCGCGAGGCCCATGACCTTGTACTCACCCGAGTTCACCTTGAACCCGAGATAGTAGGTCATGGCGGAATACAGCAGACCGATGGAGTGCGGGAAAAATATCTCCTTGTGCATCCGCAGGTCGCTGCCCCGGCCGATGCTCACCGAGCTGGTGGTCCATTCACCGACGCCGTCCATCGTGAGCACCACCGCCTCGTCGAACGGCGAGGGAAAATAAGCGCTCGCGGCGTGACCCTGGTGATGCTCGGAGAAGAGGAGCTTCTGCGTCCAGTCGATGCCGGGATAGAGCTTCTTCAGCTCGTCGGAGATCAGCTTCTTCTGGAAGAGCTTCTCTTTGAGCCAGATCGGGAGCGACGTGCGGAAGGAGCGAAATCCGCGCGGCGCCATGGCCAGGTACGTCTCCAGCAGCCGCTCGAACTTGAGGAACGGCTTGTCGTAGAAGACGACGTGATCGATCGCGTCGAGCCCGACGCCGGCCGCGCTCAGGCAGTAGCGGATGGCGTTCACTGGGAAGCTCGCGTCGTGCTTCTTGCGGGTGAAGCGCTCCTCCTGTGCAGCGGCGACGATGCGGCCATCGTCGACGAGCGCGGCGGCGCTGTCGTGATAGAGCGCGGAGAGTCCGAGAACCTTCATATTCTAGAAGAGCGTGTAGATGAACGGCGCGACCGCGGACCCCTTGGCGATCATCAAGAGGCCGCCGATGAGCAGCATCATCACGATCAGCGGCAGGAGCCAGAATTTCTTCCGGACCTTCAGGAATCGCCACATCTCGGCCAGGAAATCCATCAGAACTGATCCTTCATCGTGGCGGGCTCCGGCCCCGGCGGGTTGCGCGCGATCCAGTAGCTCGGGGCGCCGCGATCGAGCTTCAGTCGCAAGAGATCCTTCCCGCGTGCGCGCAAAAGGAGCCCCATCGGCAACACAGTCGCGAAAAACAGGACGCCGAGGACCACCGGGCTGACGATCTTGTTCAGCACCCAGGCGAAGCGCATCCACACCACGTTCAAGGGGTGGAGCACGCGCGGCGCGATCAGCGTGAACGCGCCGAACACACCGGCGACGATCAACGCCCACGTGCGCACGTCGGGCTCGGGACGCAGCAGCGGCAGCAGCCCAACGACGCCAAACGCCACGACCATCACCAGCCCGAACTTGCGGTCCGAGCCGACGATCAGCGCATCGTCATGGATCGTTTCTTCGTGGATCTGGCCCTTCGCCATCGAGACTCTCGCATCTACCGAGTTCTCGTTGCCTGGTCAAGCTCACGCCCGACCCGACCCTCGCGCTCTTCTTCTGCGGCGTCGCGAGCGGAGGCGAAGGTCGATTCCGCGCGCAACGTGGTCACCGAGAAAAGGGAGTACGACTGGGGCGAATGGGAGTTTCATTCCCAGCCTCGACTGTCGCAGGTTGATCGAGGCGGCTCGCGCTGAACGGAAATCGGCCTACTGAACCAGCGGCACGATGCGCCGCAGCTTCATCGCCTCTTCGATGCGCCGCACGATGGCGCGGTGGCGCAGGATGCCGACGCGGCCGTGGACCGCGTGCAGGTCGGACTTCTCGATCGTGTCGGCGTACTCGATGATGTCGCGCCCGACGCGGACGCGATAGGAGCGCTCCAGCCTCCCGTCCGGCAGGATGCGGCTGCTGACCTGCCCGTCGTAACCGAGCGCGCGAAAGCGGTTCACTCGAACGTCGCTCGCACGAGGTGCCGGAGGGGGCCGGTGAGGCTCCGGTAAACGTCGCGTCGCACCGCGAGCGGATACGCCGCGTCGGTGAGCCGAGCCTTCAGCCAGTCGCGGGCGTGCTTCTCGACGATCGCCACCTGCTTGAAGAGCAGATCTTCGCGCTCGACCGCCTCGATCTCGGCGCCGTCGAGATCATCGCCGAGGAAACGCTCGAGCCAACCCTGCGCCGACGCGATCACCGCCGCGCTCATGCTGCCGTCCTCCAGTACGAGGTGACTTCACCGGCGGACTTGAACGTCTCGGCACAGGAGAACATCAGATTGATCGCATCGGCGTGGATGCCGAGCGCCTGTCCGGTCTGCACGATCGCCGTTTTCGCCGCGAGCAGCGCGTCCACCCGCATCGACTCGCCGCTGGTCAGCTTCATATCGGCGTCGAAGAGAAAAGTATGTCCGCCCTGGTCGCCATGTTGGTTCGGCATGCAGATGCCGTGATCGATCGCCAGGCAGTTGCCGCTCGTGAACAGCACGTTGCCGTGGTGGCGATCCAGCGAGCCGAGCACGTGATCGAGGAGCGCGATCGAGCGATAGGGCGTCGACTGGGTGTCCTTCAGGAGCGGCGCGAGATCATCGCTGAAGACGCCCGCCTCGGAGTTGCGCACCAGCGCGATGAGCGCGCCCGGCTGGCCGTTCAGATCGCGATAGATCGCCGGCGGAACGCGGCCGAGGTGGCTCATCGTCTTCGAGACCTGGTAGGCGAACGCCTCGCGGCGCGCGTAATGATCGGGCTCGAGGTTGGGCCGCATGACCTCGGGATACTCGGCGTTCGAAGGCTTCCACATCGCGACCGCGCCGTTCGACAGTTTCACGATCGCCTTGCCGTTGACGCCTTCTTCCAGCGGGATGCTCGAGACCACGGTGACGTTGGGGTCCGAGAGATACTTCTCGATCTTCGCAGCGGCCTGAGCGACCTCGGCCTCGGTGCGGTTGGGCTCGACGAACTGCCGCACCAGCTTGTGCAGCGGCTCGGTGGCCTTGGTCTGATCGGCCGCGATGCCCACCGGCTCCACCCCGAACATGCGACCGTTGGTGCTCGGCACCAGCTTCACCTTCTTCGGCACGTAGAACGCTTTCTTGTCGTCGTCGTACGCGAGGAGGGCCGGACCCGCCTCGCCCATCTCGATCTTGTAGCGCTGATCGGCGGAGTGGGTCAGCGAGAACGCGGCCTTGATCACCTGCTGCGGCGGATCGCGGGTGCGATCGATCTCGATCTGCGCGATCTGGCCGGTGTCGGGTAGGAAAGCGAGGTTCTTACGCTTGGCGAGCAGGTCGGCGACCTTCGGCGTGACCTCGAGATCGACCGTCACCTTGGTGCCCCACGCATCGACCAGCACCGGATAGATCGTGCCGGCCTTGGGCGCCACCGCGCCCTCGATCCCCACGACCGTCGTCGACGGCTTGGTGCCGGCGATGTTCGCGTGCGGGGCGTCGGGATCGAGCCCCGCCTCCTTCATGTTCGCGCGCACCGCCGCCGCGAAGACCTTCTTGTCGTTCGTCGGCTCGGAATCGAGCAGCGCGTTGAAGATCACGCGCGCGCGGACCGAGCGAAAGCTCTCGCCGGGGTAACGCGCGGCGTCCGGCTCCTGGCCCCAGCTCACGCCAGGCCGCGGGCTCTGCGCCCCTGGGATCACCGCTGATTCCAGCGTCTCCGGGTTCTTCTTCGCCTTCGCCTCGATCCACGCGAGCAGCTTGTCGCGGCCCTCCGCGCTCGAGGTCAGCACCATCAGATCATCGGCCCGGGCAGCGCTCGCGGGGCCCGCGACCTCCACCACGTCTACGCCGGGGAACTGCTTCGGGTTCGCGAGGACCTCGTCGACCAGCCAGCGCGTCCATGTCAGCGCCTCCTTCGGGCGGGTGTTGATGAACACGCGATCCTGCGCGGCCGTGGGGTCGAAGCTCTTCGCGTGGAAGCGAAACGTGCCCCACTCCAGCTTCGCGAAATCTTGCTGGCTCAGCGCGCCGTCGATGGCAGCGCCGAGCCCCTTCGAGAGATCGACCTTGGTCGCGCCGATCGAGCGCGTGCCCGCCTCGACGTACGGCGGCAGGCTGTCGACCAGGCCCTTCAGCGTCTGGAAGAACGGCTTCGGCGCGAGATCCGAGCACTCCGGCACCTCGAGACCCGAGAGCCGATAGACCATGGTGTGCTTCGGCTGGAGCGCCAGATCGCCACGCCGCGACCACAGCTCGTCGATGAGCTTGGTGAAGCTCTCGGTGGAGGGCGTGGGCTGGATCTGCGGGATGGTGATCGGCGCGGCGTTCTTGCAGTCGACCTTGCCGGTGAGGCGGCGCTGTGCGGCTTCCAGCTCCTTGGTCGGGAGGCTGGCGATCACCTTCGCGACCTCGGGCGCGATCTCCACCTTGGGGGTGATGATCTGCGGCGTGGTCAGCGCCCCCGCGGACTTGACGGTGGTGCCGAAGGACGTCTTCACGTCAACGCCTCGTCTCTCCGCGGAACGGCCATCAGGTAGATCGACTTGTACACGAACGGGAGCTCATCGAGGAACGCCTGTCCGTCCGTGGGGAACAACCGACCGAGCTGCGCGCGACCGACGATGCCCTCCCTCGCCCAGCGCTCGAGGAGCTCGGGGCGCGAGCAGATCAGGCGATCCGCAGCGTCCAGGCTCACCTCGGCCTCGACCTTCCGGGCGCCCTCGGCCGTGACGCTGACCAGGTCGACCGCCCGGCCGACCCACCCCGGTGTCCCCGCCGGCATGGGTCGTTAATGGCAAGTTCGACCGCGCTTGGGAAGCACTCGTGACGGCGACAGCGCGACGTGGTGAGGTGCCGTCGTGGCACGCGCGTGGGTTTCTGCGGCCGTCGTCCTGGCCGCCTGCGCCTCGCCGGTGCGCATCGACGTGACCGTACCGCCGCAGGACTCGACCATTGAGTCGGTGTTCCTGGTGGTGGAGCAGGGCGACAGGCGCGAGGTGTACGCGATCGATCCGACCGCCGACCCGAGCGCGATAGACCCCGCCGCCCTGCCCTCCGTCGAGGACGCGCCGGCCGACCTGCAGATCTATTCGATCGCGTCGCGGGAGCCCCTCACCCGCTTCCACATCGCGAAGCCGGGGCGCGTGACCACCACCCACGAGGAGGCCTCGTTCCTGCTCCCGACGGGCGAGCGCATCGAGCGCACCGAGATCCGCGGGGGCGTCGCCGGACCGTGGGTGCACATCCCGCTGCTCCCGCCCGACGTCGCCGCGCTGCGATTGCCGGGCTCGCTCAGCCGGTGCCTGAAGTTCCACGTGCGCCTGGTGCGCATGGACGCGCAGGTGAACTCGGCGGTGGCCCTCGATGATCGCACCGCGCTGGTCGTCACCGAGAACGGCCCTTTCTTCACCGTGTCGGCGGACGACTTCACGCCGCGTGAGGTGCCCGTCCCGTCCGATGCGCCGCGCGGGCGCGCGCACCGCGATCGCAACGGCAAGATCTGGGTCTTCGGTCAGTCCGGCTCCACCGCACGCTTCGACATCGCGACGCGCACGCTGACGCGGCTCCCGGCCATGCCTGCGAGCGAAGAGATCTCGTTCATCGAAGACGGCGACGACGACGCGGCGGGGCGCTTCTGGGTGCTCGGCACGCGCGCGCGATTCGACGCCTTCGAGAACGGGCAATGGGTCCAGCACATGCACGACGACCACGGCGAGCTCCGCGACTTCGCGCGGGGAATCGCCGAGCACAATGGGGTCGTCGTCACGACCGGGCACGACTCCACCAAGGTGCAGGTCTATGGCGCGAACGGGATGCGCACCGAGGTCAGCGCGCCGTCCAACGTCGGCTTCGGTGCAGCGGAGACCGTCCCGGGCGAAGGCATCATCCTCGGCGGCACCGATGGCACGCTCTATCGCTTCACGCCGCCGGCGACGTTCGCGGCGCTACCGCCAGGGAACAACGACGAGCTGCACAGCCTGGCGATCTACGAGATCGGGCGCCTCGATCTCAACCTGTTCATGGGGAGCCCGGCCGGAGCGCTGGGGCAGTACCGGCTCGACGAGGGCTACTGCAAGACCGTGAACGTCACGGCGACGGCGATCGAGGAGATCGTGTCGGTCGGGCCGCGCGACATGGTCGTGGTCGAGGATGGGTTGAATCAGATCACCTGGCTCACGGTCGAGTAAACACTACGGGATGAAGCCGCCCGCGCGCGCAGCGTCGCGGAAGTTCGCAGCGGCGACGTACTGATCGTGGACCGAGCTCTCGAGGCGCACGCCCTGCGCGTCGCGCAATCCCACCGAAGGCGCCGGGACGCCTTCGGCGAGCGGCATCGTCGCGTCGACCACGCGCTGCATGGCGGCGCGCAGCTCGGGCGTGCGCCGCTCGGCGGGCGCTGCGTTCCAGGCCTCGATCGCGCGCGTCGAGCGCTCCAGCGTCGCCTGGTTGCGGCGGTTCGCGGTGATCTCGCGCTCGATCGGATCGGGGGGCGCGGTCGGGGCCACGGAGGCGGTCGGGGCCGTCGGGGCCGTCGGGGGCGTGCTTCCGCCGCCATCCGCGCCGCGCGGTGCGCCGGTGCTCCCACCGGTGCGCGGAGGATCGTTGGGGGTGGTGGGCGCGCCGCTCGTCAGGCCCTGCGCCGCGCGAAAGCCCGTGCCGGTGCCCGAGCTGACCGAGCCGCGCGTGCCATTGCGATCGAAGCCGTCCACAGCGGTCCAGACCGCGCGACGCTCGGAGGTGGAGTTGCCGATGACGCCGTCATGGTTCAGGTCCGCGCGGGTCAGCGCGCGCTCGTGCGCGGCGGAAAGAGGAGCACCACTGCCGGCGGCGCGGGTGCGGAGCTGATCGATTGTCCCTGCGGTGAAGTGTTGGTCGAAGTGGGCTCGAGTCATCGTCGTCATGGACTCACCGTGTGCCGCGCGACCGCGCTTCGTGACAGTCAGTTCGCCCACTTAGGTGAGGTACAGCGGCCCCGTGGGCGCGCCAGCACAGAGGCGGATTGCGGCGCCACGGCGTTCGATGGGATCCAGGCGGCCGATGCGAACAGTGGTTTTGATCGCGGCGATCGGGGTGCTCGCGTGCGACGAGTCGCGCGTCATCCCGCCCGGGACGATGGTTAATCGCGACGCTGGCCCCAGCGCCAACGCGGACGCCGGTCCCGGCGCCGACGCGGGTCCCACGAGCGACGGCGGCGCGATCGTCCCCGCACCGGAGGTCGATCCGCGCTGCGTGGACGGGATGTACACCGAGACTTTGCCCGATCCGAACGCGTCGATCACCACGCAGATCGCCGGCTACACGCCCGCGAACGTCGTGCCCTTCATCCAGAGCGTCCTCGACGCGCGCTACCCGACGGGCGCGTACCTCGTCCGCGGCGCGCTGATGGACGTGAGCCGCGGGAACTGCGCGGAGATCTTCCTGAACGATCGCAGCAACGCAGGCGCCGTGCTCCGAAGCCTCAGCACGGTGGTGCACGAGTGCGGGCACTTCTTCGATCTGGCGATGAACGGTCGCTATCACGTCACCGCGGCCACCCAGTTCACGTGCACCAACGGCGACACCGTGGCGCGCCGCGGCCGCACGTTCGCGCGCAGTCTGCTCAACGCTGACGCGTACTCCGCGCGCCGCCCGCCGTGCGGGATGGGCGGCGGCCGCAACTGCGACAGCTACGCCGACATCTATCTCGACGGCGACCCGGACGACGCGATGTTCGACAGCGGCGACCAGGGCTTCAACTCGCTGCTCGAGGAGACCGTGCAGTACGTGAACTCGCTCGCGACCGGCTACGCGTACGCCGATCAGCTCGGGGCGGGCAGCAGCATCAGCGAGCGAGACGGCATCCTCACGTTCCTCTGGTACGTCGGACGCTACCTGCGCCTGGCCCGGCTCGAGCACCCCGACGCGTACACGCTGCTGTCGACCGACCGGTGCTGGCGCGACGCCATCCTCACCACCTGGGGACGCGCCTGGCTCATGCTCGGGGCGACCGCCAACGCGCGGAACCTGGGGATCAACGACGCCGCGATCATCACCCTGGTCCGCGACCCGGAGATCCTCGGCGAGATCCAGCGGCTGCGCGTCGCGGCAGGGTGTCCATGAGCCGCAACCACCTATAATTAACTCATTGAGCCCACTTTGCGACCTTCGCGAGGGGTCGTCCACGACCTGTTCGGCTGGACCGGGACACATGAGACACGGTATGATGATCGGTATGACCGTCACCAAGATTGCGGTGAGCCTCCCCGCCCGAGTCGCGAGGAGCGTGCGAGCCTCGGTGAACGCCGGCCGCGCCCCGAGCGTGAGCGCGTATGTCGTCCAGGCACTCGAGGAAAAGACGAAGCTCGACGATTTGGCAGGGCTACTGGATGAAATGCTCGCCGAGTCGGGAGGCCCCATGACCGCCGCCGAACGGCGGGCGGCGGACCGGTTGCTGGGCCCTCGCCGTCGCAGGTTGCGCGCGTGAAGGGCCTGACGCTCGACACCGGCGCCCTCATCGCGTTCGAGCGCAACGATCGCCGCGTCGTCATTCTTCTCGCGCGAGCGCTCGACAGAAAGCTCGCCTTCGTGGTGCCGGCAGGGGTCGTCGCCCAAGCGTGGCGCGACGGGCGGAGACAGGCGCGACTCGCTCGGCTACTGGGAGCGTCCCATGTCGAGATCGAAGGCCTCGATGACACACGGGCGCGCGCCGCGGGACAGCTCTGCGGCGTCGCCGGGACGAGCGACGTCATCGACGCGTCGGTCGTGCTGTGCGCGAGGAGGCGCGATCACGCCGTCGTGACCTCCGATCCAGAGGATTTGCGCGCGCTCGACCCGACCGTCGAGCTGATCGAGATCTGACGCTACTTCTTCGCGTCGAGCACGTCGCGCACGGCAAAGCTGAGTCTTCGACTCGGAAAATCAGATGCCGCCCCAACAATCGGCAGCGGACCGCGGCCTTGGATCGCCCTGTTGGTGTCGCTGGCCGCTGCGGCGCCCCCGAAGCCCCACGAGCCGATCCGCCTCGAGGCCATGGATGAATGCATGGCCCGGATACCTCGCCCGCTGGTAGCATCCCGCGCGGGTGCTCCGCCCGCTCGCTATCCTCCTCGCGCTCAGCGGCGCCGCCTGCGGCAGCGGCGACCGGGCGTTCTTGTCGAGCGCGGGCCTCCAGTCGCTCGTGCTGGTGGCGGTCGATGGCGAGGTGATCACGCTCGAGGCGATCGATCTGCCGACCGGCGCGGTGGTCGACCGGACGCCCCCGGACGGCGCCACGATGTACGCGCTCGGCTACGCATCGACGCTCGCCCAGCTGGGGCTTCGGGCCGGCGCGCTGGCGCAGACGCCGAGCGGCGGCGCGCTGCCTCTCCCCGATCGCAAGCACCTGCTCGAAGGCTCGACCTGGACGCCCATCGACGCCCTGCCCGCCGCGCTGACGGCGCTGCGCCTGACGACCGCCGGTGGATGCGCGACGTTCGATCAGCACGCGCGCTCGCTTCCGCTGACCGGTGACCTGCCGTCGTTCGCGGTGACGCTCGACGAGTCCCGGGCGTTCGTCGGCTGGCAGTCGGGGCGGTTCCAGATGCACGAGCTCGATCGCTCTTACGACGTCGGCGCGATCTCGCCCGACACGCCTCACCTCGGCGGCTTCGTGTACGGCGGCGAGGTGTGGATGGTCGGCCCCGGGACGCGCGTCGTGCACGGCCACCCCGATCGCGGCTTCGAGGACGCGCCGCCGCTGCCCTTCGACGTGGACGTCGACGTGAAGATGGATGGGGCGCACGGCGACGCGCCCTTCGAGCTGTTCGTCACCGACGGCAAGCAGGGCGTCGCCCACTTCGATGGCGTCGCCTGGCGCGTCTTGCGACCGACCAGCGCTGCGGGGCCCGATGGGACCGACCCCGGGATCGCGTGGATGGAGCCCGGGCGCGCCGTGCTGGTGGGGGTGGACGTCGACACGGTGGTCGAGCTCTCGAGCGACGGCAGCGAGCGCCGCGTCGCGCTCATGCTACCGCCGCGCGCCAGCCGCGACTCGGTCTGGTCGGCGGGCTACGTCGACGGTCGCGGTGCGGTGCTCGGGACACGCTCGTCCGTCATGTTCGATCGCACCCCCGATGGCTGGCGCCAGCTCCCGCAGGCCAGCATCACGCCGCGCGCGGACTCGATCGTGAGCCTCGGCCGGGGCGCTTTCCTGGCCGGCGGGCAGGGCCGTCTCGCGCAGTGGCGCGGATCGAGCGAGCTGTGCGAGCCCCCGCTCAGCGTGCCGAGCGGCATCTCGAACCGTGCGAGTGCACAGCTCGGCGATGGGTTCATGCTGATCGTCGATGGGTTCGAGGCCCGGTCGGTGATCGTCGGCTCCCGCGTGAACTAGTAGCTCTGCACAGTGAAGTTGAAGGGTTGAGGCCGCCGATCCATCTCGCCTGGCTGCGTTGCGCCGCCT
>Ga0105048_10013401_pt1 | contig 12817 bp, 14 predicted proteins | sample MAT05_FD_78382 | JGI IMG/M metagenome (GOLD analysis project Ga0105048, IMG submission 78382) | Freshwater microbial communities from Lake Fryxell liftoff mats and glacier meltwater in Antarctica - MAT-05 | ecosystem: Environmental > Aquatic > Freshwater > Ice > Liftoff microbial mat | place... | reverse complement strand
TGGAGGTTTCTCTGGGGAAGGCTTGGGATTTTCGTCTGACATGATGTAACGTAGAGAGTTATCATAGACCCGCCACGAATGCAAACACGAGCCATCATCGTTTCCCTCCATGATGTGAGCCCATTAACTTGGGTTCGGAGCCAGCAAATCCTTGGGGATTTGGCGGCGTTGGGGATCGCTGAGGTTTCGCTGTTGGTGATTCCGAATCATCATAGCCAGGCCCCCCTGACAGAAAACCCGGATTTTCAGGACTGGCTGCGGGCTCAAGCGGGGGCCGGGCACGAGATTGTGGCCCATGGTTATTTTCATGAGCGCCCCGCAAAAGCCGGAGGGGGTCCCTGGGAAAAATTCATCACGGGTTGCTACACGGCGGGCGAGGGCGAATTTTTTGATCTCACAAAGCCCGAGGCCGATGAGCTTTTGCGCAAAGGCCTGGAAGATTTTCGAAGGAGCGGTCTGGCTCCGCGGGGCTTTATTGCCCCGGCTTGGTTGTTGGGGGATCACGCGCTGGAGTCCGTTCGCAGTGCTGGTTTTGATTACACGACGTATCTGAATCGCATCCAGCCTCTGAATGGTGTCCCGGCCGCCCGGTCGCAGAGTTTGGTTTGGAGCGTCCGCGCCGCCTGGCGCAGAGTCGTAAGCCTTGGCTGGAATCGCCTGCTTTCAAACCGCCTGAAAACCAATCCCGTGCTTCGTGTTGGGCTTCACCCCCCGGATTGGGATCATCCTGCGATCCGGCATCAAATCCTCCATCTCATTCGCAGCGCTCTTGCCGGGCGAACCGCCTTAACCTATGAACAATGGTTTGAGAGTCCCCATTCATGAATCGCAAATCGTCACGCGCTGATCTCCACGTCCATACCCGGCACAGTTCTCGTGCCGCCGATTGGCTGCTCCGAAAGCTCGAGTTCCCGGCAAGCATGTCCGACCCCGTCGAAACCCATCAGTTCCTCAAAAGCGCAGGCATGGATTTTGTGACGTTCACGGATCATGACACCTTGGCTGGCTGCGTTGAGGCAAACCACTTGCCGGACCTGATCAGTGGCGAGGAAGTCACGACGGTTTTTCCCGAAGATGAGTGCAAAATCCATCTATTGGTGTGGGGGCACAGCACATCCCAACACCGGGAAATTCAAAAATTCCGGGATAACATTTACGACCTTCAGAAATACCTTGCCTCCGAAGACCTGACCCATGCGGTGGCCCACCCTCTTCATAGCCCTAATGAAAAACTCACCGCCCTCCACATGCAGAAACTGGTGTTGTTGTTCCGTCATTTTGAAACCATCAACGGCCGCTACCACAGTCGGTTGGGGGAAACGGCAGCCTTTGCCCTGAGGTCTCTGTCGTCCCGGAGTATTGAAGAATTTGCGGCGAGGACGGGACTCACTCCGACGCATGACAACGCGTGGACCAAGATTTTTGTAGGCGGCTCGGATGACCATGGGGGGACGACGCTGGCGAGGGCATGGACGGAGACACCGCCCGCAAATAATACGCACGAATTTCTAGCCCATATCAGGGCAGGCCGGTGTCAGCCCTGCGGCCTGGGCGGAGACCCCCTCGCCGTGGCCCATGGCACGTATCAAACGGCCTACGATTTTATCAAACAGAAGTTCGCCATGCGTCCAGGATCGCCGGGGGCAGGGCTGATGGAAAAAGCCTTCTCGCGCTTCATGGAGGGCAAGGACCCCACGGAGTTCACGCTGGGTGAGAAACTCGGATTCCTGGCCCAAGGCATCGCAACGGGCAAAATTTTTGAGATGGCCATGGCCGGAAACACGACTCTTTGGAAGGAACTGTCGGCCTATTTTTCCAAACCCGAAGTCCGCGCCGCTCTTGCCAAGGAGACGGCAGGGGTTGAAGAGCCGGAACGCCGGGCGTTTCTCATGGCCAACCTCATTGCCAATCAACTGGGCTATCGGCTCTTTAATCAATTCATTGGCCAAATTTCGACAGGCAAACTTATAGAAAGCATCCAGACCATTAGCCCCCTCGCCCCCTTGGTGGGTCTGCTAAGTCCTTATATCCACTCGCTCCGCCTCCCCCCCAGGGACCTGCTTCAGAACATTGCCAAGACCCTCTCGGGACAAACGCCGGACCAACTAAAAAACACCCGCCGGGCATGGTTCACTGACACGCTTGATGATGTCAACGGGGTCGCCACCACCATCAAAAAAATGGTGGCCGCCGGAGTCAACTCGGGTCATGACATCCAGGTCTTCACCTGTCGCTCTTCCAACAAAGATCTCGGAATTCCCATCCAAAACTTCGCTCCGGTGGGAGAATTTGAACTCCCGGAATACGAACTTCAAAGCCTGAGCTTTCCACCAGCCCTGCTGATTCTCGACCATCTGGTTAAAAACAATTACTCTGAAGTCATTATTAGCACCCCGGGTCCAATTGGGCTTGTGGCCCTTTACGCTGCGAAGGCCCTCGGGTTGAGATCTGTGGGCATTTACCACACCGACTTTCCCCAATACGTTCGCATTCTCACCGATGACTCGTTTATGGAAACCCTCACGTGGGACTACATGCACTGGTTTTATAGTCAGTTGGACCTCGTTTATGTGAACAGCGAGGATTACCGGAAATCGTGGGTCAACCGGGGGATTCCGCCGGAGAAAATCAAAATTCTGCCCCGAGGTCTCGACAACAACATGTATAATCCAGAGCGCCGGGACCCCAACTTCTGGGTTGCGAGGGGACTTCGTCCGGGCGAACTAGGGATGCTTTATGTGGGTCGCGTCTCCAAAGAAAAAAATTTGGACACCTTTGTCTCTGTGACCCGCAAGTTGGCAGAGAAGGAAATTCCAGTCCGCCCGCTGATTGTGGGCGATGGTCCTTATCTTAAGGAAATGAAGCGGCTCCTTCCGGATGCCATCTTCACTGGTTACCTCACCGGAACTGACCTTGCCACCGCCTATGCCTCCGCCGATTTTTTCCTCTTCCCAAGCACGACCGACACGTTTGGCAATGTGATTTTGGAGGCTCAAGCCTGCGGGCTTCCTTGCATTGTTTCCGATGTGGGTGGCCCGCGTGATCTCATCCGCGATGGTCAGGATGGCTTTGTCACCAAAGCCCTGGACGTGGCTGCTCTCACCCAGGCTGTCGAAGCCTTGGCCACGAACCCGGAGCTGCATCAATCCATGAGTTTGGCTTCCCGTCAACATGTGCAGAGCCGGGATTGGACAAAAGCGTTTCGCGCCTTCTGGGAGGCCTCGCCGGAGTGAGTTCCGGGTATCATTAAGTGTGCGGGGAAGAATCTTTACCGGGATCGGCGAATTTATTCGCAGGGCCAAAAGAGTGCCGGGCGAAGCTCGAGAAAAATATGAATAGCGACTGAAGATTGCCGATCCCAGTCGCACCACGCACAGCGCAGTCATTTTTTCAATTGCGCCCGTGATTTTCTGAGCGATGGCGGCGAAACTTGACCCGCGGTGGATGCCTGCTAAGTTATAAATTATGAATTCCTTCCTGCAGCGGATGTTGCTGCCTCTTTTGCTACTCGGTGCCCTGTCGGCTCACGCACAGGAGATTTTCGCTTTGGGAAATGTCCAACCGGAGGCTATAAAAACGGTTTTATCCCGCGAAGGGGGAATCGTGGAAACTTTAGAAACCACGATCGGAGCCAAAGTGGCCAAGGGTCAAATCCTGATGAAGCTGGATCATGAGCGTCAGTTAAACGCCTACCTCGGGGCAAAACTTCGCTCCGAAAATCAGGCTGGCATCGAAATCGCGGAGGGGGAACTTCGCGAAAAAAATGCCGGCTTGAACGAAATTCTTGAGAAGTTCCGAAAGCGTCAGGTCAGTGAGAATACTGTCGAGCAAGCGCAAGGCCATGCTCAAGTGGCCCGCGCCAAACTCAGCCAGGCGAGAATGATGCTTGAAATGACGAAGCTGGAATTGGCGCTTGCAGAGAAACTGCTTGAAAACCGGTTCGTGAGGAGCCCCATTGACGGCACCGTGATTGAAATCACCAAGACCGAGGGCACCACAACAGGAGCGGGAGCCCCGGTCATGACGGTTGCCAACATGGATGAACTTTCGACCGATATCCCTGTAACCAAGGATTCTTTGGGCAGCCTTGCCATCGGATCGAGCATGCCCGTTCGTGTAGCAGGATCTGAAACGTTTCGTCAGGGCCGGATTGTGGCCATCGCCCCGTTGGAAGGGGCCAAAAACGGCGAACACACGGTCCGGCTCGTGTTTGACAACATGCGTCCCACCATGCCAATTGCCGCGCTTGCACTGGAAACCATTCTCCCGCCCTCCGTGCACCCCGCGCCGCCTGCCCCAGCGGAAAATGAGAAACCAGCCGCAATGAAAGGCAGCTGATTATTTGACATCCGCTGGCAGAGTGGTATGGAGCTTCTTGAGCTCTTGGGCATCGTCTTGATGGCAGACAAGAATCGCATCCGCCGTTTCGACCACAATGAGATTCTCCACGCCGCAAAGCGCAATCAAACGTCCGTTCGATATGGCAACATTATTTTTGGCTTTGAAAGTCGCGGTCGGGCCACGGAGGGTATTCCCCGATTCATCGTGGCCAAGGTGCTTGGGCAGAGCGGACCACGAACCCACATCATCCCAATCAAATAAGGCCTTAACCGCCAAGACGGTCTCGGCATTTTCCAGGATCGCGTAGTCCACAGAGATTTTTGGGAGTTGGGAAAACCGGGATGGCCAATCCGGTTCGGAAAATGATTTGATAAATCCGGTCAGTGGCGGCGAAAGGCGCTCGCATTCGCTGAGAAACGTTTCGGCCTGCCAAACAAAGATCCCCGCATTCCAGGCATAGTCGCCACTGCGGAGGTAGTGAATAGCCGTGGGAAGGTCCGGCTTTTCGACAAACCGAAGCACAGGAAAAACTCCCTCGGCATCGGCTTCCCCAAGATGCAAATAACCAAAGCCAGTGGCAGGCATCGTCGGTGGGATTCCGAATGTCACGATGGCCGGAGTTTTTGCAGCCACATCAAAGGCCTGCGTCAATTGGGATCGAAAAGCTCCGGCATTGTGGATCATCGCATCGGCTGGCAGCAACGCACACAGAGCTTGGGGATCACCGGCTCTCGCAATCGCCGTGGCAAGGGCACAGGCAGGGGCCGTGTCCCGTTTGGCTGGTTCGGCAATCACATTTTCTGAGGGAAGGAAAGGCAGTTCTGCCACGGCGGCTTCTCGTTGGGCCTCGTTGGTGAGCACAAAAACTCTCTCCCAGGGAATCAGCCCCTCCAACCGCCGCACGGTCGTTTCCAGCATGGTCTTCTCTCCAAGGAGGCGAAGAAGATGTTTCGGCGTGGAAGAGCGGCTCATGGGCCAAAACCGCTCGCCGCTTCCGCCAGCAAGCACAAACACATATCGAGGAGAGTCCATCATGAAAATGTTATTCCGCATGGAGCCGCGTAGCAAGCGATCCCAGGAAACCTAAATCCTGGGTTCACTGCGGTGACCAGCGGCCACAAGATCAGCATCCACCATGATTTGGACGAGTTCTTGGAATTTTACTTTAGGCTCCCAATCCAGTTGACGCTTAGCTTTGGAAGCATCCCCCACGAGCAGATCAACCTCGGCGGGCCGTTCGTAGCGGGCATCGTATTTGACGTATTGTTGCCACTCAAGGCCCACATGTCCGAAAGCAGCTTCGACAAATTCTTGAACGCTGTGGGTTTCGCCCGTGGCGACCACATAGTCGTCAGGCTCATCTTGCTGGACCATCATCCACATCGCTTCCACATATTCCGGGGCGTATCCCCAATCGCGTTTGGCATCGAGATTGCCGAGGAACAATTCCTTTTGCTGGCCAAGCTTGATGGCCGCAACAGCCCGGGTGATTTTTCGGGTGACAAAGGTCTCCCCGCGGCGAGGGCTTTCATGATTGAACAAAATCCCATTGCTGGCGTGGATGCCATAGCTTTCGCGGTAGTTCACGGTGGCCCAATAGGCAAAAACCTTGGCGACCCCATACGGGCTCCGCGGCCAAAACGGGGTGGTTTCTTTTTGAGGAACATCTTGCACCTTGCCATACATCTCGCTGCTGGAGGCTTGGTAGAACCGCGACTTCACGCCCGCTTCACGCAGGGCTTCCAAAATTCGGATTGTCCCCACCCCGGTCACGTCCGCCGTGTATTCGGGAATATCAAAAGAAACCCGCACATGACTTTGAGCGCCCAGGTGATAAATCTCATCGGGCTTTAATTGGTAGATCAATTTCACAAGGTTCACCGAATCCGCAAGATCGCCGTAGTGCAAAAACAAGTTCACGCCATTCACATGCGGATCTTCATAGAGGTGATCAATGCGGGCCGTGTTGAACGTGCTGGCCCGCCGGATGATTCCATGAACTTGGTAGCCTTTTTTGAGGAGAAGATCGGCGAGGTAGGAACCGTCTTGGCCTGTGATGCCAGTGATAAGTGCTTTCTTCATGATTTTGGTAGGAATGCTTTTTGGAAATCGAGGAGTTCGGAAATGCCCTTTTTACCAAGGGCCAGCATCTCTGCAAGGCCCTTGTCACCAAAGACCGCTTCTTCCCCGGCGGCTTGGAGTTCCACAAATTCCCCGGCATCGGTCATCACCATGTTCATGTCCACCTCGGCATCCCGGTCTTCAAGGTAATCCAAATCCAAAAGCGGCTGTCCGCCAACAACGCCGACACTCACGGCCGCAACCCGCGTCTTGATAGGCCAAAGATTAAGCTTCCCCTCGGAGGCCAGTTTCTCACAGGCCAGTTCGACAGCCACACAAGCTCCCGTGATAGCAGCCGTCCGGGTGCCGCCATCCGCTTGCAGCACATCACAATCCACCCACATTGTGCGGGCCCCCAAGCGCTCAAGGTCAATCACGGCCCGCAGGGATCGCCCAATCAGGCGCTGGATTTCGGTGCTGCGCCCATCCATTTTTCCACGGGTGATGTCCCGCTGTTTTCGGGTCAGGGTCGAATAAGGCAACATCGAGTATTCAGCCGTCACCCAACCGCCCGCCACCTTTTGATCTTTCATCCAACGCGGCACGGATTCCTCCACGCTTGCCGCACAAATCACCTGGGTTTTTCCAAAACTCACCAACACGGACCCCGCCGCATAAGGCGCAATGCCGGGAGTGAATGTGATATTTCGTAATTGGTCGGGGGCTCGCCCCTCGTGGCGTGACATAGGACTGGATACTATTCTGGATCGGGTTGCTCACGACAAGAAAAGAACGCTGATGGATCAACGATCTCCGGATCACCCGGACGATGCAACGCAAGGAAGTCGGATGCGTTCAACGTGGAAAACCGCGCCGCACCGAATTTTTTTGCTGCGGCCAATCAGCCCAATTCGATGGCTGGGATCGAACATTTTATTTTTTTAATCGGCTGATGAGGCTGCGAATTTATTCTCCGTTCTTATGCTTCCCGGGCTTAGCCCGGCACTCTTTTGGTCCTGCGAATAAATTCGCCGCTCCCAGTAAAGACTCCACCCCGCTCGCTCAAAATGAGGATTACCGGACTTTGATTATTGATATTTGCATCAAGTTTTTCCTGATTTTCATCATATTTGATACATGCATCAAATATTTGCAATTGAAGTCATTGGCTTTCGAATTGAGTTCCATCAAACTCATCGAATGTCTGGCCGGAGACAGATCGTTGCAAATGCTGAACCTGCGCAAGATCCGTCGAGAGGCCTGCAATTAACAAATCCGACCGTTCTTTCCGGCCAGCGAATGGCCGATCGGATTCTCGCCCACCCACCGGTCGTCAGCGGGCTCCGACACGGGTTGATAGCGCGTATCCGTCGAGATTCGCACCCGGTCGCTGGGATTGTCCAAGCTCGCGTGGATCATGTTCATGGGAAATGTGAGCAAATCGCCCGCACGGAAAGCAGTGGTAATCCAGCGGCCCCCGAGCTTTTCGCGGAGGGTGACCGGGTTCGATGTGAGAAAGCCATCCCATTCCCATAATTTTTTGCCCGATTCGATCTCCGCCGCGTGTCGCCCATTAGTGCAATAAGTGTCCACATCGCGATTGAGATAGGCGCTGATGCGCTCGCTTTGCTTGTGGGAGCCCTCGAGCAGCATCAAGCCGCCGACCGTGATTGGCACGTCGCCAATCGGCACCCACGCGGTGTAAAGCCGTTGACGTGTGCCCCGGCCCATGTAAACCACGTCGCAGTGCGGGCGCGTTCCCAACCCCGGCCCAACCGTTCGGAACCAGATATTGTTAAAATGCAAAATCTCCTCACCAAAAAACACACGGTAAAAATCCATCATCCGCCCGCTAAAAAGCAAGGCATCGAGTTGAGGCATGTTTTTTCCGAGCTCCGGGGAGAAGCTCTGACTAAAGCCTTGGCGTGCAATCCCGAGCATTTCGTCCGATCCCGGCTCGAGATATCCGGCTGCGGCCATCCGCGACATTACCGTTTTCCGCACCGCCATCACCTCTTCGCGCTCAAAAAATCCCCGGATGAACAGGTGGCCGTCTTCCTCCATTCTGCGCCGTAAGGCCTCCACGTCGCCGAGAAGTGCCGCCGAGCATTTTAACTCGCCGAAGGACTCTGGACGCGTGTCGAGCTTGAAGCCCTGAGAATGCGGAGCAAAGGCGTTTTTGGTCGTGATCATCGAGGGGAAGTATAACCAATCTTCCCACCATGGGAATGGACAGGCTGGGAAATAACATGTATTTGCTGGTATTTGTGATCGGAGAATTAAGCGCAGATGTGGTCCCCATGAGGAAATCGATTGGCTCGATTTCTTTGGGAGGATTCCTGCGGGGCAGTCGCGGGATCTCATTTTCATCCATGCGGATTTTGGGAAGCTACGCTTTGGTTTATCTCACGGCAGGACAAGGGCACTATCAGCTCAAAGGGCAAGCGAGAATGCCTTGCCGGTCAGGCGATCTGCTGATCGTTTTCCCGGAGATTGCCCATGCCTATGGACCCCCGCAGGGAGGGCAGTGGAGCGAAATCTACGTCGTCTTCGAGGGGCCGGTGTTCGATCTTTGGCGACACCAGGGACTGCTCTCGCCTTCGCGCCCGCTCCTAAGCCTCCCGCCCTCGCCAATCCATGCGAAACGAATGAAGGAGATCGCGCAAACCAAAAAAGGCATGGGCCCGGCAGATCGCCTCAGTCGCGTGTGCGAACTCCAGCGTTTCATGGCCTCTGTGCTCCTCACCAACGCCTCCTCTGACGATTCAGCAGAAGCCCCCGCATGGCCACCATGGCTGGATTCCGCCACGCAAATCATGCGGACGGAACCTGCGCTAGACCTTCCCGTGATTTCCCGCCGCGTTGGCATGTCCTACGAGACATTCCGCAAATCCTTTCGCGCCCTCACCGGCGAGTCACCCGCAAGGTTCCACAACCGGATCATTTTCGAAGAGGCGCGCAAACTCATCTACGAGGAAAGACTCTCTAACAAAGCGTTGGCCGGGCGCCTCGGCTTCTGTGACGAGTTCCACTTCTCGCGCCGCTTCCATCTCGCAACCGGACAGACGCCAAGCCAATTTCGCCGAAGCCTGCCGCGATAAGCCCGACCATCCAGAGGGTCAGGAGTATATTGGGTCTTTTTCGGGGTGCGGGTGAATTTCACGGAAGGAGTCGATCAAACCACGGTCTTCGATGAATTTGGTCGAAGGCCAGACCACGGGAAACTTATGATTTTGCAAAATGCCAACGGTGGGCTGAGTCCAATCCAGATGCGAAGGCGAATTAAAATCGCCCGTCAAAAAAACCGGGATACCTTGCTTTGAAAGTTCCGCCAATTTTTCAACAAAGGGAATCGCAGTGGGCAGCCGGACACGGTTTTCCATGGTCTTAGCTTCAGTGGCTGAGGAGCCTGCTCTTACCATGTCAGGCCCGAAAGGCTCATCTGGCAGATGCATGTTGGCCATGGCAACGAACTTGCCGGGTTTTACTTCAATTAAGAGGTAGAGCCCCTCACTATCGGGCGCTTCGAAAAGTGGGAATCGTGAGATAATATGCTGGCGGGGATCATAATACTCCCATCCCACTTCCTCTGCGAGGCGACCAGTGTTGCCCCATGCTTCCTGGAGCCCAACGACGTCAGCACCAGATTTCTTGATTACCTCGACTGTTTTGTCGAAGGAAACTTGAGCGCCTCCATTCTCAATATTATAGGTCAACACCGAAAAAGGCACACTCGAAGATTCCTCAGCAAACAAAGGTAGCGACATTCCGAGGTAGAGAGTTGCTGTGAAAACTGCTAATCTATTCATAAGATATCTGTCTGATAGGAAATCGCTTTCGGCCCTCCGGGGTGTTGGCCCGGAGTTTGAAGTGGGAAGCGGGTTTTTCCATGGCCGGACGCTGGCAGATCGGGGTTTAGAGTCAAGCGCCCGCCATTACGTGATGCGGGGCGCTGGCCGCATCACGTAATGGCGACTCGGGCGGGCGGAAAAGGCGAGCCTTCAGGGCGCACCACGGCACTGCCGGGGTTGTCAATTTTCCGCAAACACTGTTTCGCAGGAATGGATCGCGTGGCGATTACAGATGAAAAGTGCAGCCAATGTCAGTCAGCTCCTGAGCCGGACTCGTCCGGGCAAGAACATGAGAAACTACCGCTCGCGCTTTGGGAATTCATTGCCAACGAGAGTTCGTAGAGTAAGCCGTGGGGCAAATTATCAAGATTTGCACACCCCAATTCGCCTTGTCTTCGATCCCGTTTCCCTCCAAATTTTGCCCCATGACCGCCCTCACTCAGCGAATTGTCAGCGAAATCGAAGCAGCATCGGAACCGCTTCAATCCGAGGTGCTCGATTTTGTTCTATTCGTCAAGGCGCGGGCGGGAACCACGGCGGGTTCCGGTGCTTCTGGCAGGATCCACCGTACACCTGGAGTCTGCGGTGGCGAAGCCTGCGTGGGAATGACGCGCGTCGCTGTGTGGATGCTGGAGGAAGCGCGCCGACAGGGAGTCGGCGATCTTGAACTCCTAAAAGACTATCCCGGACTCAGCGTCTTCGACCTCGAAGCCGCCTGGCAGTATGTGGAAGCCCAAAGCCAGGAGATCGCACAAGCCATCCAACGCAACCGGGACGCTTGATGGCATCACTCTACTCCAATGAGAACTTTCCAAGACGCGTCGTCGACGAACTGAGACTCCTCGGAAATGATGTCCTCACCTCCTACGAAGCGGGACGGGCGAATCTAAAATTTCCCGACGATCAGGTTCTGGCGTTTGCCACCGGGCAGCAACGAGCCGTGATTACCCTGAACCGGCTCGACTTCATCCGCCTGCACCGGGACACCCAAGGTGCCCACGCAGGCATCGTCGTCTGCACCCGTGGCGATGCCGACCCCGCTACCTTCGCCCATCGCATTCATTCCGCTCTCTCCACCCACGGAAACCCGACAGGTCAGTTAATCCGCAGCGGAGGGGCGGAAGGGTCTTGCATTTTGCATTTGCGCAATATGCAAGAACTGACCCAATTTCCTGACCTCAATTTCCCAGTTTTCCAATTTCTGACCCATCCTATAAGCGCAACCCCCATAATCCCGCTCGCTTTTCCTCCGCTTTTCCGCCACCCTCCCGCAACTGAATTCTCGCTAACCGCAAAACCTCCTCTGCGAAAACTCGGCGTCGAATCAACCGCTGCGGGTTACTAAATCATCCATGCCTGTATCTATCGATTTCGAGCGCATAAAGCCCCATCGCGGCGACCGCCGATGGGCTTTCGAGGAGCTTTGCTATTTACTTTTCGCGGAGGATTTCCGCTCCTCAGGCGAGGCGATCCGCCGCGAAGGTGCAGGGGGAGACGGTGGAATAGAAGGCTACATTCATGATGGTGCCGGTCGAGTAAAAATCGGGATGCAGTCCAAATTTTTCGTCGGAGCCGCATTTGAGTCTGGCTGGTGGTCAAAAATGAACAAATCCGTTCAGGATGCACTTGCGGCGAATACACATCACGGCGTCATGGAACGTTACGTTATCTGCACGCCGCGCATCCTGACGAAGAAGCAGCGATATCGATGGGATGGACTCTGCCTTGAGTGGATGGGCTACGCGATCACGCTCGGCTACCCGACCGCTCCCGAGTTCACTCATTGGGGGTATTCCGAATTAGAGTCGAAGCTGCTCCAGCCGGCCATGCGGGGGCATTTGCTCTACTGGTTTGGATTTCCCAATTTCAACAACGAGCGATGTGCTCATCTCAACCACGCGACGATTGTCGGTTTGCACGAGCGCTTCATGCCCGGTCTTCACACGCCGACCGAGTGCGAGGTTCAGCTGCACCGCTTTCTTCGCACGGAGCGGTTTTGGCAGGAGTTCGTGAAGGAGAAGCGAAAAGTAGTCGGTCGCGCCCGAGAAGGCAGCTGGATGACAAGGGATGACTGGCCCAAAGTCGTCAAACCTTTCGTGGTGGACGCAAAGTCGAAGTTCGCCACCGTAGTGCAGTTTCTTGGTGACAGCTGCCATTTCCCAGCGTCGCTGCAAGAACTGGCTGCCGCTGGGACGAACTTTGATGCCAGCGCCGACCATCTCTACGACGCCTTATCGGACTATGCAGAGAAGCAGAAATCCAAACGGGTTTCGCCAGCGAAAGCCCCGCCTAAAACGACAAAAGAACTAACTGCTCCAAAATCTTGAACAAGCCTCCCCGCATCATCTGCTTCGGTGACTCCATCACCCATCCGCAGAACTATGCCGAGGCGGATCGCTGGACGACCCATCTGGCGTTTCATCTCGAGGAGGCCGCGCCGGGCGCTTATGAGGTTTTCAACCGCGGGATCGGTGGGAACACGACTTCTCTTGCCCTCGATCGAATCCAGATCGATGTCATCCCTTTGCTCCCTGGGAGTGTGCTGGTGGAGTTTGGCATCAACG
>Ga0105048_10013400_pt1 | contig 12817 bp, 12 predicted proteins | sample MAT05_FD_78382 | JGI IMG/M metagenome (GOLD analysis project Ga0105048, IMG submission 78382) | Freshwater microbial communities from Lake Fryxell liftoff mats and glacier meltwater in Antarctica - MAT-05 | ecosystem: Environmental > Aquatic > Freshwater > Ice > Liftoff microbial mat | place... | reverse complement strand
TGAAGTTGCGCAAGCTCTTGCATGAGGGCCGCGCGTTGGGCCACGTCAGGATTCTGCGTCTTGAGTTCTGTCAGGATTGCGTCGACCCGTTGCCGCTCAACTGCGCCAAAAGCCATCCCTCAGCTCCTGGTGTGGCCGGTGCCCCTGTGACCCACCTGGCTAACAGGTGCGACGGATGCTCTCTCGAAAGAGATCCGGGTGGCATTCGAGAGTTGCATCACGTCGAACTCGTCACTGACAGCGTCAAGGACGATCCATGCGTACCCGCCGTCGGACGGCGGTGTCAAAGCCACGGGAGCAGATGACTCGACCCTGACTCGGATCATCTCGCTCGTGGTGCCGAACTGACAGGTGACCGTCGATTGAGCGGCATCCTCAAGACCGGTGATGAGCATCGTGAGCGCTTCGTCCACGGCCACACGAAGGTCTTCGATGACGTCGATCGGCATCCCGATACCGCTGGCGATGTCAGCTGTCACCAATCGCGCGGTTACGAGGTATCGGGCACTGGCGGGGATGGTCAACGTCACTTGGGGAGCCCAGGGCTCACCGGTTCCGGAGTTCACTCGCCTGCCTCCGCGATCAACTTGACAACGGTGGCCCGTTCATTACCCACGATGAAGACCTGGTCGAGGTTTGTCACTTGCAGTACGCGATGAATGTGTGGTTGGGCGATAACGAGCCCCATGCGACCACCTGCCTTCCGCACGTCCTGGAGGCAACTGACCAAGACGCCGATGCCCGTCGAATCAATGAAAGATACGCCGGTGAGGTCGACGATCAAGTTCGAAACGGTCGGCTGGACTTGCCCCAACTCCTTCCGGAGGTCGTCAACCGACCAGAGGTCCACGTCGCCGACCACGCGAACGATCGCCAAGCCCTCGGACGCGTCCGATTCAACGGTGATACTCACGTCGCTCTCCTCAATGGGGTCACTCACGCTGGTCACCACCCGTCGAACAATCTATGTGGACGACGAGCCCTGAATGCTTCCAGGACCCGAGTATCTAGGATTTCCTACCCGGGTCGCACCATGGGCAAACCTACGATCGCCCCGATCTACACAATTGCGACGAGCCCTCAGACATAATCACCCTATGTCACGGCGGAGTGCAGGCCCCGGGTTGACAGGAGCTCGGGTCAGACTCCTCGCCGGATTGGTAGCGCTGGGGTTCGTCTCCGCCGGAGCCATCGGGCTGGTTCTCATCAACGACTACTCAGGCCGAACCGCCGAGGTGAGAGATGAAGTAGAGCGCGACGCGGCGACGTCGGCCACATACATCCAATCCGAATTGAATCGACAGCAGGGCGCCCTCGTGCTGATCGCGAACGCAGCCGTCGTACGGGGAGGAGACGTCCGAGAGATCCAGCGGCTCTTCTCTCGGGTCCAGGCGGCCGGGACCCTCACCAACGACCTCTGGCAGGTCTCATCCAACGGCACAGTAGTGGCGGCCACGTCGGCCAGCACCGGCCTCTTCCTCGGTGATCGCCGCTACGTCGCACAGGCACTTGCCGGCGAGAACGTCATCGGCGACGCCATCATTGGACGCTCGAGTTCGCGGCCGATTGTCCCGCTGGGCGTCCCCGTCGTCATGGACGGGCAAGTCATTGGGGCCGTGTTCACACAAGCTCCACTCGATGATCCCGACACGTTCGGTCAAGCCCTGAGCTTCCTGACGCGCGCTGCATCAATTCGAAGCGAAGCCGGGGTAACCATCTACAGCGATGGACCGGTAAAGAGCCTGGAAACTATTGAGGGTGCGCAAACGGGCTCCCCAGGAGACGTCACAAGCACGGTGACGATTCCGGGGACACCGGGCTGGACGATCACGGTCAGCGAACCATCGGCGTCGGCGTACTCAGAGGCCCGCCAATACCTGGTGCGGGGGTTGAGCGCGGTCGGCGTCGCACTTCTTGTGGCGCTGATCCTCCTGTGGCGGTCGTGGCTGACCATCAGCCGCCTCCGCGAGCGTGAGCAAGAAGCGCGGCAGAAGTTGCAAGTGGCTTTGGACGATCAGGATCGCCAGCGACGGAGCGCCGAACAGATCACTCAGATCGCGCTGGGAATGGAACGCCACCAGGGTTACTCGGAACGAGCCGACGCACTTCTGGGTTGGCTGCTGAACGATTTTGCCGACTTCGCCATCATTGAAGCCGATAACGGTCTAGCAGCCGAACAGAACGATCAACCGGTGACGATCCGCGTCCGGCACATCGACCCTTCGAAGACTGCTGGACTGGCCGAATACCGACGCGACTTCTTCGAGGCCCAGCCACCCCACAAGGAGATGTCCGGGGCGAGATTCGCCGGCCGACCATTCCGCATGGACGCTGCGCCACCTTTCTATGCACACCATGCCCACGGGCGGGCGCTGGAACTCCTCGACGAATTGCAGCCAGGATCCATGCTCGGCGTCCCCCTCCGAACGGCACATGGAGGTCGGGCATCGCTGGTCGTCGGCCGGACCTATGGCCAGCCAGACTTCTCAGATGCCGACCTGGAGTTCCTGGAATCACTGGGTCCCCTGACGGGGCTGGTGCTTGAAACAGGCAGGCTCCACGACTCCGACCGTCACAGGTCGCTGTACCTGCAGGAGAACCTACTGCCGGCAGGCCTGCCCGAGAATGACGGCTTCTGCCTCGCGACCCGATACATCCCGGGTGAACAGGGAGCTGCGGCTGGCGGTGACTGGTACGACGCCTACCGAATGCCTGGACCGCATCTCCTCCTCACGGTTGGCGACGTGGTCGGTCATGGGGTGGAAGCTGCAGCCGCCATGGGCAAGTTGCGCTCCGCTTTGAGGGCCCTGGCCGAAGCGACATCGGATCCTGCTCTGATTCTGCAGCGTTTAGATCGCTTGGCGGCCCCTATGCGGTCTGCGCAGTTTTCGACCGCGTTCGTGGGGGTCCTCAATATCGAGACCGGCCACCTCGCGTACAGCAACGCAGGGCATCCACTCCCGGCGCTGAGCACACAATCAGGAACCACGATGCTCGAAGGCACAGCCGACCTCCCACTGACCGTTGAACCACGGAGGCGCCACGTCGCAGATGTCCAGCTTGAGGATGGCGATGTGCTTCTGCTCTACACAGACGGCTTGATCGAAACGCGTACCGACGATCTCATCGAGCAGGAAGACATTCTCAGGTCAATTGTCGACAAGCAACGCAACCGTCCGCTCCCCGCTCTGCTTGACGGCGTGCTCCTGGGCCTTCAGCCCGAAGGTTTCGATGATGTGTGCCTGCTCGTTGTGCGCTGGGGGCCCTCAGGACGGTAGGAGAAATGCCTAGCCGGCCTTCTGCTGCTTGACGGCGCTCGCTCGCTTGGCGACCTTCTTCGCGGCAGCACCCTTGGCCACCTGCCTCTTGTTCGCTGGTCGCTTCCTCGCACTTCCTGCTTTGGTTACCTGCTTCTGAGAACTCTTCTTGGCGGGAGCGGCCTCGACGCTTCGTTGCAGTGCTGCAAGCAGGTCGATGACTTCGCCACCGGCATTTGGCGTCACACCTTCGTCCTCATCTAGCGTCGCCCGCTGCTCATCAATGAGGCCCTGGAGGCGTTGCTCATAAGTGTCGACGAAATCCTCCGCATCGAAGGCGGTCTCGAGCGTGTCCACGAGTGTCCGCGCCAAATCGAGTTCCTTCTTGCTGACCTCAGGGGCCTGCGCAAGAGAAGTGAATCGCGGGGCGCGAATCTCGTCGGGCCAATGCAACTGTTGTAGACGAATGACGTTGTCAACGGCGGTCAGCGCAACCATGTGGCTGCGGTTGCGAATCCGCACTGTGCCGAGGGCCACTCGATCGGTGTCAGCCAGGGTCCGTGACAGAAGGGCATAGGCCTTAAGCCCCTTCTCGTCTGGCTCAAGGTAGTACGTGCGATCAAGGTAGACAGAATCGATCTCTGCCGCCTTCACAAACGCGGCAATGCCGATCTCGTTCTTAGCATCGGTTGGCAGATCGTCCAGATCGCCCTGGTCGACCACAACGGTCGTGCCGTGACCCTCGATCGCGCGCTCGATGTCGCTTGAGCGCAATTCACGACCGCACACCTCGCATCGCTTGATGTAGCGAACCCGACCGAGATCCTCCTTGTGCACCTGGTGGAACGCGGTGTCGTGGCTCTTGGTGGCGACGTACATCTTCACAGGTACCGATACAAGCCCGAATGAGATGCTTCCTGACCACATGCTCTCCATGGCGTTACCTCTCTCAGTGTTGCGCTTTCTCACGGTGATGTCTAAAGCCAAGAACACAGTTGACGGATCTCCTTTGAGGCGTGAGAACCGAACGTCTCACCGGCCTCAGCCATCGTCATCTGCTCGAGGTTCGGTGCCGACAACTCGCTCCAGCGCCGAACCGCGGCGACGCCTGCCCCGGCTGTCCCACGCAGACTCAACGGACTCACGGTGCTCTTGTGTTCGCTGTTCTGGCTCCAGTCGATCAGAATGCGTCCCGCGCGATCGGCTTTGGCCTGGTGCGTGACGATGCGATCGTCGGAATCCGCGAGGGTGTCGGCTAGCGACCGCGCAAAGGCCAGGCCCGGTCCGTCGCGACTCGGCGCCCAAGGAACGTAGAGGTGAACGCCTTTGCGACCACTGGTCACGGGCACGACCCGATGCCCCTGGCGTTCCAGGTGGTCGCGAATGGTCAGCGCCAAAGCCGCGCAATCGTGCAGATCCATCCCAGGCCCGGGATCGAGATCGAAGACCACGCGGTCGACCCGAGGTTTCTGATTGTGGAGACGCCACTGAGGCGTGTGCAGCTCAATGGCTCCCACCTGGGCCAACCACGCAAGATCAGCTCGAGAGCCAACTAAGGGGTACTCCACCAACCGAGCGTCATGCGGGAGCGCGACTCGATGAATCCACGGGGGTGTCCCCGCCGGAAGTTGTCGCTCGTAGAACCCCTCCGCCGAGGTCCCAGCGGGCCAACGCCTGCGCATCACCGGACGACGACGCAAGATGCTCAGCATCAAGGGCGCGACCAGGACGTAATAGGCAATGACATCGGCTTTAGTGGTCTGATCACCGGCGAAGAGAACGCGATCGAGGTGCGACACGGAAAGTGCATGGCCGTCCAGATTGAGCAACGGGCTACTGGCAGACATGAGTCAGTCGACCATCCGGCGCGCATCGAGCGCCTCCGGAGCGTCCTGGACATCGACGCCAGAGCCCGGCCCGGGCAGATCCGGAAGAGATTCTGCATGCCACCACGTCTCGTCCCTGTCGATGACGCCACGTCCGTACGAGAGGACGAGGGACTCTTTCTCGATCATGGCTCCTCCTCTACAGCGCCCACGACAGACGCCGAGTGGGGCACGGAGTAATACCCACGTGGGGCCTAAGCCAAACCCCTAAGGGCGCAGTGTCGCCGAGACCCTTCGAGTCCTAACGCATACCCGACACTCGCGCCGCCCGCTCTCACCCCATCTATGACGCAACGGGGTTACCCACGCGACAAGGGCGTCAACTGTCCGGACAACCCGCCGATATCGCCTCGTGTCCGGTCGATTGCATCCGGGAATCCAAGCGGCGACGACGTCGCGAAGTCGGGTCTTCGACCACATGCAACAGACCCACGGCAAACGACCCATCCGTCAGCGGCTCGTCTCCGAACCAGATCGGACGGCACCCAGCCGCCGGTCGCACCGTTGCACTAGCAAGCCCCTCTTCAACCGCACGATCCTTAGATCTAGCTGCTGGCTTCTCGCCGGCGAAAGGAAGAAACCATGATCGTCACATCACCTCGCAGACGAGCGACTTCTCGCTCAGCGCTGGTGGCACTAGTAGGGATTACGGCAATCTCCACCGGCGTCATCGGCTTAGCCCCAGGCATCGCGAATGCATCCAGCCACCGGGAAGCCCCGCTCATCGCCGGTGACCCGAAGGCCGACAACACCGATGTCTACGCATTCGTGAGCCCGGACCAGACTGACAGCGTCACCTTGGTCGCAAACTGGATCCCGTTCCAGGAGCCGAACGGTGGACCGAACTTCTACCCCTTCGCAACCGACGCGCGCTACAACATCAACATCGATAACAGCGGCGACGGCAAGCCAGACCTGATCTACCGCTGGACGTTCAAGACCGACGACCAACGAAAGACCTCGACGTTCCTCTACAACAATGGTCCCGTCACCTCGCTCGACGACGAGAATCTGCTTGTGCGTCAGACCTACACCCTGGAGCTCATCCAGCCGGGGAAGCGCACCAAGACGCTCGCCAAGAACGTGCCAGCGGCGCCGTCATTCACCGGCAAGGCGTCGATGCCGGACTACGGCAGCCTTCGTAACGCCGCGGTGCAATCAGTTGCCGGTGGTGGCAAGACGTTCGCTGGCCAAGCCGACGACTCGTTCTTCCTCGACCTGCGCGTGTTCGACCTGCTCTACGGCGGCGACCTCAGCGAGACCGGCAACGACACCCTCGCCGGCTACAACGTCAACTCCATCGCGCTGCAGGTTCCCGCGAGCGCTGTCGCACTCAAGGGCTCTGTGAGCCGTAACCCGGTTATCGGCGTGTGGAGCACCACCGATCGGCGAAGCCTGAACCTCTCAAAGAGCGGTGCAAAAGCGTTCGGTCCCTACCGTCAGGTCTCACGTTTGGGCAACCCGCTGGTCAACGAGCTCGTGAGCCCGGCTGGACTCAAGGACGCGTTCAACAGTTTGACCCCGGACCAGGACAGCAAGGTCAAGCCCCTCGTCGACCGAGTGCTCGACCCCGAGGTGCCGAAACTGATCGAGTCGATCTATGGCATCCCGGCTCCGCCGGCGCCGCGCAAGGATCTCGTGCAGATCTTCCTGACCGGCATCAGCAAGAACTCGGGCGGTCCGATTAAGTCCGACCTGAACTCGCAACTCATGAACAAGGACGTGGACGCCAAGCGTTTCGTCCCAGCCGAGGTCTTGCGCCTCAACCTCGCCGTCCCGCCCACCGCTTCGCCTAATCGGCTCGGTGTGCTCGCCAGCGACTTGCAGGGATTCCCGAACGGCCGACGACTCACCGACGATGTTGTCGACATCGGGATCCAGGCGCTCGAGGGCGCGGCTCAAACCGGGAAGCTCGTGGAGGCGTTGGCGGCAGGTGACGGCGTTGATGTCAATGACAAGGAGTTCAGCGACACGTTCCCCTACGTGGCGCTGCCCAACGAGGGCTCGGTGAACATCGGCAACAGTAAGGCCGTTGCCGCGACCCCCGCTGGTGACTCAGGCTCGAGCAATTCCGCGCTGCCGCTGGTCGCCGGACTCGCCGGGCTCGCGCTGGTGGGAGCAGGTGTCGTCGGCGTACTCCGACGTCGCCGTCCCGCTCCTGGTATGGCTGCACGGACCGCCGTTTAAGCAGTCGATCTGACCCAAAGTGGTGCCCCGCCCGAGGAACCAGGCGGGGCACCACCCAGCAGACATCCACGATATTCAGGAGCGCGCAATGAGAAGTTCGTCCTCAGGCCGGCGGTGGATGTTCCACGGGGCGCTGATCGCGGCTGGAGCAGCGCTGATCGCCGTCTCCGTCGCCGGCGCGACGACCGTCGCGAGCCCCCAAGCGGAAGCGCGACCTGCCCCCTCCGAGACGGCCAACCCCTCAGCGGTGGTCGATCCGCTCGCGAAGGACATCACGCGTCTTCAGGCGGAGGTGCGCCGCACCCCCGGTAACAAGGTTGCATGGGCTTCCCTCGCGTTGAGTTACGTCCAGCAGGCGAAGGTCACTGTCAACCCTTCCTACTACCCGAAGGCGGAGGAGGCCGTAGACCGCTCGCTCGCCATCGACAGCACCGACAACGCCTCCGGACTGGCCGCTCTCGCCGCGCTGCGGTCGGCCCAGCACGATTTCAAGGCCGCGCGTAGCGCAGCCATGCGTGGTCTGCGCATCGCCCCGTACAACGCCACGCTGTACGGGGCGCTCAACGACGCCGCGACGCAGCTGGGCGACTATCGGGAGGCCAGGCGCGCAGCCGTAAAACTCAACGAGCTCTCTCCCGGCGTGCCCGCGTTCACGCGGGTGTCCTACTCCTACGAGTTGAGCGGCGACATCGCCTCGGCCCGCACCGCACTGGAGCAGGCGCTGAGCATCGCCGATTCACCGGCCGACCAGGCGTTCGTTCGCTACTACCTAGGCGAGCTCGAGTTCAGTCAGGGCCGCCCCGTTGATGCACTGGATCACTACGAGGCGGGGCTCAAGATCGATCCCGGCTACTACGCGCTGCTCCAGGGAAAGGCGCGTGCCGAGGCGGCGCTGGGCCGAGTCGACGACGCGCTGCGCAACTACCGCGCCGTCGTCGCGGCGGCTCCGCAGCCGGAGTACGTCATCGAGTTTGCCGACTACTTGCAGTCCCTCGGCCGTACCGCCGAGGCGGCGGAGCAGCGCGCGGTGTTCGCAGCGCTGAACGAACTCTTTGAATCCAATGGGGTGGCGCTCGACACCGATCCCACACTCTTCTACGCCGACCGCGGGCAGGCCGACAAAGCGCTGAAGTACGGCGCGGCCGGGATCAAGATTCGGCCGTTCGTCGAGATGGCCGACGCATACGCGTGGGCGCTGCACGCGGCGGGCCGAGACGTCGAAGCGTCCGCTTGGAGCGAGAAGGCGCTCGCGCTTGGCACCCGAAACGCGCTCTTTCACTTTCACGCCGGCATGATCGATGCCAGCTTGGGTGACGAAGCCGGGGCTCGCTCACACCTCACGCGGGCGCTATCGATCAACCCGCACTTCAACCCGGTTCACGCTCCCGCCGCCCGCGCTGCCCTGGCCGCGTTGTGAGTGCCGTCCGGCGGTGTGCCACAGCAACCGTGCTGGGCATCGCCGTACTCGGCGGCGTGCTGATCGGTGCAACGCCAGCGAGCGCTCACCCGCTCGGCAATGCGACTGTGAATCACTACCACGGCCTGCACCTATACCCCGACCGAGTGGTGGACAAGGCGGTCGTGGACGCGGCTGAGATTCCGACCCTCCAGCGTAAGTCGCGAATCGACGGCGGCGGCGACGGCGTTGTCGACGCCGCGGACTCAACGGCCTACGCGGCGAGTCAGTGCGAGGGGATGGCCGCTTCCACCGAGCTGGTCGTCGACGGCGCGCGCGCTCAGTTCGCCGTGATCTCCGCAGCGTACGCGGAGCGGCCCGGAGCGATCCGGCTGGTGTCCGGGCGCCTCACGTGCGAGCTCGAAGCGAAGGTGGACCTCACCGATAACGCGGACGTCGCGTTCGCGTCGCGATGGGACGGAGCCGGCATCGGCTGGCACGAGATCACGGCGCAGGCCACCGGCCTCACGCTGCAGGGCTCGCCCTTCCCCGCGACGAGCATCAGCAACGAGTTGACCAACTACCCGAACGACTTGCTGTCTGCGCCGCTGGATGTGAGGGAGGGCCGCCTGGCTACCGAGCCAGGATCGGGTTCCTCGACCTATGCCGCTGCCGCGGCACTTCCCCTCGCCGGACCGATCGCCCCGCTGCTCCAGAAGGTCACGAACGTGTTCGACGAGCAGGTCGGTGCCGAGAACCTGACAGTCTGGGTCGCCCTCCTGGCGATGTTTCTCGCAGTGGTGCTCGGAGCTGGTCACGCGCTCCTGCCCGGACATGGCAAGACGATCATGGCGGCATACCTCGTCGGGCGCCGCGGGCGGATGCGCGACGTGGTCGCCGTCGGGGCGACTGTGACCCTCACGCACACAGCCAGCGTGCTCGTCCTCGGAGTAGTGCTGAGCCTGGGCTCGACCCTTGCTCCGACGTCGGCGACGCAAACTCTTGCTGTGGTGTCCGGGCTGATCGTCACAGTGGTGGGGCTCGGGCTCGTCGTAAACGCGGTTCGTCGAAGATCCGCGAACGCCCTTGCGATGGAGTCGGCGGCTCGTGAGCTCGCCCTGGTCAGCGCGGGCGGTGACGTGCCGGTTGCTCCGCACGCGCACGGGTACTCGCACGGGCACTCACACGGTTTTGGCCAGTCGCACGATCACGGACCTTCGCACCAGCACGGTCACGACCACCCGCACAAGGATGACTCAGCGATGAGGCGCAGTTGGCTGGTCGGCCTCGGCGTTGCGGGCGGGCTGGTGCCAAGCCCATCGGCCCTGCTCGTGCTCCTCGCCGCAGTCGCGCTGGGGCGCGGTGCCTTCGGGGTGCTACTCGTACTCGCGTACGGCGTCGGGATGGCCGCGACCCTCACTACCGCCGGCCTGCTCTTTGTGCGACTCCGAGACCGCCTTGTGAGTTCGCGCATAGGTGCGCGTGCCTCACAACTGGGAACGCTGACCGCGCTCCTCCCCTTTGTGACAGCTAGCCTGGTGCTCGTCGTAGGGCTCGTCCTCACCCTGCGAGCACTCGGTGGCGGACTGTGAGTGGGTCTCGGTACCCCGAGCGAGCAGGTCACAAGAACGGTCGCCGTGCGCCTCTCAGGGGTGAGACCCTCGGCTGTGACGCAGACGACTCAGGCGGAGCGGTCCGCACTGGACTCAAGAACCACCAGCGAACTGGGCGACCAATCCATGCGCGTCAGGAGTCCGAACAGCAAGTGTGTTGCGCGAATGACGTCAGGAGACGGGTGTGGGATTGATGCGGCTGGTTGGGCAGGACGAAGGTCCTGACGGACCATCGCGCCGCCAAGTCGACCTCTCCGAACTCGGTGTGGACGCTCTGCTGACTCGGGTTGCTCTGGGCGATGAGTACGCATTCGCCGCTCTCTACGATCAGATCTCGCCGAAGGTCTACGGCGTCGTCAGGCGCGTAGTCCGTGATCCCCACCAGTCCGAGGAGGTCACGCAAGAGGTCTTCCTCGAGGTGTGGCGACTCGCCACCCGGTTCAGCACGAGCCGCGGCTCGGGCAACGCTTGGATCTTGACCATTGCTCACCGCCGCGCCGTCGATCGGGTCCGGTCCGCTCAGGCCTCGACCGACCGCGACCTGCGTGTCGCCGCCGCGTCAACGACCCCTGACTACGACCAGGTCGCTGAGGCGGTCGAGGACCTGCTCGACCGAGAGATGGTGACGCGCGCGCTCGACTCGCTCACCGAGTTGCAGCGCGAGGCTGTGCAGCTCGCATACTTTGGCGGCTACACGCAGCGCGAGGTGGCTACCCTGCTCCAGATCCCGCTCGGCACCGTGAAGACTCGGGTCCGCGACGGACTGATCCGGCTGCGTGACGTGATGGGGGTGGGAGCGTGAGTACGCAGGACCTGCACCTGCTCGCCGGGGCCTACGTCCTCGATGCGCTTGATGCTGACGATCGTGCGGAGTTCGAGGCGCACCTTGAGGTGTGTGCAGATTGCGTCGCCGAGGTGGCCGAGTTCCGCGAGACCGCGGCCCGGCTGGCCACGTTGACCGCACAGGACCCGCCACCGTCACTGCGTGAAAACGTGCTTGCCAGCATCGCGTCGACCAGCCAGCTCTCACCGGAGGGCAGCCCTGAAGAGGTCAACGCGGAGCCAGATCTCGACGCCACGAACGTCGTCACTGGCCCGTGGTCGTGGGCGCGACAGTTTGCCGTCGCCGCCGTCGTGCTCGGCATCCTCGCACTGTCGATGGGCACATGGGCGTTAGACCAGCGCGACGTCGCTGCCCAGCTTTCAGCACGCTCCGACGTGATCGATTCCGTGCTGACCGCGCCGGATGCGACGATCACCGTCAAGGTCATCGGCGACGCGCGGGCGAGCCTCCTTGCGTCGAAGGCCAGCCGGAAGGCAGTGCTGGTCGCTACGGGCCTCCCCGTTCCGGCCAATGGCCAGGTGTACGCGCTCTGGCGAATCGACGATTCAGGCCGCGCAGCGTCGGCGGGTACGCACGTGCCAGGCAACGGCGGTGAGCTTGCCGTCCCCATCGAAGGATCCCTTGCTGGCACCAAGGTGGTCGCGATGACGATCGAGCCAGCCGGAGGTTCGGAACAGCCGACGTCGGCGCCGCTCGCCGCCTTCACCCTCGCGTGACTGTCGTCTCGCCGCAATCGCCGCTTGAGTTGCGGCGTCCTACCAAGCGAGTTTCGAACACGATTCTGGCCGATTAGACCCCTATACACTCTCCCTATGATTAAGAAGATCTTTCTGGGCATTGCTGCGGCTCTTGTCGTTGGATTGCTTGTCGAAGGACTGAGGCTTTTACGCCTGCGGCGCAATGTAAAGGTCTTCGCTGATCATTGGAAAGACCGAACTCGTGACGGTGAGTTCCTCTACGTTGCCTTGGGCGATTCCGCTGCCCAAGGGATAGGAGCATCCAAGCCGGAAAATGGATACGTTGGTTTGCTGGCTAGAGATATCGAACGAGCAACAGGTAAGTCTGTCAAGGTAGTCAATATAGGCGTTTCAGGTGCAAAGATCCAGGATGTCATTGATACTCAGTTGCCCGACCTGGCAAGCTATAAGCCTGATCTCGTTACTGTAGAAGTTGGATCGAATAATATTCGCACATTCAACGCCGCAGACTTCAAAATCCAGTACGACGAACTCGCCAGGAGGCTGCCAGCGGGCGCTTACGTGGCCAATATTCCCTATTTCGGTGGTGTGTACAGAAACAATAGGGACGCAATCAGCGCAAGCAAGATTATCGCCGATGCCGCCCAGACCAACAGACTCGTTTTGGTTGATTTACAGGGTGAAACTTCACACAGACAATCGATACGCAACTACGCCGCCGACTACTTTCATCCCAATAATCGAGCGTACAAGATCTGGCGTGATTCTTTCTGGCGACAAATGGCACTCAAGTTGTAGATTGACGGCATGCAGGCGTAGGAATCTTGCTGAGGATCCCTGACTTTCCGCCGCTCGCGAGGATCGAGATCCAATCGTCGAAGGATCGGCTTCCATGGTCAGCGACGTGCCCCGATCGCTTCAGGCGACCGCGCGGCG
>Ga0105048_10013394_pt1 | contig 12819 bp, 12 predicted proteins | sample MAT05_FD_78382 | JGI IMG/M metagenome (GOLD analysis project Ga0105048, IMG submission 78382) | Freshwater microbial communities from Lake Fryxell liftoff mats and glacier meltwater in Antarctica - MAT-05 | ecosystem: Environmental > Aquatic > Freshwater > Ice > Liftoff microbial mat | place... | reverse complement strand
GTCCACCGAGAGGTCATCGTGCTCACCAATGCCGCACCGTTGAGAGAGGGAGAAGATGCCGGGGGGTCGTCCTGTCTTTTCGCCCGCTGCACGAAGAGCCTCCGCGAATCAGGGGGAACACGTCCGGCATACCGAGAAATCGAGGCTGTATCGTCGAAAAGAAAGCGTACATCAGAATGTCGGAAATTGATCCGCCCTGTCGTTTCCAGCGCGTGCGTTCGGCGGCAGGGTGGCCCATGGGTATCCTAGAAAAAATGCCTGAATCGGGTGCGACCCCGCGAAAACCATGCCGAGACCCGCCGGACGGTCCCGCTCCCCCCCCTCCCGGCGACATCTCGAAATCCAAGGCTTTCCGCCACCCCCTCCCCCCGGCCCCCCCCAGTCCGACGGACGGACTTTCTTGCGGGGCTATGCAACGGTTGCGAGGCGTCGCCACCCCCTCATCGGAGACAGAGAATGTCTACGCGAGGCCGTGAATGGTGTCGCTCTCCCCTCCCCCAGCGCCGCACATCCGGGGAAATACCTTGAAATTGGCGGCGCTGGCACATGCGCTGCTAGCGTCGCGACCGATATGGCCGATCAGCGTGCGCTCGTGCTTGCCGACGAGAGGGCCGAGCGGGCGGTGCTCGCGGCCGCGCTGCTCGACGCCGAGGGCGCGGAGCGCGTGATCCCGCGGCTGGCGGGGATCGTGAAGCCCGCAGACTTCCACGACCCGCGGCACGCGACGCTGTGGGAGGCCTTCCTCTCGGTCCACACGCGGGGCGAGCCGGTGGATGTGCTGACGGTGGTGGCCGAGCTGCGGGCGCGCGACCGGCTCAACGCCGTGGGGGGCCCGCAGTACGTCGGCGAGCTCACCGACGAGATCCCCACCCTCGCCCACTGCGAGTCGCACGCCCGGATCGTCCTGGACCTGGCGGCCCGCCGGAGGGCCCTGGAGGCGTTCCAGGGGGCCTCGGCGCGGCTCCTGGCGGGGGACCCCCTGGCGGCGGTCCAGACCCTGGTTGGACGGGCGCTGAGGGGCGACGGGGACGCCCACCGGGCCGCCCTGGTGGCCGACGACCTCGACGCCCTGATGGAGACCGTCTGGAACCGCCGGGAGGGCATCCAGCGCCCGATGGCGACCCCCTGGGCGGGCGTCGACCAGCTCCTGGGCGGCGGGCTGTGGCCGGGGATGTATGTGCTCGTCGGGGGGACGGGCGCGGGCAAGACGCAGTGGGCCGTCCAGGTGGCGGTGGAGGCGGCGCTGAAGGGCCACCGGGCGCTCTACCTGGCCCTTGAGCTCTCGCGGCAGGACCTCGCCGCCCGCGTCGTGGGGGCGCTCTCGGGGGTGCCTGGAGCGGGATTCTTCGGGGGCAGATCGACGGGCCGACGCTGCAGCTCGTGGCCGACACGGTGCGGCGCGCGCGGGTGCTGCCGCTTCACACCGAGTGCGGGGTTCCCTTCGGGTACGGGGCCGACACGCTGGCGTCGCGGGCCTGGGCGCTGCGGCCGTCGCTGGTGGTGCTCGACTACCTGCAGCTCTGCTCGGGGCGGAGCGGCGAGGACCCGCGGGGCACGGTGGGGAGGGTGTCCTACGTGGCCCGCACGATCGCGCGTGACCTCGGGGCGGCGGTGCTGGTGCTGTCGAGCACCGCGCGGGCCAACTACGCCGAGCTGGTGAACGACCCCACGAAGGACCCGGGCGACCTCGTGGGGCTCGGCAAGGAGTCGGGCGAGATCGAGTACGCGGCCGACGGGGTGATCGTGCTGGCGCGGCGCAGCGACAAGCCCCGTGGGCGGGTGCTGGTGGTGTCGAAGAACCGCCACGGCCCCCTCGGGCGCGTCGAGCTCGACTGGTCGGGGACGACCTTCGCCGAGGGCGACGGGCCCCGCGAGGAGGTGGCGCTGTGATCTCCCTCTCGCTCGTCGCGGCGCGGCTCCAGCAGGCGATCGCGCGCGCCGCCCAGTCCGGCGAGGCGGAGCTTCGCGCGTGGGCGGCGGTGGCGGCGGAGCCCGCGCGCGTCGACGCGGCGGCGGCGGCGGCGGTGGAGGCCTTCACGCTGCATGTGGACGCGTTCAAGATCGACCGGCGGCTGCGGGCGGCGGTGGTGGAGCGCATGGCGGAGCGCTGCCCCTTCCGGGTGCTCTGGGCCGACGCGGACAAGGCGTGGAAGCGGATCGAGCCCGCGCGCCAGCCCCTGGCCCTCGCCGCGCGGATGGAGGACGCGCCCTGGAGCTGGCCGGTGAACCTCGCCCAGCGCGACGTGGCGACGCTGCTCGACAACCTCCGCGACCCGCACGCCCGGCGACTTTCGAAGGCCTTCCTCGACGGCACCTTCGTGTCGCTCCAGGGCGGCGACGTGGTGGCCGCGGCGGGGGCCGTACCGACGGACATGGACGACTCGCTGCGGGAGGCGATGGAGCGCTGGGACGTGCGCTTCTGCGTGCTGGTGGCGAGCGCCGAGCTCGACGTGCAGGAGGCCCAGAAGCGCCCGGCGATCGCGATCGACGCGGGCTCGGTTCACCACGAGCTGCTCTCGGGCTGGCGCGACCTCCCGAAGGACCGGAAGCTGCGCAAGACGCCGGTGCAGAACGGCTGGGCGGAGATCATCTACCCGGGCAAGCAGCTCGGCCTGCGGCTCAACGTGCAGGACCTCCCCGAGCGCATCGTCCACGCGGTGCGCGAGTGGAAGCACTGGCAGGGCCTGCGCCACTGGGCGGCGCTGCAGCTCCTCTTCACCGACGCGGGGCGCACGGGGCGGATCCGCTGGACGCTCGAGGCGCACCTCGACGCGCTGGGCTACGGCGAGCGCTCGCGGCGCGACGCGAAGGTGCGCGCGATGGTGGCGGCGGAGGTCGACGCCCTCACCCGCATGGAGATCGCGATCTACCACCCGGACGGCACGGTGCGCCTGCGGGGGCCGGTGCTGGCGGTGACCCAGCGCGGCGAGGCGATGCGCGGGAGCGAGTGGCGGCTGGAGGGCCTAGAGCTGGTGATCCACCCGGTGCTCTACGAGGGCGTGCGCAAGTCGAGCGGGGAGATCGGGCGGCTGTGGGCGCCGGCGCCGGTCGAGCTCGCGCGCATCGACCACGTGCGCCTCCCCTACGCGATCGCGCTCGGGCTGATCCTCCCGATCCGCTGGCGCTGGGACCTCACCGAGGACACCGACCACATCGTGCTGACGGGCGCGAAGCTCCTGGAGGCCGCGGGGATTCGCATCCAGGCGCAGCACCCGCAGCGCGCCTGGGAGGCCCTCCAGGAGAACATGGAGGAGCTTCAGCAGGTGGGCGGCCTGGGGCATTTCGAGTGGGAGGAGGGGCCCCCGTGGACGCTCAACGGGCGCTGCCGGCTCTACCAGCCCCAGTGGGTGCGCGAGCGCATGGTGCACGGGCTCATCCCGCCGGAGCCCGTGGCCCTGCAGGCCCCGTTGACGGGCGCCGAGCTGCGGTCGTGGCGCGCGACGCGGGGCTGGACCCAGCAGGAGGCCGCCGACCAGCTCAAGGTGTCGCGGCGGACGGTGATCCGCGCCGAGGCCATGCCCGAAGAGCCCCTCCCCCCGAGCATCCGGACGGCCCTGCAGAACCTGCAACACGAGTAGCGCCCGGGGGCGGTGGTCACATGGGCGGTGCCGCGGAACGCGGGGCTTTCCCTTCCGGGAAGGTTTGATGTGACAAGAACCGGCAGACCCCGTCGCTAGGGGAAAGCGGCACTCGGGTGTGACAAGAACCGGCAGACCCCGTCGCTGGGGTTTCATGGGATCACCACCCCTCCGCAGCCATCCCGTTCCAGAGTGATGTGACAAGAACCGGCAGACCCCGTCGAAATGACATTGGCTGTCCCGGAGTGCCAGAAACCGGCAGACCCCGTCGCCAAAAGTGACAGGAACCGGCAGACCTAGGCGGAAAATGTGACAGAAACCTGCAGACCCCGTCGCTCCAAATCTTGTAACATGTTGATATTACTGGTAAATCGGGTTTACATAAACCCTCTTAAAGGTATTCTGATAGGAATACCTTTCTTAGGGGCAGGGTGACTTCCCTGACGGTCAGTCACCCCATTGCCCCTAAAGGTCCCAGAGCAGACGAGACAGGGAAGAGACGCGGCGTACATTTACCTACACAGACCTACCACCATGGCCTGTCACCCTCGTTCCGCTCGGGTCGACCGATGTGCAGGGGTCCCGCTGGCGCTGGCGACGAAGTTCGTGCCCCTGGCAGGCCGCGGAGCGTTGGGCACCCCGCGGAGCGTAGCGACGCCCTTTCGGCCTCCCTCGAAGCCAGCGCAGCGCCGGGGTGACAGCCTCGCGGAGTCTGTCACTCCCGACTTCGCACGCTGTCACTTCGAGGCTCCGTGAGTCTGTCAGTGTGTGACACCAGAACCGTCACTCTGGTACTTCAAGGGTTCGTCACTTGGGCCGGCAGAGTCTGTCACTTCGGGGCTACGTAGCTCTGTATGTGCCCCGCCCCGTTCAAAGCCCACCAAGGTCATGAACCGATCGACAGACCGTCGGAGTAACAGAGTTTGTAACTTTCGGAGCGATGGATCGTTGCCCCTTCGGGCACGTCAGTCTGTGACCTACGGAGTGACAGAGTTGGTGGGTGAATGGGCTTGTGGTGTTAACAGAGTATGGGGTAAGGTTTCGGGTCGTCGGGAGCGTATGGCGCAACGAGGGTCGAAGGCCGAGAGCCGCAAATCGAAGGTTCTCGCGGTGGTGAACGGCAAGGGGGGCGTCGGCAAGACGACCACGGCCATCAACCTCGCCGCGATGCTGAGTTCGAAGCGCCGGAAGGTGCTCCTGGTCGACACCGACCCGCAGGGGAGCGCCGCCTGGTGGTGCGAGCGGGGCAAGGGGATGCCCTTCACGGTCACATCGGAGACCGACCCGCGGCTGCTCGAGCGGCTCCGCGAGGTGGACGGCTACGACGTGGTGGTGGTCGACTCGCCGCCGCGGCTCGACTCCGAGGGGCTCCAGGCCGTCGCCCGCGCGTCGGACTACGTGGTGCTCCCGACCCCGCCCGCGCCGCTCGACATGGCGGCGCTCATCCGCACGATCCGCGACGTGATCGCGCCGACGGGGGTGCCCCACCGGGTGCTCCTGACGCGCGTCGACCCGCGCTCGCTCAACGAGGCGATGGAGGCGCTCGGCACCCTCGGGGAGGCGGGCGTCGCGACCTTCCACGCGGTGGTCCGCGCCTACAAGGCCCACGAGCGCTCCTCCCTCAACGGCGTGGCGATCGACTCGTACGTGGGCGCAGGGGCCAAGGAGGCCGCCGGGGACTACCGCCGCGTGGTCGACGAGGTGCTCCGTGACTGGTAGCAAGCCCCGCCGCGGCCTGGCCGACTTCCTGAGCCGCGAGCTCAAGGCCCAGTCCGCCGTTCGCAACGACGAAGTCCGAACCCCTGTGACTGACAGAGTCGCAGAGCCGGAGGCCCCGAAGGTGCCGCGCCGGGTCGAGGCCGCCCCTGCGGTGGCGCCGGGGCCCGCGACCGCCTCCCAGGGGGCCGCGGAGGTCCGCGCCGCGCCCGCTCCGACGGCGCCGTCCGCGACCACCAGCCAGACCCGCGAAATCTGGAAGGACGTGACTGACAGAGTCCCGGACAACGAGAGTCCGAGCGCGCGCCTCGATGCCGCCGAGGTACCGAAGTCTGACACTCACAGAGTTCGTGAGACGGTGCGCACCGAGCCGCCGCGCTCGATCGGCACGGAGCCGCGCACGACGGAAGTCACGAAGACACAGACTGACAGGGTCGAGACCGCGGAGGAGGGCGCCGCGGAGGATCCGCTCTACCTCCGCCTGACGCGGAAGGAGGTCCGCTTCCGGGACGAGCAGATGGAGGGGCTGCACCGGATCGCGCGGCGGCTCTCCAAGGCGCGGCGCGGGATGAAGGGCGACCGCATCACCGACAACACCCTGGTGCGGGTGGCGGTCGAGCTGCTCCTCCAGCACGGCGACGACCTCGCGGGGCACGACGAGGCGACGCTGCTGGAGTCGCTCCGGCGGCTCTGTCGCAAGCGGGGCTGAGGCGCGGGGGTCAGGGGCGCGAGGCGGGGTCGGCGTCGGGTGCCTTCTCGGCGACGGTGTCGTCGAGCACGTCGAAGCGCGCGGTGAGTAGGTACGCCGCGCCCGCGCGACGCCGTCGCCACCTTCCCGCGGAGTCGTGTAGCCTCCGGGGGCCGACACCCGTGACCCCGCTCCTCCGCGACCCCGCCGCGCCGCGCTCCCTCTCCTGCGAGGGCTTTGTGGTGCTCTCCGGCGCTCTCTCCGACGCGCTCCGCGCGGCACGAGGTCACCGGCCGCACGCTCCACGGCGCGGGTCCACTACGTCCCGCGGTAGCTGACGCGCGTCGATGCGCACCCTCGCGCTGCTCGCCGTGTTGGCGCTCACCGCGTGCGCGGGGGACGAGCCCGCGCCCGTGGTGCTGCGCCCGGTGACCTCGTGCCGCGCGGAGCCCTTCGACGACGTCGCGGCGGCGCTCGGCGTCGACTTCGTGCACCACCCGCGCACCGACTACTGCAAGGTCACCGACGTGGTGGGCCCCGGGGCGTGCATGGTCGACTACGACCGCGACGGCGACGAGGACCTCTACTTCGTCGACCGCGCGCCGCACCCCAACCGGCTCTACCGCAACGACGGGTCCCGCTTCACCGACGTGACCGACGCGGCGGGCGTCGGCGACCGCGGCGACGGCATCGGCTGCCTCGCCCTCGACTACGACCTCGACGGCGACCAGGACCTCTACCTCACCAACCTCGACGGCGACCGGCTCTACCGCAACGACGGCGGCCGCTTCGTCGACGTGACGGCCGCGGCGGGGATTCGCACCGAGGGCTTCACCACGTCGAGCGCGGCGGGCGACATCGACGGCGACGGGGACGTCGACCTGTTCGTGGGGCGCTTCCTCGAGCCGGCGACGCTGCCGCGGATGTGCAGCCAGATGATCGAGGTGGCCACGCCCCACACCAGCCTCCTCTTCGTCAACGAGAGCGGGCGCTTCACCGAGCAGGCCGCGGCGCGCGGGATCACCGAGCGCGAGCCCACCCTCGCGGCGCGCTTCTACGACCTCGACCTCGACGGCGACCTCGATCTCTACGTCGGCAACGACCTCGGGATGTTCCACCCCGACCGCTTCTACATGAACGACGGCCGCGGCCATTTCGTCGACCGGGCGCGGGAGATGGGCCTCGCCGCGACGGCCAACGGCGACAGCGGCCAGACCATGGGCGTCGACATCGCGGACGTCGACGGCGACGGCTCCCCGGAGCTCATCTCGAGCAACAGCTCGGGCTCCCCGGAGCTGCTCTTCACCTGCGACCGCACGCTCCGGTGCCGCGAGGTGTCGCGCGCGTGGGGGCTCGAGCCCTCGGTGCAGAGCTTCAGCTGGGCCGTCGGCCTGGAGGACTTCGACCTCGACGGGGACGTCGACCTCTTCGTCGCCAACGGCTCGATCTACCGTCCCGCGGCGCAGCCCGCCCAGCTCTACTGGAACGTCGACGGCCGCTTCCGCGAGTACGAGCCCCGCGCCGGCGAGGCCCTCGACGAGGCCCTGAGCAGCCGCTCGGCGGTGTTCGGCGACCTCGACGGCGACGGCGCGATCGACGCGGTGGTCACCGTCATCGGGGGTCGGCCCCGCGTGCTGCGCAACCGGGCCGGCTGCGGCCACTGGCTCTCGGTGCGGGTGACGCCGCGGGTGGCGGGGACGCGTGTGCGGGTCACGGCGGGCGGGCGCACCCGCGAGCGCCAGGTGATCTTCGGCGGGTCGTACCTCGGCTCCGGGACCTCGTCGCTCCACTACGGGCTCGGCGCGGCGACGGCGGCGACGGTGGAGGTGCGCTGGCCCGACGGGCGCACGCTGCGGCGCGACGTGCCGGCCGACCGCGTGGTGTCGCTCCCGTGAGCGAGCGGCCCCGCTCCAACTCCTTCCACCTCACGCTCGACCCCTTCGGCTTCGTCGAGGAGACCCATCAGCGCGTCTCGGGGGCCACGATCGAGCGCGAGGCTTCGGATGGATCTGTCGGGGTCGAGTATCCCCGCGGGTACGACCCGGGTGACGCCACGCTCGACCCCCTCGTCTTCGCGTTGAAGTACGACGGCCTCGACCTGCGGGTGCTCCGCGCGGTGCTCGCCGCGATGCCGGAGGCCGAGCTCATCGAGGGCATCCGGGCGCAGCCGACGAGCCAGTACCTGCGGCGGCTATGGTTCCTCTTCGAGTGGTTCAGCGGGCGGATGCTCGACGTGCCCGACCTCGCCCAGGCGCGCTACGTCGTCGGGCCCGCGACCAACGGCCGTCGCCATCGGGTCACCGTCAACGCGCCCGGCCCGGCGGCGCTCTGCCCCCTCGTGCGCCGCACGCCCGCGCTCGCCGCGCGCCCGGCGCTTCATCGACGAGGTGTCCGTGCAGACGCTCTGGCGCGCGACGGCGTGGCTCTACGACATGGAGACGCGGTCGTCCTACGCGATCGAGCACGAGGCCCCGAAGCCGGGCCGCGCCGAGCGCTTCGTCGCCGCCCTCCGCGACGCGTGGCGGGCGGAGCCCATGTCCCGCGAGCTCCTCGTCCGCGTGCAGAACAGCGTCGTCGAGGCCGACTACGCCGAGCCCCGCGAGCGCACGAAGCAGAACTGGGTGGGCCGCACCACCGCCACCTTCGAGGAGGAGGTGCACCTCGTCCCACCGACGCCCGAGGCGCTCCCCGAGATCCTCGACGCCTGGATCACCCTCGCCAACCGGGTCAGAGCCCGCGGGCTTACGCCCGGCGGTCTGCCGACCGCATTCTGCTCCCTCGAGGTGGCACATCGCGAGCGGCGGACCGCGGCGCGTGAGCGCCCGGGCGTCGACTCTGCCCGACAAGCGGGAACGCCTCTTCCTCCAGTGCGTCGTGCAGAACCGGGGTGACATCGACCGCGACGGGCGCGTCGACCTCTTCGTCACCCACGACCCCTACGCCCTCAACGAGCTCGACCCGCAGGGCGCCGACGCCTCCTGCGCGCCCGACATCGCCTTCCGCGTGCGGGCGGGCTGGATCAACGCCGCCTACACCGTGACGGGCGGCGATGGGCACCCGCGCTGCGTCGGGCGCCCATCGCCGCTCTCTACACCAGCGCGACGCTCACCCCCATGGGCATCGCCGCGATCGATGTCGACCGCGACGGGCGCGACGAGCTCTTCATGACCAACATCGGCGCCGACGTGCTGTTTCGCGCGCGCCCCGATGGGGGCTTCGAAGACGTCGCCCGCGCGCTGGGGGTCACCCTCGCCGGGCCCGACGAGCGGTTGCTCCCGGTGAGCTGGAGCGCCCTCCTCGTCACCCGCGGCGTCGTCCTCGACTCGCGCGAGGGCGGGCAGAACGTGATCTTCCGCGGCCGCGACGCGACGGGCTTCGAGCGCGCGGAGGCGGGCACCGGCTTCGACCTCCCGGGCCCCTGGTCGGCCCTCGCGGCGGCGGACTTCGACGGCGACGACGACCTCGGGCTCGGCGCCCAGACGCTCTTCCTGCGGCGCTGCGACGTGTTCCCCCGGCGCGCGCTGTACCTCCGCAACGACAGGGTGAACGACGGGCGCCACGCGCTGCGCGTGAAGCTGGTGGGGACGGTGTCGAGCCGCGACGCGATCGGCGCCCGCGTGGAGGCGCTGCTCGACGGCGGCGTGGTGATGACGCGCGAGGTGTCGCGGGGCGGCGCCACGATGGCCTCGAGCGACCCCACGGTGGACATCGGGCTCGGCGCGGCGACGCGCGTCCCGCGGCTGCGGGTGACGTGGCCGAGCGGGTATGTGCGGGAGCTCGCGGACGTGGAGGCCGACCAGCGGCTGGTGGTGGAGGAGCCGCGCTGGCTGGCGGTGTCGACGCGCGCGGCCGCGGCGGGGAGCGCGGTGGCGGTGACGCTGCGGGGCGTGACGGCGCCGGTGCGGTGGACGCTCACGGGGAGGGGGCGCTGGGTGGGCGCGCCGGGCGGGCGCTTCACGGGCGAGGGGGACGTGGTGGTGGGGGCGACGACGGGGGAGGGGATGCGGCTGCACGGCGGGGTGCGCGTGCGTTTTGGTGGGTGAGCGGATGACTACGGGTGTGGTGCGCGTTCTTCGCGGGCGCCACCGCGCATGGTAGAGGCGTTGCGCGATGGGTCAGTTCGATCAGCTCGCGAAGCGCATCTTGCGGGAGGAGACCGGTGCGGCGACGCAGGAGCGCGTGACCTTCGAAGTCCCGCGGGAGGTCCCGGTCGGGGCGCTGGCGCCGGATGGCGTGGTGCGCGTGGTGCGGGCGGAAGGCCTCGCGGCGTTGCCGACGCCCTGGTGCCGGCTGCGCGTGGAGGCCACGCTCGACGTGAAGATGCCAGGCGACCACACCGACCGTGCGGCCCTCGCCCGCAACGAGCTCCGTCGTCAGGCGCGCTGGACACAACAACTGGAAGACGACCGCGAGCGGGCGCGCAAGGGCGGGGTGACGGCGCCGGTGCGCGACCCGCGAGAACACACGGCGTGGCTGGTGGCGCCGGTGCTCCCGCGCTGGGTGCGGCGCGATGCGACGGCGGGGTTCTTCGCGCTGGAGGCGGTGGGCGAAGGGTGCTGGCGGCTGGGGATGGGTGCGCACGAGACGCTCTGGATCGCCGCCAACGAGCTGCCGTTGCGCGTCGAAATGCTGCCCTTCCTGGTGGCGCGGAGCGGTCGTGCACAGGCGGAGTTCCTGGCGTGGGCGGTGGGCGTGAAGGGGCCGGCGTGGACGTGGGACGTGGTACAACAACTCCCGATGAGCCCCGAAGCCGCCGACGAGTTCTACTACGTCCCGCAAGACCCCGAGGAGCAGCGGAGGATCAAGACGCGCTACGCCAAGCGCTGGGTGGAGGCCTACCCCGAGGCCGCGGAAGACCTCATCGCTGTCGTGCGCCAGCAGGCCGAGCAGGCGCTCGCGCAGGAGCGGCAGCGGGCCGAACAGGAGCGGCAGCGGGCCGAGCAGGAGCAGCGGCAGCGGGCCGAGCAGGAGCAGCGGCAGCGGGCCGAGCAGGATCGCCTCGCCGCGCTCCGCCGCTCGATGCTCGCCGTGCTCGCCGTGCTCGGCGCGCGCGGGCTCTCCGTGAGCGACGACCTGCGCGCCCGCGTGGAGGCAACGGACGATCTGGCCGTCCTCGACGCGTGGCTCCTCGCCGCCGCCACCGCCACCCGCGCGGACGACGCCATCCGTTGACGCTCGCAGGGCAGCGCCGGCGCGCGCGGCCGTCGCGAGGAGCGCGGTGGCGGTGACGCTGGACGCTCACAGGGAGGGCGCGCCGGGCGGGCGCTTCACGGGCGAGGGGGACGTGGTGGTGGGGGCGACGGCGGACGCGCTGGGGCTGCACGGCGGGGTGCGCGTGCGCTTCAGGGGGTGAAGAGGGCGTCTGGGACTGGTGGTCTACGAACAGGACGATGGGAGCTGAGAGGCGCGTGGCGGAACCCCGCAGTCCGGGCAGGTGCACACGTTTTGCGCGTGCTGGAGTGCAGCGGCACGGATTGCCAGAAGGTTGCGATGCTCCCCACGAAGGGAGCTGAGTTCGGACGACAGCACGCCCAAAGCTGTTGCCATCGCGATGATTGCGACGATGAGTGCAGTGATCGCGTAGCCGATCGCCGTCACCGCAGATGGAGCGAAGAAGATCGCGATGATCGCGACGATGAAGAGTGCGACTACGAGGGCGGCGAACGCGATGATTGCGCCTTCGAGCCGATCGATGACACGTTGCGTGTCTCGGATTCTCTGACACTGCTCCTCTGCACGGCCGAAGTGGGTATTCACCATCGCCAGGGCGTCCGCACAGACGCGGTCCAGAGCGCAGTCTGTCATCATGCTCCTGGGGGGGCAGACGCGGGGGCCGGTGACGGGCATCACGAGGTACGGTTCGCCATCACCCGAAACGACTTCGGCAAGTCTCGCGCGGCAGTCGGATTGGGCACGGCCGCGATCGGGGTCGTTGGTGCAGGTGCTCGCGTCCATGTGGGGTGTTTGGGACTCGAGAGCTGTGGTGAGAACGTTGCGTACTTCCCAGACAGCCGTCGTCGGACAGCCTCCGTAGGACTGCGGGGTTCCAATGGAGACGCCGCTAGGGAGCAGTCGGCCGGAGGCCTGGCAGATCCCGTTGGGCTCCGTGATGATGGCCAGAACGGTGGCGGTGGTTGGTGTTCGATCGACGTAGCGTACGACGACGGGCATGTGGGCTCCTACTCTAGGAGAGTCGGCCCTTCCGTCGGAAGGGGACAAGGGGTTAGTCATTCGTCCGTCGACATCAGCACCAACAGGGAACGCGGCGTGGTGAGAAATTTGTGGGCGCTCCTTCTCCTTCTCCCGATCTCGACGGGCGCATGTGCGGCGCTGGTCGTGGGAGCGGATGCCGCCGTCCAGGATCGGGTGGACGCGCCCGCGGAGGGCGTGCTCGGCGACGTGATGTCACGGGGAGCTTCGCTGAGAGTCGCGCTCGGTTCGAGCCACTCATGCGTCCGTTTCGGAGACGGCACCCTTCGCTGCTGGGGCTCGAATGTGTTCGGGGAGTTGGGCGACGGGACGCAGGCACGACGTGCCGGTCCGGTGGTTGCCGTGGGAGTCGATGCGGCCGCAGGCCTCTCCTCGTTCACGGAACACACATGCGCATGGCGCACGGACGGCCCGGTCTGGTGCTGGGGACGGAACACATACGGTCAGCTCGGCGATGGCACGACGACCGATCGTTCGGCGCCGAGGGCTTTGGAACTGCCAGGTGGGTGCAGATCCATTTGAGGGGCGGTGCCGAGCGGGGGATGGAGGCCGCCGCCCGACGCCGACGCCGCCGGGTGTGTTTCCCATCCTGCTGGAGCGATGGGCTGTGCGTCGACGCGGGGGATG
>Ga0105048_10013393_pt1 | contig 12819 bp, 14 predicted proteins | sample MAT05_FD_78382 | JGI IMG/M metagenome (GOLD analysis project Ga0105048, IMG submission 78382) | Freshwater microbial communities from Lake Fryxell liftoff mats and glacier meltwater in Antarctica - MAT-05 | ecosystem: Environmental > Aquatic > Freshwater > Ice > Liftoff microbial mat | place... | reverse complement strand
GCGCAGTAGTTCATCCCACACCGCCGGGAAGGTGATGAGGGAGGGGCCGGTATCGATGCGCTGGCCGCCGACCTCGAGCCGTCGGCTCTTGCCGCCCACCCAGTCGTTGCCCTCCAGTACCGTCACATCGTGCCCGGCCCTGGCCAGCAGCGCGGCAGCCGTAAGCCCGCCGATACCGGCCCCGAGGACGACGATCCGTCGCGGGGTCGTTGCGCTCACGAATACACCCCGAGCAACAGGGCAGCCACGATCTGAATACCGGCAACCGAACCGGCCGCATAAGGAAACGCGATCGAATACCGGTAGAGCCGGCGCGCGCCGTTCGGGGTCGGATCGCGGCGAAGCCGCAGCAGGAGCCAGCCAGCGATCAGGGCGTTCACCACGGCAACCGGAATGTTGACGAATGCGAAGCAGACGGTGGACACTGACCACCAGACGGCGCTCCACAACGCCGCCCGGTGCGGCCCGAGGCGCACCGCCGTGGTGACGATGCCGGCCGCTCTGTCCTCGTCGATGTCCTGAACGGCGTCAAAGGTGTGCTTGGCCACGCTCCACGCCATCAGCCCGACCGCGGCGCCCCAGATCGGGGACTCCCCGAAGGCGAGAGGCACGAACACGAGGGGGAACGCGTAGGCCGCGTTGCTCACTGCATCAAGGTAAAACCTCGCCTTGAATCGCAGCGGCGGCGCCGAGTACTGCACGAAGACGACGATGTAGGCGAGGATCCACACAATCGCGTCGAGCGGCAGCGCAAAGAGGAAGTAGGCGACGAAGGGCACATTCGTCAGCACGACGGCGGCGAGAATGCGCCGGGACTCGGATGCGGCGATCCGGGCCCCCTCGAGGCCGCCCTTGCGCGAGTTCAACGCGTCGGTCTCCTGGTCGAAGATGTCATTGACGCCGTAGATCAAGAGGTTGAACGGAAGCGTGGCCCACAACAAGAGGGGAACGACGTCCCACCGCCACAGATCACCGGCGAGCCACATCGCGATCGCCGTCGTTCCGATCGTATTAACCCACAACACTGGTCGCGATATCTGGACCAGTCGAAGAAACACTTCGCCAGAGTAGTGGTCGCGGATGACCGGGCCCTGCCAGTCTCGCAGCGGCGATGCGGCAGGATGTAGCTATGTGTGGTCGATTCGTTGTCGCGGGGGAGCACCGTGACCTGCTCGGGCTGTTCGAGATCGAAATCGAGGGCGACAACCTGCCCGGCCCGTCCTGGAACATCCGCCCCACCGACGCCGTCTCGGTCGTGATCGACTCGGTCAGGGGCGACGAGCTGCCCGTGCGCCGGGTTGCCGCGGCGCGCTGGTCGCTCACCCCGTCGTTCTCCCCGACCCTCGCGACCAAGTTCCCCACGTTCAACGCCCGGTCGGAGACGGCCGCCGAGAAGCCGTTCTTCGCCGCCTCGGTGCGGTCCAAGCGCGCGATCATCCCCGCGAGCGGCTACTACGAGTGGAAGACGGTGGGCGATGTGAAGACGCCGTACTACATCCATGCGCCCGAAGGGATGCTCGCCTTCGCCGGGCTGTACTCGTGGTGGAAGGATGCCTCCCTCGCGAACGACGACCCGGCACGCTGGGTGCTGACCACCACGATCCTGACCCGCGAGGCGGTCGGCGGCCTGCGCGACATCCACGAACGCACCCCCGTCGTCCTGCCCCAGGACTGGTGGGACGACTGGCTCGACCCGACGATCGAGGCCGACCAGTCCTTCGTCGATGCGGCCGTCGAGGCGTCCGCGCCAGTCGGTGAGGCGCTCGAATTCCACGAGGTCGCGCCGATCCGGGGCGAGGACAGGGCCGAGCTGATCAACCCCGTTTAGTCTGGGGAGGCGTGACACAAGACGCTGACGACATGTGAGGACGGTGCACGATGGCACGGAAGAAGAAAAAGGACAAGCTCGGCGTCGGGAGCCTGATCTCGGCGATCATGAAGAACCGGTCGCAGCACAAGGCCATGGCCAAGGCCCGCGCGGTCAAGGGTATCCAGCCCGAGCCAGAGCCGAAGAAGCCCCGCGACATCCGCACTCCGGAGCAGATCAAGGAGGACGTGGATGTGACGAGGGCCCGCCTCGTCGAGACCATCGCCGCCCTCCGCTACGACCTCGACGTGCCAGCCCGCACTCGCGATCTGCGCAACCGGGTCGCAGCGAAGATACCCGAGGAGCTCAAGGCGCAGCCCGTCGCAGTCGCCGTCACGGCATCCGTGCTCGTCGCGGGGATCAGTACAATCCTGATCGCTGCGCGCAACCGCGCCAACTAGGGCTGAGAGAACCGTTCGCATGCGCCACCCCGGGGCGCTCGGCACCGGCTCCGGCGCCATCGGACTCATTGTCGCCTCTGTGCTCTGGGGTACGACCGGCACTGCTGCGAGCTTTCTGCCCGACTCGGTCAGCCCGCTCGCGACGGGGGCCGCCACCATGGCGATCGGCGGCGCGCTGCTGCTGCTCGTGTCGGTGCGCGGCGCCGGGCGCGCCCTGCACGATCGTGACGCACGTGGCTGGATCGCGCTGGGGGCGATCGGCGTGTTCGTCTATCCGCTGGCCTTCTACTCAGCGATGGATCTCGCCGGGGTCGCGATCGGCAACGTGGTTGCGCTGGGCTCCGGGCCGCTGTTCGCCGCGATCCTCGAGTGGGCGATTGAGCGCCGGCGACCGAGCCGCCGCTGGGGCGCGGCGACGGCCATCGCCCTCGTCGGCATCGTGCTTCTCCCGTTCGGCGCGGATGATGCGGATGCCGGGCGAGGCGACCTGGTCCGGGGCGTACTGCTCGGGCTGCTCGCGGGGGCCGCCTACGCGCTGTACACCTACGCCTCGTCGCGCGCGATCACGACCGGCCACCGCGGGCGCTCGATCATGGGGGCGATGTTCGGCCTCGGGGCGGTACTGCTCACGCCGGTACTGCTGGCGACTGGGGCCCCGCTGCTGCAGTCGGGCGGGACGATCGCGATCACCGCGTACCTCGCCCTCGGCCCGATGTTCGTCGCCTACCTGTTCTTCGGTGCCGCACTCCGGGTGCTCCGCAGCAGCACGGCGACCACCATCACCCTGCTCGAGCCGGTCGTCGCAACCGTGCTGGCCGTGGCCGTCGTGGGAGAGCGGCTCACCTCGCTCGGCTGGTTCGGCATTGCCCTGATTCTCGTCGGGGTCGCCTTCATCGCCACAACGAAGCGCGAGACGAGCTCCGGACTCGCCCCCGTGCCACGTCGGTAGACTGGCACACGTGACAGCATCCATCGCCGAAATAGGGTCCGTCGTCGAAGCACTGTGGCCGCTGTCCGGAGCCTCCGCCTGGGACGCCCCAGGCCTCGTGACCGGCGATCCGGCCGCCCCCGTGACGCGCATCCATCTTGCCGTCGACGCCGTCTCCGATACGGTCGACGAGGCCATCATGCTCGGCGCGGGGCTCATGCTCGTGCATCACCCGCTGCTGTTGCGCGGCGTGACCTCGGTCGCTGAGGACCGCTACAAGGGTGCCCTCATCGCGCGCCTCATTCGTGCGCGCTGTGGGCTGCTCTCCGCCCACACCAACGCCGATGTCGTGGAGAGCGGAACGTCGGCGGTCTTCGCCGAGCGGTTGGGACTCACCGGCGTCCGGCCGATCGTCGCGGCGACCGACGGCGACCGTGGCATCGGCCGCGTCGGCGAGCTGTCGCAGCCGACGACCCTCGGCCGGCTCGCTCGGAGGCTCGGTGAGATCTTGCCCGCTACCGCATCCGGCATCCGCGTCGCCGGCGACTACGACGCCGAGGTGCGCACCGTCGCGCTGTGCGGCGGCGCCGGAGACTCGCTGCTGAGCGAACCCGCGGTGCTCGGCGCCGACGTGTACATCACCTCCGACCTGCGCCACCACCCCGCCTCGGAGTCGCGCGAGAATGCCCGGCACCGCGGGGGGCCGGCCCTCATCGACGTCGCCCACTGGGCCAGCGAATGGCTCTGGCTCGACGTCGCGGCGAGCGAGCTCCGCGCGGCCCTGCCGGGCGTCACCGTGACCGTGAGCGAACTGCGCACCGACCCGTGGGATTTTGTCGTCGTGCAGTGAGATCCACCTTCATCCAACCGTTCCCTCGACCACTGAATGAGGCATCATGGCGCTGAAAGCCAGCACCGAAGAACAGGCACGACTGCTCGACCTGCAGGCACTGGACACGAAGCTGCAGCAGCTCGACCACCGGGCGAAGACCCTCCCGGAGGTCGCACAGCTCGCGAGCCTCGCTGCGGAGGCGGAGAGGCTGCGGCTGCAGCGGGCGAGGGAGACCGGCACGGTCGAGGACGCGCGTACCGAGCTGAAACGGGTTGAGTCCGACGTTGCCGTGATCGAGGCGCGCATCGCACGGGACGACGCCCGGCTGCAGGCGTCCTCATCGGTGAAGGATGTCGCAGGCCTCGAGCACGAGCTCTCTGGCCTGCGCCGCCGGCACGACGAACTCGAGGAGATCGAACTCGTCGTCATGGAGAAACTTGAAACGCTCGAGAATGGGGTGCGGCTGACCGCGGCCGAGCACGCGCAGGCGCGTGAGACGATCACCTCCATCACGGCGGCCCGGGACGCCTCGCTCACGGCGATCGCCGATGAGCGCGCCGTCAACGCGGCGAACCGGCAGGCCATCGCGGGTGCCGTCCCGTCCGAGCTGATGGCGCTGTACGAGCGCCAGCGTGCCCGCTACGGCCTCGGTGCCTCGCACCTGCGCGGCGGCGTCTCGAGCGCCAGCGGCGTCAAGCTGCTCGAGAACGAGATGGCCCTCATTCGCTCGGCGGCACCCGACGACGTACTGATGTGCCCGGACAGCCAGGCGATCCTCGTGCGGACGAGCGAATCCGGCCTGAACGCTGGCGCTGCCGCCGACTCGCGGTAGGCCGGACGGCAACGGCGCTCGCCCCGGCTAAGATTGATCACGCGAATGGGTCGGCAAGACGGTCGCGTCATCGGCGGTTCCGCAAGGAAGTCCGCGGATGCCGAGGAACGTCCGGGCTCCACAGGGCAGGGCGGTGGGTAACACCCACCCGGAGCAATCCGCGAGACAGTGCAACAGAAAGTAAACCGCCCGGGGTCCGCCCCGGGTAAGGGTGAAACGGTGGTGTAAGAGACCACCAGCGATTCGGGTGACCGATCGGCTAGGTAAACCTCGCCCGGAGCAAGGTCAGACAGGGAACGCTTGAGGCTGCCCGCCGAGTTCCCGGGTAGACCGCTGGAGGGCTGCGGCAACGTAGTCCCGAGATAGATGGCCGTCACCCACGACCGGCCGCGAGGCTGGGAACGGGGACAGAACCCGGCGTACCAGCCGGCCCATTCGCATAATCTCAAAGCATGCTCGCCCACGACAACCGCCTCCGGCTTCTCGAGACCGCGCACCGCGTCGAGTCGCGCACGGGGATCGATCCGCTGGACCTGAGCCGTTCGATGGCAGTCACAACCGATTTCCGGCTCGAGCTGTTACCGAAGTCCATCGGCATTGGACTTGCCGCTCTCGCGGGCGTCGCCGCTCTGGTCTGCCTGCGGTTCCTTCTCGAGCCGGCGTCCGGTCCGGGGTTCACCGCCACGGCGGCGTTCGTCCTCGTCGACGTGTTGCTCTGGCTCAGTGTCGCTGCGTGTGTGGCCGTGGCGAGGTCTGCGAGGAGTCGGCGGCCCCAGAACGAGCGCTATGACGACGCCTGGGCCCAGTTCGCCGTCGAGATCTGGCCTGCCCCGCGCTACCAGCCCTGGAACGGCGCCCGATCACAGGGATCGGGCTACTCGCGCACCGAGTTTCTTATAGCGGTGCGCGACGGGGTGCCTCTCGACGCCTACCTGCGCCGCGCGCCGTTCACCCGGATGCCGTAGTCGAGAGTCCCTCGAAACACGCGCGACCGTCAGCCCGTGGGCGTTCACGCGGCAGCGGCGAACGGCTACTCGCCGGACGCGAGCGCGGCGGCCCCCATGATGCCGGCGTTGTTGCGCAACTCGGCCGCGACGATCGGGGTACGCAGATTCAGCAGCGGCAAGTACTCCGCGGCGTGTTTGGACACCCCGCCGCCGACGATGAACAGCTCCGGGTAGAGGTAGGCCTCGAGGCGCTCGTAGTAGCGCTGGAGCCGGCTGGCCCACTCGGGCCAGCTCAGGGTCTCGCGCTCCTTTGCGGAGAACGCCGCCCGGGTCTCCCAGTCGATGCCGTCGATCTCGAGGTGCCCGAGCTCAGCGTTCGGAATGAGCTGCCCGCGATGGATCAGAGCCGTTCCGATGCCCGTGCCGAGAGTTGTGATGATCGCGAGACCCTTCACCTTGCGCGCCGCTCCGAACCTCTGCTCGGCGACGCCGGCCGCATCCGCGTCGTTGATGAAGTGGATCTCGCGCCCCAGCGCCTTCTGGAACAGCTTCTCGGCCTGGAGGCCGATCCACTCGTCCGAGACGTTCGCGGCCGACATCGTCACTCCGCCCACGATCGCCGCGGGAAAGCAGACGCCGACGGGTGTCTTCTTGTCGACTCCGCCCATCTTCTCGATGAGTTCCATGACGGTCTCGACGATCGCGGACGGGGAGCCGCCGGCGGGGGTCGGGAGCTTGCTGCGACCGGTGAGCAGCTCGCCCGAGTCGACGTCGACGAGCGCCCCCTTGATGCCCGTGCCGCCAATGTCGATCCCCACCGCTTTAGTCGTCATGAGGCCAATCTAGTTCTTCCGGCAGTTTGCCCTCGCCCCGCCCGCTCGCTGCACCTAGGTTGGAGCGAAGCCTGGAAGGACTGTCCATGAACAAGATTTCCCTTACCGCCCTCGCCCACGAGGAGCTCCAGCATGCCCAGAGCGCCGCGAATGGGCGGAGCACCAAGTCGGTGCACGGCGGCTCCGACCACCTGCTTCGCCAGACCGTCATTGCCCTCTGCGCTGGGCACTCTCTCGCCGAGCACGACAACCCGGGCGAGGCCACCGTGCACGTCCTGCTCGGCCGGGTGCTGCTCACCTCGGGAGAAGACTCGTGGACCGGCTGGATCGGCGACCTGCTGGTCGTGCCAAGCGCGTCGCATTCTCTCGAGGCGGTCGAGGATGCCGTGGTGCTGCTCACGGCGGTCAGGCGCCCATAAGGGTTGCCGCCCCGGCGACGACTAGGGGAGCGTGAGGATCTCGGCGCCCCGCTCGGTGACCACGAGGGTGTGCTCGAACTGCGCGGTGATGCTCTTGTCCTTTGTCGTGATGGTCCAGTCGTCGTCCCACTGGTCCCAGTTCGCCGTGCCGAGGGTGAGCATGGGCTCGATCGTGAACACCATGCCCACTTCCATAACCTCGGTGAACCGGTCGGTGTCGTAGTGCGGGATGATGAGCCCGGAGTGGAAGGCCTCGCCGACGCCGTGCCCGGTGAAGTCGCGCACCACGCCGTAGCCGAAGCGCTTCGCGTAGGACTCGATCGCGCGGCCGATCACATTGACCTGCCGGCCGGGGGCGATCGACTTGATGCCGCGACGCAGGGCCTCCTCTGTGCGCTCGACGAGGTCGACGACCTCCTGGCGCACGTCGCCGACGAGGAAGGTGCGGTTGGTGTCACCGTGCACGTGGTTCTTGTAGGCGGTGATGTCGATGTTGACGATGTCGCCGCTCTCGAGCACCGTGTCGTCGGGGATCCCATGGCAGATGACCTCGTTGACGGAGCTGCACAGCGACTTGGGGAATCCGCGGTAGCCGAGCGTCGACGGGTAGGCGTCCTGGGCGACCATGAAGTCGTGCGCGATGCGGTCGAGCTCCTCGGTGGTGACGCCAGGGCGAACATTGTCGCCCACGAGGGCGATTGCCTGCGCCGCGATCCTGCCGGACTCACGGATAAGTTCGATTGTTGCCGGCGAGTAGACGTCGGAGCCGGTGAATGGCGACGGTTCGCTCCTGCCGACGTACTCAGGACGCGGAATGTGCTTCGGCACGCTGCGAAATGGGGAGACGACCCCGGGGACGAGGTGACCGTGCGAATCCCGAGGCATAGGCTCAATTGTAAGTTGACTCAGGGAGGCAGCCATGACGCAGTGGTACTACAACCACAAGACGGGCGAAGTCGAAGAGGGCGCGAAGTCGCTCGGAAGCGACCGGGACGGCCCATTCGACTCAAGAGAGGACGCCGCGCGTGCTCCGCAGATCATCGCCGAGCGGGCCCGCATGTGGGCAGAGGAGGATGCGCGCGACGACGAGTGACGGGCGCGGGGGTCACTCCTCGTATTCGTGTTCTGTCGCCGGGTAGCTGCCGGAGCCGACATCGGCGATGTAGGCCTTCGCGGCATCCGTCAGCACCCCGCTGAGGTTCGCGTACTGCTTGACGAATTTGGGGATGCGCCCGGTCGTCAGTCCCGCCCAGTCGGTCCAGACGAGCAGCTGCCCGTCGACGTGGGGGCCGGCTCCGACACCGATCGTGGGGATCCGGATCGTCTCGGTCACACGCTGTGCCGCGGCGGAGGGAACCATCTCGAGCACGACGGCGAAGGCACCGGCATCCTGCACCGCGACGGCGTCGGCGAGAAGCGCCTCTGCGCCAGCTCCCCGGCCCTGAATCATGTGTCCGCCGAGACCGTGCTCACTCTGCGGGGTGAATCCAATGTGTGCCATCACCGGAATTCCGGCCTGGACGATACGGCGGATCTGCTCGGCGCTGCGCACCCCGCCCTCGAGCTTGACGGCGTGCGCGCCGGTCTCCTTCATGAACCGGAAGGCGGTGTGCAGGGCCTGCTCGGGGCTCGACTCGTAGGAGCCGAACGGCATGTCAGCGATCACGAAGGCGCGTGAGACAGCTCCGGCGACAGCACGGGTGAGAGGGATGAGCTCATCGATGGTGACCGGGAGGGTCGTGTCGAACCCGAGCACGTTGTTACCGGCGGAGTCACCGACGAGCAGGAAGTCGATCCCCGCCTTGTCGAAGATCGCCGCGGTGAGCATGTCGTAGCTCGTGAGCCCGGTGATTGTGATCCCGCTGTTCTTCGCACCCTGGAAGTGGCGCGTGCGCACTTTCCTGAGGCTGGCCTGGGTTGCCGCCGCGGTGGAATCGGTCATGGATCTCTCCCTCTGAATTCAGTGACTCGGGCGGTACGTGATCGGCAGACGCCGGTCGCGGCCGAAGGCCATCCCGGAAATCTTCGGGCCGATGGCGCCCTGGCGGCGCTTCCACTCTGAGCGGTCAACGAGTTTCACGACGAAATCGACCGTCTCCTCGTCGAAGCCGAGGGCAAGGACGTCCTCCCGGCCGAGCGCGTTGGTGATGTACGCATCGAGGATGCCGTCGAGCACCTCGTACGGCGGGAGCGAGTCCTGGTCGGTCTGGCCCGGGCGAAGCTCTGCCGATGGCGGCTTCGCGATCGAGGCCTCCGGGATCGGCGGGATCTCACCGAGTGCGGCCGCATGCTCGTTGCGCCAGCGAGCGAGCTCCCAGACGAGCAGCTTCGGGACGTCTTTGAGGGGGGCGAAGCCGCCGACCGAGTCGCCGTACATCGTCGAGTAGCCCACCGAGAGCTCGGTCTTGTTGCCCGTGGTGAGAACGAGGTGCCCGTGCGCGTTCGAGAGGGACATGAGAATGATGCCGCGTACACGCGCCTGCACATTCTCGGCCGCGACACCGGTGAGGCCCAGCTGGTCCTCGATCGGCAGCACGAGGTCGGCGATCGGCTCGACCGAGTAGTGCAACCCGATGCGCTCGGCTGTGTCGTCGGCATCCGTCCGGGAATGGTCCGAGCTCCACCGGCTCGGCATCGAGACGCCGAAGACCCGGTCGGCGCCGATCGCGTCCGCGGCGAGCGAGGCGCAGACGGCGGAGTCGATTCCGCCGGAGAGGCCGAGAGCAACAGAGGAGAAGCCGTTCTTGCCGACGTAGTCGCGCAGCCCGAGCACGAGGGCGTTCCACAGCTGCTCGCGATCGTCGGGCAGCGTCGCCACGTCCCGGTCGAGGGAGGTGCCGCTGTGCTCCGGCACCGTCAGCGTGACTCGGCGCACGTTGTCCGGGAGCTCAGCCCTCAGGTTCGCGGGCTCGAGGTCGAGGTCGACAATGAGAACATGCTCGACGAATTGCGGCGCCCTCGCGAGGATGTCCCCGGCGCCGTCGACGACCACGCTGTCGCCGTCGAAGACAAGGTCGTCCTGCCCCCCAACAAGGTTCACGTAGGCGACGGTGGTGTTGGTCTCGACGGCCCTGCGGGTGACGAGCGGGAGCCGCACCTCGTCCTTGTCCCGCTCGAACGGCGAGGCGTTGAGAACGACGAGCAGGCCGGCATCCGCCTCGAGCACCCGGCCGAGCGGGCCGCCATCCCGCCAGAGGTCCTCGCAGACGATGACGGCGACGTCGACGCCACGCATCCGCAGCACAAGGAGTTCGTTGCCGGGGATGAAGACCCGGTACTCGTCGAACACGGAGTAGTTGGGCAGGTGGTGCTTGGCGTACCTCGCCTTGGTGTGGCCGTGCTGCAGCACGCTGGCGCAGTTCTGGGCGATGGCGGTCGGCGCGTTGCTCGTGCCGAGGAGCCGCGGCTCGAACGGTCCGTCGGGGTGGCCGACGATGACGACAAGGTCGCCCAGTCCGGCATCCTGGAGCCGTTTCGCGAGGGCCGGCACCGCGTGACGGCACTTCGCCAGAAAGCCCGGGCGGGAGGCGAGGTCCTCGATCGGGTACCCGGTCAGCGCCATCTCGCCGGTGACGAGGATGTCGGCGCCGCCGGCCGCGGCAGCCTTGGCGGCATCGAGAACCTGCTCAGCATTTCCCGCGAGATCCCCGACGATGGGGTTGGTCTGGGCGAGTGCCAAGCGGAGTCGGGGCATAGCCAGTAGCCTAATAGCGGTGGGCGCTTCGGCCCTGTACGCGACGATGAGGGGCCAATGGACAAGCAACGTGACTTCGTTCTTCGCACGATAGAAGAGCGGGGAGTCAAGTTCATCCGGCTCTGGTTCACCGACGTGGTCGGCACCCTCAAGTCGGTCGCCATTGCGCCGGCGGAGGTGGAGGGCGCCTTCGCTGAGGGTCTGGGTTTCGACGGCTCCGCTATCGAGGGACTCACGCGCGCCTACGAAGCCGACGTGCTCGCCCACCCCGACCCCACGACGTTCCAGATCCTGCCCTGGCGCGGCGAGGTCGACCCGACCGCGCGGATGTTCTGCGACATCACGACTCCGGACGGTCAGCCCGCCGTCGCCGACCCGCGCAACGTGCTCAAGCGCACGCTCGCGAAGGCGGCCGACCGCGGCTTCACCTTCTACACGCATCCCGAGGTCGAGTTCTACCTTCTTAAGAGCTCCCAGTACGGCCCGAAGGGCCCCCAGCCTGTCGACAAGGCAGGCTATTTCGACAATGTGCCCGGGGGTACGGCGCACGACTTCCGTCGCCGCTCGGTTCGGATGCTCGAGGACCTCGGTATCTCGGTCGAGTTCTCGCACCACGAGGCCGGGCCGGGTCAGAACGAGATCGACCTGCGGTATGCCGACGCGCTGACGACCGCCGACAACATCATGACCTTCCGCACCGTGATCAAGGAGGTGGCGATAGAGCAGGGCGTCTACGCAACCTTCATGCCGAAGCCTCTCGCCGACGCGCCGGGATCGGGCATGCACACCCACATGTCGCTGTTCGAGGGCGACACCAACGCCTTCTTCGAGGCGGGGGCCCAGTACCAGCTGTCGAAGATCGGCCGGCAGTTCATTGCGGGGCTGCTCACGCACGCGCCGGAGATCACCGCGGTGACCAATCAGTTTGTGAACTCCTACAAGCGGCTCTGGGGCGGCGACGAGGCGCCGAGCTTCGTCACCTGGGGCCACAACAACCGCTCCGCGCTCGTCCGAGTGCCGCTCTACAAGCCCAACAAGGGCCAGAGCGCCCGCGTCGAGTATCGCGCGATCGACTCCGCGGCGAACCCGTACCTCGCCTACTCGCTCATGCTCGCCGCCGGGCTGAAGGGCATCGAAAACGGATACGAACTGCCGCCGGAGGCGGAGAACAACGTGTGGAGCCTCTCGGATGCCGAGCGCAAGGCGCTCGGCTACAAGCAGCTTCCCGCGAGCCTCGATCGCGCCGTGTCGCTCATGGAGGAGTCGGAGCTCGTCGCGGAGACCCTGGGCGAGCACGTCTTCAATTACGTGCTGCTCAATAAGCGGCAGGAGTGGCGCGAATACCGCGCCCAGGTGACGCCCTACGAGCTCAAGAGCAATCTGGAAATGCTCTAGCCAGTCGGCCGCCCGAGAAGAAAGTGCAGGCGAGGATGGCCAGGCACCCCAGTACCCTCACCGAATTGGCGAAGCTCGGCTTCGCCGAACTCGCGGAGGCGAACACCCTGCTGGGGGAACTTGCGACCGGGCACGGACTCGACGAGGTCGCCGCACACTTCGCCGCGGCCGCGGACCCTGACCTGGCACTTCGCTCACTCGCCGAGCTGCTGAGGACCATGCCGCACCAGGTGATGCCCGTGCTGGCCGGTGACGACAGCGCCGAACGGCTGATCCGGGTGCTCGGCGCCTCGACCGGCCTGGGGGAGTTCCTGCAGCGCCAGAGCGCCGAGCTTGAGAGCCTGATGGAGCCGCTGCCGCGTCCGCCGTCGGCCGCCGAGTACGTCGCCGACCTGCTCGCATCCGTCGAGGCCGTGGACGGCGTCGCCGGAATCGCCGAGCCGGCGGCATCCACCGCCCTCCGCGTTCGCTACCGCCGCCACCTGGTGCAGCTCACCGCGTGGGACCTGTCGAGGCCGGACCCGCTCGCCGCCGTGGACACCGTCGCCGCCGCCCTCGCCGACCTCGCCGGCGCGGCCCTGGAGGCCGCGATCGCCGTGGCCCGCTCCGTCTCGACCTACCCGCCCGACGAGGTTGCCGCGAGTCGTCTGGCGATCATCGGTATGGGCAAG
>Ga0105048_10013392_pt1 | contig 12820 bp, 8 predicted proteins | sample MAT05_FD_78382 | JGI IMG/M metagenome (GOLD analysis project Ga0105048, IMG submission 78382) | Freshwater microbial communities from Lake Fryxell liftoff mats and glacier meltwater in Antarctica - MAT-05 | ecosystem: Environmental > Aquatic > Freshwater > Ice > Liftoff microbial mat | place... | reverse complement strand
TCGAGCCGGTAGACGCGGCCGTTCGTGCGGTCCCAGCTGTCCACCGGGTCGAGGTGCGCCGCCCGCTTGTCGGTGAAGTCCACGACGTAAACGCACCCGTCGGGCCCCTGGAGACAGTCCACGGGGCGGAAGTGGTTGTCGTCCGTCTCGATCAATTCGCCGCCGTGCCTCGCCTTGAACGACGCACCAACCGGGTCGAGCTTGTGCCAGTAGACGGCGTTCGAGAGCAGGTTCGCGGCGATGTACTGGTTGCGGTAGCGCTCGGGGTAGCGGTCGGCCTGGTAGACGACGCCGCCGCAGGTGACGTGGCCGCCGCGGAAGCCGGTGTACGGGACGTGGTCGAAGTAGCCGTAGGCGTGCGCGTTGTGCAGCGGGCCGTGCTTCGAGAAGCCCTTGATGTAGTAGGCGTAGGGGAACTGGTGGAGGCACGCGAAACCGCCCCAGTTGGTGCCGGCTATGGCCTGGCCGTGGCGGTCGAAGTCGAGGCCATAAGTGTTACCGCCGCCCTCGCTGAACAGCTCGAACCGCCGGGTCAGGGGGTGAAATCGCCACAACCCCTGTTGGAACTCGACCACTGGGTCGGTCGGGTGGGCCGGATTGCGGACGCGGCAGGTGCTGGTGCTGCCGGCGGCGCCGTAGAGCCAGCCGTCCGGCCCCCACTGGAGCGAGTTCGCCAGGGAATGCGTGTCGTCCATGCCGAAGCCGGTGAGGAGCACCTCGGGATTGCCGTCCGGCACGTCGTCGGCGTTGCGGTCGGGGTAGAAGAGCAGGTACGGCGGCTGGGCGACGTAGACGCCGCCGTGGCCGAGGCAGAAGCCGCTGGCAATGTTCAGCCCGGTGACGAAGTCCTTCGACTTCCGGTAGACGCCGTTCTCGTCCGGGTCGCTAAGGATCGTGAGTCGGTCGGCGCCCTTCGGCCCCTGCGGCGGCGGTTCCGGGACGCGGTCCCAAATTGTGCGGAGGTACTGGTCCTGGCGAACGGGCTTGAGGCCGGCGTAGTTCGGGTACTGGAGGTACTGCAAGACCCACATGCGGCCGCAGTCGTCGAAGCTGATGCTGACTGGCTGGCGGATCATCGGCTCCGACGCGACGCAGGTGACGGAGAAGCCCTCGGGCAGCTTCATCCGCTTCACGGCGTCGGACGGGCTCGGGCCGTCGGCGACGACCGGGGCGGGAAAGACGAGTGCCATGAGGATTGGGAGTAGCAAACGACGAGGCATCGCGACGGGCTCCGGTCACGAGGCGGGGGCAGTTGCAGCATCCGGGATCGGAAGCGGGATTGCAAGGGGACGGGTAAAAAGAAGGTAACCCTTCAGCCGTCCGGTCGGGCCAGTCGGAACGGATTTCTGACAGGACCGCGGCCGTCCGCCAATGTACTCTCCGGGTGGGATCGACCGTGCGCACCCCGCGCCCGGCCGGAGCCCCACCCGGAGACCGCGATGCGACGCTTCGCCGCCCTACTCACGGCCGCCTGTCTCGCCGCCGGCCCGACCGCCGGCCAGGACAAGACCCCGACGCCCGCCGCCGACGCTCTCGCCTCGCTGCCCAAGAACGGGTGGGTGTCGGCCGGGAAGGTGAAGGTCAAGCCGTGGTTCGCCGACGAGGGGGAGTTCCGCCTCGTGATGAAGTTCGTGCCGGACAAGACCGCCGCGGGGACGGCCGAGCCGAAGGGGAAGGTGATGCTCGGGTTCGACCTGTCGAAGGACGGGCAGGCCGAGGTCGTGCTTCAGCCGGCCGACGGGCGGTACGAGCTGATCGAAGGCAAGTCGGGCACCACGCTTCGGATCGTGCGGGAAGGTCAATTCCCGGAGAAGACCAACGCCTTCAAGAAGGTGCAGGCCCGCTACGAGTCGAACAACAAGGTGCGGCTCGACGGCGGCAAGCTCGCCTTTCCCGACGGGCTCACCGTCGATGCGTGGGGCAACCTGCCGGCCGACGTGAAGCACACCGGTTCGCTTACCTTCGTCCCGAAATAGCTCTGACACCCGGAGTCCCCATGCCCGCGAAGCACCCCGCGGCGACTGCTCTCGCGGCGTTCGCCCTCGGCCGACTCGACGCGGCCGACTCGGCCGAGATCGAATCCCACTTGGCGGACTGCGACCCCTGCCAGGACGCGGCGGCGGCTGTGCCGGCGGACACGCTCGTCGCGGCCGTCGCGGCTTCGGTCACGGTCACGGCCCACGCCGCGACCCCGTCGCAGGGCGCGACGACGCTCGGGTGGGACGCGGTAGACACCGGGGACACCCCCGCCGCGCTGGCCGGGCACCCCAAGTACCGCGTCCTCCGCCGACTCGGGGCGGGCGGCATGGGAACGGTCTGGCTGGCCCAGCACGAGGTCATGCACCGCGAGGTGGCGGTGAAGGTGATCCGCCCCGACCTGCTGTCGCGCCCGGGCGCGGCCGGTCGGTTCCTGCGCGAGGTTCGCGCCGCAGCCCGGCTCGACCACCCGAACATTGTCCGCGCCCACGACGCCGAGCAGGCCGGCGACTCGTGCCTGCTGGCGATGGAGTACGTCGCCGGGGATACCCTCGCCGACCTGGTGAAGGACGGTCCGCTGCCGGTCGCGGAGGCGTGTCGGGCAGTCCGCGACGCGGCCCGCGGGCTGGCGCACGCCCACGCCGCCGGGCTGGTTCACCGGGACGTGAAGCCGCACAACCTGATGCGGGCCGCCGACGGCACGGTGAAGGTGCTCGACTTCGGCCTGGCCGGGGTCGCGGCCGGCGAGGTGATCGCCGCCGGGGGCGAGGGACTGACCGGCGCCGGCATGGTGGTCGGCACGCCGGACTACATCGCCCCCGAGCAGATCGCCGACCCACACGCCGCCGACGCCCGGGCGGACATTTACGGCCTCGGCTGCACGTTCTACCACCTCCTTGCCGGCCGCCCGCCGTTCGCCACCGGGTCGATCGCGGCCCGGCTCGCGGCCCACCGCGACACCGCCCCGCCGCCCGTTCCGGGCCTCCCCGCCGGCCTCGCGTCCGTCCTCGCGCGGATGCTGGCGAAGAAGACCGCCGACCGCTACCAGACGGCCGAGGAGGTGGCCCGCGCGGTCGAGCCGTTCTGCGCCACCCGCCGCCGGCGCCGCGTCCCGGCGTGGGCCGTCGCGGCCGCCCTGCTCGCCGGCGTCGTGCTCGCCGCGGGGGTCGTCTTCAAGATTCAGCGGGACAACGAGGAAATCGCGATCGAGACGGACGACCCGGACGTGGAAGTGGTGATGCGACGGCGCGGCGAACTCGTGCGCATTCGTGACCCGAAATCGGGTCGGACGTGGGAGCTGAACACCACCCCCCACCGGCTCGCCCTCCTCGACCAACTCGCCGGGATGCCGGTGACGCTGGACGGGAAGGAGCCGTTCGTGCTTCGGCGCGAGGGGAAGGAAGTCTTCCGCGTGACCCACGTACCGTAGCGTGCCACGTCTCTCCCGTCGGCAAGCCGTGGGGTTATCGCCGGGAAGCAAGCGGAGAATTAGCGTTCAGACGGATTCGTGTCTCAGTCAACACTCCTCGATGTCGTCAGCCTCGATCGTGGCACACTGGGAACGATATCCATCGTCAGTGAACTCCGATGGATTTCCCAGTCGCCCAAACCGTGGTGCCTTCGCCGTTACCCAATCCCAAAAGCCGTTGATGACTTTCGGGTCGCTACAGTTCTTGTGGCCTTGCGTCTTTGCGAGAAGGTGTTGAAACTCGGTATCGACTTTGATCGCTTCGCGTCCGAAGTAGAAGAATTCACGCGCGAATACCGCGTTCTCCCCGCCAGTGTCTCGGTCGCAGTGACTGATGTCGTGGAAAGCCCCATCGACGACTTGCCACTCGCCTTTCCGTTGATACCAGATGTTGTCACCACGGCGGCTGATGGCAGACTTGGCCGAAGGCTTCCGGGAATGGAACCTCCGGTCGGTCCAGTATCGCTGATAGGGTAGGACACCCAGAACTTTCATTGCGAAAATCAAGTGTCTCGGCTTCGACGACCGCGCATAGGCCGTGCCAATGATGATGTCGTCCTTCTCAGCCTTCCGGCGAATCGTCGGCTTGCAGCACGCAAGCGTGCAGTAGTGTCCGAAGGGATTGGGGGCGAAGCCAGCATCAACCGCGACGATGTATGCAGATAGCTTCATGGAATAGTGCCGCAAATGGCTGCGATCTCTGTTGACGCCAGCAGCTCAGCGCTTCTTCTTCTTCTTCTTCCGCTCCTCGGCGCGCTGCTTGGCGCTCTTTCGGGTGCCCGTGTCGCCCTTCGTCTTCAGGCCGTCCATCCCGCCCGGGTTGAACGCCCCCGCCTTCCCCAGCCCCGTCACCATCTTCAGCCGCTGCCACATCGACATGCTCGCCATCTGCTTCATCAGGAACCGCACCTGCTCGAACTGCTTCAGGAACTGATTCACCTCGTGCGCCTCCACCCCCGCGCCCTTGGCGATGCGGCGGCGGCGCGGGGTGTCGATGATGTCGGGGTCGTCCTTCTCCTTCTTGGTCATTGAGTCGATCATCCCCTGGACGCGCTGCAGCGCCTCCTCGGGGTCTTCCCCCTCGGGGATCATCTCGCTCATCCCCGGCATCCGGCCGAGCATGTCCTTCATCCCCATCTTGGCGATGGTGGCGAACTGCTGCCGGAACATGTCGAGCGTGAACTGCCCCTTCTGCAGCGCCTCCTGCTGCTTCTTCATCTCCTCTTCGGACACCTGCGACTGGATGCTGGCGATCTTCTCGACCACCCCCATCAGGTCGCCCTGCCCCATGATCCGCCCGGCCATCCGCTCGGGGACGAACTCCTCCAGCTTGTCGAGTTTCTCGCCGACGCCGACGAACTTCACCGGCACGCCGGTCACGCCCTTGATCGACATGGCGGCGCCGCCGCGGGCGTCGCCGTCGAGCTTGGTGAGGATGCACGCGTTCAGCTCGAGCGCGTCGTTGAACACCTTGGCGACGTTCGCCGCCTCCTGGCCGATCATCGCGTCCACGACCAGGTAGCACTCGTCCGGCTTCACCAGCTTGTCGATCCGCTGCAGCTCCGCCATCAGCTCGTCGTCGATCTGCAGCCGGCCCGCGGTGTCGAGGATGACCGAGTCGCACAGCGTCCGCTTGGCTTCGGCGACGGCGTTGCGGCACACGTCCACCGGGTTCGTGGCCTCGGAGTAGACGGGAACGCCGATCTGTTCGCCGAGCGTGCGCAGCTGCTCGACGGCACCGGGACGTTGTAAGTCGGCGGCGGCGAGGAGAGGCTTGCGGCCGCGGGCCTGGAGCGTGAGGGCGAGCTTGGCGGCGGTGGTCGTTTTGCCAGAGCCCTGGAGGCCGCACAGCATCAGCACGACGGGGCGGTCGGCGCGCTGGGGAATTTTGGGGTCCACCGGCCCCATCAGGGCGACCAGTTCCTCGTGGACGATCTTGATGATCTGGTCCGACGGGTTGACGCGCGCCAGGATGTCCTGGCCGAGCGCCTTCGCCTCGACGCGGCCGATGAAGTCGGTGACGACGTCGTAGTTGACGTCGGCCTCGATGAACGCCCGGCGGACCTCCTTGAGGCCGTCGCGGACGTTGTCGGCGGTGAGTTTGCCGCCGCGGAACTTCTTGAACGCTTCGGTCAGCGACTTGGTAACGCCTTCAAACATCGCGGCACCGTCCGGGGGGTCGTCGTGGGCCGCCGGCGGGGCGGACGATAGGTTACTGTAAGGCCGCACCCGGCGCGGTTCAACGGGACGGAAAGCGCGGCTGGGCTCGCCGGTACGGATAATGGATCGGTTGTCTCCGACCGGTGACGACGGGTTGGCGTGGTCAACCCCTCCCCCCCAGCCCCCTCCCCCAAAGGGGGAGGGGGTGCCGCCGCAACGATCCCTCCAGACGGACCGCGGATGCGTCGGAGAGTAACCGGCAAGGTTGACAGCTCGACCCCCCCTTCCCACTTAGGGAAGGGGGCAGGGGGGTTAGGTTACCACGCACGCGGTCCGTCCATCACCTGAACAACACCCAGCACCCCGGGCCATCCATGCGCTTCCCCCTCGTTCTCCTCGCCTCCCTCGCCGCCACCACCGCCCGCGCCGACGACTGGCCGCAGTGGATGGGGCCGCAGCGCGACGGCATGTGGCGCGAGGACGGCATCCTCGACAAGTTTCCCGCCGGCGGCCCGAAGGTGCTGTGGAAGCAGCCCTGCGGCCCCGGTTACTCGGGGCCGTCGGTCGCGGCCGGAAAGCTCTACCTTCCCGACTTCCTCCCGAAAGACAAGCTCCCGGACGGCGGCTTCGGCAAGGGGCAGTTCCGGGGGCAGGAGCGGCTCGTCTGCCGCGACGCGGCGACCGGCAAGGAGCTGTGGGCGGACTCCTACCCGGTGGAGTACCGCATTGGCTACCCGGGCGGGCCGCGGGCGAACCCCACGGTGGACGGCGACAAGGTCTACACGCTCGGGGCGATGGGTGACCTGCGCTGCCTCGACACCGCGACCGGGAAGCTGGTGTGGGACAAGAACTTCATCCGCGACTACGGGGCCGGCACCCAGATCTGGGGCCACGCCGCGCACCCGCTGATCGACGGCGACCGGCTCGTCTGCCTGGTCGGCGGGACGGATAACCGGCTCGTCATCGCCTTCGACAAGCACACCGGCAAGGAGGTGTGGACCTCCCAGAGCGTCGCCGGCGACTTCGGGTACAGCGCCCCGGTGATCCACGAGTTCGGCGGCAAGCGCCAGCTGATCGTCTGGCACAGCAAGGCCGTGGTCGGGCTCGAACCCGCGACCGGGAAGCGAATCTGGAAGCAGGATTTCGACGTGAAGTTCGCCCTCACCGCCCCGATGGCGCGGAAGGTCGGCGCCGACGGGCTGTTCGTCACGTCGTTCTACAACGGGTCGATGTTCCTGAAGGTGGCCGCCGACAAGGCCGACGTGGTGTGGCAGAGCAAGACGCGGGGCGAGGGGCCGAGCCAGACGACGGACCTCAGCTCGATCATCCCGACGCCGGTGATCGACGGCGACACCGCCTACGGGGTGTGCAGCTACGGCCAGCTCCGCGCGCTGGAGATTTCGAGCGGCAAGCGGCTGTGGGAGACGATGCAGGCGACGCGCGGCAAGCGCACCCCCGCGAAGGTGGCGGCGAGCGACGAGCCGGGCCAGGTCGAGCGCTGGAGCAACGCCTTTCTGACGCCGCAGGGCGGGCGGTGCTTCCTGTTCAACGAGCAGGGCGACCTCGTCATCGCGAAGCTGAGCAAGTCCGGGTACGAGGAGATCGACCGGGCAAACGTCATCGAGCCGACGAACACGATGGCGGGCTCCGGGCGGAAGGTGGTGTGGGTCCACCCGGCCTACGCGGGGAAGTGCGTGTTCGTGCGGAACGACCGCGAGGTGATCTGTCTGTCGCTGGCGCGATAAAGCCGGGCGAGCCGGCCGTTAGACGAGCCCCGACGTGGCGACCTTGATCCCCTTGATCATCATCTTCAGCTGGTCGGCGTTCGGGCTGAACTCCAGCGCCGTGGCCTTGTCCACGTCGCCGCGCTCGACGAGTTGCCGCAGGTTCTCGTTGAAGTCCATCATCCCCTCGTTGTAGAACGCCCGGATCGCGTCCAGCAACTTGTGGTCCTGGCTCTTCAGGATCAGGTCGCGGACCGTCGGGTTCACGATCATGATCTCGTTCGTCGGCACTCGCGACTTCCCCGGTCGGATCGCCGGGATCAGCTTCTGGGCCACCACCGCCTTGAGGTTGAACACCATCGACTGCCGCACCGCCCCGTGCTGGCTCGGCGGGAACAGGCCGAGGATGCGGTCGATCGTGCTGTAGGCGTTCGAGGCGTGGATCGTGCCGAACACGACGTGCCCGGTCTCGGCCGCGTGCACGGCCGCCTCGAACGTCTCGGCGTCGCGCATCTCGCCGACGAGGATGATGTCCGGATCCTCGCGGACGGCGTGCTTCAGCGCCGTGTGCCAGTCGGACACGTCGAGGAACACCTCGCGCTGGTTCATGATCGACATCTTGTCGGTGAACACGAACTCGATCGGGTCCTCGATGGTGAGGATGTGCAGCGCCTCGGTCTGGTTCATGTAGTCGAGCATCGACGCGATGGTCGTGCTCTTGCCCGACCCGGTCACGCCGGCGAGCAGCACCATTCCCTGCTCGTAGTGGCAGAGCGTCTCGATGGAGTCCGGGAGGCCGAGGTCGGCGAACGTCGGGATGGTCTGGTTCACTAGCCGCGCGACCATGGCGAACTTGCCGCGCTGCTTGAACAGGTTCACCCGGTAGCGGGCCTCGTCGTTCCCGATGACGTGGGCGAAGTCGGCCCCGCCGGTGTCCTCCAACACCTTCCGGTCCTTCTCGCGGAGGATGGGGAAGACGAGCTTCTCCAGGTGCTCCTGGGTCAGGACGGGCGTGTTCATCTTCTGGATGACGCCGCGGAGGCGCATCATGCCGGGGAGGCCGGCCTTCAGGTGCAGGTCGGAGCCCTTGTGGAGCATGACCGTGCGGTAGAGCTGGTTGATCATCGGCTCGCCGGGGATCGGCGTGGCCACCTTCAGCCCGGGCTCGGTGCCGTTGATCGGGTGCGGCGACTGGAACGACATGCCGGCCATGAACGCACTCCGCAGGGTGACTCAGGCCGTGAGCTTCGGGGCGATGCGCACCGGCACGCCGCGGGCGGCGAGGTACGCCTTCGTATCCGGGATCGAGTACTCGTTGTAGTGGAAGATGCTCGCCGCCAGCGCCGCGTCGGCGCCGGCCTCGAACGCCCGCCACAGGTGTTCCGGCGAGCCGGCGCCGCCGCTGGCGACCACCGGGATGTTGACCGCCCGGGTGACCGCCTCGACCATCGGCAGGTCGTAGCCGTTCTTGGTGCCGTCGGCGTCCATCGACGTGAGGACGATCTCGCCGGCCCCCAGTTCCTCGACGCGCCGCGCCCACGCCACGGCTTCGAGCCCGGTGGGGATTCGACCGCCGTTCACGAACACTTCCCACTGTTCACGTCCGTCGCGGGTGACCCGTTTCGGGTCGATGTTGACGACAGTGGCGCAGCGGCCGAACTTGCGGCTCACTTCGCCGATGAGCTCCGGCGTCTTGACCGCGGCGGTGTTCAGGCTGACCTTCTCGGCCCCGGCCTGGATGATCTGCGTGGCGTCGTCGAGGGTGCGGATACCGCCGCCGACGGTGAACGGCATGAAGATCGATTCGGCGACGCGGCGGATCATGTCGAGGAGGATCGCCCGCCCCTCGTGGCTCGCGGAGATGTCGAGGAAAACGAGTTCGTCGGCCCCCTGCTCGTCGTAGCGGCGGGCGACCTCGACGGGGTCGCCGGCGTCGCGGAGGCCGACGAAGTTCGTCCCCTTCACGACGCGGCCGCGGTCCACGTCCAGGCAGGGGATGATCCGCTTGGTCAGCATGGCAGTGATGCTAGCGGCCGCGCGCGCGGCGGTCAACGGTGCGAAGCCCGGGGACGGCCGTCCCCGGGCTTTCCCGTACTTTGACCCTCAACAGTCACTCATCACGCACCGGGGGGGTGTCCGTGCGCCGTCTGCTCAGCTTCCTCGCCTGGTCGGCCGTGCCCGCGGCCGCGGTCGTGCTGCTCATCGCCGTCCCCGCCCCGGCCCGACCGCCGGCCGGGCTCGCCAAACTGATCGACGACGTGGTCACCGGCCCCGACTACGCCCACGCCAGCTGGGGCGTCCTCGTCGTCGACGCCGAGGGCAACCCGGTGTACGCCCGCAACCCGGACCAGATGCTCGCCCCGGCGTCGGTCACGAAGCTGTTCACCTGTGCCGCGGCGCTGCTGGCGCTCGGGGCCGACCACGTCTTCGAGACCGACGTGTTCCGCCGCGGGCTGCTGCTCAACGGTGTCCTCCGCGGCGACCTGATCCTGGTGGCGTCGGGCGACCCGATCATGGGCGGCCGGACCGGCGCCGACAGCAAGACGATGTACAAGAACAGCGACCACACGTATGCCGGCAGCGGCCTGGCGGAGGCCTACCTCACCGACACCGACCCGCTCGCCGGACTCGACGCCATCGCCAAGCAGGTGAAGACCAGCGGCGTGACCGCGATCGAGGGCGAGGTGCTGATCGACGACCGCCTGTTCGCCCGCGCCCGCAGCTCCGGCAGCGGCCCGGACGTGGTGTCGCCGATCACGATCAACGACAACGTGGTTGACGTGATCGTCACGCCCGGGGCGAAGGCCGGCGAGCCGGCGACGGTCCGCACCCGGCCGGAGACGGCGTTCTTCCAGGTGGACGCCCAGGTGTCCACGACCGACGAGAAGGCCAAGGCGCAGGTGGAGGTGCTGTCGGTGGTGCCGAACCACTTCGCCGTGCGGGGGCGGGTGCCGGCCGCGGGCAAGGCGGTCGTGGGAATCTACCCGGTGTCGGAGCCGGCGCTATTCGCGCGGGCACTGCTCGTGGAGGCGCTGCGGCGGAACGGCGTGCGCTGCGAGTCGTCGGTGATTCGCCCCGGCAGTCCGACGCTACCGCCGCGCGGCGACTACGGGAACATGACGAAAGCCGCGACGCTGAAGTCGGCGCCGCTGCGCGACCTCACGACGGTGACGCTGAAGGTGAGCCACAACCTGTACGCCAGTACGCTGCCGTGCCTGGTCGCGGTCGGCGACGGCCAGACGACGGCCGCCGACGGCCTCCGCCGCGGCCGGCGGCTGCTGACGGACATCGGCGTGGACGCGGGTGCGTTTTCGTTCGGCGGCGGGGCCGGCGGCGCGGAGGCCGACTGCGTCTCGGCGCGGGCGACGGTGCAGCTGTTGCGCGGGATGGCCGGGCGGCCCGAGTGGGCGGCGTACCGGGCGGGGCTGCCGGTGCTCGGCGTGGACGGCACCCTGGCAAACGTGGTGGGCATCCACAGTTCGGCCCGCGGCAAGGTGTTCGCCAAGACCGGCACGCTCTACTGGACGGACCTGGCGAACGACCGCTGGTTGCTCCGCAGCAAGGCGCTGGCCGGCACCATGACGACCCGGTCGGGGGCGACGCTGTACTTCGCGATGTTCGTGAACAACGTGCCGGTGTCGCGCGAGACCGGCGCGACGCGCGAGGGCCGCGTGCTGGGGCGGCTGTGCGAGATCCTCCACGACAACGGACCATGATCGCGCTGGCGAGCCGACCGCCGTCAGGCGGCGGGTGATGGGAACGTCACCCGCCGCCTGACGGCGGTCGGCTCGCCTACCAACCCGTCTTCTCCACCGCCGCCGCCGGCGGGTCGATCCCCAACGCCTTCGCCGCGATCGGCGCCACGAGCAACGCCGACGCGCGGCGGTCCTGCTTCCCCAGCGCCGGCACGCCGACCCCCGCCGCCAGCACGGGGACGTGCGTGTCATACGGGTGCGGGCTGCCGTGGCTCGTTCCCGCGTCGTAGGGCGTCACCAGTACGCCCGGCTGCGACACCACGAGCACGTCGCCGCAGCGGTCGGGGTGGTACGCGAGCCGCACCTGTTCGAGCAGCGGACGGAGTTCCGCGCCGGCGCCGGGCGGCAGCGTACCCGTCTCGATCTGCTTCCGGGTGAAGGCGACGAGCTGCGAGTTGTGGCGGTTGCCGAACCACTGTGCGGCGAAGTCCGACACCTTCTCCAGGTCGGCCCCGCGGGCGCGGACCGCGGCGTGGTTGAGGTAGACCCACGGCCACACCGCCGCGGCGTTCTTGCCGTCGAGTTCGAGCCACCGCGTCAGGCCGGTCGGGGCCGGGCCGAACACCTCGTCCAGTGCCGCCGGCAACTGCGGGAGGAGGGTGCCGATCATCACCCGGTCCGCGAGCGGCAGCCGCTTCTGCTCGGGGATCGGGCAGACGCCGTGATCGGCGGTCACCACCACCGCGTACCGCCCCTTCCCCACGGTGGTGTCGAGGAAGCCGAGGAGGTCGGCCATGAGCCGATCGGACCGCAGCGTGATGTCGAGCACTTCGTGCGAATCCGGCCCCCACTGGTGGCCCACCAGATCGTTCGACGAGAAGCTGAGGCACAGCAGGTCGGCCGACTCGCCGTTCCCGAGCTTCTCGGCGGTCACGGCCTTTTTCGCCAGTTCGAGGAGGAGTTCGTTGCCGACCGGCGACGTTTCCACGGCGGAGTAGTAGCGCGGGCCGGCCGTCGGCTCGTCGCCCATCTGGTGCGGGAAGACGCGCTTCTGGTTCGCCCCGAACCCCTCGCCGGTGGCGTCGTCCTTCCCGGCGAGCTTGTCGTAATCCAGGTCCGTCCGCAGTCGCGTCCAGCTCTTGCCGGCCCAGCGGTTCACGGCCCCCGCGGCGTTGAACTCCTCGACCCACGGGTGAACCTGCGTCCGGTAGTTGCTGCCGGTGTGGAAGCGGCCGTCGCGGGTGTCGAAGCAGTACGCGGCGTCCGGCTGCTTGCCGCCGAGCATCGCCGCGGCGCGGTCCTTGATCGACAGCACCACGGCCCGCGACTTCCCGCCGGTGGCGGCGCGGAGGCGGTCGACCAGCGTTTCGACCAGCACGCGGTCCGGTCCGAAGCCGAGGGCGCTGCCGCGCGCCGCCTCCCCGCCGACGACGACGAGCGGCGGGACGCGCTCGTAGGCGCGCTCCGGCTGGGCGCAGTAGACGCGGGCGGCGGCCTTGCGGTCGTACCAGTCGTTCTCGACGACGCCGTGAACCGACGGCGGCGCCCCGGTGGCGATGCTGGCGTGGCCGGGTCCGGTGGACGTGCAGGCGTAGGGGAGGTGGGCGTCGGCGTACCACACGCCCTCGCGCTTGAGGCGCTCGAACCCGTCGGGGCCGAAGTGCTGGCCCCAGCGGGCGAGGTAGTCGCCGCGGAACTGGTCGAATACGACGACGACGACGAGCCGCCCGGGGCCGGTCGGCGGGCCGTCGGGGTTGGGGGTGTCGGGTGCGGGGCGGGTGACGTACCAGACGCCG
>Ga0105048_10013390_pt1 | contig 12822 bp, 13 predicted proteins | sample MAT05_FD_78382 | JGI IMG/M metagenome (GOLD analysis project Ga0105048, IMG submission 78382) | Freshwater microbial communities from Lake Fryxell liftoff mats and glacier meltwater in Antarctica - MAT-05 | ecosystem: Environmental > Aquatic > Freshwater > Ice > Liftoff microbial mat | place... | reverse complement strand
CGTCATAAAGACAAATGCGTGAGCGAAATACGCTGCGTAAAACCGTCGACCGGATTTTATCGGACGATTCGATCAGATTTTCATGGAATTCCTGAGAACTGTTGTTATGCTCGACGCAGGCAACTGGCGTATACAATCGCGTGCCCGGATGGACAAGGATGTCTACCGCTCGACTCGGGACAACCAAGGACGGTGACCCATGGCTGAAGTTCAGCCTCCCGCAACACCCGACCCCACATCAGACGACCCGCTTGCCGGGATTGATGCCACGTTCGACAGTTTGGATCCCACGCTGACCCCCGACGCCGCGTCGATCACTGACGCGACGCCCGCCGACCCGTCCGACACACCTACGACAGACGCACTCCTGCCTGATGGCGCGTTCAACGACCCGATCAACCTCGACGACCAAGCCGCCATCGATGAACTGCTGAAGCAGGCGAATTTTGACGACCCCGGTTTGCTGTCCCAAACAGCGCCGGCCATCGAGACCGCGCCGCTGGAGCTTCCGAATTTTCAACAGGTGATGCAGGACGCGCAGGTGAGCAGCATCGACTTGTTGCGCGACGTCGAGTTGAACGTGAAGATCGAACTGGGTCGGAGTCGGATGCTGGTGGAGGACGTGCTGAAGCTGGCAGAGGGGAGCGTGGTCGAGTTGGACAAGCTGGCCGGCGACCCGGTGGACGTTTTTGTGAACGAGCGCCTGGTCGCGCGGGGTGAAGTGCTGGTGCTGAACGACAACTTCTGCGTGCGGGTCAACGAGATCATTTCGGGCGTGAAGGAAGAGGGTCTGTAAAGATCGGGCGTGTATTGATGATCGGGGCAGCGCGACAATCGGGCCGGAGGATTTCACCCACACGCTTTGGCGTGCTGCTGGGTGCGTGCCTCGCCACGGTCGTCGTCGCACAAACCCCACCCAGGTCCGCACCGAGCAACGTACCGACCGGGACGAGCGCGAACACGGCGGGGACGAGCGCAAACTCGACCGGGACGGGCGCGAACACGACGGTGAACGGCGCGAATGCGGCGGTGACTAGCGCGAACTCGACCGTAACGACTGCGAATGTTCCGAAGGAAAGCGGGCGTACGACGGGACCGGGCGCGACGACCGTTCCGGTGACGGCCTCTGCGATCGAGCGGACGACCATCGCACGACCCACGCCGACGCCAAATGGGAGTGCTGTAAAAAGTGCGACCGTACAAAAAACAACTAATCTGTCGGATTTTTCCCGTGTTTTCCTTGCGTTGGGTGCGGTTGTCGCGGTAATATTCCTGCTCAGGTGGCTCGCCCGTCGCATGTTCCCCTCCGTGGGTGGAATGCAGTCCGGGCGGGTCGTCCAAGTCTTGAGCAGGTCGGTCCTGGCGCCTAAACAACAGGTCATGGTGATGAAGGTCGGGCGCAGGTTGCTGGTCGTCGGTGACACCGGGTCAAACATGAACACGCTCTGCGAAATCACCGATCCCGACGAAGTCGCCAGCCTGATCGGTCAGGTTCAGCAGGAACAAAAAGGGTCGATCACCTCCAGCTTCGCAACCCTCTTCGGTCGCGCGAACAAGGAGTTCGACGCGGAGGACACCGCAGACGACCGTGTCACCGACGCGAGCGCCGGGGCATCGGACGACCGATCGAATCGTGGTCATGATTTTCCCTCGCCACTCCACCCGCCCCGCGCCGCTTCGGACGAAGCCGCCGCGCGACAGGAGCAGGTCAGTGCGCAGGAGATTGATTCAACGCGTCAGGAAATCGACGGGCTCATGGATCGAGCCCGCCTTTTGGCGCGTCAGTTCGGCAGGTCGTAGTTCATACGGCCGCGCCGACCGGGCAGTTGCATAGGTAGGTTGTTGTGGTTGAATGCGCCAAGCAGGTGTTGGCGTGTTCGCGTTGAGGCGCGGAGCTTGTCTCCGTCGTCTCGTCAGGACCCGCGATGAGAATGGATGCTCTCGTCAGTCCGATCAGGTGGTGCGCGCCGGCTATAGGCCGCTTACCGCACTGCGTCGCGTCGTCACGACGCGTCGTTGCTTTCCTGTTGACACTGGCGACATTTCTATCGGTCAATTCCTTCGTCGGCGCTCAGGAAATTCAATTACCCACACCGCCCCCGTCCGGCGCGCCCGCTGCGTTCAACCCCGCAGCGCCTTTCGCGCAACCGCTTCAGCTTCCCGACCTCACCAAACGCGAAAACTTCGGCGCGGCGATGCAGATCATCATCCTGCTCACCGTCCTGAGCCTCGCGCCGGCGATCCTCATCATGATGACGAGCTTTACACGCATCGTCATCGTCCTCTCCCTGCTCCGACAGGCGCTGGGCACCGCCACGCTTCCACCCAATCAGGTCCTCATCGGGCTCGCGCTGTTCATGACGTTTCTGGTCATGGCCCCGACGTTACAACAGGTCAACGACACCGCGCTCCAACCCTACATGAACGGTCAGATCGACCAGACCACCGCGCTGATGGCGGCGCAGGTTCCGTTGCGCGAGTTCATGATCCGTCAGATCGTCGCGTACAAAAACGACGCAGACGTCCTGCTCTTCACCGACTTCGCGCGTCGTCCCGCGCCCGAACGCTGGGAAGACGTCCGCACCATCGAACTGATTCCCGCGTTTATCCTCAGCGAACTGAAGACCGCATTTCTGCTCGGATTCAAGGTTTATCTGCCTTTTCTGATCATCGACATGGTCATTTCGTCCGTGCTGATCAGCATGGGCATGATGATGCTACCACCGGTTTTGATCTCCATGCCGTTCAAACTTTTGCTTTTCGTTTTGGTGGACGGATGGCGCTTGATTACGGGCAGTTTGATGGGTAGCTTCGTCACGTGAACACATGAAGTGTTCACGGGGTCGCCCGACGACGTTCATGGATGAACGACCGAGGGCGCGGGTCACAGGATGTGACCTGAATTGTTCCACGACGCGCGCCGGTCCACCACCGGTTCAACGGGTCGGCACTCAAGGAAGGGTGCGGTAGTTTTATGACCGTCGATCAAGCCACCGAACTTATTCGTCAGGCGCTGACCCTGATGCTCATCGTTGCCGCGCCCTTGCTCCTGATCGGGCTGTTCGTCGGGCTCGTCATCTCGCTGCTCCAGGCGCTCACCCAGATTCAGGAACAGACGCTGACGTTCGTCCCCAAGATCGCCGCAATGATCATCGCCGCCATCGTGCTCATGCCCTGGATCGGGCAGCACCTGTTGGAATACACCACGAGCATGTTCACCTTTACACCTTGAAGAATGGAAGATCGGATGATGGAGAATCGGATGATCGACGATTGAAAATCGGATCATGGAAAGGCATGTGTGGGATTGATTCCATCGTCCGATTTTCCATCATTCGATCCTCCATTCCCCTTTCGACGCAACGCAACCACGACCCCATGACGCTCGCCGACCTGCTCAATCTCGTCCCCGTTTACGTGCTGGTGCTGGTGCGCATTGGCGCGATGATGATTTTCGCGCCCATGCTCGGGAGCGCGCGCATCCCTCGACGGGTGAAGGCCATGCTTGCGATGATTCTGGCGCTGGTCGTCGCGCCGTCGGTCGCGGCGCCTGCTGCGCTTCCACAGACGACGTGGGAACTGGCGCTGGGGATGAGCGGGGAAATCCTGTTCGGACTGGCGATGGGCATGGTCCTCAGCTTCACCTTCATCGCAGCCCAGTGGGCGGGTGAGATGGCGGGGCAGCAGATGGGCTTTTCCATGTCACAGGTGTTCGACCCGCAGTTCGGTCAGCAGGGCAGCCCGATCGGTGACCTGTTCTACATGATGGCGCTGGTCGTGTTCCTCGTGGTCCGTGGACATCACGCGATGTTCCATGGCCTGCGCGACAGCTTCGATCACCTCCCCCTCCTCAGCGTCGGGGTCTCCGCGCCACTGCTCGACCTCATGATCGACCTGTTCACTGCAGCGACCAGCCTCGCGTTCCAGCTGGCGGCGCCGTTGCTCGTCACCATGCTCATCCTGGATCTGTCGCTCGGCTTCATCAGCAAGACCGTCCCGCAATTGAACGTCATGACCGCAGGCATGTCGATTCGCATGATCGTCGGAATCATCATTGTCATCGTCGGGCTCGTGCTGACCAACGAAGTGATGAGCAGCGCGCTGCTCGAAGGCATGAACACCGTCCGACTCGCGTGGACTTCCCCGGAACTGATCAAGAGCTAGTGAACCATGGCAGAAGACTCGGGCGATAAAACCGAAGCACCGACACCAAAACGCCGCCAGGAAGCGCGCGAACAGGGCAACATCGCCCGCTCCGCGGACCTGACGGCGGCGGTGCTGATCGTGGGCGCGCTCATGATGCTCGACTGGTTCGGGGCCGGCTTGTTCACTGCGCTTAAGGCGATGGTGCAGGAAATGCTCAGCGTCGGTACGTTTCGAGCACCCATCGCCGAGGACACGTTTCAGTCCATGCTGCGCGGGATCGCGGTTGTCGCGCGGGCGGCGGCACCGTTCTTCGCAGGCGTCGTCGTCATCGCGATCCTCATCAACATCGTGCAGGTCGGCTTTTACCTCGGTACGGCACGCATCAAACCCAAGCCCGGCATGCTCAACCCCATCTCAGGCTTCGGTCGCATTTTCGGCGGGGGACAGGGAATCGTCGGGCTCGGGATGAGCGTGCTCAAGGTCTTCCTTGTCGGGGCCGTCGCTTACAGCGCAGTCTCAGGACGCATCGGGGAAATCATCACCGTCCAACAGCTTTCGTTCATCCAGATCTTCCTGCTCGGTTCGGACATCGTCTTCCAGATCGGCATTCGCATCGGCGTGCTTCTGCTCGTCCTCTCCCTCATCGACTTCGCATGGCAGAAGTATCGGACCGAACAGAAACTGAAGATGAGCAAACAACAGGTGAAGGATGAAATGAAGCGCATGGAAGGGGACCCGCTGATGAAGCAACGCCGCAGACAGATCGCCAATGCGATCTCGCAACAGCGCGCGAAAAAGGCCGTCCCCACCGCCGATGTCGTCGTAACTAACCCGACGGAGTTCGCCGTCGCGATCAAGTACGACCCCGCGACCATGAACGCCCCGCGCGTCGTCGCCAAGGGACAAGGCTTCATGGCGGCGCGGATCAGACAGCTCGCGATCGAGGCAGGCGTGCCCATTCTCGAACGAAAACCCCTCGCCCGCGCGTTGTACAAGCTCGTCGAGGTCGGTGGTGAAGTCCCCGAACAATTTTACTCCGCCATCGCGGAGATTCTGGCGTATGTGTACGAACTGAGTGGCAAATTGAAGCAGCGAAAAGCAGGATGAGTTAGTGGTCAGTAGCCAGTTGTCAGTGAAGACATCGGCAATTGACTGACAGCCGGCAACCCCCACTGGCAACTGGCAACTTACAACTGACAACTTCCCAACTCATGGCATCCGCAGTAGCGTCCAATCCCGTCCTTCGCATCATCCACCAAAACCGTGGGATGGCGTTTCCACTGGCATTCATCTGCCTGTTGCTCGTCATCCTGGTCCCGTTACCGACGCAGATTCTGGATTTTTTGCTGGTGATCAATATCACGATCAGTGTGATCATATTAGTCACCACCATTTACGTGAAGTCGCCGTTGGAATTTTCGGTGTTTCCGTCGTTGCTGCTGGCGGTGACGTTGTTCAGGCTGGTGTTGAACGTCGCGACGACACGTCTGATTCTGACCGCCGGTGACCGCGCCGCGACCCCCGAGCAGGCGGTGTACGCAGCCGGGGACGTGGTCAATTCGTTCAGCAGTTTCGTGACCGGTGGAAGTCTGGTCGTCGGGGTCATCATCTTCGTGATCATCTTCGTGATTCAGTTCATCGTGATCACCAAGGGCGGCTCGCGCATCAGCGAAGTTGCCGCCCGGTTCACGCTCGATGCGATGCCCGGCAAGCAGATGGCGATCGACGCCGACCTCAACGCCGGCGCGATCAACGAAGCCGAGGCGCGCAAGCGCCGCGAGGAAATCTCCCAGGAGGCCGACTTCTACGGTGCGATGGACGGTGCCAGCAAGTTCGTGCGCGGTGACGCAATCGCCGCCGTCATCATCACAATCATCAACATTCTGGGTGGGTTGTACGTCGGGATGTTCGAGCACGGTTGGCCGCTGATGAAGTGCATGGAGTTGTACACGAAGCTGACCATCGGCGACGGGCTGGTAAGTCAGATCCCCGCGTTCATCGTCTCGCTCGCCGCGGGTCTGATCGTGACGCGCACGAGCAGCAAGAGCGACCTCGGTGACGAGTTGATCGGTCAGGTGCTCGCCAAGCCCCGCGCACTGGTGATCGCCGGCGCGTTCCTGGTCATCCTCGCGATGACCGGTCTGCCCAAGCCCCCGCTGTTGATCCTGGGCGCGTGTTGCGGCGGACTTGCCTTCGTCCTCACCCGTAACGAAATCCGCGCGACCGAGGCGGCGGTGAAAAAAACCGCAGCGGACAAAACCGCCAAGAAAGAGCCCGAAAAAGTCGAGAAACTTCTCGACCTGGACACGATGGAACTCGAAGTCGGTTACGGTCTCGTCCGGCTCGTCGACACCGCGCGGGGAGGAGACCTGCTCGACCGCATCAGCATGATCCGTCGTCAGATCGCCATGGACCTGGGCATCATCGTTCCACCCGTCCGCATTCGTGACAACATGCAGGTCGGCGCGAACGACTATCTCATCAAGATCAAAGGTCAGACGGTGGCGCGCGGGGAAACCTTCCCCGAACAATACCTCGCGATGGACAACGGCGCGACTTCCGGTCCCATCCCCGGTGCAACCGTGACCAAGGAACCGGCGTTCGGGCTCGACGCTTACTGGATCACCGAACCTCAGCGCAATCAGGCTGAACTTTTAAACTACACCGTCGTAGAAGCGACGGCGGTGCTGGCAACGCACATCACGGAAGTCATCAAGCGACACGCGCACGAACTGCTCACGCGTCAGGAAGTGAAGAACCTGGTCGACAATCTCAAGGCGCGCGTGCCCGCATTGGTGGAGGAAGTCATTCCGACGCAGGTCAAGCCTGGAGAGCTGCAGCGCGTCTGTCAGAACCTGCTGCGCGAGCGCGTTCCGGTGCGCGACATGGAGACGATCCTTGAAACGCTCGGGGATTTTTCCCAGCGGACGAAAGATCTGGAAATCCTGACGGAATATGTGCGCAATGCCCTCGCACGAAGCATCTGCAAACAGTACGTTGACGAACACGATAAATTGTGGTGCGTGACGCTCGATCCGAGCCTCGAAGACCTGATCAGCGGGCACTTGGAACGCAACGAACGAGGCGTCACCAACACCATGCCACCTCAGACCCAGCAGCAGATTGTGCAGCAGGTGGCGGCAAGAGTTGCCGAACTGACACAGACCGGTCGCAGCGCGGTGGTGCTTTGTAGTCCGCACATCCGCGCGGCGCTTCGCAAGATGATCGAAGGCAGTCTGCCACATGTCGCGGTGCTGGCGTTTAATGAGGTGGTTCCGGACGTAAGTGTCGAAGCGATCGGATTGGTCGGGATGAACGGATGACACGCCGGACGCGAAGCAGGGATTTGCGTCGTCTCCGGCATCGGGCTTGCTGCGATTCGTACGGGCATGGTGTGACACCTCTGTCTGCACGAACTTCGGGCAATCGGACGCTTCGGTGACGTGAGGCGATGGATGTTTAATCGCAAGGGCGACAGATGTTGAGTTGCGTCGAATGGGTAACGAGTCGTTTGTCAGGCGCAGGTCACGGTGGTGACCGACGTCAGAGGGTTAGGCTCGTATGAATCTTCAGACTTTTCGCGCGGCAACAATGGCCGACGCACTGTCGCAGGTGAAGCGGGAGATGGGCACGGACGCCGTCATCCTCCACACGCGCACGGTGCACACGCGCTTCTGGCTCGGGCTTCGGAGCAGGGAACTCGTGGAGATTACCGCGGGGCGCGGTCTGCGCGTCGCCGACCGTCACCCGCGTCGTGCCCCGTCGGTGAACAACGGACCGGCAGCGTATGCGCTACACGCGCGCCACGGCGGACCCGAAGCCGCATCACGCCTCACGACTGCGGCGGCGGGCGCGTCGTCGCCGGCGAAGGCGACCTCCATCAACCCGCTCGAAAACAGCCGTCAATTGATGCAGTCGTCGGTCGTCGAAGGCATCATCATGAAGGACCTGACGCGCGAAGTCGGGTCGCTCAAGACGTTGCTCAACGACCTTTTGCGTGAACAGAAACACAAGCAAGCCCCCAGCATTCCTGAAGAGTTGTTCGACCACTACAACGCACTGGTGCAAAACGAAGTCTGCGAAGACACCGCCGCCGAGGTGATCAAGAACATCTACCGGACGTGTCGGCCGGAGCATTTGAGCAACGTGAGTTTTGTGCGTGAGAAGCTGGTGGAACAGATCGAAAAACTGATTCCGGTCGGCGGGCCTTTGGTGCGGACCAAGAGCGTGGGACCGCACGTGGTCGCGCTGATCGGTCCGACGGGCGTGGGCAAGACGACGACGATCGCGAAGCTTGCTGCGAATTTGAAGCTGCGTGAGAAGCACAAGGTGGGGCTGATCACGCTGGACACGTACCGGATCGCCGCCGTCGATCAGTTGAAGAAATATGCGGACATCATCGGCGCGCCGCTTCGCGTTGCCGGTAGCGCCGACGACATGCGCGCCGCCGTCTCTGCGATGCACGACTGTGATTTCATTCTGATCGACACCGCCGGTCGAAGTCCGTCAGACGCGATGAAGCTAAACGAGCTAAAGGGTTTTCTCGCCGCCGCCGCGCCCGACGAGGTGCATTTGGTCGTCTCCAGCACCGCCAGTCAGAAATGCGCCGAGATGGCGGTGCGGTGTTTCACAGACGTTCGGGTCGACAAGCTGATTTTCACCAAGATCGACGAAGCGCCCACAGTAGGCGGCGTGCTGAACGTCATGCGGAAGATGAACAAAAGCCTGTCGTACATCACCACCGGACAGGACGTGCCCGACGACATTGAAGTCGGGCACGGCCGGCGTGTTGCGGAGCTGATTCTTCGACCCGTGCGATGAAGTTGCGGTCGAAGCGGATTGAGCGAACGGAAAAAGTGACGCTGTCGAAGCGGATTTGGGAAGGGCGTTATGACGCTGATGGACCAGGCCACACAACTTCGAACACTGGTGGAACGGGAACTCCCCGCGCCCGCCGGTCATGTTCCGACGATCGAGCGTTCGATCAGACCCGCGCCCCACGCACCGGTGTCCGGCGCATCGTCGTCGCTCCGCACGTCGCACGCGAAAGTGATTGCGATCACCAGCGGCAAGGGTGGCGTGGGCAAGAGCAACATCGCCGTGAACCTGGCGATCAGGCTGGCGTCGGTGGGCAAGCGGGTCGTGCTGCTCGACGCCGACCTCGGGCTGGCGAATACGGACGTGCTATGCAACCTTGACCTGCCGTTGAATCTCTCGCACGTGATCAGTCGCAAGAAAAACCTGAAAGACGTGATGGTGAAAGGGCCGGGCGGGTTCAGTTTGATTGGTGGGGCGTCGGGTCTGGCACGAATGGCTGACCTGACCGAATCTGATCGACAGCGCCTGGTCGACGCGCTCGCGCCGCTCGAAGAGCAGGCGGACATTATTCTGATCGACACGGGCGCGGGCATCAGCCCGAACGTGCTGAGTTTCACGCGTGCCGCCGACCACGTGTTGATCGTGACGACCCCGGAACCGACTGCCATTACCGACGCGTACGCGGTGGTGAAGGTGATCAGTCGCCTGGACACGGACTCACTGGCGCTGGGTATTGAGCCTCGTCCGCTGAGTCTGCTGGTGAATCAGGTGCGCTCGCCGGGCGAAGCCAAGCTGGTGCATGACCGGATCGCAAAAGTCGCCAGACAGTTTCTGGGTGTGCGCGTGCTGGACGCGGGGTACGTGGTGAGCGACGAAGCCGTGCCCGCGTCGGTGCGACGTCGCACCCCGTTCGTGCTGGCGTCCCCGAAGTCGCCGGCGTCAGTTTGTATTTCGCAGCTTGCGATGCGCCTTGAGAAGGGCGTTGGAAGCCCGTGCGAGAACGGTGGCTTTTTCAATCGAATGAGTCGGTGGCTGTTCAGATAGGAGACGGATGACCGCGCGGACGCCCGGCGATGGAGGGAACAACGGATTGTTCTCCGTGTCGTCGGGGTGTGTCGGTCGTACGTACAACGCCCGTGGCAAAAAGAATCGCCGTCGTCATGTCGTTGACCGTGTTTGTTGCCTGCCTGTTCATAGGTGGGTTTGACGCGAAGAACACGTTCGGGACGACGGTATGGCGGGCGCTACTGGCAATGGCGGGTACACTGGTTATCGGACTGGTGGTCGGTATAGCCGCCGAAAAGATGCTCGACGAAAACCTGAAGGATCAGGAGAAAAAACTGCAGAAAAAGTAATCAAGTCGCAGGTGCGATGACCGATAATCGGAAGTGGCGGCACAGTCGTTAAAGTCGCCCGTGCAAATCCCCTGTCCGGGGACGCTGCCGTGTTCAGATCGGATCGTCGGCTTGTCGCCTGAGCGCTTTGTCCGCAGGTAAGAAGTGGATCGACGTAGTACCACGTATTCCCAAGGACCGGGAGATTGACATGACCAAGACCCAGACGCCCTTTCCCTCTGCACGCCGTCTTACCCGTGACATCAAGGAGGTCTGGAGCGAGTACAAAGCCACTCGCTCCGAGAAGCTCCGCAACGGATTGATGGAACACTACCTTCACCTCGTGCGCTACAACGCCGAGCGCATCAAGGTGAAACTACCCGATGAAGTCGAGCTGGACGACCTGATGTCCGCCGGCATCTTCGGTCTGATGGACGCGATCGCCGCGTTCGACCTGGACCGGGGTGTGAAGTTTGAAACGTACTGCGCGCCGCGCATCCGTGGCGCGATCCTGGACGAGCTGCGCAGCATGGACTGGGTCCCGCGTCTGGTGCGCAGCCGCACGCACAAGATGGACGGCGCGAGCCGTCAGCTTGAAATGGAACTGGGCCGCGCCCCGACCAACGACGAGATCGCCAAGAAGCTTCAGATCAACATGTCCGAGTTCGACAAGATGGCCAAGGACGCCTACGCGGTGGGCGTGGTCAGCCTGAGTCGCAAGTGGTTTGAAACCGACAGCAACAAGGACGTGCGCGAGATCGACGTTTTGGAAGACAAGCGCGGCGCCGATCCGGTGCGGGAAATTCAGCGCAAGGATTTGAAGGAGCTGATCACCAAGGGCCTGAGCCGGGCCGAGCGATTGATCATCATTTTGTATTACTTTGAAGAGATGACGATGAAGGAAATCGGCGCGACGCTTGATCTGAGCGAAAGCCGGGTCAGTCAGATGCACTCGTCGATCCTGGCGCGTCTTAAAGCCCAGATGGCCGACCGCAAAAAGGAATTCGCGCAGGCGGCGGTCGGGTAAATCGGATTTGGTTGACGAATGTTTCAACGGGACGGATCACCGCAGTGGCGCGGTGGTCGTGCAATCAGCAGTTCTGGTTGAGCAGCGCCGAACTGACGTCATCGTCACCTGACCTCACATCACGCACCGAATACGAAGCACCGCGCCAAGAACTTGGCGCGGTGCTTTTGTTTGGGCATTATCGAATGATCGTCGCGCATGCGTCCGTTTAGCCGGGCGCTTGCTCCCGTGAGAATCGGGAGCAAGCTCCCGGCTAAACGGAAAATTCGTAACGATGTTTTAAATGGGGATCTAACCGGCCTTACGGACCGACGACCGGTTCGCCATCGCGATTAACGTTTCGGTCACCTGCGGTAGCGCCACAACGGCCTCGGCGGCGTTGCAGTTGATCGCTTCGGCGGGCATCCCGAAGACGACGCTTGTCGCCTCGTCCTGCGCCAGCGTCCGCGCCCCGGCGGTCCGCATCGCGAGCAGTCCTTTCGCGCCGTCCGACCCCATCCCCGTCAGCACCGCGCCCACCGCGTTGCGACCCGCGCTACGGGCGACCGATTCAAACAGCACGTCGACCGCAGGCTTCTGGTGGTGCACCTCCGGGCCGTCGATGATCTCGGTGTGATACCGTGCGCCCGAACGACGAAGCACCATGTGCTTCCCGCCCGGCGCGACCAGCACCCGCCCGGAAGTCACTTCCTCCCCGCCGACCGCTTCAGTCACGGTCATCGCACAGATCTGGTCCAGTCGCTTCGCAAAACCCGTGGTGAACCGGGCCGGCATGTGCTGAACGATCAGAATCCCCGGCGCGGTAGGGGGCATGGTCGACAGAATCGTCGTCAGCGCCTGCACGCCTCCGGTCGACGCGCCGATCGCGATGAGCTTGTCGGTCGTCGTCGAAAGCGGGCACGTCGCCGACACGCCCGTCGGCGCGACCAGTCGCTGCACCCGTGTCCCGGCGGCGGCGAGAATTTTCTGGATCAGCTGCGGGACCAGATCGCCTACGGTAAACGCAGACCCCGGCTTTCCCATCACGTCGACCGCGCCCGCGCTCATGGCTTCGATTGCCATCTCCGTTCCGTGTCCGGTGAGGGAGCTGAGGACGATCGTTGGGATCGGGTGAAAGTGCATCAGCTTGCGGATGAACGTCAGCCCGTCCATGCGCGGCATTTCCAGGTCGAGCGTCAGTACCTGTGGACGCAGCGCGATGATCATGTCGCGCGCCACGTACGGGTCGGGCGCCGCGCCCACCACTTCAATTTCACCCGTGCTGATCAGGTCCCGGCTCAGCACCTGTCTCACGACGGCAGAGTCGTCCACCACCAGCACGCGCACCGGTTTCGAACGCCCGCCGAACTGCTGAATTCCCGGTCTTGTAGTTTGGCCCGACGTGCTCATGACACCTTTCCGGCGGATTAATCTTCGACACTTCCCGCCTGACTTGGCCAACGCTTCGCGTCGGACACTGTCTCCGCTTTGCGTCCGATTTCACCAGCGCTTCGCGTT
>Ga0105048_10013388_pt1 | contig 12822 bp, 5 predicted proteins | sample MAT05_FD_78382 | JGI IMG/M metagenome (GOLD analysis project Ga0105048, IMG submission 78382) | Freshwater microbial communities from Lake Fryxell liftoff mats and glacier meltwater in Antarctica - MAT-05 | ecosystem: Environmental > Aquatic > Freshwater > Ice > Liftoff microbial mat | place... | reverse complement strand
GTTCGGCTGTTGCCCACGAACAGAAGACTTCGGTCGCGAATTTGCGCACAAAGGCATTGCTGTTGCTCATATGATTCTTCATCACGCGTAGAACTTCTTCCCGTTTGGAATCCACAATGGCAATTTGCGACAGTCTCATCAACGGCTGGGTCGCTCCAGCACCGCCTTCCTGTGCTTTCAGTTGAGCCAGCACTTCATCGGCCAGTGCCGGATTGGGAGTCGATTTCTCTTCTTCCAGTTTCCTGCGATTCGCTTCCGCCTGGTCTTTTTCCTGCTGAATCTCTTCGACACTGCGAAGTGTGTATGTAATCTTTACCGGGATATCGATCGTCTGCCCTTCATCCTGCTGCTGAATCCGGGAATTGAATTCCAGACTGCCGGGCATTCCGCGTGCCGTATCGAACACAAGTGTGCCGGTACCGCGAATGTTCATATAGGGCTGACCATTGGATCGTACTGCCGTGAATTCGTACGACTTAGCAATCGAGATCCTGTTGTTGAGTGAATTTTCAACACGATACGAAGACTTTTCTGTCGCCGGGATCGTTTCGACAACTTCATCCTCCTGATCACGACCAAATGGATCAGGGAATCCCGGCGGGCCACCAAACCCGCGCCGACCGCCAAACGGCCCACCTCGTCCAAATGGACCATTGTCGTCGCGTTTGATGCGTTGCAGATTCGTTTCCGATTCCGTGTGCCATTGTGATTCTGAATGGGCATCGAGCGGTTCCAGAAAGAAGATTCCCACCGGCCCCAGCACGGCCGGCAATTGTTCTTTACCTTGAAATTCCACGACTTCGCCAAGCGCATTCACGGTCAACCGTCCCTGCTCGGACGTGTGCGACGGAAACGATGGCGGGCCAGGCATTGCAAAACCGCGTCCTACGCGGCGCGTCTGTTGCTGTGATTCCGAGAAACTGGCGGTGTAGGACACGTTGTATAAGCGGCCGCTGCTGTTTCCCCAGACGCGAACATACGCCACCGCCGGCGTCACACGCCGAGCGACCTCGGTGCCAGCAAGTTCCTGTCCCGCAGCCACGACAGACAACGGCATATTCACGGATGCCGCCAGCGACCGAAGCTGATTGATTGGTGCCGCAAAACCAACCGAAGTCACGGATGAACCGGACAACTTGGCACTGGCGACGCCGACCACCTGACCTGCCCCATTCACGACTGGCCCGCCACTGTTTCCGGGATTGATCGCCGCGTCGATCTGAATTCGCTTACCGTACTGTTTGTCCTGCACAATGCCGGCCACGGTACCGGTCGTCACCTTGACATCGGTGCCAAGCACATCTGACAGCGGGTAACCAATCGCGCGCACGGATTCGGCGAGCTGCACGGAATCGGAATCAGCCAGAGTCAACACGGGAAGTCCCTTCGCGTTGACGCGTATGAGGGCGACGTCGGATTTCACATCGACAGCGATCACAGTGGCAGGATAGTTCTGACCGCCCAGATTCACTTCGATCCGCTTTGCACCTTCCACGACATGGGCGCAGGTGGCCAGGATGCCGTCGGCCTGGACGACGAAACCTGTACCGGAACTTTCTTCGTCATCCATCGCTTGATTGGCAGGGCCTTCGACCTTATAGGAACAGAAGCCGGTTGTTCTGGAAAGACTGTCGCCGTCGCCCTCCTGAATGGAAAACTGATACACAAATTCTGAACCGGGTTTCCATTCGTACCGCAGTTTTCGATTCGCACCGGATACAGCTGCAAGGGCTGCGTTGCCATGGCCTGCACCGCTGCCGCTTCCTAAGTTTGGAGCCGAACCGGTTGTCGCAGGCGGGGCGATTGCAGGAGGCGAAACGACAGCGGGGCTCGCTGCGACCGAGGTTCCCGACTCGGCAATGACGGGCGGAGTATTCTGTTCTGTGTTTCCGGAAACAGAAGTCGTCGATGCCGGGATTGTGCCTGTGGGAGTCGACTGCGCTACAGGATTTGAAATATCGGCAGAACTCTTCATCCACCAGACGACGCCTCCGATCAACAACAGCATCAACACGCTGCCACCGCAGCCGAGAATTGCTAACAGCAGTCCGTACTTTTGCCAGTACGACTGCTGCGGTTTACGAGTAGCCACTGGATCCCCGTACGATTCGTATTCCGGCGTTTCCCAGTCGTCTGTGTGATTGTCAACCGGTCGCCGAGTACCTGATGCGCCGCGATTCGGCCTCGCTGTTGCCGACCTGCGAGGCGGTGGTCCGGGTTTCGGTGCGACCGGTTGCTTCGGACGAGTCGCACGCGGTGGTTCGACGGGCGGCGCTTGTCGAGTTGGCGTTTTGGCTTGTGGTGGATTTGGCCGCTGCGATGCCGGACCTCGAGGTATCGCACGCTGTTGAGCCATTGTCTGCGGGCCGGGAGTCGGTTCAGGAGGATCAATCGCGAGCTGTTCGCCGCATCGCGGACACGCCAGTCTGATAACCGTCTGTGATTCCCTGACGCGGAGTTTCGTCAGACACCCCGGGCATTCGACAATCTGATGAACCATCCGGTGATCTCCTGGTTCCACGCGGGGAAAAAAATAATTCCGGCAGGTCACATACACAACTTTGAGTTGCAGGTTATTGAATTCTGCTGCGACACATCATCCGAGCGTTCACGATACGTTCCAACTCGACGGGATTCAAGCGTACCCGTGGGGAATGTCGTTTGGGTCCGACCGGCACGCCGCGACTATGGCAGCCGAATGATCTGACGATGCAGATTAGACAGGTGTGAACGAATTGACAGGACTTCAGGTCTGTTTCGTGTCGAGAATTCTTTTTGCAGAACGACGAGAATTGTGGATATACTGAACAGACGTTTGTTTTCACTGTTTAACGGCACGACGCAGGCGTCTGCGGCGACTCTCTTCAGGGTGGGTTTTTCAATGACTTTCACATCCCGACGTACGGTAATTTTTGGAAGTATTGGTTTGGTTGTCGGCACCGTGATGCCCTGCTGGGCGAATTGCCTGCAGGCTGCGCCGCCGGAAAACGTCGAAGAACCTGTGGGATTGGTTTGGTTTCTGGGGACTGTCGAACAGGTTGTTGATGGCGTTGCTCTGATTGATTTCGGCGAAGTTCAAACTCTGCGTCAGGGAAGCGTCGTGGCCGCGATCCGGTATCGTGACAACCATTTTTCGCCGCTGGGTGTTCTGGAAGTTCGTGTCAGCCATCCCACTTGGTGCCAGACAGATAGACCCAGATCCTTTGTTCCTGAAGTCGGTGACCTGGTAATGTTTGTGGAATTGCCTGGCGACATGGGTTCTGGCGACAAGATCCGCGACGCATTTATCCGGCATCAAATCGTCGCAAATGCCAACAACAATCGTTACTCCACCATGCGCGACTCGATCGAGGCGGATACACTTCAACGGATGATTGAAAATCAGCCTGGCTGGGTGAAAGGAAAACGCAGAATCGCTGGTGTAATTCGTTCGCCTTCCGTTCCCAGAGAGATGCATACCAGACTCAAACCCTTTATGAATCAGATTCTGACGTTTCAGGATTATGAGGATCGGGGAGTCAATCTCGCTCAGATCACACCGAAATCCTGGCAAGAAGTGCTTCAAGTACTGCGGCCTCGGACGGCATTGACCGACACCGGGACGCAGGAGGTCGATGCAGATGCTGCTGTCGAACCGATCGTGACGGAGAATACGGTCGATGAAAGCCAGTTGTTGAAGGTACGCAGAGAAGTGGACGAGTTGATGTTTCAGCGTTTTCCTGAAGAACGCAATACGATTGCGGTGATCTGTGCGACATTGCTGTATACAAAGACGTCGAATGAACGACAGTGGATCGGCCAGCAGCTATCCCGGAGCCAGTTCCCAGCACTCAGCAATCAGGAGCAGACGCTGATTGACATGGAGGCCATTATGCGACGCGTGCGGAAGTCAGAGTGACAAAACGACGACCGAAAATCTTAAGACCCCCTAAAAATAACTCCGTGGCCGCTCACGCAGGTTTTGTCAGGGGTACTTAGACAATTTCCCGGTCTCGGCTACTCTGTCGTTTTCAGAGCAATCCGCTACAATTGAGTCGGATAGAATGGAGGACCTCCGCCAGAAACTGCGTTTGAGAGGGGTTCGAAGTCCGTCTGGAGAAACAGGACATGCCCAAGCGATTTCACCACAATCGGAACGATTCTGGAAGCATGTTGGCATCGGTCTTTATTCTGGCACTCGGGTCTGGATGCTGTTTGTTTCTAGTATCTGCCATGTCACCGGCATCATTTGCAATGACAGCATGGGGACTGGGCGGGGCACTGGCTGTGTTCCTGACGCTGATTGTGCTGCAACGCTTCGGGAAGTTGCCGAATACCAATCTGGGATTCTTGTTTTCCTCCTCTCGCAATCGTCGTGATGACGGGGCAGCAGACTATGAGCCGCGCATCGCGGGTCAGTCGCGGTCGTCATCCGCCGTCGGGACCAACCAACCGATTACGGCTACGGAAGCTCATGAAATCAAAGTGACAAGCGCGAATACGTGGGTACCTGCGAAATCTGGTCGGAATCGAAAGAAGTAGCGGACCCATCCTTCACGCAAACAATTCCTGCACGGCTTTCCCGAGGCCGTCCTGTGTGACATAGAACGGTCTTCCTTCGATTTCGAAACCCGTTTGAGGACTGATGCCCATCGCCGTCATCATCGTGGCGTGCAGATCGGCGATCGAGACCGGGTTTTCGACCGCGATCAACGGTCGTTCGTCAGCAGTCCGGCCATAGACGAATCCACGTTTCATTCCCCCGCCCAACATTACGACGCTGGTTCCGCCAGTAAAGTGACGGTGGAGCCCGTAATGCTTGATTTCCGAGATCAGATCCACTCGGTCCGTTGCCTGATCGGTCGCAGTCGAACCGGGCACCCCTTCGATCAGTGCATCGCGACTGAATTCAGACGCGATGACTACCAGCGTTCGTTCCAGCATTCCGCGCTGTTCGAGATCGCGAATCAATCGGGCGATCGGCAAATCCATTTCTTCGTGCATGCGTTCCAGTGTCTCATGGCCGTTTGAATGAGTATCCCAGTGCAGGAATGGAACGTACTCCGTCGTGACTTCTACAAACCTCGCTCCGGATTCGACCAGTCGTCGCGCCAACAGACAGCCCTGTCCGAAGCGACTTTCTCCATATGGTGTCCTGCTCGATTCCGGTTCCAGGCTGATATCAAATGCTCCACGATGCCCGGAACTCAGCAGGCGATAGGCGTTGTCGAATGACCGCAACATCGATTCCTGTTGATAGTCACTCATAAATCTGCGTTGAGGATTCTGTTCGACCAGTTTCTGAAACAGCGTGTGGCGATTGACGAAACGCCCATTCGTCATGGATCCCGGCGGACGGACAGACTGTGCCGCATCTGCGGGAAACGGCAGATTCATCGGGCCGAACTCGGTGCCAAAGAACCCGGCCGTGGTGAAGGCTTTCAATTCTTCACTCTCGCCGACACCTTCCAGCCGCTGCCCGATGTTGATGAATGCCGGAATGACGGGATTGAGTGGCCCAAGGACTTTTGCGATCCATGCGCCCAGATGAGGACACGCGACAGTTTGCGGCGGAACATAGCCGGTGTGCCAGTGATACTGATGCCGCGAATGCAGAATGCTGCCCAGATCCGGCTGCACAGCGGAACGAATGAGCGTTGCCCGATCCATGACCTCAGCAATCTGCGGAAGCCCCCGACAAATCTTCACCCCACTCACCGACGTATCGATCGCCGGAAAGGTGCTCAGCATCTCCTTAACCGGCAAGCCGCGCCGAAAGGGCTCGTAGCGTTTTGGATCAAACGTATCCGGTGCGGCCATGCCACCACCCATCCAGATCAGGATGCAGGCATCCGCCGTGGACACAGGATGTGCGACCGGCCCGTGCTGCTCCGCTCGTAATGCTCGTGGGGCAGAACAAGCCAGCGCTGCTGCGGAGGCTGCGGAAAGTCGGCGCAGAAAATCGCGGCGAACGATGTGTTTCGGGGCCGTTGGATCAAGTTCGAATGACATGATTTGATCGTTTCCTGAACGTGACGGCACTCTCTTTCCGGTGAATCTCAGTCGGCGGAGCGACTGAGCTACGTAGGCGACGTCGCTCCGTGACTCGCATTCCTGTCAATACATTCAACGTCATCGGACCAACATGAATTCTGGCATCATCAGGATCGCCCACAGCACATCTTCGATTTCCTGTGCAGCAGGAGCCGGGCTCAGAGCACTTTCCATGATGCTTCGTTCTTCAGCAGTCGGCATGCGGGAGAATGCGAATTGATGCAGATGATCGATCAGCCCAGCCCTGTCGTCGCGCCATCGATCAGCCAGTCGGGTGGCTCCCTGAGTCAGATAGTTTGCAAGTGTCGATCCATTTGTCAGATCGACTGCTTCCAGAGTGGTGAGTTCCGAAGGTCTCATGGACACAATTTGTTCACGCATCGGTCTGCCCAGCGATCGCATCAGGAAGTCGCTCTTCAGCAACGATGTCCTGGTCATTCGAACGTCACCGTGAGTTTCCGCTTCGTCCGCGATCGCGCGCAACACAGGAGCGTCAAATGCTGCCGGAGCTGATCCCGTGATCTGCCAGACGGAATCCAAAAACTGTTCCGCCGTCATCCGACGGGCAATCGGACCACGATAAATGAATCCCTGCGAAACGGTGTCGGTTGTCTGTTCACGGACGACACTTTCCGACTGATACGCGTCCGAAGTGGCGATCAGATACAACACAGACTTGATGTCGTACTTCTCGTCCTGCAGGTGCACCGCAAGTGCATCAAGCAGATCCTCGTTCCACGGCTTCGACTGCATCGCATCCAGCGGATGCACGATGCCACGCCCCATCAGCTTGTACCACAGACGATTAGCGATCGTGCGTGTAAATCGTCCGTTGTCTGGATGCGTCATCAGGACCGCAAGTTGCAGCAGCCGTTCCTCTTTCGGCGCAGCGGGATCGATCGCGCCAAGTTCCGGAAACAGCCACTTCGCCTCCGACTGCCGACCGATCGGTTTGTCACAACGATGAATCTCCATAGGCTGCGACGCATAGATCGCAGCCAGCCCGTACGCTTCGTCCAGTTTCCAGCGATCAATGAAACTGTCATGGCACGAGGCACATTTCATGTTGATGCCAAGAAACGACTGCGAAACGCTCTGCGCAAACTGAATCTCGACCGTCTGTCCCGCGCTGACTTCGCCACGCCACCGAATTCCGTCAATGTATCCCTGACTCGCTGCCGTCGGCGGCGCGATCAATTCGCGTGCAAACTGATCGAAAGGCTTATTTGTCAGCAATGCCTCGTAAAGCCATGCGCTGACCTGCTGTCGACCGCCCGTGATAAATCCCGTGCCGCTGTAGTCATTCCGCAGCAGATCATTGAAGAATGTCAGCCAGTGGTCGGCGTAAGGGATTCGATCGTCGAGCAATTCCCGGACGATCGTATTTCGTTTGTCGGCAGCCGTGTCTGCCAGAAACCCGGCAAGCCTGTCCGGCTCTGGTAACAACCCCACCAGATCCAGACTCACACGCCGCAGGAAGACAGCATCGTCGATGCGTTCAGGTCTCGCCACCTGATGCGCCGCCAGGTCTGCATCCAGAATCCGATCGATCGGGTTCTCGCGTCCGTCAGTACTCAGCGGCAGATCCGGACGTCGCGGTTTCAGCGGTGGCTCCCACGCGACCGGAGCGAAAGAGAATCCATCGTCCCACGGCACGCCATCGGCAATCCATTTTTTCAAAGCCGCAATTTCAGTCGCAGTCAATCGTTCCTGATCCTCAGGAGGCATCTGTATCTCTTTGTCAGAGGCGAGGATCAATTCGATCAGCTTCGATTCGTCCGGCTTGCCGGGCTGCACGTTCCCGGAATCGACAAGGAGTTCCCGCGTATTCATCGAGAAACTGCCCTTCGCTTCTCGGCCTCCGTGACAACCAACGCAATGCTTTTGCAGAATCGCGACAATGTCGTGTGCGAAATCCGTGGCTGTTCGATCCGATTGCGCAAACGCAAATGATGGCAGTCCAACACATGGAAACAGAAACAAACACCATCGAATAATGGCGATTCTCGGTCGCATCATGGTCACTTCACTCTGCAATCAAAAAAACAAGTCCCATAGATTCTATGGGACTTATCAGTGTTTTGAAATGTTGATCGAGCAACTACGCTTCGCGACGTTTTCTGCGAACAGGCAGCATAACCAGTGCAAGGATCGACGCCGCAGCGGAAGTCGTTTCGTTGGTTCGTGACTCCGCTGCTGAGTCATTGAACAGACTGCCGGACATCATCGTTGACGCAATACTTGACGGATCTGCAAGCGATTCCATCAGCTCTTCAATTGCAGCCAGTGGCATCGTGGCGTCGGAAACTGGCGGCAGAGCACGTTCGGTTACCGACATCGTTAATGACGACGTTTCGACGGTCCACACTTCTGCGGTTTCAGATTCATGCTCTACTGCTGTTTCCACAGCTGCATAGTACTCTTCAGCGGACTGAAGCTTGGCGGGTTCGACAAGTTTGAGGTCTTTCAGATCGAGCGATGCTGAAATCACGAAGGTCTGTGAGTTACTCCAACTGCTGGACGTGCCCAGTGAGTTGAATGCCCGAATCCAGAATCGATAGGTTCCGACCCTCAAAGCCTGATTGTTCGGCAGAGTATAGAACGAAATCTTGCCTGTGGGATCCACTGCAAACGTCTTCACCTGAAGTACGATCGTTTCGTTTCGTTCCAGATCGCGCACCAGAATTTCATATCGGAAGGCTCCCGGATCATGACTCCATTGGAAGGTCGGGGTGGTATCTTTGGATGTCCCGGTCGGGCTGATGATCGTTGGCGTCGCGGGATTCGGAACGTCGATGCGAACGAGATACGCCGCGCTCCAGTCGCTTGTTTCGCCCGAGTTATTGACGCCTCGCACCAAGGCCGAATAACTATGTTCCGCCAGCCGCTGGTTGTTAGGGATGGTATACGACTTCGCCTTGATATTGGTTACACGGATGACGCTGGTCTTGTTCAGCGTGATGTCGTCAAGCCGGAATTCGTAGAACGGTGCATCAAAATCTGAGGTCCACGCGAAGGTCGGATTCGGATTCTCCACGGAACCTGCCTGATTTGGAACAGGTGCTGTGATTACAGGAATACTTGGTATTGCTTCGTCGAGCGTAAAGGCGTAGACGGGACTCCATTCACCGACTTCATTCGCACTGTTGATCCCTCGTACAAAGGCGCGATAGTTGCCCTGGGGCAGATTGTTCAAAGCCACATACTGAGTGTCAGTGAGATTCTGCTGACGAATGATCTGCGCCTGTCCGGTGGTGACGTTGTTGACCCACAGGTCGTATTTGACCGCGCGGGCAACAGCAGTCCATTTGAAAGTCGGATTGGCAGTCGTCACGGTCAGGCTGCCATTCGGGCCGGTGGGCCCCGTCATTTTGGGTGCGCCAGGGGGCAGCACATCGATCGTGAATGAATAGCCGGTACTCCACGGACTGAATTCATTATTGCCATTTGCCGCTCGCACCCATGCCACGTACGAACCCTGTGGCATTGCGGGCGGATCAAAATAAGGCGTCAGACGGGAGATATTTTCGCGACGAATGTACTGACCGGTGCCGGTCGTCAGATTATTGACCCACAGGTCATACTTTGCAGCACTTTCGACCGCATTCCAGACAATTCGTGGATTCGTGTTGGTCGTCACAGGAGTCGGCGCCGAGATCTTTGGGGCGACAGGAATCGGTGCATCAATCGTGAATTCGACAAAATCACTCCAGGCACTGGATTCGCCGATAGAGTTAAATGCCTTGACCCATGCGCGATACACACCGTCCGGCAGCGGATTGAAATGAACGTACGTGGTCCCGGAATGGGCCGTTCGATAAATAACTCTCTGCTGTGTCACTACGTTGTTGACCCAGACATTGTAGTTGCTGGAATTGGCGTCACTGGTCCATTCAAAGGTCGGGAAGGAATCAGTGATGTCTCCGATGGGACGAAGAATGCGTGGTTTTGCAGGTGAAGGAATATCAATCGTGAAAGCAGCATAATTGCTCCAGGCGGAAATCATTCCAGTCTTCGTGATCGCACGCACCCTCGTCTGATAGTCGCCCTCAGCGAATTGAAATGCGGCAAGGTGCTGGGTCGTCGTAACCGTTCGTTTGTAGAACCCGAGAGTTTTCGTCGAAAGGTTATCCACCTCGAGCTCATAAGTGGCTGCATTTGCCGCCGTTGTCCACTGGAACATTGGTACTGGCTGACCGATGGTCCCAACAGGACTGACCACCATTGGAACCCCCGGTGCAGGGTCGGGGTCTACAATGACAGGCAATTGCTTGATGGCCTTATCGAGATTCAATTTGCCACCGGTAACCGTTGCCCCCACCAGCGACGGCAAAGTATCAACACCACGATAGATGGCCCCCAGGATTTCTCTGTAATCGAGGTCCGGCCGGAGACTCTTGAGCAGGGCAACGGCTCCAGCAACATGAGGAGACGCCATGGACGTTCCGCTGTTGAGCCCATACGTGTTTGCAAGCAGAGTGCTGAGAACGTCAACACCAGGCGCACCAAGATGCACTGTCGTCAGGCCAAAGTTGGAAAAGCCCGCAATTAGATCCTGATTGTCAGTTGCTGCCACGGCGACCACATTATCGAACGGGTAATCCGATGGATAGTGGTCAATGACGTCGTTATCGCCGCCTGTATTTCCGGCCGAAGTCGAAATCACGTGACCCTTCGACTGAGCATTGAGAACCGCCGCCTGGTATGACTGAATTGGTCCGCCAGTGCCCGTGTTGTAGCTGTGATTTGAAACGAAAGCTCCCATCGCGACCGCGTAATTCATCCCCTCCACAGCGGCACTTATAAAGTTATTGTTGCCGAAAATTTTCACTGCCATGAGGCTGACATTCCAGTTGACTCCTGATACGCCGAGTCCATTATTTCCGACCGCCCCAACAATTCCGGCTACGTGCGTGCCGTGGTCGTTGCCTAGACCGGGGTCGGGAGCTGGATCCGCGTCGTTGCTGCCAAAATCGTAGCCGTTGATATCGTCCACATATCCATTTGCGTCATCGTCAATTCCATTTCCCGCAATTTCACCAGGATTCACCCACATGTTGGCGGCGAGATCCTGATGGGTGTAGTCAATGCCTGTGTCATTGATCGCCACAATCACGGACTTCGATCCCTTGATCGTATCCCAAGCCAACGTGGCGTCGGTATCGGCTCCCGGCGTTCCGACGTTGCCGCCAACGGTTTGCCCGATATTCTGGAGTCCCCATTGACTGGAAAACTGTGGATCGTTGGGAACCGCCTCGGCACTGATCTCCCAGTCGAGCTCCGCAAAATTAACCCCGGCAGTCACCGTGAACTTTGCAACTGCCGTCGTAGGAGCCACCGCACTTGGGAGGTTAACAACATACAGCCCGTAATCCCCGAGTGGCTTCATGCGAGAACCTGGGAATGTATTCAAAATTGCCTGCTGGTCGGCACCAGCCTGAAGTGACAAGATGATTTTGTCAGCAGCAAATCCAGCTGTCAGCAGCGATCGTATTTCAAACTGTTCTGTCGAATGGATGCGATGATTTACGGAACGACTGTGGTGACGGCGAGAAGTACGTTCGGTTGTGGACAGGCCGCACTGAAGGGCGTGCAGGAATCGAGACATCAAAGTCATTTGAGTCAACCTTAAGAACGTAGACAAATCAACCAATCATTAAAAAAGCGAACGGACTCGCTGTTGCAATACCTATCGAATCATCATTCTATCGGACGATGAAAGGCATCGGAAACCAACAGTTTATCGCTCACCATTTAAAAATTCGTGCATTTTTTTGGTAACGATGGTTTTCCGGATCGTAGGGATCGCTGGCATCTTTGCGTTCAACTTATGGATTTGCAAGGCCCACCGTCTTAATGCGGACCCATTTCACGGTGGTGAACACTCACTTTCGAAGAATTCAGGACTCTGGACTGAAGCCGCGAAGAAATGCTTCCCGCCAATTGCCAATTGCCACGAACCAGATTCCATCTCAGTGTCTTAACGACTTTTTGTCAGGAGCACGGAATTGTGATGGATTGGCCTAAAATCATCTGCATTTCCAACGGTTTCTGTCTATGCTTCTGAAGACGCCGATTACGCCGAACGGCACCGGGACAACTGAAACTGATTGATTCCAACATGCGAGCCTCATTTTGGGTTTTCTCGCGCAGGTTCAAATTTACTGCTTTCTGATGAGCTACGCCGTTTCCCTGATCGGCGAAGGTTGGCTGGTCGTGCGCCGGCAATCATCCCTGGCACGCATTGTCGTACTCGCATTTACCCTCGCTGGTTTTCTGGCTCATACAGCTTATCTGATCACACGCAGTCAAACTGCCGGATTGCCGCCCCTGCTCAGCAGTCAGCAGGATTGGCTGCTGGTGCTGGCATGGATCGGCGGCCTGTTGTACATGGTGCTGCTCTTGACACATCGCCAATTGGCTCACGGGGTGTTCATGCTGCCCGCAATTCTACTCCTGGTGATCGTTGCTGTTTTTGTCAGCCGACAGACGACTGGAAACCTGGACCAACTGGCTCTCCGAAGACTGGGGATGTTTCATGCATCGTCGCTCGTCCTGGGAATCGCAGCCGTCGTGGGAGCAGCAATCTCCGGACTCATGTACCTGCTGCATCATCATCGCCTGCGAAGTCGAACAGGTTGGCTTCAAAGGTTGACACTCCCCAGCCTCGAAAATCTGACGGCCGTCAATCGCTGGATGGTCGTGTTTTCTGTCCCATGCCTGACGATCGGTCTCGTCACCGGCTTTATTCTGATCTTCTGGTCGCGCAGCACCAATGCCGGGAATTCT
>Ga0105048_10013387_pt1 | contig 12824 bp, 7 predicted proteins | sample MAT05_FD_78382 | JGI IMG/M metagenome (GOLD analysis project Ga0105048, IMG submission 78382) | Freshwater microbial communities from Lake Fryxell liftoff mats and glacier meltwater in Antarctica - MAT-05 | ecosystem: Environmental > Aquatic > Freshwater > Ice > Liftoff microbial mat | place... | reverse complement strand
CGCATCCCCCCAGGCGAACTGGCCTAAAGAGGTGGTGGTGACTGTGGGTGACATTCGCACTCGTATTGACGGCCCCAAGCTGTGGACCATGAGCGGGATTGATTTTCAGAACACCGTCATGGCGACAGAGGATAGTGCCTATGGCTCGGTGATCACAATCCGCGGTGTGGGGCATTTGGGTTCGGCCCATTTTCTCTCAGTTCCAGGTAAGCCGGGTGAAACCGAAAAAGAGAATGTCACCAGCCTGAAATTGTTTGTGGATGACAAACCCGTCATGGAATTCACGCCGGAGATGAGCCTAAGTGGCAAGTCGTTTCGCATGGAGAGGACTTCGAAAATCCGGGATTTGGATTTGAAATCCTCCGTTTCCATCCGCGACGGCGTGCTGATCGAGACGGCGCACATGCATGCCACCAAAGCGATTGACCTGCAGATCACCTATCCGCTGATGTATGCGTGGACGCGGGAGGCGACGCTTTTTGCTTTTGGCGACGATCACGGTATTCAAAAGCGAGGCATTTTTCGCAAGGAGGGCCAATCCGATGAGCCTCCGGAAAAAAACTCGCGTTGGATGGCCGTCTTTAACCCGGCCACCAGCAAGGGCAGCGTGGCCTATCTTCTCAAGCACCCTCCTGATGCCGATGGGTGGTTGCAATGGACCGATGCCCCGGTGGCTTATCGCAAACTGCGTATCATGAGCTTCGTTGAAAAAGTGATGCCAGCGGGTTTTGATGGTACTTATCAAGCGGCTGTGGGTTTCTTTTCTGCCACCGAGCAAGATTGGGAGGAAGCCGCTTTAGTGAAAGTGGCTGAGTTAAAAATGGCAGATGCAGCGATCAAAAAACCATGAAGTTCACGGTCTTCCCCATGTTTTATCCACTGATTTTTTGTGCGCTTTTTGCGCAGATGCAACCGGGCTTTGTTAACGCGGAGAACCACCCCGCCCACCCTGCGGACCAGGCGAATTGGCCAAAAGAGGTTATCGTGACCGTGTGTGACATTCGCACCCGCGTTGCCGGACCCAAGATGTGGACTTTGAGCGGGATCGATTTTCAGAATACGGCCATGGCAACGCAAGACAGCGCCTATGGCACCGTGTTGACTATTCGGGGTGTGGGGCCAGTGCCTTTTGAACTTAAGGCCGGAACCATGTCGATGCATGCCGACATGATCGTCCATGGGTCCGCTCCCAACACTTCGGACCGGCGGCGCTGCGGCCTAACGATACGCTACATCCCCGCAGAAGTCCGTTCCACCGCTGGTTGGAATAAGTTTGGAGTGATCTGCCGGGGCCGCGACGACAGCGGGCATTGGGCTAATCTTCCTCGCCCTGCAGGTGAGGATTTCACGCCTAAAATCTGGCAGCAGGAAATCAAAGCTGGTTAAGTTTATGACAATACTTAATTCAACGATCGAAGAACTACGCGATTTTGACACAGCGCTTCTGGCTAATACCATCGGCTATATTGATCAAATTCCCGCTCATGAATACTACATGGCGGGTGAGATTCAATCCGTGACTCCGGGGCTCGGCCCTACGGTTGGCGTGGCGGTCACCTGCGAGATGGACTCCAGTTCGCCGGGCGGCACGGCCAACACCGACGGGTTTTGGCGTCAGGTTGAGGAAATCAGCGAGATGAACCTGCCTGTGATCTGGGTGGTCAAGGCGGTGGGTTCGCGGCCTGGTCATGAATGTATTCTTGGTGATGGAATGGCCAAGACGCTGTTCGCGGCTGGATGTGTCGGCGCGGTGACCGATGGTGGCGTGCGGGACGCACCCGGCATGGCCAGCGTGCCCTTTGCGGCTTACTGCCGGGGACTGACGATTCACCACACGGCCTTACGGGTGACGTCCATTAATCAGCCTGTTGAGGTGGGTGGGATTATCATTTCGCCGGGAGACTTGGTGCATGCCAATTTTGAAGGAGTTATCAAAATTCCGCACAGTTGCCTGCCGACGCTCGCGCAGCAAGCCACGCAAATGCGCGCTTTTGAACACGAAGCCCACTGCGTCATGCGGCGCACCGACGTGACTCCGGCGGAAAAGCGTAAGCAGGTCGGGGCACTGACCGAGAAATACGGGTTTACCCAATGTGTATGATCAAAAAGCTGCAATTCAATTATAGAGATCAAGCGGTCCGCCCGCCTGGTTCTTTCCCGGTCCGCTTGGCGCGGTTGAGTTCCCTTGTCCTTTACTGTGTGCTCCTGAGCGCCGGGCTTGTTTCAGGCGAGAATAGCCCCGAAAGCAAGCGCTATGCCTGGATCAGTTGGGGTGACATCATATGGCTTTATGGGCCGGGGACAGATCCGGCGATGGACACGCCAGAAGCACTGGAAAAGACCATCAAATATTGGAAGCAACGAGGTTTCGCTGGTGTTCATTTGCGCACAGATCTACAGCAAATTGCCCCCTTCATTCAGCATCATCCTAAGAAGGATCTTCAACCCGCCGCCGCTGTTTTATTGAAATCGGTTGATGATGTGATGGCCAGTTTTGACGCTCACGTGACAGGTCAGAAAATATCCGAGGCGGCGGGGTTTGAGTTCTGGACCTGGCATCCGCATTTATACAGCGACGGGGCGCCGATCCACGCAGGTGCTCCAGGGCCCGGTCGAAACTGGCCATGGCCCTATGAGGCGACTTACTTGCACGAGCACCCCGAAGCCATCACGGTTGATCGCAAGGGCAATAAATATTGGATGGTGCGGGAATATGCTTATCCCGGTGCCCGCGCATCCAAGGTGGAGGAATTTGTTTATATGGCAAAAACCCTCGGGCTCAGGCGTTTTGTGGCCGACATGCGGAGCGAGGCCAATCAAATGCAGGATCCCGCCGACAAGGCGGATCGGTTTGGGTTTAATGAGCCCGTTGTTCAGGATATGAAGCGGCTCTATGATGTGGATATCCTGACCGACCCGCGGTTTGACGTGGATAGTCCGCAATTTAATCTTCACGATCCCATGGTGGAAAACTGGCGCGTTCTGAGAGGAAGCTACCTCACACAATTCTTCCGCGAGTTGAGAAAAGCCCTGCGTGAGGTGCATCCGGACATCAAATTGGCAGTCACCCTTTCGGGTGACCATATCGGTCCTCCGCTGGGCAATTGGAAGCTGGACTGGAGGACATGGGTTGATGAGGGGTTGGTGGATGAAATCATCACCCCGACTTCCTTTGAGGCCACCCTCGACCATGAGTCCGGCACAAGGGGATACCTCACCAATATCAACCGAGGCGAGGGGAGCTTGGCCCTTGAGACGCTCACCGAACACATCAAGCAAAGCAAGCACCCCGAAATCAAGATCATCACAACGGGCGCGCCTTCCTACTTTTATCCTTTGCCTCCCGAAGGTTCGGGGGGCTGGCGCTGCAACATGTTTTACGATGCCTATCACTTGGCCTGGTTTCAACGCTGGGAACAATGGAAGCGTGACCTGCAGGATTTCGGACACATCAAGTTTATTGAGCAGAACTTTGACGGGTTTCCGACCGACAACAACGGTGTGGCCGGAGGGTGGGGGGATGGGCGCTACTTTCCCGATCTGCGGGCGTCTCCAGGCTTTTGGGCGACGCTGGGAGATGGCTCTGACGAGAAGCCCATTGCGCAAGAGGCAGTCCGGCATGGGGAGAAAGGACGGGCCATGAAACTCACCGCTTCGGCCCAAGGCAATTCCGCCCTCACGGCGAGGCACTTTAGCGCGCCGGATCGCAGCACTTACACAGCTTGTCTTGATCCCGCCATTACCAACGGAAAATGCGATTTTTCATTCTGGCTCTATCGGCCGACGGAACAAAGCGCCGTCATTGCCTATCTCCAGGGCGATGGCAATGAGACGGATGTTGGGGTGAAGGTTTCTCCGCAAAACGGAAGGCTCTCTTATTCTCAAAAAGGGGAATGGGTCGAAACAACGTCTTCCCTGCCGGTGGGGGAATGGCAGAAGATTGTTTTTAATGTGGATCTGGATCGCGCAAGCTATACCGTTTCCGCTGGCTCCAGCGGTCAGGACAAAGTTACCGGGGAAATCCCTCTCGTTATCCCTCTAAGTCGGGTCATTGAGGAAATTGGCGTCCATCAGCCGATTGAAGTTCCTGCGTGGAAGTTCTTTAACCGCACGCTCTTCATCCCGCAAGGAGCGCCGGGAAGCATCACGTATCTTGACGATGTGGCCGTTGATTGGAGGGCCACCACCCATTACGTCCTGCCCGGAAAACAAATACTATTGGTAGAGAATTTTGAGTCCTTCTCGCCCGGTCAAAATCCTGGGGGACAGAGCGGGGGCGACAAGCCGGATGCCTGGTTCATTGACAATCACACGTCCTTCGGAGACGGCGTAAACTGCCTGCATAGCAGAGGTGGAGCGGAAATCGAGATCGGTAGAGAACAAAATCTGCGTCTTGCCCCCTCCAAGATCACGACGGTTGATTTCGATGTCTTTATCCGGTCGGAAAAGGACTTTGCTTACATTGTGTCGAATCCCCTGACCAAATCTCCTTCCCGCACGGCGATTGGCCTGAAAACCAAAGCCGATCCGGGTGGACAGTGGGTCAGTCTCCGGGCTGGTGCTGGCAAGTGGCAATACTGGGATGGCGATCAATACGTCGAAAGCAAGACCGGCATTGCTTACGACGTGTGGAATCACGTTCAACTGGCGATTGATCCTTTATCCGGCACCTATCAAATCGTGGTGCAGCCGGTGGGAGAGATGCCCATTCTTGTGGGTCAGGGTAAGTTGGGACAACGGATTCTATCTCATGATGAACTGATCTTCTCCATTGCGCCTTCTGACAATCCCGGACACATCACTTGCTATGACAACATTGTGCTGACCGGCCCGGCTGATAAATGAAAGCGGCCTGCATCGCCATGGCCGGGTCGTTTTCTTTGCTGATTGTCTCGGCCAGTGAGGCTAGGGATTTATTTGTCAATCATGAGATTGGCAATGATGTCCACGGAGGTCTATCGGCGGATGCCCCGTTCCAGACCATTAAGGCCGCGTTGAGGATTTGCGGTCCTGGCGATGTGATTCACCTGGCCAAAACGGCGACGCCATATCATGAGGGAATCGAAATCGCGAATAATCAGTCGGGGCTTCCCGGCCAGCCTATCACGATTGACGGACATGGGGCGACGCTATCCGGCTGCACGCCGCTGAGGGCGGAGGAGTGGACGGATCTGGGCGACGGACTTTACCGGAACAGCCGCCTGCTGCCCGATCTGTTTCCCTTAGGTCAACCAGTTAACGAGACCCTGTTGCGGCGGTTCTTCTTTTTGTTCAACGGAAAAATGGTTCGAATGGGACGTAACGGGAAGGGGGACTGTCCTCCTCTGCCCAAACCTTCAGACCTGAAGGCAGGCGAATGGACGCACGATCAGGACGGGTTTTATCTCAAAATCGATCCCTCCAAGGCGCTATCGGGTGAACGTGTGGAATACCCCGTTTTGGGCAACGGCTTTCGAACATCGGATGGCCACTGTGAGTTCCTTGTGGTGCGCAATCTCATCGTCACCCACTTTTGGAATGACGGATTCAATATCAACGGTAACACAGTGAATACGCGCTTCGAAAATATTGAAGCTATCGAATGTGGCGACGACGGAATGAGTGCGCACACGAGCAGCCGGATTGAAGTTGATGGCTTCATCTCGCGAGGTAATACAACGGGAATTTGTCATGTGCAGGGCAGTCATAGTTCCAGCCGGCGACTTGTTCTGGAGAACAATTGTGCTTTTGAAGTGCTGTTGTCGGGTTCCGGTATCCACGAGATTTCGGACAGTGTGATTTTGCCGAGTCGGCACCTGACCCGCGTCGTACGCCTCAGTAGTGAGCAGGCGGAGGAGGGAAAAGGTTGCCGATTGCACATGGAAAATGTGCTAATTGACGGTGATCACTGCAAAGAGGCACACGACAAAGAGGAATCCCGGCGTTTAGGGCGCGAATTCACGGTTGAAATTCTCGGGAAATGTCATTGGAGTGGCCGGCGGGTGACCCTCCTTTCGGTTGGCCTCACGAGCAAGTGGCCGGCTCCCGGCGTGTCCGAAGTCACTCTTTTCCAATCCATCATGGCAGGTCAGGTGAAGCCGGAAATTGATCTTCTCCCTACAACGATCTGGCAGGCCAACGACAATGCCTATGATCTGGCCACGATCGCCGTGGGCGGAACCCGCTACACGCCGTCGCAGTGGGAGGAGTATCGAAGGGCAACCGGTCAGGATCAGGCATCGAGCTGGGGAGCTCCCGATAAAAGCGAGTTGCGCGGAGTCGATTCTTCAAAGCTGCCGGTGTTCTCCGGAAACTAAGCATGGGGAGCAAGATCGGTCTGATCAGCATGGACCTCAGTGTATGATGGAAAGAACGTGCTCATCTCCCTGGCACGTTTTTCCTTCCTTGCCCGATCCGGTTGGCTTTGGGGGGATGTTTGCGGGCGTCTCGGAGAACGGGCTTTTTACGGGTGGGGGAAGCCGTTTCCTTGGCAAGCCACCCTGGCAAGGCGGGATCAAGACGTTCAGCGACAGGGTTTATTTGCTTAGAACTCCGCAGGGGCCGTGGCGGGAACTCGATAGCCGCCTTCCTTTTCCTCTAGCCCACTCCGCTTGCACACCTTATCAGAATGGGGTGCTGTCCGTCGGTGGGGTCAACGCATCCGGCCCGTTACGGGACGTCTGCCACATAGTAGTAGAGAACGCCGCCGTGCGCTGGCGAGCTCTGCCCGCCCTGCCGCATCCTATCGTTTATGGAGCCGCCGCCGTGGTCAGCGATGTTCTTTACGTCGTGGGCGGGGTAGCGGAAGCCCGGTCCACCGATCCTCTCAGCACCTGCTGGGCGCTCTCTTTGCGGGAGGGATCGCGCTGGACCGCTCAGCCGGATATCCCCGGACGAGCCGGGAGTGTGATAACGGTGGGAGCCGACGGCAAACGGCTTTATGCTTTCGGTGGAATGGCGTTTTTGCCGGGGTCAGATGGAACGATCCGTCCCGACCCGCTGGACGCGGCCTATTGTTATGATCCAGGCATTCGCACTTGGGCTCCTTTGCCAAGCCTTCCCGAGGCCCGGGCCGGCGCAGCCTCGCCTTCCGCGCGGCTGCCGGATGGAAGATTTCTGGTGTGCGGGGGATACCGGTTCGTCTTTCCCGGGCCTCCGCAAGATCACCCTGGCTTCGAGCGAACGACGTGGTTATACTCACCGGAGAAAAAGGAATGGGATGAAGGTCCTCCCTTTCCCTATTGTCGGGCAGGTAATCTGCATGGCCCGGAACCGATGGTCACGGCTCCTGCCGTGCGTTGGAAAGATTGGATTGTTCTTCTTTCCGGCGAGGTGCGCCCCGGTCGGCGCAGCCCGGCGGTTCTTGGTCTCACATTCCAGGATGTCTGCTCCTCTATGCGTTGATACGACAGCGATCTCCTTTGAAGGCTTCCATTTCTTCAATCTCGGAGGCTCCCAAAGACACCTACAAAACGCCTTTCCTGCCCAAAACCTCTTCTGTGACTGTGTAGAAAGGAAACACAAAGCGTCGGCATTTTATTTTTTGAAACAACGGAACTATCGTCTCCTGGCCAATAGGTGGATCTCCCTCTCCATGCGGGAGAAAAGCGAGAGGGGGGCTGAAGACAAGATAACGCAGCATTTCTTGAAAAGTCAGTCAACCGTAACGCGAAGGGATGAAGGAGCCTGAATGTTGACTCCTCCGGAGACTCCACTTGAGGATTTTTTCCATCGAGTACGAACTAGGCCTTGTGGTGTTGGAATGCACACTGCGGCCTCCTCTATGAGAAATTGTGGTCGCACGGAAATTTCCCGCCAGGCAGGTGCAGTCTGCCGCACGCCGCCAAGGATCCTAGCCAGGAGAAAGATCGGGTGGGCGGACCAGGCATGGGACCGGCTGATACGTCCTGGTGAGGGCTGATCGGGGTCGTAATCCTCGAAGGTGGAGCCATACTCCGCCATCGCGGCCCAATGACGACGCAAAAAGGCGAGCACTTCCGCGCCGAAGCCCTCCTCCGCCAGCCAGTCAAGGGGATAGGCGCACCAATAGGCGGAGGGCGGCGCATGGGTAGGATTCTCACCGCGCACCCAGGGAAGTAGCAGAGAGGTGAGCGCGTGCCCGACACGAAATCCCCGCAGGTGACAAAGCCGGGCGAGCGTTTGCGCCTGAAGCGAGGTTTGCCCGGAAGGTTTGCCATCGGGAAGAATCCCGTCGCACACAAGACCGTCTGGACGGAGAAGATGGCGCCGGATGGCCGCACTCAGTCGCTTGCGCCGCAAAGTCACATCACAAAAATGCGGAGGCAGAGAGGTGAGCGGGATGAGCACTTCGAGTTTTTGCAAGGCATACAAAAGCCAAAGACTGAGCAAGGCCGGCTGCCCTTCCCGTTGGATGGTTGTCCAATCCAGAAACAACCAGTATCGCGGATCGTAAGACACGAGGCCAGTTGCGGGAGTAAGATGGTTTTGAAAATATTCGAGAATCGTCGCGACGCGATCTGCGTGGGTCTCCAGCGGTTCGACGGACCCTGTCTGCCAGTAGTAGTCCCACAGCGTGAGAATCCATGTGATGGCAAAATCCGGGAGAACACAGCAATGGGCCATCGTTGGCGCATGACCGAACGTCAGCCCGTCGGGAGTGACCTGTCCGGCAAGGCTCCGGATGCCCCGCCGCAGGAGCCGGGCGTCGCCGGTGAGGTGAAAGGTATTCCACGCCTGGATGCGCGCGTCTCCCCACCATTGCGCCTGTTCACGCCAGGGAGTATCCACATAGGCATCCAAGGCACAAATCCGCTGCGTGTGCGCGGAGGCTTCCCAGATGCTCTGCAAAAGCGGATCGGAACATTCAAATTGGCCCGCACCGGCCATCGGGTATCCGCACGCGGCAAGTTCCAAAGAAATTTCCAGCGGCCCCGCATTGTCCCGGACGGTGAGAACGGCATAGCGGAAACCCAAATGGTGATAAAATGCATGCGTCTGGCGGCCCTTGCGGCAAATCAGGCGATTGGCAAGCCGGGTTTTGGAATGGTCATTCGTTGGCTGGCTGGGGACCAACCCGCGTTCATGTTCCACGCCGAGAAAGTCAATGATCTCACCGCCTCTGGCCCCGGCTATGTTCAGCACCGGCGAGCCGACGACCACCTTTCCAAAATCGAGTAGAAAACTTTGGAAGTGCCCGGTTTTTCCCAGCGGAACGAGGATTTTCTGAGGATTCCCAACCGTGACGGGCCGGTGGCGCAGGTTCTCGCCAGCCCTCAGGACGGCCAGGTCGCGAAGCGTGAGATAATTTCTTCCTGACTTGCCGGTGCCGATGCCGATCAAAGCTTCGGGAGTGATCCGCGTCTCATCCATCAGCGGAATGCCCCGTGCTTCGAGCGTCATGTAAGGAGGCGCATTCCAGAGGCGTTCCTCCGGGGAATGCTCCCAGTCACAATCATCGAATCCCGCGTACATCCAGCCCGGGTCTTCTTCGCGCAGGTCGATCCATTCCTGATGCCCCGCGAGTTGGAGCGAATACGGGACCGTGTCCCGCCGCAGGCCCGTCTGGCGTCTGCATTTCCATTCCTTATCGGTGAGGATTTCCAAACGCCCGATCTTTGCTGCCAAGAGGACGCCTGCAGTTCCCTCCGCGCGATAGCCGAATGTGCTGTGGCCGCAATTGTAGGCGCGTAGGGCGATCACGTTCCGGCCCCGGCGCAAAAATGGGCGCAGGTCGGCTTCGTCAAACGGCCAGCTCTCCTGGTAACCGCGCGCCGGCCCCCGGCAGACAAGAGCCCCGTTGAGCCAGAGCTGGTAACATTGGTCCGCTGTGATCCATCCCCGCGCCTCCCGGGGAATCGACCCAAGGGAAAACTCTTTACGGAATTGCGCGTAGCCATTGTGCAAATCATACAATCCATGTCCGGGCCAAATCCATTTGCTTCGTTGGAGTTGTGGAGGAATATCTGAGGCGATCACACAACAATCTTTCCGCTCCCCTTGCTGGAATGGCAAGCCCTCAAGGAAGGGCAACGCATTAAAATCCTAAAGCGATAGAAGGTGGGAGTGATGCAACTTAGCATTTTCATGTTCAAAAGGCTGTCTCGCGATTGCCTCGGAAAACTCGGATGTGGCCGGCATCCGCCTACTCGATTTTCCTCGGCAGGTTCAGCCCTGCGGTTCTTGGTCTCGCAATGTGTGATACCCCCCTCCATGCGGAAAACGTGCCACAGGGCAGCGATAACAAAAGCGCGGCAGCGGTCAATCGGTAGGGGAGCTTTTGCCGCTATGGAGAACTTGCGGAAGGACCTTAATTGGTGCAGCTTATTGATCTAATGCGATACATGGCACGATTTTTGCTAAAAAGCCCTTGATGACATGTCACAATAATGTTAGGAAAATACAAGTGAGTCTTCCCCCCGTCAATACACGCCGTCTCTCCCGCCCTGATTGCGGGTTCACTTTAATTGAATTGCTGGTCGTTATTGCCATTGTTCTAGTACTTGCAGCGCTGCTCTTTCCAGCTTTCGAGCGTGTGAGAAAAAATGCTCACATTCCCAACTGTATTAACAACCAGCGCCAGATTTTGACGGCTATTCTGGCCTGCGCGGCTGATGATCAAGGCAGGCTGCCTGCCATTGCGGTGGATGGAGGCGGGGCCGACTCTGATCGCTGGGACGTCAAAATCGCAGGGTATTTGAACACTTCTCATGAAAGGTTTTACGGACCGAACGCAAACACCCTGCGGTGCCCTTCAGCCAAAAAGGGAACGTGGTTTACCTACGGCCTTCCCTACGCGACCGGGGACAGACGAGTCTTCGGCAGGCAGGCTCAGTCGAGCGATCCGCCCGTTGGCAACCCTAACCACTTAGGCTCGGCGCGGTTATTGAATTTGCCGACTTCTACAATCCTGATTGCCGATGCTCATGATCCCAATAATATCGCTTCCGACCTGTTTTACTCCCCTTGGGGCAACTACCCTCTTACCTCCGATCAGGATGGCGATGGGGTTAACGACTCGTCCGGCAACCTTCCGCCTCCCCGGAAGTTCAATTGTATTGACCCTCGACATGGCAATGGCAAAACCTTTGTGGCCGGGGCCGTGGACGGCTCCGTCAAGCTCCTGACCATCCGCGAATGGGCTGAAAACCCGAAATATTGGGGGCCATCTCAATGAAAATATCTTTTGGATCTCGGAAGCAGTTTCATCGCGCAGTCGGCATGGTGGCTTGTTTGCAGCGGACTGCGCGAATCTCGCCAACTCCTGTTGGCAATAAAGCCCAATCGATCCTACCTGGCCTCATGTCTTGGCGCTCTTCCTCTCATCTTGCCGAAATGATTGGAATTCCCCGACTTGGCATGAAACATGCTTAACAATTAAAAAATTATTGTTGACTACTGACATGTTATAATCTAAACAAAATCTAAACCTCAGAAAACCCAAACCTCAGAAAACCCAAACCTCAGAAAACCCAACAACCATACAAAATGAAAACCATCAATCAAAACCTCCGCAGTTTGTCTCTTCTTGCCCTGCTCGGCCTTATGCCGATGGCCGCCCATGCCGACCTCACCTGGGGTCCAACCGGGGCCGGAGGCGCCGGAACTTGGAATGCCGTGAACACCAACTGGTATGATGGCGCTAACGATGTGGTTTGGGATTCCACTGGCGCAGTCTTTGGAGGGGCTGCGGGCGTTGTCTCCGTAACGGGAACTCAAAATGCGACCGGTTTAAATTTTACCACTGCGGGTTACACCTTGCAGGGTGCTGGAACCATTAATCTAACGGGAACCCCGACCATTAGCGGAACACAGACATTGATCAACACCCTTCTGAGCGGCTCCTCTGGAGTTACCATCACTGGCAGCAGCAAAAACATTGGGGGGAACAATACCGGCCTTACAGGAGTGGTTACGATTGACGGGACTAGCTCAACCGCGACCGTGCGGGCGTTTGATAGCAACTCATTTGGCAGCTCGGCGGCTATTGGCGACAAGATTCAAATCAGTGGAGGCTTCGGAGCTATTTTGCAGCTCAGCACTGGAGTTATCCTTCCAAAATACATCACCACGACCGGCACCGCAACCATTGAGTCCGTAGGAAACTCTTCATTGACGGGCAGTATCGTGGCCGGAGGCGCATTACTCTATCAATTGAATCTAGGAACAACCCTCACTCTGAGTGGCTCAGCAGGACTGGGCGCGACTGGTCAGAACATTTTTGCCGGTAGTACTGGACGACTTATCGTGGATACAACTGCGGCTGGTGCAACTGCTTACGCCCTTTTCATCCGCGACTCAGCGACGGTTCAAGTCAACAGTGGGGCAACTCTTGGCGCTGCAAACATCTTTCTTGCGGGAGCTTTTTTTGGAGGGGGCACGAGTCCAGTGCTCGCGCTTAATGACGTGACGGTGTCCAACAACTTCTTTCTGGACGCTGCGCCAATTAGTCCAAGGATTGAGAATATGGCTGCGGGAACATCGACGATCAGTGGACAAATTTTCGCCGGCGGCGTCGGGAATTACATTGTGAATCTGCGCTCGACAACCTCTGGAACTCTGAACGTGGCGGGACTCATCCGCGATAATGGCGCGGTTGAAATCGGAAATGCATCCTTCGCCAACTCTGGAGTCGTGAATTTTTCACGAGCGGCTGGAAATACCTACGACGGCGGATCAACCGTCAACTCAGGAACGCTTTTGGTCAATAATTCAAGCGGCAGTGCGACAGGCACAGGTGCGGTCACCGTGGCAAGCGGTGCCACACTGGGAGGCAGCGGCTCAATTTCCGGTGCCACAACAATCAACGGCATTTTGGCCCCAGGAAACAGTATCGGGATTCTGACCGTGGCAAATGATGTCACATG
>Ga0105048_10013385_pt1 | contig 12825 bp, 19 predicted proteins | sample MAT05_FD_78382 | JGI IMG/M metagenome (GOLD analysis project Ga0105048, IMG submission 78382) | Freshwater microbial communities from Lake Fryxell liftoff mats and glacier meltwater in Antarctica - MAT-05 | ecosystem: Environmental > Aquatic > Freshwater > Ice > Liftoff microbial mat | place... | reverse complement strand
CTTTGGCCAACAAAGCCTCCTCTGGTCATCTGGTTTTTGGGCTTTGGCCAACAAAGCCTCCTCTGGTCATCTGGTATTTGGGCTGTTGCTAACAAAGCCTCCTCTGGTCATCTGGTATTTGGGCTTTGGCCAACAAAGCCTCCTCTGGTCATCTGGTATTTGGGCTTTAGCCAACAAAGCCTCCTCTGGTCATCTGGTATTTGGGCTTTAGCCAACAAAGACTCCTCTGGTCATCTGGTTTTTGGGCTTTGGCCTCACCCCAACCCCTCTCCTAGCGGAGAGGGGCAAAGCCCCTGCCTATATTTAATTCTTAAGCCGGTTTAAAAAATTTATGTCCACGCTATGCACCTTACGGTACATGAGTACGATGATGGCTAAGCCTACGCTTACTTCGGCTGCGGCCACTACCATTATAAAGAAAACAAATAGCTGCGCATCGGTGCCAACGGTGGTATTAGCATCGGCGATTACGGCCCTGGCATAGTGCATTTTACTAAAGGCCACCAGCAGGAGGTTCACAGCGTTTAGCATTAACTCTACACACATGAACACGATAATGGCATTGCGCCTTGTTAGTACGCCAGCCACACCTATACAAAAGATGATGACGGCGAGGTAGATGTAGTAATTTATTGGCATGAAATATAATCCCCCTTCATCTCCCCCAAAGGGGAACCTTTATGTTCGTTACTAAAAAAGATTTTGTTCAATTTCATTGTATTTATAATGTTGTAAAGCCCCTCCTTTGGAGGAGTTTGGGGAGGTCTACTTCTTCCCTATTACCACTGCTCCTACCATGGCACTCAAAAACAATACGCTGCTTATTTCGAATGGTATTACATAATCCCGGTACAACACTTTGCCCAAATGTTTTATAAGGCCGATGCCACCCTGGCCCATATTCACGGCCGGGTCTTTTATGTCGGTGTTTAAGGCTGCAATAATAATCAGCATAAGGCAGCCGCCTGCCAATGCTCCGCTTAATATCATGTATTTATTTTTCTGCGGTTCGGTTTCGCTGTTCAGGTTCATGAGCATGAGTACAAAAAGAAACAACACCATGATGGCTCCGGCATAAACGATGATGTTAACAATGGCCAGAAACTGGGCATTCATTAAAATATAATGGCCGCTAATGGCAAAGAATGTAACGATGAGAAATAGCACACTGTACACTGGGTTTTTGCGGGTAATCACCATCAATGCACTGCCCACGGCCAGCGCACTTAAAAACCAGAAAAGTATTTGTGAAATGTTCATTTTTTCTTTGTTCAGAATTTAACCAGGTGCTGTAATAGTCTTCGATTTTATGGGTGTTAGTTTCTGCCTGTTAGTTTCTATCCACATCAATAATCTCATTTTTTTCCAACATCTGCTTGATTTCGTTTTTGGAAAAACCGTACATACTGGCTGAATATGCAGCTATACCCTTACTTTTTATTTTTCTTAGACCCGATGGTTTGTTTACTTCAAATTCATTTATTCTTACAAAAACAGAATCCTTTTCCAATATCTCAACCAGGTACAAAGTATAGTCGCCAGTTGCTGTTTTTACTTCGTACACATCGCCTTTTTGAGGTGTGTTAACAAAGGCCAGGTTTTCTTTATTATCCTTCGATATGGCAAAAGCCAAAACCGAAATAAGCACCACCGCAATACCCAAACCGGCAAACATGTACTTAGGTGCTATTACGCTTGCCTTTAACGCCATTAAAGCACTACTAAAAGAGTTTGGCAATTGCTTCTCATCTAATTCCTGTTTACAATGGCTACACTGAGAACTGCCTGTTTTTTTGGTTGGAAAAAATGGGATCCAGTAAATGTGCGCATATTTCTGAAAAACATTTAACTGTACACTACCTTGATAACCACAAGATGGACATTTGTCCATAATTGTTTCTGATGTAAGCAGCTTGGCCTTAGTTCCGAATACCATTTTTGATTGTGTATTTTAAAAAACTATTTATCAATGTTTTAGTGGCCATGATTATCCTCTACAACGGCAGAGCCAACTGCTACCCTCACCCTTCCTGCTGCTGCCTTATCGTAAGCTTCTTTATCTGTGTTAGGATCTGGTATCAGCAAATCGTTTTTACCATAAATAAAACTTTGGCGGGTAAAATTAGCCGGTGTAAATGTTTCGCTCAGGTAAATAGCATCTTTTGGGCAGGCCTCTTCGCACAAGCCACAAAATATACACCGTAGCATATTGATTTCGTATTTGGCGGCATACTTTTCTTCTTTGTATAAATTTTCTTCGCCGGGCAACCGCTCCGCACCCTCCATAGTTATAGCTTCGGCAGGGCACGCCACGGCACAGAGGCCACAGGCGGTGCATCGTTCACGGCCTTCTTCATCGCGGTTTAATACATGCAATCCTCTAAAGACAGGGCTAAACGGCCTTGTTTTTTCGGGGTAATTAATAGTGGGTACCTTCTTAAAAAGATGGCTAAAAGTGATTGCCATGCCCTTGAGTATATTCCACAGATAAATCCTTTCTAAGAAAGTCATCGGTTTGCGGCTTACCTGTTGGGCTCTGTTGGTTAGTGCTTGCATCTGCTTGATTTTCCTCATTAGACCTTGCGGTGCGACGTCCATACGCCGGAGGTTTGCAAAAATATTTTTATAGGCTATACAGCCCAATTTTATTATACCGGGTTTGTAGAAACAAGCTGCAACTCAGCCACCTTGCTATCTACCGAAACTGTATCGTGTTCAAAGTCCAATTTTATCCGCCATTTCTGCATAGTCGCCGCACCTATTATCACTTCTTCACTTAAATCGTCCACTACTAAAAACTCATCGGATAGCTGTACATCATTTAAAAAAAACTGGCAAACAAATTTGTAGTTTACTTCCATGTTGTCGTTTAAATTGGCAGTAGTAACCCTTATTGGTTCACGTTGCAATATCAGAACATCTATTTGTTCTGCTAAATCCCTTCGTATAGCAGAAAGTCTAGTGCCACTATCAAACAAGCCATACAAATACCTATCGTTTTTTTTACCCCTAAATAAAAGTGGTGCTTTAATAATACTCATTATCCAATCTTATTAGTAATTAAAAATGCCAGTTGTATTGTTGAGCCAACAAAATCAATGCCCCCGTTATCACCATATTTACCAAAGCCAGCGGTATCATGCTTTTCCAGCCAAGGTTCATTAACTGATCGTAACGAAAACGGGGTATCGTCCATCGCACCCACATAAAGACGAAAACAAAAAATACTGTTTTTGCCATAAGACAACCGAAGCCCAACAGTGCCACCCACCAGGAGTGGCCAAGGGCGGCATCGTTTACAAACGGAATATCGTACCCCCCAAAATAGAGTGTCACCATAATGGCACTACTGATATACATGTTGATGTACTCAGCAAAAAGGTAAAAGCCCAGTTTCATGGAAGAATATTCCTGATGGTACCCAAAGTTGAGTTCGTTTTCGGCCTCTGGCAAATCGAAAGGTGTACGGTTACACTCGGCAAATGCACAAACGATAAAAATAAGAAAGCCAAGGGGCTGTTTAAAAATGTTCCAGATATGGTCTTGCTGCTGTGTTACTATTTCGCCAAGACTCAGGGTGCCGCTTACCATTATCAGCGCAATAATGGAGAGCCCCATAGCCAGCTCGTAACTTATATTTTGCGAGGCACCGCGTAAAGCTGAAAGCAATGAGAATTTATTGTTAGATGCCCAGCCACCGATCATAACCCCATAAACACCTAATGCTACTACACCAAAAACATAGAGTATAGCGATGTTGAGGTCGGCAATTTGTAAAGAGATATTGCGCCCAAACATTTCAACCGTACTGCCCCAGGGTATAACGGCACTCGTCATCAAAGCTGCCATCATAGCCAAACCCGGCCCCATAATGAAAAGCACTTTATTGGCATGGCTGGGTATAATATCTTCTTTGGAAAAAAGTTTTACCGCATCGGCAAACGGTTGTAGAATTCCAAATGGCCCTGCACGGTTGGGGCCACGACGATCCTGCAACCAGGCGGCTACCTTTCGTTCAAAATAGGTGCTGTACATAGCGAACACCAACGATATGGTGACGATGATGGCAATAAGTAAAAATTTTTCAAGCATCAAAGCCCAGTCGAGAATTAATAACATTATAATTTCAATTTTTCTCTTTCTTAAATTTAAGCATACATCAGTTTCCAGCGGTTCTGGAATTAGCCACCCTTCTCATTGGCTGATTCTATCCATTCTTTTGCTACAGCATTTAATTCTTATAAAGCTTCAGATAGAGATACTCCATTTCCTACACGCCTGTTCAGTTCAGGTATTTCTGCAATGAAAATTTCATCTTCTGTACTTCAATAAATGACAATCCCCAAATTATTCACGGGCAACTATTTATTACAGGATGAGTATCTGAAACACTATTCCAGCCATTAATAAAACCCTTAATAAAATTTTCGCCTGCATTTAAAAAACAAAGAATAAAGAACAGTCTAACCCAGGTATTTTTTATTAAAATATTTCTCATAAACAAAAAAGGTAATTTTCTACTTAAAATCGGTTGAGTGTGCAGGGCCACTAATCATGCTTAATTCAGTTTTGGGTTTGTTCACCTCGCTTATGCTATGAATATCCATGAGCAATCTGGGTTTGTGGGTGGTCAATACATCGTACAAAACTTCTTTTGGCTTTTGCAAACCTTCGTAATGCCCCTGCGATATTACCGAATGGCGATTTACTTTGGTGGGGCCTTCTATGACCCAATCGGCAGTTTTCTTTTTCTCAAAGCGGCATTCGTTACATATCCAACCGGGTATTCCGTCATCGGTAAATATTATTTCGCCCCACTCATCTTTACGTGCTGTTACCCTGTACACCTCATCGCCCCGAAGCCACAAAGTAGTTTTTCCGCAACACTTGTCGCAATCGCGGTGCGCATCTACTGGCTTAGTAAACCAAACCCTGTTTTTAAAACGGAAGGTACGGTCGGTGAGTGCTCCTACCGGGCAAACATCTATTACATTGCCTATAAAATCGTTATCAAGGCTTTTTTCTATGTAAGTGGCTATTTCGGCATGGTCGCCACGGCTAAGAATACCATGTACTCTTTTTTGTGTAACCTGGTCGGCTGTAAATACACAGCGGAAACACATAATGCAGCGAGTCATGTGCAATTGAATATAGGGGCCGAGGTCGTGCTTTTTGAAAGTGCGGCGTTGAAACTCGTATCGGGTACCCTCTTTGCCGTGCTCGTAACCCAGGTCCTGCAAATGACATTCGCCGGCCTGGTCGCATATAGGGCAGTCCAATGGGTGGTTGATGAGCAGAAATTCCACCACGCCAGCCCTGGCGTCAATCACTTTTTCGCTGGTAATATTTTTCACTTCCATGCCATCCATAACCGTGGTACGGCAGCTTGCCACAAGCTTGGGCATGGGGCGTGGGTCTTTTTCGCTGCCTTTGCTTACCTCCACCAGGCAGGTGCGGCATTTACCACCGCTGCCTTGCAATGGTGTATAAAAGCACATGGCAGGTGGAGCCACTTCGCCACCTACTTTTCTTGCAGCCTGCAAAATGGTAGTACCGGCGGGTACTTCAACGGTAATGTTGTCGATGGTTACTTTAAATAATGGTGTTGGTTCAGACATTTTTCAATTCGTTTATATCGACGTCGTAATTTTTATCTTTCAAATATAGAAGAGCGGCTTTAAACACTCTTATTGTTTCGCAATTGGTAGCAATTGTAGCATCAACTAATTTATTCAATCTCACATCGCTTTCAGTATCGATGTCATACTTAATCGCTCTTTTCATTTTTTTAAAGTCCGCAGGATATCCAAAATCTTTTTACAATGTCCAATCCAGCATCACTTAAAATCTCAATCACCCATTTCTCTATTGGAGGATTTAACTGGAAAATATAATGCTACCGGCTTTTATGCTTCCATATAATCAACTTCTCTAACTCCCGTACCACTATGCAGTCCTTTAAATAGTCGATCTCCTTTTTATCTTTATCAATAACCGCCACCCCAAAATCATCTTTTAAACTCTTATGCCTCAACTCATTTATCACGTTTGTACATCCGCTATGATGCAGCAATCTTTTTTTCGTTCCTAAGAGCTTTTTTACAATTACTGTATCGAAAAAGCATTCCGGTACAAAATGGGTCTCTCACTTTTCACTATACTTGCTCATGTGAGTTGTTAGGCATGAAGTTTTCTAAGTTCATAAAAAAGTCATGCCCAAACTGGTACGCATCGTGCATCTCACCGTCACTCATCTTACAAACAAATGTCTCACCTTCCTTATAATCCACCAGAAAAATCGCTAAATCATCTTTAGCATCCTCCATAAAATTGTTCAAAACATAGGGACTGTGTGTGGCGATGAAATACTGGTTTTTTCTTTCATCGTAAATAATATCGGAAGTGAATTTGGTTATATAGGGAGCAAACAAGTGTGATTCAGGCTCTTCGAACAAGAGTATACTATTACTACTCAATTTTATAGCCGCCTTATGAAAAATCAATCTTTGTAAAGTATCGGCAATTGAATTAAAAGCAACTGAATAAATGATTGATTCATCGAGTTGATAATATACTTTTAAATCATTTTTTTGTTTATCAAACAAGAGCTTGGCGCCAGAAGATTTAATTAAAGAAATAAATTCTTTCCTCAAATCATTATTATAAATCAATACTTCAAACAAATTATCACCAAACGGAGATTGAAGTTCTAAAACAGAATAATCTTTATTGAATGGGCTATTGGTAAAAACATATTTTCTAACTTTTAGCCCAATATCTTCTTTTAGTTCTCCAAATTTGAAAAATTTTCGGTTCACTTTACCGAGGGACAATTTTGAAATCTTACTATCGGGTTGGGTTGCTATAAATGTTTTTTCGTGAATCGTTTCCCATTCGTTGTCACCCTCATCAGATTTGATAAGCCATGTAAATTTGGATTGATCATCCTTTAAATATTCAAACCTTATAGATTGGTCACCCAATAGAATTTCTATTGGTTTCTCACTTTGTCCAAATGTAAAAAGATCTCTTACATTTTCGAAACGCATCAAATCCTTTAAATCTCCTTTAAAGTCTATATCAATGTAAGATGCAAGGCTCATTGCCTCGATAATATTACTCTTCCCCACATTCGGCTTTCCAACAAACACATTGATCCGCTTACAGCCTTGAATTTTTTGATGGCGTATGCTTTTAAAGTTTTTTATTTCTATGTTGGTGATATGCTCCATCTGGTTTTTTAGTAGTTAAACAACAGCCGGCACATGTAATTCATCCGCATAATGCCGCAATCCAAAATTGCTCGTCTGGCACTCCTGTGGGTTTAGCACATGCCATTCAAACTCATCCCTGAAATGACGGATGGCAGCAGCAACGGGCCATGCAGCAGCATCACCGAGGGGGCAAATGGTATTACCTTCAATCTTCCGCTGAATATCCCACAACAGGTCTATATCGCTGATTTTACCTTTGCCGCTTTCAATACTTAGCAAAATCTTTTCCATCCAACCGGTGCCTTCACGGCAGGGGCTGCACTGTCCACAGCTTTCGTGGCGGTAAAAACGGGCCAGCGAATACGTGTGCCGAACTACGCATTGGTCTTCGTCCAGCACTATAAAACCACCGCTGCCCATCATACTGCCGCTGGCAAAACCGCCATCGGCCAGGCTCTCATAACTCATGTAGCGGGTTTCACCTTTAGCCGTTTTCAGCAATAAGTTTGCCGGCAAGATAGGCACAGATGACCCACCGGGGATACAAGCTTTTAAACGCTTACCATTGGCTATACCGCCGCAGTATTCATCGCTGTAGATAAATTCTTCTACGCTTTGGGTCATGTCTATTTCGTACACGCCCGGTTTTTTTATATTGCCGCAGGCGGAAATCAACTTGGTTCCTGTGCTTTTGCCCACACCAATTTTGGCATACTCTTCTCCACCAATATTAATGATGGGCCCTACAGCTGCAATGGATTCTACATTATTCACCACTGTTGGCCTTTCCCAAACGCCTTTTACGTCAGGAAAAGGGGGCTTCAATCTTGGGTTACCACGTTTACCTTCCAGGCTTTCAAGCAGGGCTGTTTCTTCGCCGCAGATATAGGCACCGGCACCACGTTGTATATAAATTTCATGGTCAAAGCCGCTTCCCAAAATGTTTTTACCTAAAAAACGATTGTGTTTGGCTTCGGCGATAGCCTGTTCTAAAATATCAACAATCCAGGCATATTCGCCCCGGATATAGATGTACGATACATTGGCGCCCAGCGCAAATGAAGAAATGATCATGCCTTCAAGCAGCAGGTGGGGCAAAAACTCCATCAGGTAGCGATCCTTGAAAGTACCGGGTTCGCTTTCATCTGCATTTACCACCAAATGGCGGGGAATACCTTCGGGCTTGGCAATAAAACTCCATTTCATGCCGGTAGGGAAGCCTGCCCCACCGCGGCCACGAAGGCCGCTTTTCTTTACTTCTTCTACAATTGCTTCCGGCCCCATTTCTTTCAAAGCCTTTTCCACGCTGCGGTAGCCGCCTTCGCGGCGGTACACATCGTACAGCCGGATGTTGGGTATGTGGGCCTTTTCTAACAGTAATTTTCTTGCCATAATTTATAATGATGTGCTAATGAGTTAATGAGCCAATCCCGAAAAGTTGGGACAAGTTGTGCTAATTTATTTTACCTTTTACCTTAATGGTTCAATCTTTATAAAACTACCATTACCACTCTCACTTAAACTTTTCCAATTTTCTATTAAATGTGCCTGATTTATACTAGCCCATTCTACTACTAATGCCAATGCCTTCGGCGGTATATATCCTTCTACTATACTAAACCCATTGATTGCAATATGTGCTTTATAATCTGTATACTCCGCATGGAAATGAGGAGGTAGGTAGTCTCCAAAATACATTTTAATAACAATGCCGTAAAAGCTGCTTATCAAGGGCGTATTCTTGAAAAGGTTTACCATTTAACTGTAAATAAAAAGCATCTGGATCCGTGTCAATATCTTCATTCAATTCTATTTTTTTGTCGGCAGTAATTTTAAACTTCTGAAAGTTTGTTTCATCATCCCGATATTTAAATATGCCCTTGCCTTTCCACTTTCCCAAATTTATAAATCCAGATACACCATCTTCAAATTCTACTATCAATTGATAGCCTGATATAGCAGTTACATTTTTTAGATATGGTACTATTTTTTCCATTTTGTTACTTTTTGAGTTCGTGGTTAAACATCCAGCTGATTCCAAACTTATCGGTGAGCATGCCAAACTTGGCGCCCCAAAATTGCTCTTGCAACGGCATGGTTACAGTGCCACCTTCAGCCAACGCACTAAAAATTGTATCAATTTTGGCCGCATCGCTTATTTCCATGCTTAACTGCACATTGCCCGTGCCTACGGCGGGCTGACCTTTAAAAGAATCTGAAAGCATGATCAAATTGCCTTCGAATAATAACCGTGCATGAATTAGTTTCTCTTTCCAATCATCATCGGAGGGCATGGGGCTAACGCCATACCTGCTCAGCATGGTTATTTCCCCACCAAAAACAGCGGCATAGAAACTCAATGCTTCCTCGGCGTTGCCGGCAAAATTTAGATAGGGTGTCAATTTCATAAACCTGCTTCTATTTATTTACTTAAACCAGCCATTACATTCTCATTGGATGAAGCGTTCGGCTAAATGGGTTCAGCACCAGTCCAATGGACTCCAATGTAGTGGCTCCAAGAAGTGGCGAATCACCCTCCAACCCATAAATAACCGGAGCTGGGCCCCCTTCTCCTTCAAATTCAAAATACGCCGAACTCACCTGCCTTGTTATACTCTTTCCGTCGGTCATTGAAAAAGCTATCTCTCTGTATGGTTCAATTTCCAATTGATCCAGTATTTTTCCGGGAACCAGGCTATAAACGGCACCACTATCAACCAAAAATTCTACATCTGCAAATTTTTCAGATTTGCGATGCTCTCTTACTGTTAATATAGCGGTCGTGATTTCCATTGATTTTCAGTTTTAAAATGCAATAAAAGACGCCTGCCTTCCAAACAACCGCCACTCTCGTTTTTCTTTTACCCATACCAGTGTCATAGCAAAATGCAGTTTAGAAACTGTTCCGTTGGGCTTATTTTCATTGCATTTAAATAGATGTCTTGAAATAGCCATTTTACCAGTAATGTACGCCGTTACGTTCTTGATAGCGGTATCGGTATACGAACTTTTATTGCTGCTGATACTTTTGATAGCCTCTTCCCGGGTTTGCAAATTGCCATGCGAATGGCCGTAAGTGGATGTTTTTGCAAACAAGTCTTCAAGAGTGAGACTGTCTTTGGTTCCAAAAACGGTATTGCTAAGCAGGTAGGTGCGTTCTAACAACGCTACTTCATCTTTGCTTTGAGCAACTGCTGCAACTGTTATTAACAGCATTAGTATGGCATGTAGTTTTTTCATGTTTTGTGCAAAAAGCGGAAGCCGTAGGTGAAATTTTGGTGATTAATATTATTGTTAAATAGTGATTAACAGATGAACGGAGCGTCGCCAATGTCGCTTCATCAAGGATCTAAAGCTGGTTACCAAAACCCTTTTTTCTAATTATTTCTTGCTGCCGCATTCCTGCACTCTTCTATAATCGCATCTACTTTTTCTTTGGTTAAATGCTCCCTGTAAGTTTTGCCCATCTGCATCATGGGGGCATAACCACAAGCACCAAGGCACTCCACAGTTTTTAAGGTAAATAAGCCATCCGTACTTGTGCCGCCTATTTTTATGTCTAGCTTCTGTTTGATGTAGTCGATAATATTGTCGCTTCCATTGAGCATACATGGGCCGGTTTGGCATACTTCAAACACGTATTTGCCAACGGGTGTAAGGTTGTACATGCTGTAAAACGTGGCTACCTCGTATACTTCTATCGGTTCCAATTGAAGCAGGCTGGCCACATAATCCATGGTGTCGCTGCTGAGCCATCCGCCAAATTGATCTTGTGCCATGTGTAACACCGGTATCAAAGCACTTTTCTGTTTCCCTTTGGGGTAATGGGAAATAAGTGTTTGCACCTCGGCTAGTTGTTGTTCTGAAAATGTAGTGCTCATCCTTATTTTTTATTTCTTTGTTTCAGTTTGTGTATATCTGCCAAATCTTGTGGGGGTCCGGCCAATTGTTTCAAAATCAGTAATTCATTATACCCTATAAAATTGAAATCAACATTTTCCATTTTTACTACCTTTTTGTTTTGCCAGGCCACCTCAAAATCTACCCCATCTATATCGTTCTTAATAGCTATTCTAACAGGCTCTTACCCCAACTGGATAAAATATTGTGGGACTAGAAAATCGGCAGTTGTTAGGTTCAACGAACCAAAGCCAAGATCTTTTATCACCATTATCATCTTTTTTGCATTTTCATCGCTTAGTTGAATACATATCTCCATGTCTTTAGTGGAACGCGGATAACCATGAATACTAACCGCAAAGCCCCCAATGACCATGTACTTTAATTGATACTGATCGCACAATGCTATGAACTCTAAAAAGTCTTTAAGGGAGATCGATCTTCCGCTTCATTGTTTAAATGTCTTCGATTTACAACTTTAGCAATTTTACCAATCTCCTTACCAAAAACCATATAATTCAGCTCAATAAGGTTTTGAGATCTTTCGTCAACAGAGGCATTTCTCCAATACTCGTTACCTATTTCTTCTGCTTCTGCAAAAGAAACCCTTCTACCTACTATTGCCATCTCTCTTACTTTAACTGGAACTTCAGTTTTCATAATAAGGCATTTTACGCATCTAATTCCCCCGCTATTAAATTCAAACTACTCATCGTTACAATTGCATCGCTTATCATAGCTCCTTTTGTAAGCTCCGGGTAAGCCTGGTAATAAATAAAACATGGCCGGCGGAAATGCAAACGATATGGAGTGCGGCCACCATCGCTGATCAGGTAAAACCCTAGTTCGCCATTGCCGCCTTCTACGGCCTGGTACAATTCTCCGGCGGGTATGTCAGTTTCACCCATAATGATTTTAAAATGGTAAATAAGGGCTTCCATTTTGGTATATACATCGGCCTTCATGGGCAGGTAATATTCCGGCACATCAGCGTGGTAAATCTCCGACTCAGCGCCTTTAAATGCCTGTACTTTTTTGTAAGCCTGTTCTATAATGCTGAGGCTCTGCCACATTTCCTGATTTCGCACCAGCCAGCGGTCGTAATTGTCGCCGGTGGTGCCAATGGGTACAGTAAAATCAAAATCCTGGTAACTACTATATGGATCGCTGATGCGAACATCGTAATCCACACCGGTGGCACGAAGGTTTGGGCCTGTAAAGCCATAATTTAATGCACGTTCGGCAGTAATGGCACCGGTGCCCTGGCAGCGATCCATAAAAATGCGGTTCCGCTCAAACAGGGCTTCAAATTCCCTCAATACCTTTGGGTATTCTTTAAGAAATTTTTCCAGTCTTTCGAAAGCTGTATTGGTAAAGTTTCTCTCAAAACCGCCAATACGACCCATATTGGTAGTAAGACGGCTGCCACATACTTCTTCGTAAATTTCGTATATGAGTTCGCGGTATTGCATTACATATAGGAAACCAGTATAAGCTCCAGTATCTACCCCAACAATAGAATTGCAAATAAGGTGGTCGCTGATGCGGGATAATTCCATTATGATGACCCGTAGATAATCTACCCTTTTGGGCGTGGTAACGCCCAATAATTTTTCGCAGGTAAGGTGCCAGCCCATATTATTGATGGGGCTGCTGCAATAGTTGAGCCTATCGGTTAAAGTGGTAATCTGATATAGCGGACGACGCTCGG
>Ga0105048_10013384_pt1 | contig 12825 bp, 7 predicted proteins | sample MAT05_FD_78382 | JGI IMG/M metagenome (GOLD analysis project Ga0105048, IMG submission 78382) | Freshwater microbial communities from Lake Fryxell liftoff mats and glacier meltwater in Antarctica - MAT-05 | ecosystem: Environmental > Aquatic > Freshwater > Ice > Liftoff microbial mat | place... | reverse complement strand
TTGTGAAACTAGCTAAAAAGCTGGAAATGAAGTGGATTGGGAAATAAAAACTAAGCGGCCGATCAACAGACAGTAAAATCAGTCAACTAACTACCATTTATAGTTTAGTAAAAACTCTATCACTTGACAGGCTTTAATTCAGATTTAATTAATTGATTTTTTGAGGTAATGGCACAAAAAAACCCTGCACCGTTTCAACGGTGCAGGGTTTTTTTGTGCAGCACTATAGCGACTAGATTACCCTTCCGATTTCTTGTACTCCTCAAATGATCGGAGTGTGATTTCTGGCAGTTTGTCTTTGGTCAATCGTTCTGCAAAGGTTTTGTAGCGGGTAGTTCTGATGGCTTCAAACTTGGTTTTAGCCTCCTCAAAGCGTTGCGACAAGACCGTCAGGTTATCCATTTGGGCGGCTGAAGGCTTACCATAATACCCCGCAACTTCGCTGTAAAGCGATCCAATTTTCTCGCGTAATTGCGGCTCAGCCGAACCAACGTAGTTATCGCCTTTGGTTACAACAAGGCTCTCTTTCAGTGCATTAAGGTCTTTGGTAAGTGGATCGATAACCTTTTTGTATTTGGCATCTTTTTTCAGTTGCTCGTCGGCGGCCTTGTTCATCACATCAATCTGATCGACCAGATACCCCAACTGTTCCGACATTTCGTACAGTTTCATGGTCGCGTCGTACTGCGCTTTGTGGTCGGCGGCAGTGTGCATGGTGTTGGAATCGGCCTTCAGCGTCACCACCGATTCATAGACATTACTGCCTTTGGTCAGCTTCACTTTATAGTTGCCTTCGGGCAGGCGGGGTTGCGCAAATCCACCGAGAGTCAGCGTTTTACCAACGGCCACTTTGGGTGGTTTCAGCCGGTAGTTCCAATCCACAATGTTGATTCCCTTCGATTTGCCAGGTGCCAGATCACCCACTTTCTTACCCGCCCCATCGAAGATTTCGAGGGCCATTTTGCCAAATGTGTGGCGGTTTTTGAGGTAATAGCTAATCTTGGCGGTACGGCTGGGGTTTTCCCCTACAAACTCACCCGCATCACCCCCTTCCGAGAATCCGGCATCATCGCGCATGGCCGTTGGTTTTACAGTAAAGAAGTGCAAGTCCTTGGCCGCCACCTCGTTTGTTATCTGCCGCAACGGGCTGATGTCGTCGATGATGATAATACCACGTCCGTGGGTAGCAATCACCAGATCGTTTTCTTCGGGCTGAATGGCCATATAATGCACGGCCACCGATGGCATATTCGTCTTGAACTGCGACCAGTTCTGACCACCATCAACCGTCACGAACAGGCCGAACTCTGTTCCCAGAAACAACAGGTTCGGGTTCACCAAATCCTCGCGGATGTGCCGGGCGAATCCCTTTACGTCGGGGGTCACAATAGATTTCCAGGTTTTGCCAGCGTCGGTGGTTTTGTACACATACGTACTCATATCGCCCGACGAATGACCCTCAAATACCGCGTAGCAGGTGTTTTTGTCGAAATGACTCGGCTCCAGAAAATAAGCCCAGGTGTTTTTGGGCAGGTTCGGAACAGTGGACACCACGTTTGTCCAGGTTTTGCCGCCGTCCGTAGTGAGCTGCACATTACCATCGTCGGTTCCGACCCAAATTATGTTTTCGTCCAGGGGCGACTCGGCTACGGCGAAGATAGTACAGTGATTTTCGGCCCCGGAGTTGTCGGTGCTAAGGCCGCCGGAGTTCTCCTGTTGCTGTTTGACAGGGTCGTTGGTGGTGAGGTCAGGTGAAATTTTGGTCCAACTTTCGCCCATGTCGTCGGAGCGGTGCAAAAACTGGCTACCCACGTAAAGCCGGTCGGGTTTGTGGGGGCTGGTGTTCAGGGCAGCGTTCCAGTTGAAGCGGAGTTTGGGATCAGTGGCCGTAGCGAAGGGTTTGATAATTTTGGCCTGCCGACGTTGGGTGTCGTACCGCCAGATGTATTCGGCGCCCTGCATTTCAGAATACACAATGTTAGCCTTGGTTGGGTGTGGGTATACCCGGAAGCCATCGCCTTGTCCTACGCTAAACCAATCGCGGTTTTCAATGCCACCAGGACTTTCCGAGGGACCATACCATGAGCCATTATCCTGCAAACCCCCATAGATTTTGTACGGTTTGGCATTGTCTACGGCAACCTGATAGAACTGCGAAACGGGCAGGCCTTTCACATGCTCCATCACGTTGCCGCCATCGTACGACCGATAAATGCCCCCGTCGGTTCCGGCAAAAATGATGTTGGAGTTAGTCCGGTCGAAATGAAAGTCGTGAATATCGGAGTGCATGGAACCGAGCGTCTGGAAGGTTTTGCCCCCATCGCGGCTGATGGAACCGCTGAGACCCGCCTTGCAGAGAATATCCGGGTTTTTAGGGTCAACCACAATGCGCGAAAAATAGAACGGACGCACGGCCAGCTCAAAGTCGCCATTGGTGCGCGACCAGTTGGCGCCCGCATCTTCAGAACGGTACAGACCTTTAGTTTCTGCTTTGTCCGACTCAATGACGGCGTATAACCGTTTTGGATTCGAAGGAGCAACCGCCACAGCAATTCGTCCTAATTGGCCGCTCGGAAAACCATTGTGGATTTTATTCCAGGTTTTGCCGCCATCGGAGCTTTTATACAAGGCCGACTTTGCTCCACCCGAATTGAATGACCAGGCTGTGCGACGAAATTCCCAAAACGATGCGTAGAGCGTATTGGGGTCCGTGGGGTCCATAGCTAGTTCGGAGCAGCCCGTATTATCATCCACAAAGAAAATTTTGTTCCATGTTTTGCCGCCATCGGTCGTTTTATAGACGCCCCGTTCGGCACTTTGGCTCCACAAAGCACCCATTACGCCCACGTAGACGGTGTTGGTATTGGTAGGGTCGATTTTGATTGAGCTAATTCGCTCCGATTTTTCGAGACCCAGGTTCGTCCAGTTTTGGCCGCCATCGGTTGTTCGGTAGATACCGTCGCCCACCGATACGGAGTTACGGGTCCATGTTTCGCCCGTACCCACCCAAATTACCTGGTCGGGCTGCTTAGGGTCAACGGTCACAGCCCCAATACTCTGGGCGTGTTTGTCGAACAGGGGTTTGTAGGTAACGCCCCCGTCGCCGGTTTTCCAAACACCTCCGCCAGCTGTTCCAACGTAAATGATTCGGTTGTCGGTAGGGTGACCTTCGAGGTCGGTAATGCGCCCCGACATAAGCGCCGGGCCTATGTGCCGCGCCCGCAATGCCCCAAAGAGTTCATCGCCCTTCAGGGGGATGGGGGGCGTTTGCGCCAGCGAAGCGAGCGAGAGTAGAAGGAGAAGTACTAGAATTGATTTCATGATTTTATGAGGGTATAGAGCTGAAGCTATTTTAAAGCTATAACACAGAGTTACGCAGAGAAGCCCAGAGTTACCCAGAGAACTTTTTGGATTATAAACATATCCTCTGCGAATCTCTGGGCTTCTCTGCGTAACTCTGTGTTATAGCCCTTCAGGAGCTTTAGCTTCAAATTTCTTAGTTTCCTTCTGGATACGCGAACATCTTATCGTCGATGGCAACGTTGGTCTCAAATTTCTCGGCAGTCATCGAGAACACAGCCTGTCCGTTCACTTTCTGGGTAATCGTGAAGGCCATAAATAAGCCATTAACCTCCTGATAATCACTCATTGAGGTTTCCTGCACCATGCCCTTGCCCTGTCCTTCTTTCATGGTTGAGCGGGTCAGAATGGGAACATTGTCGGCTATGCTGAAAAAGTAATAGGTCACGTTTTCTTCGTCTTTCCCCTCCACTTTTATAGGCTTACGGGTCAGTTTAATCTTGTAGCATTCGGTACCTTCGATGGTCTCTTTTCCGTCGAGTTCGGCCTTGTAGCCCTTTTCTTTGTAGTTAATAAATGGGTCTTGAATCTGCGCGGCATCTTTCATGTTCTCGCTCTGCTCAGTAGTCATTTTCTCCGGTTTCATGGTCATGAAATTTGTTGACCAGGCTGTAGTACCATCAAACGCGGGTTGCACAATCTCCTTGCCTTGAATGGCAATCACCATTTTCATTTTGTTGGGTGCCTTAGTGTACATTGTAACGGGGATGTCCATACCCTGGGCTTTCGCTTTGCCCGTCATTTTTACACTCTGCAAAGCCATCCATTTGTCTTTGCCACCCGTTTGTGCAAGGTACTTGTCGATAATCTCGTCAACGGTCTGAGCCTGAACTGTTACGAATGAGAAACAGGTCACGGCAACTAACAGGAAAAATCGAGTCATTTTCATAAATTCAGTATTGTTTAGATTGGTTTTGGAAATAAAGGTAAGCTGATTTAACAGGCATGTAATTAACCAATCAGTGACTTTTGTAAGAACGGTTTTAGTGAGTGGTAAACGGTCAATTACCCCATTAACTAGTCAACCGATTACCTTTTTATCAGCCAGTCAATCACGCGCTGTTTGGGTAGTTCCTCGACCCGATGCCCCTGATCGCCCGTCATTGTTTTTGCCGCAAAGAGGGAGTTAATAATGGCCTCTTCAGTAGCTTCGATAGCGGCCATAAATAAGGGAGAGATGTTGTCGTTTCGGAGTAATTTCATTTCGTCGAAGGCGCTGCCCGTTTCGTGGGGAATCTGGTACGCGGTCGATACGGCGATGACATAATCACCGCTACCGTTCGAGGCAATGCCACCTGTTTTTGCCAGCCCCATAAACGCCCGTTTCGCCAATCGTTTCAGATTGCGGGCATCCAGGGGCGCATCCGTCAGCACGACCATCATACACGAACCGTCAAGTTTCTCTTTGTGATCGTACTTGCCCAATTCTACTCCAACTGGCATACCGGCAATTTGCAACACCCCGCCAAAATTGGTTTGCACGAGCACCCCAACCGTGTAGCCACCTAACGATGTGGGCAACTTCCGCGACGACGTACCGATGCCGCCCTTAAAACCAAAACAGACAGTGCCGGTCCCTGCGCCCACATTACCCTCGTCAACTGGGCCGGTTTTAGCTTGCTGAAGGGCCTCCAGAACGTGTTTTTTTTCGACATGTCTCCCCCGAATGTCATTGAGAAAACCGTCATTGGTCTCGCCCACAACAGCGTTTACGGACCGCACATTTTCGTTGCCGGCTTGCGTCAGGGTATAGTCAATCAGGGCATCGGCCGCCGTGGGAACGCTCAGGGTATTGGTCAGAATAATGGGCGTTTCGAGCGTTCCGAGCTCCTCAACCTGACTGTAGCCACTCAATTTTCCAAAACCATTGCCGATATAAATGGCGGCCGGGCTTTTCTGCTGAAACTGGTTTCCAGGATGTGGTAAAATCGCTGTTACACCCGTTCGAACATGTTGCCCTTGTTGCAAGGTCACTTGGCCTACCCGCACGCCAGCCACATCGGTGATGGCATTAAGAGGCCCCGTAGGAATCACGCCAAACCGGATGCCATACTCGCGGGGGCGTTTAGCCGGTTGGGCGAACGCATTTTGAGCCGTTGCAAGACACAAAATAGCTATAAGAGAACAGGAGTAAACGTGGATTAGCATCTGGTTGGGAAGCAAGTTTTGGTTGAACCTAAAAATGAGTCATCTGTAAAAATAGAGGGTTTATTCCAGCGATTTAAGGGTTCATCCAAATTTTGTAGTTGCTACTGACGGGTCATGGTAAGTTTGTGGACTTACTAGCCCATTGTGTCTCGTTCACTGCTGAAGATGAACGGGAAAGAGAAAAAAATTCTCTCCAAAAGAAGACCGCAAGTAGGTTACGTTATGGTGAGTCGATCTTTGTTACGACGAATAAATGCCCTCAGCGCTATTTCAGACGTAATTCGAAATTGGGAGGTTAAGGGCATTAAAATGAGATAAAACGATTAAATACTAGTAGGACAAAAGGAATGTCTGTCCGGAAAGTATTTTTTCATGGAAACTTTAAACTTATTAAAAGTTTCCACAGTTTCTGTCTCTAAAGTACCTTTTTGATGAAAGAAAAGATTTTAGAGGAAGCAGAACGGTTATTTTGGAAGTACGGGGTTCGGTCGATCACGATGGACGACATTGCCCGGCGTTTGGCTATTTCCAAGAAAACGATTTATCAGCATTTCACTGATAAAGAAGACATTCTGATGCAGGTAACCCAGTATCGCCTGGCCAAAGATCAGGAGATTATGAACTGTACCTATGTCAGTGCCGATACGCCCATTCACGAGATGCTGGCGATGCTTGATGAGATGCGGAAAAACGTCGATAAGATGAACCCGACACTGATGCTCGACATTAAACGCTACTACCCTAAAGCGTGGGCCTTGTACGGAAAATTCAAAGAAGACTACATTTTAAAGTTAATGATCGACAATATCCGGCGGGGTATAGACGACGGATACTTCAGGCAGGACGTGAACCCCGAAATTCTGGCCCGGATGCGGGTGGAGCAGGTGGAAATGGCCTTCGAAATGACTGTTTTCTCCGCCAAAACTTACGACATGATTGCTATACAACAGGAACTAACCCATCACTTTGTACGAGGATTACTTACCGAAAAAGGTTTTACTATTTACAACCAGTGCAATTCTACCATACAACATGAATTACCTAAATAAGGCAAGGTGGGGCCTGTTTCTGCTGCTTTTGCTGGCAGGAGGATCAAACTTCGCCCAAACAAAACAATCGTTCTCACTTACGGAAGCCATTCAGTTTGCGACGGACAAAAACCTCAACGTTCAAAGCACGCGGTTGGATGCCGTGAGCGCCGATGCCCGGATTCGGGAGGTGAAATCAGTGACGCTACCGCAAGTGAGTATTGGCAGTCAGCTGACGTACAATGCTATCATTCAGCGGTTTATTCTGCCGGCGGGTGGCTTTGGGGGCGCACCCGCGTCGGGTACAGCGGCCAGCGGTACACAGCCCGAAAGCGCGGCTGTAACGGCGATTCCATTTGGAGTAAATTTTCAGGGCAATGTGCAGGCGACGGTAAACCAGCTTTTGTTCGATGCCTCGTATAAAATTGGCCTGAAAGCGGCTTCTACCCTGCGCGAACTGAGCCAGAAGAACACCACAGCCTCGAAAATCAACGTGGCCGAACAGGTGGCCAAAGCGTACTACAACGTGCTGGTGAGCGAAGAACGCATCAAGCTGCTCGACTACAACATTGGCCGAATCGATACACTGTTTAAAGAGACCCAGGCGATGAACAAACAGGGGTTTGTGGAGAAAATTGACGTGGATCGCCTTGAAGTTCAAGCTAACAACCTGAAAGCAGAACGCCAAAATGTTCAGAACCTGGTTGGCCTGAGTTATTACCTGCTGAAGTATCAGATGGGCTTGGGTATCAACGACGAAATTGTGCTGACCGACAAAATTCTGGAGATCAATATTGACGAACTGGAGCGTTCGGTGGCGTTTGTTTCCCCCGTCGATTATACGCAGCGTATCGAATTCTCGGCTCTGCAAAGCCAGATTCAACTGGCCGATTTAGATTATCAGAGCATTGGTAAGCAGTATTTTCCGCGGGTACTGGCTTCGGCGGCTTATGGCCACAACAACGGCCGCAATAGCCCTGGCGATTTATTTACAACCAAGTGGTTCAACTCGGCGGCTATCAACTTACAGGTGCAGGTTCCTATTTTTGATGGGTTCCAGAAGCGGTATGCGGCTCAGCAAAAGAAAATTGCCCTCGATAAAGCTCGGCTCGGTAGCGACCTGCTACGCAGCTCGATTGACCTACAGGTGAAGCAGTCGCAGATTACGATTCAAAACCGTTTGCAGACACTACGGACCCAAAAACGCAACCTCGATCTGGCCCAGGAAATCCTGCGCGTTACCCGAATAAAATACAAAGAAGGTGTTGGCTCCAACATCGAAGTGCTGAACGCCGAGACGTCATCGCGCGAGGCACAGACGAATTACTTCGCATCACTGCTCGATTTTATGCTTTCCAAAGTTGACCTCGACAAAGCATCCGGCAAACTCTATTACGGACAGAGCCAGAACTAAATAAACCACATTCTTCCTACAGAAAATTTTATGAAAGCCTATTACATACTTGGATTAACCGCAACGCTACTGACCGCCTGCGCGGGCGAGAAAAAGAATGACCTTGCCAGTAAGCAGGAGGAGCTGACCAAACTTAAAAGCGAGCAAGCCGACCTAACCACTAAAATCAGGACGCTGGAAAGCGAGGTTTCCAAACTCGATCCGAAGAAGAAAGAAGAAGCCCGCGTGAAAGACGTAGTAGTATCGCTCCTGGCAGCTACTACATTTAAGCGGTATGTGGAATTACAGGGTACGATCGATGCCAAGAACAACGTGCAGGTTTCGCCTAAATCGGGTGGTGCCGTCACAGCTGTTTACGTAGTCGAGGGCTCATCGGTGCGGGCAGGACAGTTGCTAGCCCGGATTGATGATCAGATTCTGCGGACATCAGTGGAGGAAATCAAAACGCAGTTATCACTCGCCAACATAGTTTTTGAGAAACAGGCAAACCTCTGGAAACAGCAAATCGGCACCGAGATTCAATATCTCCAGGCTAAGAACAACAAAGAGTCGCTGGAACGCCGGTTGGCTACTGTGAACTCGCAGTTAAGCCAGTCGAATGTAACGGCTCCAATTTCGGGCATAGTAGACAAAGTGTTTGCTAAAGTGGGGTCAACAGCTGGGCCGGGTGTACCCATGTTCCAGGTGGTGAACCTGTCGCAACTGAAAGTGATGGCCAAAGTGGCGGATACCTACGCGGGCAGCGTTCGTAAAGGCGACGAAGTAATTGTGCGGTTCCCCGACGTGAATCGGGAGTTGAAAACCCGCATCAACTTCGTTTCGACAACGGTTGACCCCCTAAGCCGGACCTTTATCATTGAAGGGCCATTGCCATCAGATAATTCATTGAAACCGAATATGCTGGCGCAGGTTAAGATTAACGACGTGAACAAGGCCAACGCGCTGGTGATTAACCAGAACCTGATTCAGAACACCGAAACCGGGCAGTTGGTGTATGTGGCCGTCACCGAGGGCGGTAAGAAAGTAGCAAAATCCCGGAAGGTTACGACTGGGCAGAGCTACGGTGGGCAGATCGAGATTACGGCGGGCCTCAAAGCCGGTGACCAGTTGGTGACGAAGGGCTACCAGGAATTGACAGACGGAACACCTATTAACTTTTAGTTATGAAAGCAGAACACATAAAAACCCTTGGCTTCACGAACTGGTGCGTGGAGAACCGAACGGCGATTTACATCTTCACGTTCATCATTACCCTCGGCGGTTTGCTGGTCTATAACAACCTGCCCAAAGAGCAGTTTCCTGAGATTAAGGTGCCGACAATTATCGTGCAAACGGTGTACTTTGGAACAGCCCCGGCCGACATTGAGAATACGATCAACAAACCCATTGAGAAACAGATTAAGTCTATCTCTGGGGTTAAACGGGTGAAATCTAATGCGTTGCAGGATTTTTCGCTGATTACTGTCGAGTTCAACCCCGATGTGCCAACGGCAGAAGCCCTGCAAAAAGTGCGCGATGCTGTTGATAAAGCAAAGCGGGATTTACCGCAAAAAGTAGACAGCGGCCCCACAGCACAGGATGTGAACTTCTCGGAGTTTCCGATCATGAATATCAACCTCGCGGGTAACTTTTCGCTGAACCAGTTGAAGACATACGCCGATGATATGCAGGATGCGATCGAGGCTATGCCCGAAATTAGCCGGGTGGATATTCTGGGTGCCTTGAAGCGCGAGATTCAGATCAACGTGGATCTGCCCCGTATGCAGTCGTCGGGTCTGGCCTTTTTCGATATTCAACAAGCCGTTCAGGGCGAAAACGTGAACGTATCGGGTGGTGACCTGAACATCGACGGTGTACGGAGAACGCTCCGCGTAAAAGGCGAGTTTTCGGACGTGACAGCCCTGCAAAACCTGCAAATTCGCACGGCCACGGGGGCTACCATCCGCCTGGGCGACGTGGCTGATGTGCGCGATGCCTTTGAAGATCAGCAGGATTTTGCCCGCTTAAGTGGCAAAACAGTCGTTACCCTGAACGTAATCAAGCGGTCGGGTGCTAACCTGAATGCAGCCGCCGACCGAATCGAAAAAACCATTGAGGAATACAAAGAAGACCGATTCCCACAGGGCTTAACTGTCACCGTTACCGCCGACCAATCGGAGCGGACGCGAGCCGAACTCAACGACCTGATTAACACGGTGGTACTTGGCTTTATCTTCGTGGTGTTGGTGTTGATGTTTTTTATGGGTATCCGCGATGCCATTTTCGTGGGGCTTTCGGTACCGCTGTCGGCCCTGTTGGCCTTTGTGTTGATGCCCATTGTTGGCCCGGCGGTTGGAGCGGAGTTCACGCTGAATACGATGGTGTTGTTTGCCTTTTTGCTTGGTTTGGGATTGGTGGTCGATGATGCCATTGTGGTAATCGAAAACACCCACCGGCTTTTCAATCAGCATAAAGACTGGAATATAAAACAGGCCGTGAAAGCAGCAGCCGGTGAGGTTTTCGCACCCGTATTGTCGGGTACGCTCACAACCATTGCGCCGTTTTTCCCGCTGCTGTTCTGGCCGGGCATTGTGGGTGAGTTTATGAAATTTTTGCCGCTCACGCTCATCTTGACCCTGTTTGCCTCGCTGTTTGTGGCTTACGTGATGAACCCGGTTTTCGCCGTTTCGTTTATGAAACGCCATGACGATGAACATGGAGACGGCTCCGATACAAGTTTCGATACCATCAAACGGCCACTGATCATCATGACGGTATTAGCCGGGGTTGGCTACGTGATAGACCGGGGTATTGGCAACCTGTTTGTGTTGTTCATCGCGCTCTACGTATTCAATCATTACATCCTGACTCCCCGGATTATTGTGCCGTTTCAGGACAAATGGTTGCCCAAACTCATGCGGGGGTATCGCAAACTGATTTCGTGGATTCTGGTGGGATGGCGGCCTGTAATGGCTATTGCCAGCATGTTTGTGTTGCTCGTTGGTACGTTCGTGCTGATGGGTATAGCCCAGCCCAAAGTGATTTTCTTCCCCAGTGGCGATCCCGATTACGTATATGTGTATAATGTGATGCCCGTGGGTACCGATGCCAACGTGACGGACTCCGTAACGCGGGTGATCGAAAAGCGGGTGTTTAAGGTGCTGAAAGACGAGAAAGCCGAAAGTATGGTGAACTCGGTGATTGCCAACGTGGGCAAAAATGCAGGCGACCCAATGAACCCCGACCGCAACGCGACGCCCCAAAAGTCGAAAGTGACGGTGGCCTTTGTAAAAGGGCAAGACCGGGGTGGCCGCTCGTCGGTTGAGATCTTAGAAAAAATTCGGGCGGCTGTGCAGGGGATTCCCGGTTCCGAAATTTCGGTGGAGCGCGAAGCAATGGGACCGCCAACGGGTAAGCCCATCTCCATTGAAATTGCTGGGGAGGAATTCGCCCAACTGACGAAGCTGGAAAAAGAAATACGCCAGCGGATTCAACAGGCAGGTATCGAAGGGATTGACCAGTTGAAGTCGGATTTGATCACCAACAAGCCCGAAATCACGATCAATATCAACAAAGAGAAAGCACAGCGCGAAGGTATTTCTGCCCAACAAATTGCGTTTGCGATTCGTACAGCCCTGTTTGGCTCCGAAATCTCGAAATTCCGCGATGCTAAAGACGAGTACCCGATTATGGTGCGACTCAAGCAGAATGACCGCAGCCAGATCGAGCAGTTGTTGAGTTTGAACATCGTTTATCGCGATATGAATTTGGGAGGGCAATTGCGTCAGGTGCCGATTTCGGCAGTAGCTGACATTAACTACTCGACCACGTTCAACCAGATTAACCGCAAAAACCAGCAACGCTTGGTAACGCTGGGTTCCGACATTGTGCCGGGAGCCAATGCCAACATCATCAACGGCCAAATTCAGCAGGTGCTCAACCAGATGGAAATTCCCAATGGCTACTCGGTGAAGTTGGGCGGTGAGCAGGAAGATCAGCAGGAATCAGCCGACTTTCTGGTGATGGCCTTCGGCATCGCTATGTTGATGATCTACCTGATTTTGGCCACGCAGTTTAACTCGGTGGTGAAACCTATTATCATCTTCGTAACCATTCTTTTATCGCTCATTGGGGTGTTGCTTGGCTTTATCCTGACCGGAAAAACCTTCTCGATCCTGATGTCGGGTGTGGGTATTATTTCGCTGGCCGGTATTGTCGTGAAAAACGGTATCCTGCTCATCGAGTTTATTGATGAGTTGCGCGGCCGGGGTGTACCCTTGCGCGAGGCCATCATCGACGGTGGAGCTACCCGTTTAACGCCGGTGTTGTTGACTGCTTCGGCGGCTGTGTTGGGTCTTGTGCCCCTGGCAACCGGCCTTAGTGTCGATTTTGTCAGTCTCTTCCGCGACCTCAATCCGAACATCATCGTGGGGGGCGACAGTGCTGTATTCTGGAATATTCTGGCCTGGACAATCATCTACGGGCTAACATTCTCTACTATTCTGACCCTTGTAATTGTACCCTGTATGTACTGGGTAAACGAGCGGATTCGGATGAAGTGGTTTGGCAAGAAAGACCCCGCCCTGGAAATGATGAAACGCGAGCAGGAGGAGCCGGAATTGGTATGATGGTGAAGGGCGAATGGGCATCAGGAGACTGGTGCCCATTATTTGGGGGGGAACAAGAAGATCAAACTTTAGCAAATGACTCGTCAAGCAGTCGCGGCAAGAAATAACCTTTTATGCAATTGGGGTTTCTAATGCAAAGTTGGATGTGGTTTTTTACTTTGAAGCCGGCTCCGGGGTATAATTCATCTCCCTCAAAGAATACACCCCGCACAGAGTCAAAAGGAGTTAGATTGGCTTCTTTACGAACCTCGTGTAATGTTTCGATCAC
>Ga0105048_10013383_pt1 | contig 12825 bp, 4 predicted proteins | sample MAT05_FD_78382 | JGI IMG/M metagenome (GOLD analysis project Ga0105048, IMG submission 78382) | Freshwater microbial communities from Lake Fryxell liftoff mats and glacier meltwater in Antarctica - MAT-05 | ecosystem: Environmental > Aquatic > Freshwater > Ice > Liftoff microbial mat | place... | reverse complement strand
CACCATCAGTGCCTGGAGTAAATGCATTTGGAATATAGAAGTATAAGGTATTATCTATGTTTACAGTTTTTTCAATACTGTCTCCACAACCGTATTCATTTTTTACAATTAATTGAACATCATATTCACCTCCCCTTTGATAACTGTGCAACGGATCTTTTTGGCTTGAAAATGATCCATCTCCAAAATTCCATTCGTACGATTGTTCACCTGAACTGCCATTTATAAAATCAACAGAAAGCTCATAGATAATGTCACCTTCTGGGGTGAATTCAAATTCTGCTGTTGGCAGAGGAAATACTTCTATCATATCATCGTAGAAAGCAATACTCTCGCATCCGTGCTCAGAAATAGCTTGCAACTGTACATCGAATAGTCCCGCGTTTTCAAAGACAACCCAAGGCTGCTCTGAGTTGCTGACGGTTCCATTTCCAAATGTCCAAAACCACTGGCTAGCATTCTGAGTATTGTTATCAAAACCAGTCTGTAGTGGGAGGCATCCATTAAATACATCAGGCATAATGTCAACTATTGGCTTCGGATGAATCGTAAATATTTCTTGATGTTCATCGGTGCATCCAAAAAGATTCGCACTCTCTAGTTTAACTACATGATCACCTAGATTCATAAACTGAAATGCAGGGGTCATTGAAGCACTTTGAGGCGCATCGTTCACATACCACTGATATTGATTGGCGCCATTGGTTATAACATTGACATTGATAGTTTCCAACTCGAAACAACTTTCGTTAGCCGATAAAACAAATGAAGTTTGTGGCTGTGGGAGTACCTCTACAGTAACTTCTCCATCATTTATGCAACCAAAATCACTTTCAACATTAAGCTCAACAATATATGATTGCGGCTGCAAACTGAAGTTCGTTAACTGATGGCAAAGTGTTGCCGCATTGCCCATAGCGGCATTTTGAATAATCCAATTATATGTGTAATTGGAAGGATTGGCAGTCTGCACACACAAATTAAATGGGCTACAGGATGATGATGAATTGGGTAAAATAACACTATCCGGTTTTGAATGAACCATTACGGATATTGAGGCTGATGCACCACAACCATTATCAGAATAAACACTTGCGCTAACTACATAATTATTACCGATAGCATATTGGTGTTGTGGATTAAAATCAATACTCGTGTTACCATCCGCAAAATCCCAAAGAACCGAAAGTTGATTTCCGATTGTTGTTGATGTAAATTGAATCATTTCATCAGGACACAGTTCAGCAATATCAGCACTGATAGATATTGTAGGTGTTTCAATTACTTCAATTGTTAGTTGTGAACTGCTAAAACTGCAACCGTCATCTGCATTAAGATACACTTGATAAGTACCCGGATTAGAATAAACATGATTAGGACTAATCAATGTAGAGCTTGATCCATCACCAAAATCATAAGTGTAATTTGTTGCTCCAACAGTACCATTGATAAACGGAACAAATAGAGGTGAACATCCTGATTGTACAGCAGTAGTCAAATTTATATATACCGTATTTGGAAGGACTGTAACAACACTTTCAACACTATCAACACCACAAGAGTTATATGCTAACAATTTGATTGTAAAATTTGCAGAGTTTTGGTCAGTGACATAAATATTTGGCACTGGCGCAGTAGCATCAGTTGTATTACCATCCCCCAAATCCCAAAAGTATGAATCCGCATTACCTGAGGATGTATTCACAAAAGTTGTAGTAACAGGTGAACAAAAAGAAGAAAGAGCAGTGTTAAAATCGGCATTTGGTAATGGATTCACAATTACAATTTCATTATGCGAATTTGAACCACAAACATTTGTTACTGTCAATTCCACCGAAGCATTACTTATCGCATTATATACTTGTAAATACTGCGGTTCTGGCTGATTACTCAAATCCGGATTACCATTGATATTCCAAGCATAACTTATATAACTCCCTGTAGACATATTATTAAACTCGATGTAAAGAGGGCTGCACCCTGAATAAGTTGAAAGACCAAAATCAGCAATAGGTGCAGAAATTATTTCGATTGTATTTGTTGTTTGATGACTACAGCCAATAGAGTTAAAAGCAGTTAATACAACATTGTAAACGCCTGCACTTGCGTATTGATAGGAAGGATTCTGCAAGTTTGAAGAACTGCCAGCACCAAAGTCCCATTGATAAGTTACAGCGAAGGTTGAAGTATTATTAAGTGAAATAGCTGAGTTTACACATCCCATTGCAGGAGTTGTAAAATTGGCAATTGGCAATGTTATGGCATTGATAGAAATGTTATCTGATGCGATACAATTATTAATATCAATTACCGTCAAATTGATGATTTGAGAATTTTGAATAGTTACTGTTGGATCTGCAATTGCATCATTGCTGACAATATCATCCCAGTTGAATGTGTATGGGGTCATTCCACCACTTATGACACTATTTAATTGAAATGTATCTCCTATACAAACTGAAGCGTCACTGCCCAAATTTACGTTTGGAATTGCGTTGACATTCACAACAAGATTATCACTAGCCATACATAAACCAGTTGAGGCCGTGTATGTTAGGGTATAAATCCCTATGTTGCTTGGAGTAAACAATCCACCTGTTGATACAAGCGGTGAACCAGTCCAAGTACCTGAATTGTTTAACTGTACTGGAGTTGTATTTAGACATACGCTAAAATCGTTTCCAGCATTTACTGTTCCCGGTGCTGTTACAATTAGCGAACGAGTATCGGTTGAAGTACAATTTGCTCCATTGGTAAAAGAATAAGTCAATATAAAGGTTCCCGTGGTTGATGGAGTAAATATTCCACTAGAACTAACTCCTGATCCTGTCCAAGAGCCACTGGAAGGCGTTTGACCGGAAAGTGTGACAGCACCGGAATTACTGCAAATGGTAATATCCTGACCAGCATTTACTGATGGTAAAGCGTTTACAGTTACAATCAGTTGATCGCTATTTTGACACGCAGCTACATCTGCAACCGTTAAGGTGTAAGTCGTGCTGGAATTAGGACTTGCATTAGGATTCAAAATAGCATTATTACTAACTGAGCCGCCGGTCCAACTTACGGTTAAAATTGTACCATTTGGTGAATTTGCTATTCCTGAAAGCGTGGTGTTTTGTCCATCACACATCACAACATCGATACCTGCATTTACAGTTGGCAAAGCAAGAACAGTGACTGTAACTTGGTCGCTCGCCATACATAAGCCTGTAGAAGCAGTATATGTTAAATTGTATGAAGCCACAGCACTCGGTGTAAAGATTCCGGAATTTGTAACAAGAGCCGATCCACTCCAAGTACCTCCTGTTGCCAATTGAATGGATGGAGTATTAAGGCAAATGCTCACATCATTTCCACCATTAACTAATCCCGGAGCAGTGACAAAGATATCTCTGGTGTTGGTCGAAGAACAGCCCGAGCCATTCGTAAAAGAATATGTCAATGTGAAGGTCCCTGTTGAGGAAGGAGTAAAAACACCCACAGAAGTAACTCCTAATCCACTCCACGTTCCACCCGATGGTGTCTGACCGGAAAGAGTAGTTGCTGACGAATTACTACACACTGTCAAATCCAATCCCGCGTCTACAATAGGTAATGCATTTACAGAAACAACAACCTGATCAATTTTCTGACAATTGGAAGCATCAGTTACTGTTAAATTAAAAGTGGTAGCAATTCCAGGATTTGTTGTTGGATTAAATATAGCTGAATTGCTTACCGCGCCTCCAGTCCAGTTAATATTTGTAATTGACCCGTTTGGAGAAGACGCACTTCCCTGTAAAGTTGTGGTTTGTCCTGCACAAATGGAAACATCGCTGCCTGCGTTTACAGTTGGCAGAGCGCGAACATTTACCAACATTTGATCGGAAACAGTACAAATTCCATTAAGTACTATATAAGTTAAATTGTATACACCTGTTGCGCTAGGCGTAAATAATCCACCACTAGAAACCAATGAAGATCCACTCCAAGCACCTCCAACTGCAAGTTGAGTCGCAGGGGAGTTGTGACAAAGGTCCAAATCATTTCCTGCATTAGCTGATCCTGAAGAAATTACCGTTACTACACGTGTATCAAAATCAGTGCAATTTGCACCATTTGATACTGTATATGTAAGCGTAAAGTTGCCTGTTGCTCCCGGTGTGAATAATCCACCGATAGAGACACCTGCACCACTCCACACTCCACCCGCAGGAGATTGACCTGTGAGAGCAACCGCAGATTGATTGTTGCAGAAAGTAATATCATTTCCAGCATTCGCATTAGGAAGAGTATTAACCGTAACAACTACTTGATCATTGCTTTGGCAGTTTGTCGCATCAGTAATAAATAAGGTATAGATTGTAGTTAACGGAGGATTGGCTATAGGGCTAATGATCGAAGCATTGTTGACCCATCCGCCACCCCAAACTGTATTTGTGATTGCTCCATTTGGTGAGCTAGCTGTTCCGACTAATTGAGTATTTTGGCCAACACAAATAGCTATATCGATGCCTGCATTTACAATCGGAAGCGCTCTTACAAGCACCGTAACTTGATCATTGGCAGTGCATAAACCTGTGCCGCTCGTTACTGTAAGATTATAAGTTCCCGCGGTACTTGGGGTAAAAACTCCACCTGTGGAGACCAACCCAGAGCCACTCCATACTCCCACAGTTGGAAGTTGAATTGCAGGAGCGTTTAAACACATTGCTTGATCTACACCACCGTTGGGAGCAATAGGACTCGTAACTGCCATCACCAACTGATCAGAACCAGGACAATTATTTGAATTTATAAAATTATATGTAAGAGTGAATGATCCGGTTGAAGTTGGAGTGAATAAGCCTCCGGAAGAAACTCCTGTTCCGGACCAGGTTCCTCCCGCTGGACTACCTGTCAATTGAACAGGGCCCTGCGAAGTACAAATAGATTGATCTAAACCAGCACTAACTGCAGGAAGCGGGTTGACAAATACAGTGATAGCATCACTTTTTTGACAACCAGCAGCATCTGCTGCTGTCACCGAATAGGTATTGGGGGTAGTGGGAGATACTGTGTAACAGGCATTGGCCGGACCGCCATTCCATGTGAAAATACTAATCGCGCCATTTGACGATGTTGCCGTTGCGCATAATGTTGTTGGCGACCCTGCACAAATTGTGATGTCGGTTCCAGCGTTAACTGTAGGCAAAGGCAAAACATTTAGAGAGATTTGATCTGAAGCAACACATCCATTGGCATCAGTTATTGTAACAGTATATATATTGGATGTACTAGCGGGAATAACAGGATTTTGCACAGATGGTAATCCATTGCTCCAACTAAAACTGACGGGGTTGGTTCCTGTGAATGTTAATCCAGTTCCTAAAGCAGCAGGTTGTCCAAAGCAACGATTAAGATCGGGCCCGGTGGTCACAGAGCACTGAGCCATAAGGTCTAAGGACCAAAAGGATAACAAGCTGAACAAAAGCAAGCGAACAGGGAAACGATTGTTGGATAGGGTTTTCACGTTATACAGTTTAAGTTAGGGCAATAGCTTTATTGCCCGATTAAACGTCAAGAGGGAATAAATGGTTTCATTTGTATGAACATCCATAGGATTCGATGAATGGCTTCCTTTTTGTTTTAACAGTTCCATTTATTCAACTCTATCTTGCGCCTCAAACCTGTAAATAATTCCTCAATGAAACTTCCAATAAGGATTTCAATCTTGTTATTCTCTTTTTCGGTGTGTGCCCGAGGCCAGACCGACCTGACAACAATGATGCCATCAGATCTAAGACTTCTTAAATTGACAGAAGTTGCATCCTTCGATCACAACCGACTTCTCTTAGAAGACACTCGCATCGAAGATGAAGGTGGCCGCTCGAATCACGGGCGAATTGCAGACTTGGTTATTAATGCTAATAGTGATGGTACTTGGCTCACGCTTCCCAATGGTGATCTTGTTTGGCAATTGCATTTCAGAACAAAAGACGCTCTAGCAGTTAATGTGTATTTCGATCAATTATCCCTGCCTGTTGGATCAACTATGATATTGTACCCTATGGACCGCAGCTATTATCAAGGTCCATACTCAAGTGATGATTGTATACCTGAGGGAATATTTGCAACCGCAGAAGTTTTAGGAGATGAAGCTGTTCTTGAATATCACCAACCAGCAGCGGTAGTAGGTTTTCCACAAATTGCAATTCGAGGATTTGGTCACTTCTATCGAAATATATATGATTACAGAGATGAAAACAATGAGCGAGGTGGCGGCAGCGGTAGTTGCCAAGTGGATGTAAATTGCCCAGAAGGAGATGATTGGAGTCAGGAAAGAGACGCAGTGGTTAGACTAACCCTTGTTGAAGGGAATTTTATCGGCAATTGCTCAGGCTCGCTTGTAAACAATACATCACTCGATTGTAAGAAATACATTCTCACCGCTCTGCACTGCGCTGTTGATGCCGATGCATCAGATCTTTTGTCTTCATCAGTTACATTTGGTTATCAAAGATCGGGATGTGGCTCGGGATCGGGAAATACAACAAAAACAAAAACCGGATTGATTAGAAGAGCAGACAGCAATGACAATGGCGGTAATTCTGGTTCAGATTTTCTTCTTATGGAAATGGATGATGCAATTCCTGTAAGTTGGAATCCTTTTTGGGCCGGATGGAATAACAGCATCAACGCACCAGGAGGATGTGTTGGCATTCATCATCCATCTGGTGACGTAAAAAAAATATCTTCGACAAGTCCAAATGTCTACAGTTCCAGTTGGGGCGCTAGCGGAACGCATTGGGGAGTTGAGTGGGTTGACACAGAGTCTGGATGGGGGGTTACAGAAGGAGGCTCATCAGGCTCTCCACTTTTTGATGCCAATCATAAAATTGTAGGCACATTAACTGGAGGAGGCTCTTGTTGCACAACAAATGGCTGCGGCCCTGGATCAAGTCCAACTGCTGATGATGATTATGGTAAAATGAGTAGACATTGGACATCGAATCCAAATGCGGCCGGACAAAAGTTGAAAGTATGGTTAGACCCAACCAATACAGGGGCCACAACTTTGGCCGGTTCCTATAATAATGCTGGTACTTTGTGTGCTTCGGTGTCAGTAAATGAGTTGATCAATTTTAATGATATACTTCTCTATCCGAATTTGGCTAGTAATTTTGTAAACATATACTCCGAAAAGTACCAGCGTATAAAAGAAATAAGAATGTTTGACTCTGCTGGAATATTGGTAAAAAATTTATATATGAATTCGGATAAAATCGAAGTTGATTTGAGCGATATTTCCAATGGTTTATATTATTTTTCATTCATAGAAAATGGTGGAAATCACATTACGAAAAAACTTACTGTAATTCATTAAAAACACATCAGCTTTATTGCATTTACGAGAAAAAATACGCAATATAAAATTTCGAACCCCGGCAAACCGGGGTTTTTTCTTAACCCAATTTCTCTGGTTAAAAGAAAAACATCAATGTCGGCGGGCCAAGGAACCGTTCTAGGAATATAATTCACGAGCGAGGCCACTTAATGACTACTTTTGCGCCCGTTTTTAAGACACCATCAATGCAAAAAATCAGGAACATCGCCATCATCGCACACGTTGACCATGGCAAAACAACATTAGTAGACAAAATGCTTCATGCGGCCAAACTATTCCGCGACAATGAAGTACATGAGGACCTGATATTGGACAACAACGACCTTGAAAGAGAACGCGGAATTACCATTCTTGCCAAGAACGTTTCGATAATTTACAAAGAACACAAAATCAATATCATCGATACTCCGGGCCACAGTGACTTTGGTGGTGAAGTCGAACGTGTTTTAAACATGGCAGAAGGCGTTCTTCTCCTTGTGGATGCATTTGAAGGTCCAATGCCACAAACTCGTTTCGTATTGCAAAAAGCGATTCAAATGGGTTTGAAGCCTATCGTTGTAATAAACAAAGTAGACAAAGAAAACTGCACTCCTGACGAAGTACACGAACAGGTTTTTGACCTTATGTTCAACTTAGGTGCTACAGAAGATCAGCTTGATTTCCCAACCGCTTATGGAGCAGCAAAACATGGTTGGATGAGCACAGACTGGAAAGTTAAAACCGAAACCATTGAACCGCTTTTAGATATGGTTCTTGCACACATTCCCGGCCCACTCAAAATAGAAGGAACACCGCAAATGCTTGTAACATCACTCGACTATTCGACCTATACAGGAAGGATGGCCATCGGGAAACTACACAGAGGCGAGTTGAAAGCAGGATCTCAAATCTCTCTTGTAAAAAGAGATGGAAGTATCGAAAAAGGTAGAATCAAAGAATTGTACGTTTTCGAAGGACTTGGAAAAAGAAAAGTAGAAAGTGTTCTTTCAGGAGATATATGCGCTATCAATGGAGTTGAAAACTTTGATATTGGCGACACTTTTGCTGATCATGAAAAACCAGAGGCACTTCCAACTATTAATGTTGATGAGCCAACAATGAGTATGTTGTTTACCATCAATGACTCTCCATTCTTTGGAAAAGAAGGGAAATTTGTTACCAGCAGACACATCAAAGACAGATTAGAAAAAGAGTTAGAGAAAAATTTGGCATTGCGTCTTGAAATTACTGACAAAGCAGACCGATTTATCGTTTACGGACGAGGTGTTCTCCATTTGTCGGTATTGATTGAAACAATGCGCAGAGAAGGTTACGAGCTACAAATTGGTCAGCCTCGTGTTCTTATCAAAGAAATAGATGGGCAGAAACACGAACCTATCGAGGAGTTGACAGTCGACCTTCCAACAGAAATGACAGGCACTGCTATAGAAGCAGTAACAAAAAGAAAAGGAGAAATGAAAAATCTCGAGCCGAAAGGTGATAGAACAATTCTTGAGTTTGAAATTCCTTCAAGAGGTATCATTGGATTGAGAAGCTATATGCTTACCGCGACACAAGGCGAAGCAATCATGACTCACCGTTTCAAAGAATATCAGCCAATGAAGGGAGATATTCCGGGACGTCTTAGCGGTTCATTGATCAGCATGGAAACTGGTAACGCAGTAGCTTATTCTATCAGCAATCTTCAAGATCGTGGCAAATTCTTTGTTGAAGCAATGGAAGAAGTTTATGAAGGTCAAGTTATTGGAGAGCACTCAAGAGACAATGATTTGGTTGTGAACGTTACAAAAACAAAACAGCTTACTAATATGCGTGCTTCTGGTACTGATGCTAAAAGCACAATGGCACCACCAATTAAGTTCTCACTTGAAGAAGCGCTTGAGTATATCGGAGCTGATGAATATGTAGAGGTAACTCCAAAAAATATTCGTCTTCGCAAGGTTTACCTAAACGAAAACGATCGCAAGAAATATGCAAAACAATTCCAAACAGCCTATTAATCCTTTAAGTTAGTTTCTATTCGATTTATTAATCTGTTTCGATTCTGTATTCTTACAACACCGTCTCATTGCACTGGCTGCCAATAATATCAAAAACATTTATTAATTGGTCTTAAGGACTCATTAATAATACGGATTATACAAAATAGATAGTTCAATTTCGCCAGCAGTTTCATTAGACTAATATTTTTTTCTATAGGCATTAACCATTGTGAAATTGTCAAATAGCCTTGGGCTATTTGATGGTGATAATTGGTGTAAAACGCATTGGTAAAGCCGTAACCACATTCAAATGGTTCAATGAGGCAGAGTCGACATTATGCTATATTGAATGTGTATCCACAATTATGAGTTACAGTGTTAATTGTGGTTGAGATTGATGTTTAGTAAAATGCGGAGAAAGGGAATTGGTCCAATATATAAATCCAAACGGTATTGCACTAGATTGAATGTATGTAAAGTGCGATGCAAGCTTACAAAATAGTTTGAATTCTTTTTTTGGAGTAACGGTATTCAATATACTATTGATTCTAGTCTTTAAACGAGCGTTGAAAAAAAATTAAAAATGCCATGATCAAAAGTCATGGCATTTTTGTTGTTATGATGAACGGTACAATGTCTTTATTAACTCACGTTATTATTACCTACGTCTTAACCTTTTTTGTTTACGTATGTATAAAAGGTGAGATATATTTACGACACTTGTAGAAATTTGCATCAATTTAATATTAGAAAAATGGGAAAGAAAATTTTGATTTTGACATTACTCACTTCACTTATTTCGGGAAGCGTTTTCTCTCAAAAATCAGATCCAGCAGCCACTACAGAGAAGTTTGCAACTTTGCTCAACTACATAGAACACATGTATGTAGATACTGTAAATGCCAATAAAATAACAGAATCAGCAATCGTAAAGCTGCTTGAAGAGCTAGATCCACACTCTGTCTATATTTCAAAAGAAGAACTCAACGAAGCGAATGAGCCTTTGCAAGGAAGTTTTGACGGCATTGGCGTGCAGTTCAATATTTATCATGACACCATTCTAGTGGTAGAACCCATCCAAGGCGGACCTTCAGAAAAGTTGGGCATTCGTCCCGGAGACAAAATTGTTGAAATTGAAAAAGAAGTAGTTGCTGGAATTGGAATCAAAAACAGCGACGTTCTTAAAAAACTGCGCGGGCCAAAAGGTACTGTAGTGAATGTTGGAATAGAACGCAAAGGAGCAAAAGATCTTCTTCGCTATGGAATAATTCGAGACAAAATACCAATTTACTCGCTTGATGCTTCTTACATTATAGCATCGGGAATTGGTTATATCAAAATTTCGCGATTCGCCAAAACAACAATGGATGAATTGAGAGCCGCCATTGCAGAATTAAAAAACGAAGGCATGAAAGATCTTATTCTTGACTTGCAGGGCAACGGAGGGGGATTATTAAACTCTGCGATAGAAATGTGCGATGAATTTATCTCGGGGGACAAAATTTTGGTTTATACAGAGGGAAGAGCTTTTCCGAGAGAAAATTTTAAAGCGAATCCAAAGGTGACAGGAACATTTGAAAAAGGGCGTCTTGTTGTGCTTATTGATGAAAGCTCGGCCTCGGCTAGTGAAATTGTAAGTGGTGCTATCCAGGATTGGGACAGAGGACTAATTGTGGGGCGCAGGTCATTTGGAAAAGGACTTGTGCAACGCCCAGTGCCATTGCCAGATGGCAGCGCAGTAAGATTGACTGTTCAGAAATACTACACACCAACGGGAAGATGTATTCAGAAACCATACGATGATGGCGTTGAATCATACATGAATGACCGCGAGAAACGTTTTAAATCAGGTGAGTTCTTTAGCATTGACAGCCTTCGCCTTCCCGATTCGTTGAAATTCTATACAAATGTGAAGAAACGCACGGTATACGGAGGAGGTGGAATACTCCCGGATGTATTTGTGCCGTTGGACACTACAGAAAACAGCCTTTATTTCAGCGAATTGCTTCGCACTGGAGTAAATAATGATTGGGTTCTTAGCTATGTTAATCGTCACCGCGAAGAATTGCTGGAGCAATATCCGAATATCAAAACATTTGAGTCGAAATATGTGGTTCCTGAAAGCGGAATGCAAGAGATGATAAAACTGCTTGAAGAGAAAAAAGTACCCTATGTGGAAAAAGATTACAAAACCTCGGAGCATGCAATTAAATTGCGCACTAGAGCTCTAATCGCGCGCAATCTTTATGACAACGAGAGTTTCTATTACATCATAAATGATCTTAACCCGGCGTTAAAAAGAGCACAAGCAATCCTTCAAGATGGTACGTTTGAAAAAATGAAGTTGGCATACAATGATTTCAAATAAAAGATTAGATTTGCAAACCTCAAAAGATAATTAATAATTAATAAAATAAAATCATCATGAGCAACGGTTTAAAAGTAGGACTTTTAGTAGTAATTGCCGGAGTATTAGGATTTCTAGGCTATAGTCAACTGAGCAAAGACCAAAATGAAATCTCAGGCAGAGAGGTGCCAGAAGCGGCGCAAAGAGAACTCGCGTCTGTGGGCAACAATGACGAACAAACGGAGGTTCAGCCAAAAGGAAATACCGGCGAAGCTTCACAATCAAGAACAAAAACGTCTTTGAATTTTGCTACATATGAGCATGACTTTGGCAAAATCAATCAGGGAGACAATGTAGAATGTGTGTTTAAAGTGACCAATACTGGAAATGAGCCATTGATTATTGAGGATGCAAAAGGATCCTGTGGCTGCACGGTACCTGAATATCCCAAAGAGCCAATTCCAAAAGGAGAAACAAGAGACATAAAGGTAAAATTTAATTCTGCCGGTAAAAGCAAAAACCAACAGAAAACTGTTACTCTAACTGCAAACACAGAACCGATCAATACCACGCTAACAATCAAAGCTTTTGTAAATGCACCGGAAGGAACAGAGAAAAAAGCCGAACACTAATCGATAACTGTTTTGACAAAATATTAGCCTCTGAATTCGAAAGAATAAGAGGCTTTTTAATTCACAGAAACGTGTAATACCGTATAAGTATCCGTAATACCAAAAGCATTTTTTAATTGGTTTAAAGAACTCATTAATAATACCGATTATATAAAATAAATAGTCCAAAATCGCCGATAGGCTAAATTTTCAAGTATTTTTTTATATCGGCAGTAACCATTGTATGATTATTAAAATCTTTGAATCAACTAATAAATACAATTGGTGTAGATTGCTTTGGTAATGACTTAAATACATTCCAATAGCTCAAGGAAGCGAAGCCGATATTAACCCAATGTTACTTGTAAAATGGTCCTGAATATTCTATGAGATAAAGTACTAAACACCGTTGTGTTTGATGTGTAGTACAATGCAGAGAAACAGAATTGGATTAATACATAAATCCAAACGGTGTTGGACAATATAGAAAGTAGATATGGTATTGCAGAGGAAAAT
>Ga0105048_10013381_pt1 | contig 12826 bp, 7 predicted proteins | sample MAT05_FD_78382 | JGI IMG/M metagenome (GOLD analysis project Ga0105048, IMG submission 78382) | Freshwater microbial communities from Lake Fryxell liftoff mats and glacier meltwater in Antarctica - MAT-05 | ecosystem: Environmental > Aquatic > Freshwater > Ice > Liftoff microbial mat | place... | reverse complement strand
GGCGCTTGGTTCCCCTGCGAAAGTTGTCCGCCAACTTACACCAAAAGAAATAGATGAGATCCAAGCATCTGCAGAGAGCTATCTGAAAGTATCAGCACGCTACAAGGAAACGCTCTCTAGCTTCTCTTCTCAATAGGAATGTAATCAGAAATTGCTTCGCCTGTATAAATCTGGCGAGGTCTTCCAATCTTATTCTTTGGATCAGCTGTGTATTCTTTAGCATGAGCTAACCAGCCTGGAAGCCGTCCCAGTGCAAACATTACCGTAAAGGCAGGAACCGGAATACCCATTGCCTTGTAAATAATACCACTGTAGAAGTCCACGTTAGGATAAAGTTTCTTATCAATGAAGTAACTGTCTTTTAAGGCAGCTTCTTCAAGCTCTTTTGCTAAATCAAGTAAAGGATCAGCGACTTTCAATTTATCGAGTAGCCTGTCACAAGCGCCTTTAATGATCTTTGCGCGAGGATCGAAATTTTTATAAACACGATGTCCAAAACCCATCAAGCGGAATGAATCATCTTTATCTTTTGCTTTCAAAACATATTTATCTACATCACCACCATCAGCTTTAATAGCTTCAAGCATTTCAATAACTTCTTGATTAGCTCCACCGTGCAATGGTCCCCAAAGTGCAGATACACCAGAAGAGATAGAAGCAAATAATCCTGCGTGCGATGAACCAACAATTCTTACTGTTGATGTTGAACAGTTTTGTTCGTGGTCTGCATGAAGAATTAATAATTTATCTAAAGCCGCAACAATAGCAGGGTTTACTTTATACTCACCTGTTGGAATGGCAAACATCAAACGCAAAAAATTCTCTACATAACCTTTTGAGTTATCATAATAATTAAGTGGGAAACCAACTTTTACACGATACACCCATGAGGCTAGAACTAAAAATTTACCCAATGTTTTACAAACCGCATTGTACATATCCTTCTCCGATTTTACATCTACCGGTTTTGGATTAAATGCGGTAAGCGCGCTTGTTAGTGCAGATAGCACGCCCATTGGATGAGCTGATCCTGGAAAACCATCCAGAATATCCTTCATCTCTTCATTGATTAAAGTGTATTTGCGAATGTCGTTTTCAAACTGCTCAAGTTTAGCTTTAGAAGGTAATTCTCCAAAAATCAACAAGTAAGATACCTCCAAGAAATCGGCATGTTCAGCCAACTCTTCGATTGAATAACCTCTGTAGCGAAGAATTCCTTCTTCACCATCCAAATACGTAATTGCACTTTCGCAAGCGCCGGTATTTTTATATCCACGATCCATCGTAATATAACCTGTTAAATCACGTAACTTAGAAATGTCTATTGCTTTTTCGTTTTCAGATCCAGTAATAACTGGTAGTTCGATTGTTTTTCCGCTGAGTACAATTTGTACTACTTCGCCTTTTGCTACTTCGCTCATTGTCAAAAAAAATTTAGTTTTTGGGGTATCACTTTTTCATCGTGACCTTATAATGGCTCTAATATAGTGGCTTTTTGTAATTCGATTTACAAAATCAAAAAACTTTTTTTTAAGTATTGTTTCTTCTTTTTATAAGGTGCGAAAGATTAAACTACTATGGTTTTATTTTAGAAAAGCCATTAATGATTTTTAACTTTGAAAATACAGCTATAGCTAGCGTACCTTTCAATCATTACTGTTAGATGAATTTGAAAGGAATGTTGTTTTGATTTATCTTTAGAAATTATTCCCATTGATTTTTGATTGAGCATATAAAGTATCACTTCTCAACATACCCTTTCAAAGCCAAAATAAACTCAGTAGGTTTTTTATAGCCTGATATGGTTCCCAACTTAACTTCTTTTTTAGATAGAATAACGAAAGATGGAAAACTCATTTGACCGCTTAGAAGATTTACGGCAAGCTCGTTGTAGCCTTTAGTAGCATACATCTTATATTCGTACAAAACTTCTTTGTAAGCAATTGGGTCTTTTGATTCGGCATTCATTTTTACTGCGTAGAAATGTTCGTTCATGTAAGTAACAACGGCAGAATCTAAAAATGTAGATTGATCCATTTTTTTGCACCAACCGCACCAGTCTGTATAAATATCTATGAAGATAAATTTTTTGTTTTCTTTATTGGCGTCTGCTGCTTTCTCTAATGTGTACCAAATTATAGACGGCTTAAGTTGGTCAATTACATCATCGTATTTTTTTAAAGACTTACCACAAAGGTTTATTGATGTTGCATTTGAACAGATTGCAAATCCACAAATCACAAAAAAAGTTAGGATAATTTTTTGACCCATGTCTAAAGATTTTCTAACGTAAAGTTCAACATTTTTGTGTATAAATGCAAGCGCGTTTTTCCACCGTAAATTCCGTGATTTTTGTTTGTGTAAATAAACATATCAAAGTCTTTGTTCTCTGCAACAAGCGCTTCTACCATCTCCATTGAGTTTTGAACGTGCACATTGTCATCACCTGAACCATGAATCAACAAATACTGGCCTTTCATTTTTTCAACATGATTGATGGGTGAATTATCATCATAACCACTTGCGTTTTCTTGAGGAGTTCGCATAAAACGTTCCGTGTAAATATTATCGTACCAGCGCCAATTTGTTACAGGTGCTACTGCAATTCCCATTTTAAAAACATCAGCGCCTTTTGTCATTAATAAGGATGACATATAGCCCCCATAACTCCACCCCATTACACCAATTCGTTTAGCATCTACATAAGGCCAAGCTTGAACTTGTTTAGCAACGGCAATCATATCTTCTGTCTCTAATTTTCCTAGTTGCAAATAAGTACACTTTTTAAATGCTGCGCCTCTATTCATTGTTCCTCTGGTGTCTACTGATATTACAATGTATCCATTTTGCGCTAAAAGTTGATGATACAAATAGCCGCTTCCACCCCACTGATCAACAACCGTATTATGTCCGGGGCCATTGTAAATATCAAAATAAACCGGATATTTTTTTGTTGCATCAAAGTTGGTTGGTTTAATTATAAACGCATTCAAATCATGTTCAACTCCTTTTATTGTAATGAATTCTTTTTTTGATAAATTGTATTCAAGAAGTTTTGCTTTTAAAGTAGCATTGTCTTTTAAAGTTTCAATTTGTTTACCGTCGGCTTGATTAACAGTGATTAAATAAGGTTCGTTTGCGTTTGAGTAAGAATTGATGTAATACTTCATTCCTGTACTAAAATCAGCATCATTGTTTCCAATTTTTTCAGATAATTTCTTTTTGCCCGTGCCATCTAATTTTATTGAGTACAAGGTTTGATAAATGGCACCTTCTTCTGCAGATGTATAAAAAATAGTTCCTGTTACTTCATCTATTCCTTTTAAATCAACTACATCCCAATTTCCTGCTGTAATTTGTTTTTCTTTTCCATCAAAGCCAACTTGATAAATATGCTTGAAACCACTTTTCTCACTTGTTCTTAAAAACGAACTTCCGTCTTTCAAAAAAAGAAGATTATTATCTACTTCAACGTATGTTTCACTTTTGTCTGTGTAAATAACACCACCAACGTTTTTGCCACCATTAACATACGTTGAATATTTATAAACCAATTCGTTTTGATGCCTGTTCATGGCTAAATAAACTAACTTGTTATCATCGTTCGTCCATTTCATTCTTGGTATGTATTCATAATCTCCTTTATCAACTTCGCTTGTTGTTTTATCGGCTAGATTATACATAAACAAAGACAATTTAGAATTGTCCTCTCCTGCTTTTGGATATTTAAATGTATATGGATTTGGATAAGTTCCTCCTTCATAATAATCCATTGTAAAATCTTTTACAGCACTTTCATCAAATTTTAAATAGGCGATTTTTGTTCCTTTTGGTGACCAATAAAATGCTTTAGTAACCTCAAACTCTTCTTCATAAACCCAGTCGGTAGAACCGTTAATAATGGTGTTTTGTTTACCATCAGTGGTTACTTGAGTAAGTGAATTATCAATTAAATTTTTGATATAAATATTATTCTCAAATACAAAAGCAACTTTGGTTCCATCGGGTGAAAAATCGGCCAACATTTGTGGGCCTTTATCAAATAGCTTTGTCACCTTGTTTGTTTTTAATTCTACCACATAATATTCTGCCGTAAAGCTCCTTCTGTAAATAGCAGAAACTTTAGTTGCAATCAAAACTTTTGATTCATCTGAATTAAATGAATAATCATCAATCGAAATTTCTGTCGACAAATTAGCATCAAGAATTGTTGTAACTGGCTTTTCAAAATCTTTGTAACTGTATTTTAAAATGTTGTTATCCTCAAGCGCTGAAAAATGCTCACCGTCATTCATTGATGCAACAGAATAAACATATTCAGAACTAAATTCTCTGCTCGACCAGATTAGTTGATTAGAAAGCTCCTTTTTTTGAGCTGTAACTGTAATAAAAGAATTTACTAAAAAGACAATTGCTAAAACTGAACGAATCATGCTGCTATTTTTATTATTGTTTACACGAATGTATCAATTATTCTGCTACGATGTTGGTAATACGTACGAAGTGAATAAAAACAGTTTAAAAGGAATTTTTAGAGAAACCTACGAAAAAGCTAAAGTGATAAAATCTCGAAATTAACTCCCCATCTTAACAATCAACTCATACTCTTTCTTCTCTAAAGGCATTACGGATAAGCGTCCTTGGCGAATCAGATAAATATTTTCTAGTTTTTTTTCTGCTTTCATTGACGTAAGTGTCACACTCTTTTTGAATGGTTTTAACGGCTTCAAATCTACTGCGCTCCAATCATCTTGGGTTGTTGGGTCTTGATAAGCTTCTTTCGTAACTTCTGCAACCCCTACAACTTCAAGTCCAACCATACTGTGATAGAAAAGAACCTGATCACCTTTTTTCATTTCGCGTAAATTTTTACGGCCAGGATAACTGCGGACACCATCCCAACTTGCTTTACCGTCTTTTACAAATTTCTCCCACGAATAGGTTGAAGGTTCTGATTTTACTAGCCAATAGTTCATATCTATAAATAAAAAATACAAAAATCAAAAATACAAAAATCAAAAATACAAATTCCAAACTTAGTACTTATCAAATTGCATATAAGTCTTCTATTTGAGTTAAATTTGATAAAATAATCTTAGAATGATTCGTTCGCAGTATATATTAATAGTTGTTTTCTTTTTCATTGTGATGAGTTCTTGTCGTCACGACCCTGACTTTGATACAATTCCGCCAATCCAAGACTCGCTCCCTCCTATTTCGGACACATCAACTGTCATTGGTTTTTCTATTTTAAATAAACTTCCTGGCATCTGGCATGGTCCTGTTACATCGTCAACTCCACTTGGTAGTTACCAGGAATGGATTGTAGATTTTAGACCAATTTCAAGTGCACAAGTTTCGGCAAAGAATGAATTAGATTCGTTAAACGACATTTTTATGAGTTTTTTCGTTGCTAAATTTGAAAATAAATACATGTTGTTTTTTAGAAACGGTGGTGGATTTGCTGGTCAAGTCCGTAATTCCTATATGAAAATTGATAGCGTATATGAAAGTACCAATCTTAGTTTTTATCGTTTTATTGACCCTGTTGCCGGCGGTGACAGAGTAGATACAGACATTACCTTTAAAGATGATAGTTTGATTATGCACGTTCATACAAATGTGTACAATACTCTTTCAACTCCAGTAACTCACATGATTTGGCGAGCAGAATTAAAAGACGAAACATCTGCACAAAACGCTGTTGATGCATTTGATTTTCCAAAGAAAAACATGGTAAAAGATTTCTCATCAGCATTTACAGGAATAACAGAAGCAATTTTTTACAGTGCAGCCACAGACCCTTATCCAGAAGGAGATCAACCCTATTTAGGAAATTCAAATGTAACAATCAATATTACAAACCCTGCAGTTGTAAATTCCGGTAAAAAAGTTTTAATTATTGTTACAACGCAACCTTTATTTAGCGGATTTACTTTCATTCCAGAAAATTTAAAATACCGCTCACGCTACGTTTTTGTTGGGGCCGCAAATCCAACAGGTTATGACTTTAACTATATGCATCCGGGAAATTATTACATCAACGCCATTTATGATAACAATGGTGACTATAATTTTTCAAGTGGAGATTATATAAATAGTGCGTTTGATGTGCCTTTTACGCTTGTTATTGAAGGAAATTCTAGTCCATCGGTTACGATTAATTTTTTGATCCCCTAAATCTTATACCAAAAAAAAAGAGGCAGGAAAATTTCCTACCTCTTTTGTGTTTTATCTTGACGAAGAACTATTGTCCTGCTTTTATTTCTTCAATTTTCTTTTTCACTTCTAGGAATTTATCTGTCATTCCTAATTTTCCGTAACACGCTTTTAAACCTTCTAAACGCTCAAGGTCTTTAGGACTATCAACAACAGCTTGCTCTAGAATTGGCAATGCTTTTTCAAAGTAAGATTTTGATTCGGCAACCAATCGATCATGATTCGCATCAAACTCCGGTGTTCCATGTGTGTATGTTTTTGCTTCGGCGAATAAATCCATTCCTTTGTTAAAATAGAGGCGACCTAATGAAAAGCCTGCGTTTTTATCACCAAGTTCTTTTGCTTTTAAAAAGTTCATTTCTGCTTCAGCAAAACTACCCATATTGTCATAAATTGTTCCGGCGGTAAAAATCAAAACAGCATTTTTTGGATCAAGCGCAATGGCAGCATTCAATACTGCAACTGCTTCTGGTTTTCTTTTTGTATCGATATAAAGGTTGATTAATTCAATCATAATGTCTTTATCGTTCGGATATTTTGCTACTTGCTCCTTCAACATTTTTTCAGCAGAAGCAGTATCACCTAGTTTCAAATAACTTTGAGAAAGGAAATAGACACTTGAAGCTCTTTCAAAACCCCATTCAACTGTTTTTGTAAAAGCTTTTTTTGCTTCTTCCCATTCTTGAATGTTCCATGCTGCACGGCCACCATAATAATAAAAAACTGAATCTTTTAAGCCCATTGCTTCTCCAAAAATTGCAGCGCCAATTAATCCACCCATAGCTTCTTTGTATTTGCCTTCTTCATACATTTTAATACCGGCATTTGAAAAGTTACTGCGATAAAAATTACAATATCCAGCTATTTTGTCTTCGTAGTTTCCTTTAACATCTAATTCTTTTGATTTTTTCAATGCATCAAATCCTTTTTGAGCAGTAGTTTCGGGATCAAATGCTTTTAATGTTGCATCTCCTGACAATTCGCCGCAAATTGGAATTTCAATGTATATAAATCCATAATACATAAGTGTTTTAGGATCGTTAGCGGTTTCAGTGTGAACAATCGATAAATCAATATACTTTTTTGCTTCAAGCAAATCTTTTGCTGCTTGTTCAAAATCTGTATATTTCACTTGGTCGTATGACTGGTAAGCCATAGCGGCATTAGTGGTATTTGTTTTTTGTGCAAACGACAATGCGGAAATTGTGATTGCAGTTAAGAATGCTATTCTTTTCATGTGATTCATTTTTGTTTTTATACAGTTGATGCAGAATTTAATTAATTCCACATGATTCATTTCAATTATTATGCCATTAAAAAAAATGGCGTCCAAGCTCAAAAGAACTGGGACGCCAAAAATAATCGATTCAAACTATATAACAAAGCAAAATGGCTTTGATTTATTCTTCTTCAGATTTGATTGAGTTTTCAGTATCTGCGCCACCACCTAAATCTACAGGTACAACTGCATCATCTCCTGCTACTGCTTCTTCTTCTCTATCGCGATATACTTTAGCTACTGCTGCAATTTCATCTTCACCTCTCAACTTGATTAGTTTAACACCTTGTGTTGCTCTGCCCATTACACGTAAAGCTTCAACGTGCATACGAATTGTGATTCCATTTTTAGTGATTATCATCAAATCATCTTCGTTTGTTACATCTTTAATTGAAATAAGAGCACCCGTTTTTTCTGTAACGTTTACTGTTTTAACACCTTTTCCGCCACGATTTGTGATTCTATAATCTTTTACTTCAGAACGTTTTCCGTTTCCTTTTTCAGTAACTACTAATACGTGTGCGTCTTCATTCTCAACGCAAATCATACCAACCACTTCATCTTTTGGTCCAGCTAAACGAATTCCACGAACACCAGATGCGGTGCGCCCCATAAAACGAACCGTTTTTTCGTTGAAGCGAATTGCTTTACCTGATTTCAATGCCATCATAATTTCGTTGGCACCGTTCGTCAATTTAACTTCTAATAAAGTATCACCATCTTTTACATTAATTGCGTTGATACCATTTGCTCTTGGTCGTGAATAAGCTTCAAGTTTCGTTTTCTTAATGGTACCCTTTTTTGTACACATGATGATGTACTTATTGTTGATGTAGTTTTCGTCTTTAATATCTTCCACATTGATGAATGCTTTAATAGAATCATCTGGTTCAATATTAATGAGGTTTTGTAAAGCACGACCTTTTGTATTTTTAGCACCTTCTGGAACTTCAAAAATACGCATCCAATAACATTTACCTTTTTCTGTAAAGATTAATAACCAGTTGTGATTGGTTGCAACAAATAAATGCTCTAAGAAATCTTTATCTCTAGTTGCTGAACCTTTTGCACCAACTCCACCTCTTGATTGAACTCTGTATTCAGCCAATGATGTACGCTTAATATATCCAGCGTGAGAGATGGTGATAACAACTTGGTCATCAGCGATCAAATCTTCAATACGCATTTCGTTCGCTGAGTATTCAATTACAGAGCGGCGTTCGTCACCATATTTCTCTCTTACATACTCTAATTCTTCTTTTATAATTGCCATTCTGCGTGGTTCATTCGCAAGAATATCTTTTAAGTCAGTAATTTTCGTTAACAAATCTTGGTATTCTGCACGTAATTTATCTTGCTCAAGTCCAGTTAACTGACGCAGTCTCATTTCAACGATGGCACGAGACTGAATGTCACTCAAGCCAAATCGTTTTATTAAACTTTCTCTTGCTTCATCTGGGCTTTTTGACGCACGAATAATTTTAATTACTTCGTCAATATTATCTGACGCTATAATTAAGCCTTCTAATATATGCGCTCTTTCTTCCGCTTTTCTTAAATCAAATCTTGTTCTACGAACTACAACTTCGTGTCTGTGTTCAACAAAATGACCAATCATTTCTTTTAAGTTCAACATCAAAGGTCGTCCACCAACAAGTGCAATATTGTTTACTGAGAATGAGGTTTGTAGAGATGTGTATTTGAATAATTTATTTAGTACCACATTTGGAATTGCATCACGTCTTAATTCATAAACAATTCGCATTCCATTTCTATCAGACTCATCTCTGATATCTGTAATACCATCAATCTTTTTATCATTTACTAATTCAGCTGTTTTTTTAATCATCTCAGCCTTATTAATTTGATAAGGAATTTCTGTAATGATGATTGCCTCTTTTCCTTCCCGAATTTCTTCGAAAGATGCTTTTGCTCGAATTACAATTCTTCCTCTTCCTGTTTCAAACGCTTCTTTAACACCTTCATAACCGTAAATAATACCTCCGGTTGGGAAATCAGGTGCTTTAATATGTTGCATCAATTCAGAAATTTCAATATCTCTGTTATCAATATAAGCAATGATTCCATTAACAACTTCTGTTAAATTATGAGGAGGCATATTGGTTGCCATACCAACAGCTATACCACTTGCACCATTTACTAAAAGGTTTGGTATTTTTGTAGGAAGAACTGTAGGCTCTTGTAATGAATCATCAAAATTCGGAGCAAAATCAACCGTTTCTTTTTCAAGATCGGCCAACATTTCTTCCGCAATTTTTTGTAAGCGAGTTTCAGTATAACGCATTGCTGCGGGACTGTCTCCATCAACGGAACCGAAGTTACCTTGACCATCAATTAATGGATATCTCAATGACCAAGGTTGCGCCATACGCACCATTGTATCGTAAACAGATGAATCTCCATGCGGGTGATATTTACCTAAAACATCACCTACAATACGTGCTGATTTTTTATACGGGCGATTTGAGAAGACACCTAAATCTTGCATACCAAATAAAACGCGGCGATGAACCGGTTTAAAGCCGTCCCTAACATCAGGAAGGGCACGGGATACAATAACAGACATTGAATAATCAATGTAAGCTGATTTCATCTCTTCGTCAATGTTGATTTTGATAATTTTTTCGCCGTCTGCCATAGGTTTAAATTTCTTTAAATTTTCAAGCGTCGAAAGTACTCATAATCTGTCTTAAAAAAAGCATGACAAACTGGCGACTTATTAACAAAAACATGGGTGAATTTTATCGTTATTAACAATGGGAACAAAATTTGTTTGATTTACATTTGAAATTAGAAGATTATTCTGTTTATTTCGAAAAAAAATGGTGAGGACAAGTCTTATTTTTTATACCTTGACCGAGTTGTTTAAGATAATTTAGTTTTGACTTTTTAAAAAACTATTTCGTCTTACTGTAAAGAAAAGAAGAATAAAGCGACTAAGATTAATAACAAAATGGCATATCAAGTGTTATATGTCATGACAACACCATCGGATATGGATGCAAATTTTTCAGCAAGAGCAAAAGACGTTTTATCGTTTAGTCGTGAAGAAGCTTTACGATTAGGCAATGATTATTTAGGGGTGGAGCATCTTCTACTTGGTATTTTAAGAGAAGGCGAAGGGCTCGCAATTAAATTATTACTAGAGTTTCAAGTTGACTTGAGTCAAATTAGACTGGAGCTTGAGAAGTCTTTAAAAGAAACTCGTGTTAAAAGTATTACTGGAAATAATATTCCATTAGTAAAACAAGCAGAGAAAGTTTTGAAAATAACTTACCTCGAAGCAAAATTATTTAAAAGCACAAAAGTTGGAACCGAACATATATTATTAGCAATTTTAAGAGAAGAACATAATGTAGCTACACACGTCTTAAACAAATATGGTGTTATCTACGAAAACGTAAAAGAAGAATTAGAAGCAATGATAGAAGAACAAAATTACCCTAAATCAGAATTCCCAGGAGGATCTGCAGACAATGAAAACGAAGGCGAAAGTGGTGGTGCTAATTATGGAGGCGGTGCTAAAAAAGCAGGCGAATCCAAATCTAAAACACCGGTGCTTGACAATTTCGGAAGAGATTTAACAGCAATGGCGGAACAGAATAAACTCGACCCTATCGTTGGTCGTCAAAATGAAATTGAGCGTGTGTCTCAAATTTTATCGCGTCGTAAAAAGAATAATCCAATTTTGATTGGTGAACCAGGTGTTGGTAAATCGGCTATTGCTGAAGGTTTAGCATTGCGAATTGTTCAACGAAAAGTATCACGTGTACTTTTTGGAAAACGAATTATCTCATTAGATCTTGCATCATTAGTTGCCGGCACAAAATACCGCGGACAATTTGAAGAAAGAATGAAAGCGGTGATGAACGAATTAGAGAAATCACGAGACATCATTTTATTCATTGATGAAATTCATACTATTATTGGCGCTGGTGGCGCTTCTGGTTCGCTTGATGCATCAAACATGTTTAAACCTGCGTTAGCACGTGGCGAAATACAAGTAATTGGTGCAACTACTTTAGATGAGTTTAGACAATATGTAGAAAAAGATGGTGCATTAGAAAGACGTTTCCAGAAAGTTTTGGTTGAACCAACTACAATTGCAGAGTCAATCGAAATTTTGAATAACATTAAAGAACGATACGAAGAACATCACAGTGTAACTTATACACCTGAAGCAATTGACGCATGTGTTAAATTGACAGAGCGCTACATGTCTGATAGAAATCTACCAGACAAAGCAATTGATGCATTAGATGAAGTTGGTTCGCGCGTGCACATCACCAATATCAATGTACCGAAAGAAATTTTAGATCTTGAAAAAAAGATAGAAGATATTAAAGGTGAAAAAGGTGACGTAATTAAAAGTCAGCAATATGAAAAAGCTGCTGAACTAAGAGATCGCGAGAAAAATTTACAAGATGATTTAGAAGCGGCGCAGCAACGTTGGGAACAAAACACAAAAACGCATCGCATTACTGTAACAGAAGATAATGTGGCGGAAGTTGTTTCTATGATGACTGGTATTCCTTTGCGTAAAGTTTCTGAATCTGATTCTGGCCGAATCCAAAATATGGGTGATACCATTAAAGGAAGTGTAATTGGACAGGATGAAGCTGTAGCAAAAGTGGTGAAAGCTATTCAACGTAACAGAGCAGGATTAAAAGATCCAAACAAACCAATTGGTTCATTCTTCTTCCTAGGGCCAACAGGTGTTGGTAAAACACAATTAGCAAAAATTCTTGCTAAAACAATGTTTGATTCTGAAGAAGCATTGATTAGAATTGACATGAGCGAATACATGGAGAAATTTTCTGTGTCACGCTTAGTTGGAGCTCCTCCGGGATACGTAGGTTACGAAGAAGGCGGACAGTTAACTGAAAAAGTTAGACGCAAACCTTATTCTATTGTCCTGTTAGATGAAATTGAAAAAGCACATCCTGATGTTTTTAATATGTTGTTGCAAGTGTTAGATGACGGACACATGACAGATGGTCTTGGAAGAAAAATTGATTTCAAGAACACGATAATTATCATGACGTCAAATATTGGTGCAAGACAATTGCAAGATTTTGGAAGTGGTGTTGGTTTTGGAACAACAGCAAAGAAAGAATCGGTTGAAGAGAATTCTCAAAAAGTAATTCACAATGCCTTGAAAAAAGCATTTTCTCCTGAATTCTTGAATCGTATTGATGACATGATTATTTTCAATTCCTTGTCAAAAGAAAACATTCATTCAATTATTGATATTGAGTTGAACAAATTGTACAAACGAATCAAAGAATTGGGTTACGAATTCAAAAT
>Ga0105048_10013380_pt1 | contig 12826 bp, 13 predicted proteins | sample MAT05_FD_78382 | JGI IMG/M metagenome (GOLD analysis project Ga0105048, IMG submission 78382) | Freshwater microbial communities from Lake Fryxell liftoff mats and glacier meltwater in Antarctica - MAT-05 | ecosystem: Environmental > Aquatic > Freshwater > Ice > Liftoff microbial mat | place... | reverse complement strand
CCCGCGCCGCTTCGGACACCTCCCCGACGTTGTATGGAGCGCCCCGCGGCGCCTCCGACACCTCCCCGCAAGGTCGCGATCCGCTCAGAAAGCACCCGGGGGACCACCCCGAAGAATTTCCTGCCCCCGAAGGGGTGAGCCGCGCCCCGCCGCTCGTGAACATGGTCGACGTGGGACCGCTCGGATGTAAGGCACCGCTATGCGTCGCCTTTTCAGCGCCATCTCGTCCCTGATCGGCCTCGCTTTGGTTGCCTTGGCGGTAACGTTCCTCGTCCATCTCGTCACCACCGATACGATCGCCCTCCACCGCCTCGCGGACGAGGAGATCTGCATCGGCCAGCGTTCGGCCTGTCACCCGGAGTGTTCGCTCCTGGAGCGCAACGCGCTCGGCGTCTCCATCGACTACACCACCCCCTACAACCGGGTCGTCCAGTGCCGCCGGGCGCATGTCATCTTCGGCGAGTATGCGTGCGCCGTCGTGCCATCGTTCGCCCCGCCCTCACCGCGCGCGCACGAGCGGCGTGTCGACGAGGTGCTGAGAGAGGAACCACACCTGCTTTTCGTCGGTGGGGATAACGTCGCTGGCGATCAGGTTCTCGGTGCCGTCGTCGCCGTTTTCGTGGGCGATCTTCACGAGTCGATGCGTCTCGGCGAGGATGGTGGCGAGCGCTTCGAGGAGCCTTGAGAGCTGGACCGGCACCTGCTCCCGGCCGCGCGGCGTGCGCTCGATCTTGGTCATTTCGACCACCTCATGGGGCATGGCCACGGAGACGCCGCCGAGCGTCTGCACCCGCTCACCGATCTTGTCGACGAGCTCGGACTGCTCCTCGAAGAACTTGTCGAAGAGGAGATGCAGTTGATAAAACGTGGGTCCTGAAGCCTGCCAGTGGTGTTTCTTGAACATGTCGCGCAGATACAGGGTGTCGGCGAGCACCTGATTCAGGGCGTCGACGCTGGCTCGGCGCGCCTGCTCGCTCCGCGAGAGTGGATAAAACACCAGGGCTCCGGGCGCCTGAATCACCCTTCCCCGCTGCCCGAGGACAGGCTGGGCCTCGCTCGGCAGCGGAGCCGGGGTTTGTGAGCGGATCTGCGTGGCTTTCGTCTTCATGGAGCCCTCCCAGGCCGAGTACCTCCAGGCTCATGTAGCGCTGGAAGGACCGAATCGGCAGTCCAGCTCTGGACGCTCGGCGGGGGTTGCCTTTCCGTCTCGAGCAGAGCGACGCGCCGCGGCCGTCGTGCAACAGTGCCCGGCGATGCCGTTTGACGACCTCCTCGGCCGCGTCGTGACCTTGCCGGTGCGACGCTTCGCCTCCCCCGGCGCGTTCCTCGCGCCGGATCCCAGCGATCTCAGCCCCAGCGCCCCGACGATCCTCCTCCCACTCCGCGAGGTGCCCGAAGGGACAAAGGAGGGGGACGAGCTCAGCGTCTTCGTCTACCTCGACTCGGAGGACCGCCCGATCGCCACCGCGAGCCGGCCGCAGATCGTGCTCGGCGAGGTCACGTTCCTTCGCGTCAACGACGTGGGACGCGTCGGCGCCTTCTTCGACTGGGGCCTGATGAAAGAGCTGCTCGTGCCGCACGCCGAGCAAATTCGCGATCTCTTCGTGGGCGAGCGCCACCCGATCGGGCTCTACCTCGACGACACCGGGCGCCTCGCCGGGACGATGCGCGTCGCCGAAATGCTCCGCGGCGAAGGCCAGTTCGAGCTCGACGAGTGGGTGGAGGGCGAGGCCTGGCGGAACGAGCCGGAGCTCGGCCTCTTCGTCATCCTCGAAAAACGCTTCGTCGGCCTCGTCCCGGCGAGCGAGCCGCACCAGCTCGCGCGCGGCGCGGCGGCGCGCTTCCGCGTCACCAGCGTGCTCCCCGACGGCAAGGTCGAGCTCTCGCTCCGCGGCCACGCCCACGAAGAGGTCGCGGGCGACGCGCAGCGGATCCTCGACGTCCTCGCGCGCCCCGGGGCGCCGCGCTTCGGCGATCGCTCGAGCCCGGACGAGATCCGCGCGCTCTTCGGGCTGAGCAAGAAGGCCTTCAAGCGCGCGGTGGGCCGCCTGCTCAAGGAGCGCGCGGTGGCCATGGACAGCGAAGGATGCGTGACGCAGGCCCGTCGCTGAGCTCGCTCGCTCCTCGCGCGGCGCTGAGGCTGGGGGCGTGGCGCAGACGGCTGAGCTTCTTGACTCTCCTGCTCCCGCTGCAGTGCTCCGCCTGCGTGTTTTCACGCATTTTCTACTATAACATCCCGGATCTTTCGGCCCCGACCTACTTCGACGCTCGCCCGGTCAAGGCCTCTTCGCATCCGCTGCCCTTCGCGCGCCTTCGCGAAGAGGCCACCTTCTCCCCGCGGCGGTCGCGCAGCGCGACCTTCCGGTCCTTCGAGGACTTGATCGCCGGGAACGACACGCGCGCGTTCCTGGTCCTCCATCACGACGCCATCGTCTACGAGCGTTACTTCGGCGAGGTGACGGCCGAGACCCGCTTGCCGGCCTTCTCGATGAGCAAGACCTTCGCCGCGGTGCTGATCGGCTGCGCGCAGCAGGACGGGCTCATCGACTCTGTCCGGCAGCACCTCGTGGATTTCGTCCCTGCCCTCACCACCCGGCCCGGCTACCGCGAGATCACCCTCGAGCACTTGCTGCGCATGACCTCGGGCATCGACTTCGAGGAGGAGTCCAATGCCGGCGCGGTGCTCTTCTACACCACCGAGCTGCAGTACTGGACGCACAGCTATGATATCAAGTGGGCTCCCGGCCAGCACTACCAGTATGGCAGCCTCAACGCCCAGCTCCTCTGGGAGGTGCTGCACGCACGGCTCGGTGGACGGACCGTCGCGGGCTACTTCGAAGAGCGGATCTGGGAGGCCCTCGGCGCCGAGCGGTCGGCCGCCTGGAGCCTCGACAGCTCAGCGCACGGGGTGGAAAAATTCTCCGGCGGGCTGAGCGCCACGGCGCGCGACTACGCGCGCCTCGGCGTGCTCTTCCAGCACGGGGGACGCTTCCAGGATCGCCCGGTGATCTCCGAGCAGTGGGTGAGAGATTCGCTAGCCGAGGACGACGTGGCCGGCGTCGTCCACACCACTGACGGCGCCGTCCGGCGCGGTCGCTATCAGTGGTTCTGGACGCTCGACGGCTGTTGCTACTTCGCCAAAGGGTATCACGGGCAATACATCTTCGTGGACCGGGCCCGTGACGTGGTGGTGGTGCGCTTCGGCGAGGGGTATGGAGACGTGGACTGGACAGCGCTCTTCACGACGATCGCAAAGAGCCTGTGAATCAGTTGATGTCGCCTGCGCAGGCGAAGAGCACGTTGATCGCTGCCTTGGAATCTTCCTGGACGATGGTGCAGGTGTCCGGGCAGAGGTGGATGGTGCCCGTCGTGAGGTAGAACCCCTTCGGCGTGCAAGCGGTCGCATCCGCGACCTGGACGAAATCGGACGCGGTGCCGCCGGTCGGCGTGTACTGGACGACGACGCTGGCGAGGTCGATCATCTTGCCCACCGGCGCTTCGGGCACCGGGAAGTCACACGAGACCTTGGAGCCGGCGATGACGCCCTCGGCGATGGCCTGGAAGACGACGTTGTACGAGGTCGTGTCGCAGAGCGGGAAGCGCAGGCCGCCCGTGAGCACGCTGAGGGCCTGATGGCCTGTGCCCGAGTTCGCCGCGGTGGGGCACTTGGTGGTGAGCACCGGATCCGTCGGCAGGTACGGGGCTGTCGGAGGCATGTTGTAGGCCATCGCCACGATGCTGTAGAAGCGGTAGTTGCGCTCGCCCATCGCGCCCTGGAACTGGTCCGGCGCGAGCTTGAGGAGCGCCGTATCGAACAGGGCGGCGGCGGTGGCGCCGCCCGCGGCGGTGTTCTTGTCGAGGTACACATCGCAGGACGAATGGTCGTCCGTGATCTCGATGAAGGCCTTGAACGCCTCCGGGCGGAGCCACTGTGACCAGCCTTTGGGCGCCAGCGAGAACTCGTCCGGCGTCTTGAACGTCGAGATGAGCTTGCACCACGAGTCGGTGCTCGCGATCTCGGTGCTGTAGTGAAAGAACTTCGGTGCGTTGTTGACGGGCTTCGCGGGCGGGATGGCACACCCGCCGGCCGGGATGCCGCTGAGCGGCGCCTCGACGCAGATTGACTGTGCGCCGGCGGCCTTGCCGTGGCGAGAGACCATGATGACGCGGTAATCGAGCCCGCTGCCGTCGAGGATCGTCGCAAAGTTGTTGTTGATGTTCTTCTGAACACCGACGATCTCTTCCGTCATGCTGCCGGAGTTGTCGATGACAACGATGATGTCGACCGGCTTCTTCACCAGCGTCGCGGTGGAGCTCTGTGTCGCGCAGGCGCTGTCCGGGTTGAGGCTGACGTCGCTGAGCCCGGCGTCGAAATCGAAGCCGCCGCCTTCTCCCGAGCCGCCGGAGCCGGTCGCCGAGCCCGCCCCCTGGCCAGAGTTGGTGCTCATGCTCGCACCAGTCGAGCGGGTCGAGCCCGCGCCCCCCTGCCCCGACGGTTCCGCGGAGCCGCCGCACCCAATCCCGGCGCCGAAGCCCGCGGCCAGGGTCGTCGAGAGCGCGCTGATCGTAAGGAAGTGGCTGGTTTTCATTCGTTCTCTCTTCGTCTTTGGGGCGGCGACGATGCCAGGAATGGTGGAGCGACCGGCCGCCGCCGCCAGCGTCGCTTGCAGGGAATCCTGGGGTCACTATCGCTTGATTCGGCCCGAAAAATCAACGAGATTCTCCGCCGCGCCGCCGCTCCACGGTGTTCTTGTCCGAGGTCGCGACCGTCGAGGCGGCGGGCACGCGGGCGGGTTTCCGAGCGGGCCGCTTCGGCATAAAGCAGGGGCGACGAGGTCGCTCGAAGCGTGTTAGCCTCTTCCAACGATGGATACCCTCTTCCGCTGGATCCACCTCTCGGACGTCCACGCTGGTCATGGCGACAAGGCCTATGGCTGGGACCAGGGCCTGGTCCTGGCAGAGATCGTGCGCGATATCGCCCTGCAGCGAAGGGCCCAGCCCGATCCGCCGATTGACGCGGTCCTGGTCACCGGGGATATCGCCAACACCGGCGCGGGCCGCAACGTAGCGGAGTACGACAACGCCGCGATCTGGCTCCGGAAGGTCGGCGCCGCGGCGGGCGTGGACGCGTCGCAGATCTACCTCGTGCCCGGCAACCACGACGTCAACCGCGGCGCCGACAACGACGCCGCGGTGAAGCAGCTCGTCGACGATCTGCGCGACGGGACGAAGAGCCTCGACGCCGCGCTCGAGGATCCCGGACAGCGCGCGATGCTCGCCCGCCGCATGGAGCGCTACCTCGGTTTCGCCTCCGCGTTTGCGCCGCCCACGTCCACAGGCACCGGCGATCGGCTGCACTGGATGCACCGGCTCGTCGCGCGGAGCGGGCTCGCGGTGCGCCTCGTCGGGCTCAACACGACCCTGCTCGCGGCCGACGACCACGACCAGGGCAAGCTGCGCGTGGGGATGAAGCAGATCGCTCAGGCCTTCGAGGACATGCAGGACAACGAGCTGGTGCTGGCCCTCGGCCATCATCCGCTCAGCGGCGGCTGGCTCGCGGATCAGGCGGCGATCGAGCCCTACTTGAAGAGGCACGCCCACGCGCTGCTCACGGGCCACGTCCACACGGCTGACGCGGAAGAGTCGCGCAGCGGCGCCGGCACCACGTTCCTGCGTGTGGTCGCGGGATCGGCGCACGGCGACAAGATGCCGCCCGGGATCCCCGCGGGCCACGGCTACAGCCTCGGCGCGATCGTACGCGGCGACGACGGCCGGGCCCACGCGCGGATCACGCCGCGCAAGTGGTCCGAGAAGAACGCCAGCTTCCGCCCCGACGTCGACAACGTGCTGGAGAACCAGACCTACTCGGATCATGCGCTCGGGCTGCCGCTCTCTCTCCCTGCCACGATCGCCGCACGAACGCCGAAGGCCGCGCCGCCGGCCGCCGTGCGCGTGATCGCGGGGGAGCCCGTGCCGGTGTTCATCTCCGCAGCACCGGGGGACGATACGCTCCGCCGCGCGCTGCAAAACCACATGAAGCAACTGCACCGCAGCAAGAAGGCCACCTTCAAGCACTCCCAGGACGCCCCCGCCGGCGGCGAAAGGCCCGGCTGGATCGCCGCCTGCATCCAGGAGGCGCGGATCATCCTTTTGCTGATCAGCCGCGAGTACGTCTCCGCGGACGAGTATTACGAGGACGAGATCGTCCGCGCCGTCGAGCGCCACGATCGGGGCGAGGCGCGGGTCATACCCATTCTCCTGCGCGCCTATCGCGTCTCGGACGAGCCGTTTGCCAAGCTCCAGCCGCTCCCGCGCGACCGCAGGCCCGTCGAGGGCTACCCCGGTGGAGAGGACGTGGCGCTCAGCGACATCACCCGGGAGGTGAGCCGGGTAGTCGCCGAGATGCGCGGAGAGCCGCAGTCCGCCGAGCGGTAGAGAGGGCGGCGCAGCGCTATGAGCGCGGGAACCAGGGCACCAGCGCCGAGACACGCTTCATGTGCTCGGCGTACGCCGGGCGCCGCGCCGCCGAGCGCCTGTCGAGCAAGGGAATGCTCGCGAAGACGAACAGCGCGGTGATCGCCGCGGCGCCGACCCCGGACCACCAGGCGCCGGGATCGGCGGCGAGGGCGAAGAGAAAGAGCCCCCACCAGAAGCTCACCTCGCCAAAGTAGTTGGGGTGGCGCGAGAAGGCCCAGAGTCCGCGCGCCAGGATCTCTCCCTCGCGGCGCTCCTTGCGGAAGGCGCGGAGCTGCTCGTCGGCCACGAGCTCGATCGCGACCGCGCCGAGCGTGACCGCCGCCGCGAGCGCGTCGAGCGGGCCGAGCGGGTGCGGGCTCGTCAGCGCGGGAGAGAGGCGGGAGGGGGGCGCGGGAGGGAGAGGGAGAAGAGTCCACGAGGCGCGTCGTAGTCGCGCGCGCTGCGGCCGTCGAACTTCCCGCGCGCGCCTTTCACGCTTCTCAAGGGTTGCAAATGGTCGGGCCGATGGGCCCCGGCAGGCGGACGCGGGGCTTTCCGGGGATCAACCACTCTTCCGGCTTCAATGTCCCGCCCTGCTTTTTCAGGAGCGCCGCCATCGGGTCGCGGAAGGGCGGGCCATCAATCCTCGTCGGGTGGACCCTTCCGGGGCGGAGAAGATCGGCTCTTGCCGAGGATCCGGTCGAGCACCTTGCGGACTTCGCCCTGGATTGGCGACGGCTCTTTCTTGTCGGACGCGTCGAGATCCTCCAGCTCCTTCTCGACCGCCGCGCGCGCCTTGCGCTTGCGCTCGGCGTCGCGCCGCTCGTTCTCGTCGGCGAGGGCCTGAAGCCACTCGGCCGATCGGCTCCAGCGGCTCGTCGGGCGCGAGCCGGGCGTACCATACGTCGGCTTCCACCAGCCGCGCTCCGCCGCCAGGATGGGAATGAGAGTCCAGGCGCGCGAGCCGTCGAGGGGCGGAATCGGGAGGAGGTTCACCAGCATCATCCACACGTTGACGGAGGTGAACACGTGCGCGATCCCCTCGAGGAACCATGGCAACGGGCCCATCACGGCCAGAACGACCACCGCGCCCAGGAAGAGCAGGGCCTGCGCCGCCACGCCTCCAGAGGCGATCACCGCGTCCTCCTTGGCCGTGGGATCGCCCGCCCACTCGCAGCGCCCGCCGAGGCCATTGACCTCGATCGATGCGACGCTGTAGCCATAGAGCCGCACGCACGCGGCGTGCCCCAGCTCGTGGACCAGCACGACCAGAAAGAAGCCGATCCACACCAGCGGATTGATCGAGAAGCCCGTGAACACCACCGCGCCGAGCGGCGTCGTCCAGTGCACACGGATCGGCGCCCCGCGGACGTGGGCTATCGTGATCGAGCCTCCTTCAAGCATGCGGTGGACCTCTCTCGACCCGAGGGTATCACGAAGGGAGGGTCTGCTCGGAGGAGAGCGCTCAGCCGAGCGGGAAGTGCCGGATCGCCGCGAGATCGCGGCGCAAATCGGCGCGAAAATCGGGGTGCGCAATCGAGATCAGCGCCTCGCCCCGCTCGCGCAGCGTCATCCCGTGCAGCTCGACGGCGCCGTGCTCGGTGACGACCCAGTGCACGTGGCCGCGCGTGGTGACGACGCCGGCGCCGGGCTTGAGCGCGGAGGCGATGCGGGACACTGTCCCTTTCGCCGCGGTCGAGGGGAGCGCGATGATCGCCTTGCCGCCGCGCGAGAGGGCGGCCCCGCGGATGAAGTCCATCTGACCGCCGATGCCCGAGAAGACCTTGTGTCCCATCGAGTCGGCGCACACCTGGCCGGTGAGGTCGATCTCCAGCGCGGAGTTCATCGCCACGACCCTATCGTTCTTGCGGATCAAGCTGGTGTCGTTGGTGCGGTCGCAGCCGTGGAATTCGACCAGCAGGTTATCGTGGACGAAGTCGTAGAGGCGCTGGGAGCCGTTGACAAAGCTCGTCACCGAGCGGCCGGGGTGGACCTTCTTGAGGCGGTTGTTGATCACCCCCGACTCCATGAGATCGATGACACCGTCGGAGAACATCTCGGTGTGGATCCCGAGATCGTGCTTGTCGCCGAGGCGGCGCAGCACCGCGTCGGGGATCGCGCCGATGCCCATTTGCAGGGTGGAGCCGTCCTCGATCAGGTCGGCCACGACAGCGCCGATGCGCGCCTCCACGTCAGTCTGGGCGGAGGGCTCTGCCGCGTAGATTGGCCGGTTGCTCAGCGTGAAGGCGTGGAGTCGCGCGAGGGGAACCGCGGAGTTGCCGTGGGTGCGGGGCATCTGCTCGTTGATCTCGGCGACGACGAAGCGCGCCGAGTCCACCGCGGCGCGGGCGGCGTCGACCGAGGTACCGAGCGTGCAGTTGCCGTGCGCGTCGGGCGGTGAGAGCTGGACCAGCGCGACGTCGAGCGGGATTCGCCCCGAGGTGAAGAGCCCGGGGATGTCGGAGAGGAAGATGGGCATGAAGTCGGCGCGCCCGGCCTCCACCGCCGCGCGGAGCGGATGTCCCGTGAAGAGCGAGATTGATCGAAAGCGACCCTCGTGCTCGGCGTCGGCGAAGCTGCAGGGTCCGGCCGTGTGGAGGTGATAGAGGCGCACCGCCTCGAGCGCGCGTCTCCGCGTCAGCGCCTCGAGCAGCGCGGCGGGCGTCGCGGCGGCGCCTTGCACGAAGACGCGCTGGTTGCTCGCCACGCAGGTGAGCGCGTCCTCGGCGGAGACGGCGCGGTTCTTCCAGCTCGGGTCCAGGGTCATGGCGTTATTTCGCCGCGCGCCCCGGCGCTGTCAAGCTATCAGGTTCTCCGCCCAGACCGAGGCCAGCGCCATGATCGTGTGTTGCGGGTTGACTCCGAGGGTCGTGGGGATGGCCGATGCGTCGACGACATAGAGCCCGGACACGCCATGGACCCGGCCGTTGCCGTCGACCACGCCTTGCCGGGGATCGGAGCTCATCGGGCAGCCGCCGAAGAGGTGCGAGAGGACGGCGATGTAGCAGCGCGGATCGAGCGGCCCCTCCTCGATGCGATTGACCTCGTCGGGACCGAGCTTGTACGGGAGGCCGTAGATGCCGGGGATGATCTCCTTCGCGCCCGCCGCGAAGTGCATGCGCGCGACCATGGCGAGGCCGGTGCGGAAGCGGCGCATGTCGGGCTCGTCGAGCTGATAGCGAATCACCGGGCCGCCAAAGAGGCCCGCCTTCACGGTGCCGGCCGACTCGGCGCGCACCGCCGCTACCCACATGGCGATGTTGCGGTACTCGCGGAAGCGGCGCATCAGCTCGGTGCCGCCGCCGGGGAGGCGGCCGGCGACCATCTCGGGCGGGATCGCCAGCGTCTCGAGCTTGAGGCCGGGATCGACGCGAAACGCGGTGGAGGCCCACCCCTGCGTCGCGCCGACGTTCTGATCGACGGGATCGTTGTAGACGCCGAAGATGCCTGTCCCCGGGTGCGAGCGGAACAGCGTGCCCAGGGCCCGGCTCTTGATACCGCTCCTGGCAAGCAGGAGAGGCGACTGCGTGGCCGAGGCCGCCACGAGGACACCTTTGCTCGCGCGCACGCGGAAGCGCGAGCCCGAGCGGCGCGTCACCGGGTCACGGAACTTGCCGGTGACGCCTGTCGCGTGTCCGCCCTCGAGCGTGACGCGGTCCACTGGAGCGCAGGAGAGGACGTAGCCGCCGCGCTCCAGCACCTCGGGGACATAGTTGACGTTGGTGCTCTGCTTGCGGCCTTTGCTGCAGCCCTGGAGGCACTGGCCTGCTCCCTCGCAGTCGCGCACGTAGCGGACCATGTAATGCGAGTCCCAGCCCAGCGCCTCGGCGCCGTCCAGCGCAAGAGTGTTGGAGAGCCCGCGCGCGTCGGGCGGGACGACGGACGCGGAGAGCTCGTGCTCCAGGCGATCTTGATGGTCCCAGACGCGCTTTTCGAGGCTCTTCGCCTCGATGCCGTACTCGCGCTCCCAGCGCGCGAAGCAGTCGCCGGGCGTGCGGACGACGATGGCGCTGTTGATCACCGTGGTACCGCCGACGCACGAGGCTTGAACGACGGGCCAGAGCGCGCGACTTTGCGTGACGAGCGAGCCCCAGTCGGCGAAGAGGTCGCGCATCGCGCCGAAGGTAGTGGTCGGGTAATCCACGGGAGCGCGCCATGGGCCCGACTCGACGATGGCGACGCGGTGGCCACCGCGCGCGAGGATCACCGCCGCGGCCGCCCCGCCGGCGCCGCTCCCAACGACGACGAAATCAACCTCGGCTTCGAGCGCGGGCTGACCGAGCTTTTCAAACGTGAGGTGTCGGCCGACCGCGGCGGGCGAGAGCGCCATCACGCCACCCGCCCGAGCTGGGGATCGTGCTGCGCGGGATCGCGGCCGAGCGCGACCTCGCGGCGCCCGAGCTGCACCAGCTTCTCCACCGGCGCGCGCTCCGCGATCTCGGGCCGCGCGACGAAGAGCTCGGTGCGCCGCGTGCCCGGATCGGCGGGATACGCGGGCAAATCGAGGAGCGCGCGGACCTCCGTGGACTCACCCCAGAGCAGGCCGCCCGTCATCTTCAGGAGCACGATAAGCTGCCGGATCACGTAGATCGGGTGGCTCGAAATCCGGTGCGCGTGGAGGTCGAGCTCTTCCGGCGTGAGCAGCACGGCGGGCCACGGGCGCCGCACCGTGAGGACCGGCGTGAGCTGGAAGAAGACCGCCGCGGCGACGACGCCCAGCCACAGGAGCGGCGTCGACTCGCGGCGGAGGCGCGCGATCTTCACGTCCACGTCGAGATCAGCGAGCCCGGGGAGATCGTCCACGCGGGGGAAGAAGGCCACCATCGCGAAGCGGACGAGGTCGTTCACGCGGCGCACGTTAAGGACAATATGTGCGTGAGAGCAAGAGGCGCGAGAGCTCGCCCCGTGGCGTTCATGCCCCATGAGCACGGTCGCCACAGCGCACGAGCACACGGAGGGAAGGACGGCGCCGCGCTTTCACGCTACGCTGGCGATACCCATGTTCACAGTCGAGGTCCAGGTAGGTCGCATCATCGAGGCGCGGATCACCGCGCTGCGCACGCTGGAGCGGGCCACCGCCTACGGCAAAGCGGTCTCGCAGCTGATCAAGCAATCGTCCGGGCATGAGCGGATGATCCTCTGCGCGGACCACCGGGCCGTCACCATCTACCCGCAGGCGGTCACGGACGAGCTCGCAGTCCTCTTCGGCATCAATAACCACCGCCTGGAGCGCGTCGCGATCCTCGTCGCGGCGAGCAACGCCACGCTCTCGATGCAGCTCGGCCGGCTCGTGCGCGAAGCCCACAACCCCGGTCGTCGCGTCTTCCTGGCAGCCAGCGAGGCCGAGGCGTTCCTGGGCGAGATCGTGACCGCAGCAGAGCGCACGCGACTGGCGCAGTTCCTCGCGAGCTGACGCTCGCGCCCGGCCGTGAAGATCGCTCTGTCAGGGTGGCAATGCCCTCCGAGAACGGTCGACAAATTGCCCTGGAATAGAACCTGAGGGCGCTGTTCCCGCCGGAATTCGTCCACCCGCAGCGTGGCGCGCGCCTTGCCATGTCGGGCCTTCATGAAGACCGAAACCGGCTCCGCCAGCAGTAGCAGCACGAGCGCCAGGAACGAGCGAGCGGACCAGACAGTGCTGGTCATCGGCGGCAGCGGGGGGATGTCCAACCGCTACCGTGACGTCGTCGAGAAGCGCGGCTGGTCGCTGCGCCACTACGAAAACCGACTCCCGGCGGGCGTGCGCAAGGGCTCGGGCAAGATCGCGCTGGTGGTGATCATGGTGAGCATGGTCTCCCATTCGCTCCTCCAGCAGGTGCAGAGTATGGGGATCGAGGGCGCGCAGATCGTCTACCTCCGCAGCGCGTCGATCTCGGCGCTGAGGGCGGTCGTCGAGCAGCTAGGCGCTTGAAAGGGCACAGCAGCGCTCGACCCGCCTGCGCCGACGGCGTCCGCTACTGGCACCCTGTCGCACACGCTGCGTCCGCTCAGCCGATCGCCAGCGAGCGGATCCATCCATACCGCCGAAACAGATGTGGTAGGCTGCCGCCATGTCCGTCGCCCAGAAGCGCATCCCCCGCGCCACCGCCTCCGATCTGCTGGCGATCCCGGAGGAGGAGCGCTTCCACGAGATCATCGGCGGCGAGCTGGTGCGCAAAGCCATGCCCAGCGGACCGCATGGGCTCGGGCAATCCCAGATCGTCTCGCAAGTCGGCGGCCCGTACAACCGGCGGACGGGGGGACGGGGCATAGGTGTTAACCAGCGTCCCGTGGCCGTGGCCGTGGCCGTGGCCGTTCCCCCGTGTACCGATCCGGATCGGGACACGGGCAGGTCGGCCACGGCCACGGCCACGGCCACGGGAAGAACCTG
>Ga0105048_10013376_pt1 | contig 12829 bp, 11 predicted proteins | sample MAT05_FD_78382 | JGI IMG/M metagenome (GOLD analysis project Ga0105048, IMG submission 78382) | Freshwater microbial communities from Lake Fryxell liftoff mats and glacier meltwater in Antarctica - MAT-05 | ecosystem: Environmental > Aquatic > Freshwater > Ice > Liftoff microbial mat | place... | reverse complement strand
ACCGAGATCATTCGGGGCGACTGCCGGCCCAACAGCAGGGGCGCTTCATAAGCTCCGAATAAAAAAATACCACTCAAGCCCAGGTTGGGCAACGCCCGGCGCAGCAAAACCGGTACCGCCACATGCCAAACAGTTTGCATTGCGGAGGCACCGAGTGTTTGGGCAACTAGCATCAATTGTGGCAGGTTTTCGGCCCGCCGGTATTGAAGAAACAATATGGAAAAAAAAGGAGCTGTCAGTGCAGTCAAGGTGACCAAGATACCTACGTGCCAGGGGTCGTTGATTAATTCCGGGGCGTATTCAAGATCGGAAATTAACCCCGCCAAGACGCCCGTCCTGGCCAGCAAACCCGACTTTCCAAGCCATTGGAAGGTCAGGAAAGCAGCAGTGAGTGGCGGAATGGCAAGCGGCAAATACATCAAGTAGCCGGGCATGCCGTTGTCGAGCCGGTCGCCCCAAGCCAAGACCACAGACATAGCCAGAATGGTAGAAACCACAACCACGGTCGCCGCAATACCAACGCTCAGAGCCAGAGAATACCAGGTTTCGGACGCGCACAATACCAAAGCCCAATAGGTTAGGGTGAAACCCGACGTGAGTGCACCAGCCAAACCTAAACTGTAGGCCAGAGCATAGCTTAAGCCGGCAACCAGCGGCAAAAGCGTGAGGGCCAGAAACACCGCGAGGCCAAACCGGTTCAAGTGTTGGGACGAAAATACCGTTTGCCACATGGTCTGTTATTGTTCGATCACTTTTGTTCGGAAATCAGCATACAACCGGATCATGTATTCAGGTGCAGGTTCACGCAAGGCTTTGTTCTCAATCGCGGCACGGCGCGGGGCATAGCGACGGCCAGGAATGGAACGGAATTTTGCCTGCCAATCCGCCGGTAGCTTGGGTATTGAAAGCACGGTGCCGTCGCCCCAAACGGCGGGATTGAGTTTGTGGAGTTGTGCTCCGGGTGAAATCAAAAAGTTGGCGACGACCATAGCCCCTGCCTTATTCGAAGCCAAAGCAGGTATACCGAGAAAATGCGAGTTTTGGATCGTGCCCGAATCGTACACATAAGCGCGGGCCGTATTGGGAAATATGCCCTGCAGGATTTTGTTGTCCACCTCGTTGTCGTTGTTCGAAAAAGTGAAATCCAGTTCGCCGTTGGCAAACATTTGATGCATAGCCGCGAGGCTTTCCGGGAAGGTTTCGCCTTTTCGCCAGAAAAATGCTTTGTTTCGGTTGATGAAATCCCAGAGTTTGCCGCTCAGGTCCGCGTATTTTTTTTCGTCGAAAGCGCCGTCGAGCGCCAGGTTGTCACCAGCAAGTGCAATCATCCAGGATTTCAAAAGGGTCATGCCCGTAAATTCGTATGGGATGGTAAACTTCCCAGGGTGCGCCCTGACCCAGATTTCGAGCTCGGGCAGCGTAAGCGGCGGTTGGGGGGTACGGACGGTATCGTAAATAACGGCAAATTGAACGTTGCCCCAAGGGCATTCATAGCCATCAGTTTTTTGTTGAAAATCAAACCCGATAAAGGGATTTTCAAAGTCGATGTATTGTGCATTCGGCAGCTTTGGGGCGAATGGCCCGTACAAGGCTTCAATCTGGCGAAGTTGAAAAAACGTTTCGCCATTGATCCAGCACAGATCAATTGCACTGGTCGATTTTCCAGCCTCCTTTTCGGCCAGCAGGGTTTTGACAATTTCCGTTCCTTGCCCCGGCGCGATTTGCAGGGTTATACCGTAACGCGTCTGCACTTCCGGTACCACGAAGTCGCGCACATAGCGGTTGATGAGTGGATCGCCCTGCCACATCATCCAATGTACGGTACTGCCGCGTGCTTGATTTTCAAGATCGGTCCAGGAGAGGGTAAGCAGATCGGGGGCGGTTGAATTGCCGCCGTTTTGCTTACAAGCAGTAATTAAAAACAGGCCTACTACAAGGAAACAAATCAGTTTTGGCATAAACGTTTTTCAATGGTAAAACTCAAAAACTGCGTGTATTTTTCAACAACACTTCTTTTCCTCCTGCACCGACGGACATGGCACGGCGCCATAGGAGCAAAATACGCAACAATCGCCCGATTTGGGCTTTAGCAGCGTTTTACAGTTGTCACATTCGTAAAAAAACTGACAACTGTCCATCGGCATAGTCTCCTCTTTTGCGTGTCCACATTGCGGGCAGGTGAGGATGGATTTCAAAAGGATTGTTTTCATTGTGTCCGTATTTTTTGATTAATAACCGAATACCCGGTCGCGTCGATGGCATTTTGAATAGCAACACTGTTGGTCTGTTGATCGTCAAACTGAACCGAGGTTATGCCATTTTCATACGAGACAGCTACTTCGAAGATGCCGGGGAGTTTCTGAATCTCCGCCCTGACATGATTTTCGCAGCTGGCACAGGTCATGCCTTTTACTTCGAGCTCTACCTTTTTTAAATTGTATTGTTCATTTGGAACCAAAGCGGCTGTATTTGCTTTTAGGAAAAACCAATTTGCGTAAAGCGGGAAAGAAGAAGCCATGGCTGCAAGCAGAGTGATGCCAACCAAAAATGACCTGGTTTGCATAAACGATCGTTTTTCGGGGACCTGGCATCCACATCCATCAACCGATTGTGGTTTCAGTTGTTGGTACCAGGCAAATCCCAATGCCAGCCCTGTTGCTGCCAATAAGAAAGGCCGCGCCGGCTCAATCCAGGAGAATGAAGCAGCAAGGCTGCTCGTTCCGGCAAAAAATGCCACTGCGGGAAGGATACAACATAGCGAGGAGGCTATTGCAGTGAAAAGACCCGTAAGCGTAGCCGAATTTTTGTGTTTCATATGCTGCCGTTTTTAAAATGTCCAACGCAAAGAAAACTGAATTTGCCTTGGCGCGCTCGCATTTCTACGCACCAACAGCCCTGATGCTTTCGAGCCGGTTTGCACCTGGTTACTTTGCGTGGCATTGTTAGAATACCCACTCAGGTTGGCTGCGTTGAACAAATTGAACGCATCGGCGCGCAGGAAGAGGTTGCCGCGCTTGCCCGTCGGTATTTCATATTCTACTGACAGGTCGAAGGTATTGGACCAGGGCAGGCGGTCGTTGTTGCGGGTTTCGCCCGGTTGGCGGTCGCTGTTGCCCACGTAGGCGTCGCCGAAAGAGCGGCCGTCGCCGTTCAGGTCGGTAGTTCCATAAACGGCTGCATCGGGAATGCGGTTGATCGGCTGCCCGCTTTGGAGCAAAGCGGCGAGCGTCATCGAAAGGCGTTTCCAGGGGTAGTAGGTTGCGATACTGTTGATAACATGCGTCCGGTCGTTGATGCCGGGCGCCCATTCCCCGTCAAAATTGTTCGAATCCATCGCTTTGAAATTGATGTCTTCGGTGTTGTTTTCCAGTTTAGACAGGGTGTAAGTGATGCGGTATGCAAAATTGTCGTCGCCCTGGTCTTTCTGAAAATTCAGGCTGAGCGCCGTATAACGAGATTTGCCAGCCGTTTCGCTTACAACGATATTGCGTGCCACACCACGCACAGTATCCGTGCCAATGATGGCAAAACCGCCCGGGTCGATGGCCACGGGCCGGGTGGCATCGGCTTGCGCTTGCGTGCGCACGGTTACGTTTGCGGGGTTGTCCAGCGGATACGGCGTTGGGGTATTCAGTTCGCGCAGGCGAAACAGATTCCTGGATTCGTTGCGCACCACATCCACGTAAAACAGGCGTTTATCGTCGATTTGTTTTTGATACCCCAGCGAAAACTGGTGCGTGTACGGGTTTTGATAGCCGTTGGGGTTCAAAATACGCCGTTCTCCGCTGAACGCCTGGGCACGATTGGCTTGCAATTCTTCAAAAGTAGGCCCTTGCAAGTAGGTCACGTTGTTGGCCGAAGCACCGATATTACCGTCGAAAGTAATTTTATCCAAATCGGTACCGGCTGGCAAAATACCTTGATCTTTCAGGGCCTGTAGTTGCCGTTTGTAATCTGCATCGGTGGTATTTTGTTGCAAGGCATCGGAATAGACGGCGTACAAAATTTTATCGTAAAAAATACCGTAGCCGCCGCGCAGACTGCTGTTTTTAGTAAGCTTTTGGTTGAAACTGAATCGTGGGGCGATGTTGTTCCTGTCGCCTTTGTCACCGCCGCCTTTCGACAGATTGTCATAATCGTATCGCAGCCCGAGGGTCAGGTTCAGGCGGTTTGAGACGGACCAGGCGTCTTCCAAATAACCGGAAAATATATTCTGGGTAGCGCCGAACGAGGCGGGACGCAATTCAACACTGTAGGCCAGCACCTGCACATCTGCTGGGATGTCGTTCACATTGAGGTCTGCGCCTTTATTCAATGCTTTGACGGTGGCCAGTTGAGACTCGTTCAATTGTACAGTGTAACTGCCGTTGGGATTTCCGCCGCCGAGCAGTCCGTGTTTCGACGAGAGCAATTCCACCCCGGCCTTGAAGGTATGCCGGTCGCGGTAAACCGTGATTTTCTGTTGGGCCTGCACGGTATTTTCTGTAGCATCGAATAAATATCCCGGATGTCCGAGTTGGGCTGCTGTTACGCCCGATGGGTCAAGCACGTTTACGTTTGGGCTATCGACATTTGCAGCCCGCCCGTAATTCCAGCGGAAACGGCTGTATTGCACGTTTGTTTCAGATTTGAAGTTGTCTCCGAGGTAAGTATTTTGGGAAGCAAGAAGCGCAGAGTTGCGGTCTTGAAAATTGGCTGCGGAAGGGAATGCCACACCGCCGGTCAAACCGCCGCCTTGCCGGGCAATATTAACCACACCGAGGTTACCGCGCAGTGAAGAGCGGAAATGGTTGCTCCAATGCCGGTCGATTTTAGCGGATAAATAGGAGAAATTATTCTCCCCGCGAACCGTTTCATTCACACCCAGCGCCGGAGAATTAAGCAAGTTGTCCTTCACGTCGCGGGTGTATTCGGCATTGAGGTAGTAAAAGGTCTTGTCTTTTTGCAGGGCGCCGCCCAACGCAAATCCGGCCTGATACCTTTGAAAACCGTCTTTCACCTGGTTTCCGGAGAGGTCGCGTTGGGCAAAAGGCGATTCGGCGTCCACCACCGAACCGGGGCGCGTAACGACAAAGGCTTCGCCGCTGGTTTCGTTGCTGCCGGAGCGAGATGTGATGTTAATGATGCCATTGCCTGTAAGCCCGTATTCGGTTGAAAAGTTGTTCGTCAGCGCGTTGATGTTTTGCACAAAACCGATTGGGATATTAAATTTCATGCCACCCAGAAACTGCTCGTTGTTGTCCATCCCATCGATCAGGTAATTGGTAAACAAGGCATTGGCGCCGTTGATACCCACATTTGGTGCCTCGGGGTAAAAGCCCGTGGCCTGAACGACGTTGGGCAGGCGGTACAACAACCGGGTGATGTCGCGTCCTTCGACCGGCAATTTTTCAATTTCCTTTTGTCGCAGTTCCGAGGAAACCTCAGCGTTGCGGGCATTGATTTTGGTAGCGCCCAGCACTACAAATTCGTCGAGCGCCACTTCTTCTTTGCGGAAAAGCGGCACCATCACAGAGGCATTGGTGTTGCTGCGCAGCACAATATCCGTTTTCTGCGTGCCGTAAAATGTGTCGGTTTCTGCTACCTCCAAAAGGAATGCGCCGGCAACCGGTAGCCCGTAAAATTCAACCTTGCCGCGTAAGTCTGTATTTTTTTCAACGGCATAGCCGATGGCCGGGTTTCTCAACATCACTTGCACATTGGATAAAGGCGTGTTCGCGCGTACTTCATACACCGTAACATCAAGGTCCACTTGGGCAGATAACAAACTGGAAAACGCGATTAAAAAGAAGAGGATCAATTTGAATTGCATGGATAAAATTTTGATTTAAATGACTGATTGGGCGCATTGTGACCCGTCCAAATAGTCCTGGTGCGAAGAAGGATGAAGCTTTGGTCGGTGGAAATGATAAATCCTGACAAGGGCAAATAATATTTCTTAAAGAACTTGTCAGGTTCACTTACCACACTCGACAAGGTGATAAAATCTTTTCATGAAATTTTGTTTTCAACATTTAACGCCTTCAGCAGCATGAAAATAATCATACTCGGCAACGGTGTCAGCGGCATCACCGCAGCCAGACACATACGAAAACTCAGTGACCATCAGATCATCGTCATTTCCGACGAAGCCGACCATTTTTTCAGCCGTACTGCACTCATGTATGTGTACATGGGACACATGCGGCCCAAAGATGTGCAGCCGTATGAGGACTGGTTTTGGAAAAAAAACCGCATTGAGCTGCTGCGTTCTAGGGTGGAAAATGTGGATTTTTCAGGAAAAACACTGTACATGGCTGATGGCAAAACGATTCCTTACGATAAACTTATTTTAGCCACCGGCTCGCAATCCAACAAGTTTGGTTGGCCGGGGCAGGACCTTGATGGCGTGCACGGCCTATACCATTGGCAAGATCTGGAAGCGATGGAACGCCATAGCCCGGGCCTGAAACGCGCCGTCATCGTCGGTGGCGGCCTAATCGGCATCGAAATGTCCGAGATGTTTCACTCCCGACACATTCCCGTCACCTTTTTGGTGCGCGAAGACAGCTTTTGGAACTTCATACTCCCGCCACAAGAATCGAACATGATTAACCGACACCTTGCCGAACACGGCATTGACCTCCGGCTGCACACTGAGTTGAAAGAAATTTTCCCCGATGGCAAGGGTAAGTGTCGTGCAGTGCTTGCCTCTACCGGAGAGACTATTGAATGCGGTTTTGTGGGCCTGACCGTTGGCGTAAGCCCGAACGTGGGTTTTTTAAAAAATACCGGATTGGAAATCCAACGCGGGATACTGGTCAACTCTTATTTGGAAACAAATATCCCTGAGGTATATGCCATTGGCGATTGCGCGGAGATGCGCCATCCGCATCCTGGGCGCCGGGCCATTGAGGCGGTTTGGTATACCGGACGCATGATGGGCGAAACAGTTGCCCACAGCATTTGCCGCCAACCAACGGTTTACCAACCGGGAATATGGTTTAACTCGGCCAAATTCCTCGATATAGAATACCAAGTCTACGGCGATATCCAGGCCAAAGCGCCCGAAAATCACGCCTCCGTTTACTGGGAACACCCGAACGGCAAAAAAAGCATCCGGCTCGTTTTTGACCGTGTGTCAGGATGTATTCTGGGGTTCAATCTGATGGGCGTGCGGTATCGCCATGAAGTGTGCGATAAATGGCTGCGTAACGGCGCGCACATCGAGGAGGTGCTGCAACGGCTTGGCCTCGCAAACTTTGACCCGGAGTTTTTTCCGCAACATGAATCAGAACTGGTGGCCGAATACAACCGGCAAACCGGTAAAAATATATCCTTGAAACAAAAACGCGGCTTGTCAGCGGTACTTCGATTTTTACAATAAACACGCTTAATACATGAGCAACCAATCACTTTCTATAGCTTCACCAGCGCCCATGCTCACTTCAGGCAAACAAAAACTTGCCGTCGCGTTAGCCAGCATCGGCATCCTGTTGCTCCTGATCACCTGGGCGGAGGGCAGAGCTGTTGCTCCGATCCCGGTTTTTCTTTCAGCCCCTGGATTGACCACTGTCGGTGTAATTGTTTTTATCCGGGAAGAATATCTGACACGGCCGTAAGGGGTCAAAAACAACGGCGCTTGGTTCCGTAGCCTTACTGCCCGTGGCAAGGGGTTGGCTGGTGGGTATCGTCGTCACTGGATCGAACGCTGGATGATTTACAGCGGGCCTGCGCACAAAAAGTTCATGATATAGTGCAGGCCTCTTGCGTGGGCTGTGGGGTATGGTCGGCAGTATGCCCCCGTGGGGTATTGCGGTTGGAAGGCGCGGAAACGGATATTGCCGAGCGTACGGATCAACAACGTACGGTTACAATACAGGAGGAAGGGCGAGATACTGTTCGAGTACATCGATCCAAATTACAAAAAACGGTTGAGTGGGCAATTGTTGTTGGCTGTTTTGATTGCGTTAAAGACTGAAGAAAAATTTGGCATTGTAAGCGCTTGACGCATTCAACATGCTTTGCGATTGCTGTAAATTTATTTTGCACCCTTACAACCATTTCCCAACAGCCTCATACTCGTAAATAGTCATACGGTCGATCAACTGGTCCACTTGCTGCGCATCGATGCACAAACCACGGTTTTGCTTTTTTAAAAAACCATTTTTCACCATCACATCAAGCATTTGAAGCATGGGGTCGTAGTATCCCTGCACGTTGAGCAACCCGATGGGTTTGCGGTACTGGTGCAATTGGGCGAGGGTGAGCGCCTCGAAGTGCTCGTCCATCGAACCATAACCTCCCGGCATGGTAATCACACCGTCGGTGCCTTTGATGAGCAGGGTTCGGCGTTCGGCCATGGATTCCACCACGATCATGTCGTGAACGCCCGGGTGCGCCAGTTCGAGTTCGTGAAGCTGCTGGGTGATCACGCCAGTGATGGGACCACCTGCTTCCAAAACAGCATCGGCAAGGATGCCCATGAGGCCAACGCTGCCGCCGCCGAACAACACACGGATGTTGTGCTGGGCAAGGGTACGGCCCAACAAAGCAGCTTGTTGGGCAAAAATGGGGTCGTTGCCAGGGTTGGCTCCGCAAAAAACAGCTACGGAATGCATACTTTTTGGTTTTAAAAGTTTGGGCCAAACGGCAACAAACAGGTTTTTAAGTAAAATTTAATAACTTTTGGAAGGCAAATAACGGTTAAATGTCCGGTTTAAAAGTCAAACAGCCTACCTTTGTAATCCATTCATCCGAACCGATCATAATCATCCTATGAACACACGCTTCTTGTACCTGCCGGCATTCCTGATGCTGCTTTTGATCGCCTGCAACAACGACGACGACCCCATCAGTGCAGGCTTCCCTGCCTACCGCATCCAAATCGACAACAAATTCAATTTTCTGGACGCCGAAATCATCGCTTACCTGAGCGATGAAAACGGAAGAGTCCGCGCCTATCGGGCAGTTCCACCATCCGATACGATCAACCTCGACATTTCTACTGTCGAATCGGGCGAACGGTTCGATCTTACCATTGTGAAAATAACCAACATTCTGGCGCCCGGCTCAGGCGTGGTAGACACCACTATTCTGCTGCAAACCTACACCCAACTGCCCTCAGGCCAAAAAGTGCAACTCACCAACCTGGGCGAATTGCAAACCACTGACCTCAAAATGGAGCTCTCGGGCGTGACTTCGGTAGATTCACTGGTGGTTTCCAACGGACTCGCTTTTGAACGACCTACCCCTGCAAACAATTTTTTCCTGCACTACCGCATCATTCACGGCGGAAAAATATGGGCGCGTATGCTCGTAAACGGCGGACCCTTCTGGAAGTTTGTAACCTTCGACAATGTATCGGGCCCAACCCTTGAAACTGGCGTCGACGTCAACATTTTGCCCAGCATCTTCGGCAACCCGACACCCATGGCCTTCCCCTTCACCACTACCTGGGAATACAGCCTCGATGGCGTGATTGATTCCACTACTGCATCTTTTTTTCCGCTTGGGCCCAGCCTGCGCGCACCCGGTAGTCCAATACCGGTTTTTGATGCCGTCGGAGTGTACGAACCCATCGTTAATCCCGTATTCGACCCGGGCCCAAAACCTTACTCCGGGTTCAAAATCAAAGCCTATGGCATTGATCAGTCGCCGGAAGGTTATTCCTACTACATCGATCAGTTTTTTTCCACCATACCGTCGAGCCTGCCTACCGGCAATTTTAATGTGGAAGGAACCACCCTCAGCGACAACCAACTTGTGGCAGCCCGTTGCATTGGCGATTTTGACGTGCTGGCCATATCCCGCTTTCGCTTCGGAACTCCCGGCATCACCTGGGAAGCATTCCTGCGGCCTATAGACGGACAAATCATATCCTACCGCCTTCCCGATGTGCCAGATGCACTCGGAAACAGGTTTCCTGGCCTGAAAAACTATGATTTTGGCAACATTGTGCGTGTACGTGCCGAAAATTACAACCATTCGGACGACTACGACGCCATCATCCGCAAACGTTTGCAAGCCGATGATCCCTGGTGGCAAATGAAGTTTGGGTATTTGGGAAAGGAAAAAATGTTTTAAGAGCAGTAGTTGCCAAATGACCCATCAAGTTGCTGCCGGATGACTCTGGCATTGGTATTGGCTATTGAGGGAGTAAAACCTCAATTAGAGGGGTGTAAACAACAAAGTGGTGATTTGGTGCTTCGAGTGAAAGAATTAAAGTATTGGGCCAAAACTTGACAACCAATTACTTAATTTTTTTTGTTGTTTATTTATTAAATTTATTTATGCATTTAATTAAATTTATAAATATTTTTTATTAAAAAAGCTTTACGAGCTTTGCACCCTAATCAATTAAACAAAAAAAAATGAAAAAATCAATCACAAATTTAACCTTCGTTCTTGCACTGTTGACAACTATGGCGCATGCCCAAGTTTCGGCAGATTCAGCATTGATCAGTTTAAAACAAGGAAACAAACGTTTTATCGAAGGAAAAAGCTTAAGACCACATCAGGACCTACAACGAATTAAAGAGGTGTCGTTGGGTCAAAAACCCTTTGCTATTATTGTGGGGTGTTCCGACTCAAGAGTTCCAAGTGAAATTATTTTTGATCAAGGTTTAGGCGATTTGTTTATTGTTCGAACTGCTGGCCAGGTTTCAACATTTGCTTCTTGGGGCAGTATAGAATTTGGCAATGCAGTTTTGGGAGCTAAACTTATAGTGGTTTTGGGACATACTAAATGTGGTGCTGTGGCAGCTGCCTGTAATATTCCTGACGTGCCTGGTCATATTGTTACACTAATAAATGCAATTAAACCAGCAGCTCAACTAGCTAAAACATTAACGGGTGATGAAGTAGAAAATGCTGTTAAAATAAATGTAGCCATGCAGGTGCAACAACTTCAAAATCTTGAGCCTGTTTTAACAAAAGCTGTTCAAAATGGAGAAAGTCAAATTGTGGGAGCCGTATACAATTTAGAAACTGGGAAAGTGGAGTTTTTGGACCCTGACTATCTACAAACTCTAAAGAAATAAAATGGATCTCTTTTCTTCATTTGGAGCCAGTATGGCTTCACCTATGGTGCTGGCTTTTGCACTCGGTATAATTGCAACTTTATTAAAAAGTGACCTTAAGTTCCCCGAAGGAATGTATATGGGGTTAACCATTTACTTACTGTTTGCTATAGGAATGAAAGGAGGTGTAAAGTTAACATCAGTAAACATAGTTGATTTTTACAAACCTTGCTTGGCAGCCATAGCAATGTGTGTTACCATTCCTGTTGTTTCCTATTTTATTTTGCAAAAGATAGGGAAAATGGATAAGTTAAATGCTGCTGCAATAGCCGCACATTTTGGCTCAGTGTCCGCAGTAACTTTTAGCGAGGGTACTTCATTTCTTGATTTAATGCAAATTTCCTATGAAGGATACATGCCAGCTATGTTGGCAATTATGGAAATTCCTGCAATTATCATTGCGATTTATTTTGCAAAAAAAGCAATGCCGCAAACTCAAAGTAAAATGGGTAAGGTAATGCATGAGATTTTTACCAATAAAGGAACCATATTACTACTTGGAGGAATTTTAATTGGATTAATTACAGGAAAGAAAGGGTTTGAACAAGTTGCACCATTATACGATGGGTTGTTTAGAGGAATACTTTGTTTGTTTTTGTTGGAAGTAGGTTTGGTTGCCGGACGAAGGTTGTACGACTTGAAAAAAGTAGGTTTTTTTCTCTTTGCATTTAGCTTAATAATGCCGGTTATACATGCAATAGTAGGAATTTATTTAGGTTATTGGGCTGGATTATCAATGGGAGGAGCCACCATCTTTGGACTTTTATGCGCCAGTGCAAGTTATATTGCAGCCCCTGCAGCAGTGCGCATTGCGATACCAGAGGCTAACCCTACCTATTATTTGACAGCAAGTTTAGCCATTGTATTTCCTTTTAATGTCACTTTTGGATTACCCCTGTATCTAACTATCGCACAAAACTTATATGCCGTATGATACATTTAGTACCTATCAAAATGATAACCATTGTAGCGTTGGATTCGCTGCAAAATCGCCTAATTGCAGATTTAAAAAACTGCGGAATAAAAGGTTATACTATTGCAGAAGTTGATGGAGAAGGCTTGCATGCAAAACACTTTACTGACTGGGAAGGTCGTAACATACGAATAGAGACAGTTGTTTCTGAAGAAAAGGTTTTTAGTATTATGGAAATGCTAAGCCAAAATTATTTTGAAAAATATGGTGTGATTGCATTTGTAACTACTGTTGAGGTATTACGAAAAGATCGTTTCGATTAAACCAACCATGGAAAACAACTACCAAAATTTCTTCGACGCTAACCGTGATGGGTGGAACAAACGTACCGAAGTACACAAAACGAGTGCTTTCTACAACGTAGAAGGTTGGAAAAAAGGCGACGAAGCGCTTACACCGATTGAAATTGGGGAGATGGGCGACGTATCGGGCAAAAGCCTCCTGCATTTGCAATGCCATTTCGGACAGGACCCCCTATCCTGGGCGCGCAAAGGCGCAACGGTGACCGGTGTTGATTTGTCGGACAAGGCTGTACAGTATGCCCGCGAACTGGCCGCTGAAACGAACCTGCCTGCCGAGTTTGTTTGCTGCAATGTGTACGACCTGCGCGACCATCTTCAAGGACAATTCGACATCGTTTTTACTTCATACGGCACCATTGGATGGTTGCCAGATCTGAAGCCATGGGCAGCGGTGATCGCCCATTTCCTCAAACCCGGTGGATTCTTTTACATCGCCGATTTTCACCCGGTATTGTGGATGATGGACGACGAAATGACCCACCTGAAATACCCTT
>Ga0105048_10013375_pt1 | contig 12829 bp, 9 predicted proteins | sample MAT05_FD_78382 | JGI IMG/M metagenome (GOLD analysis project Ga0105048, IMG submission 78382) | Freshwater microbial communities from Lake Fryxell liftoff mats and glacier meltwater in Antarctica - MAT-05 | ecosystem: Environmental > Aquatic > Freshwater > Ice > Liftoff microbial mat | place... | reverse complement strand
GGCCTCCGTCGGCTTGCGCTTCGTCGGAACCGTCCAAGCCGACTCATCGTGCGACGGCAAGTCCCGGTCCTGCACCAGCAGCCCGCCCACGATCCGATGACACGACAATTCCCTCGGATCAGGAAACCCCAACCCCCCCCCCTTTCCCCCGCCGCCATCCCCCTCCCCCACCCCCCCGGCCCCGCCCTCGCTCCCACCGTGGCGACCACCGACATCACACCCCCGGCTCCGCCCACCGGCCCGACCAACTCAAGCGCCACCAAACCCGCCCGCCCCACCCCCCCGGCCCCCAAGCCCGCCCCCGTCGCCTTCGGCGGCCTCACCGCCGAACGCGCCCTCAGCGTCGTCTACGTCGTTGACTGTTCCGGCCCCATGGTCACCACCCTCCCGCAAGTCCTCGCCCAGGTCCAGCGCAGCGTCGAAGGCCTCTCCACCGACCAGTCCTTCAGCGTCATCCTCTTCGGCGATGCCGGCCGCGAACCCGCCGACCCGCCCCCCACCGAAGCCTCCTCCCCCGCCCTCGTTCCCGCCAACGCCAAGTCCCGCGCCGCCCTCGCCACCTTCCTCAAAAAAGCCTCTCCCCGTGGCAAGAGCAACCCGCTCGACGGCCTCAAAGCCGGCCTCTCCATGCAGCCCGACGTCATCTTCCTCTTCTCCCGCTCCATCACCCGCTCCCAAGGCAGCGTCTGGGGCAAAGGCCTCCGCGCCACCCTCGACGAACTCGACACCGTCAACCCCCTGATCCGCAGCTCGCGCCAAACCACCATCAAAACCATCCAGTTCATCGACGACGACCCCACCATGGTCATGCAAACCATCGCCCGCCTCCACGGCGGCGGAGTCGAGAGCGGATACCGCGTCATGAAGCGCGAAGAACTGGCACGCTGAAGCGACAGGTTGTTCGCGATCCTTAGCCCACGCGCCGCCCGCCCTCCCCCGGCTCTCCCCACCGAGCCCCTATCCTCCCCCATGCACCAAGAAACCTGGGCCGTCTTCCCCGGCGAGATTGACGAATCACCCGCGCTCTTCCGCGTCGATGTCGGCTGGCTTGAAGAAGGCCCCGACACCACACGTCGCTGGTGGCTTTGCGTCCAGCAGCCCTTCACCAGCACCAACGAAGACGGCCTCGGCACCGCCCAAGCCCTCGACCACGCCGCGGCCTTTGAGGACCGCCTCGTCCCCCTCGTCGAAAAAGCCTGCAGCGCCATCATCGTCGGCACCGTCACCACCGATGGCACCCGCACCTTTTGCTTCTACGGCAAAACCAAGGCCGGCCTCGAAGCCGCCGCCGCCGCCGCCGCCCTCGGAAGCAAGGTTGAAGTGCAAGTCGAAGACGACCCGCAGTGGGAGCAGTTCGAAGAGACCCTCGCCCCCGACGAGTCCCAATTCCGCTACATCAACGACATGACCGTCATCCAACAACTCGTCGAAAACGGTGACACGCTCACCACCCCGCGCGATATCGAACACCTCGCCGTCTTCCCCTCCGCCGGCGCCCGCGACAAGTTTGGTGACTGGTGCAAGAAGAACGGCTTCAAGGTCGCCAACGCCTACAAGGTCGATGATGCCGACCGCGATTCAGACGATGATGGCGACGACAGCGACCCCCTGGTCTTCGCCCTCGAGTTCGTCCATCGCGCCCCCGCCGATATCGACGCCATCACCCCCATGACCACCAAAGCCACCGATGCCGCCGACGACTTCGGCGGCTGCTACGACGGCTGGCAATCCGCCATCGTCAAAGGCCGCCGCTAAACCCCGGCCTCCACCCCAATCGCGGCGATTTTGTCCTGCTGTCCTGCATCCAGCCCCGCCGCAGCCGGTAGCATAACTTAAGCCCTTTTTCGCACTTTCCCGGAGCATTCCATGTCAAATCGTCTCTCGTCCGCCGCCCTGCTCGTGGCCCTCTGCACGTTCAACCCCTTGGCCAGTGCGTTCTTCGCCCCTCCCACCGATGCCGAAATCGCCGCCATCGTTGATGGTGTCAAGACCGCCGGAGCAAACGAAAAAGACCAGGCCAAGCTCCGCGCCGCCAAGATGGCCGCCGCAGACGAGGCCTTCGCCAAGCTCAACATCAGCGAACTCACCGTCGCCAATATCGACGCCCTCGGCAAGGTCGGCATCCTCGCCAGCACCGAGGCCCGCACTGCTCTCGCCCCCCGCCTCGCCGAACTCGCCAAAGACAACACCGTTGACGGCGCCAAGGCCGCCATGCTCCGTCACTCCCTCGCCCCCATGGAGACCCCCAAGTCACGCGAGGAATACGAGGCCGGCATCGCCAAGAACGCCCCGCTCCTCATCGAGGCCATGAAGCACCCCAAGGCCGGCGAACTCGCCGCCCTCCCCGCCGGCGATATGTACATCCGCGGAGCCTCACAGCTTCCCGCCGCCTCGCTCAAAGGCCTCATGTTCTTTGAGACCTTCACCCCGCTCCTCACCGCCAACCTCTCACCCGAAGCCACCGGCGCGCTGCAGGGCATCATCAACATGGTCGCCGATGACGACACCAAGCTCTCCAAAGAGGATCGCGCCACCATCCTCGGCAAAATCGCCACCACCGCCGAGGCGGTCTCCAAGAAAATGAGCGACACCCCCGGCTTCGACGAGGCCAAGCTCCGCCGCGTCACCAGCGTCGCCAAGTCGGCGCGGTCCCCGTGGGCCATGGGCGAACTCGTCGGTGCCAAAGCCCCCGAAATCGTCTTCAACTGGTCCAACCAGCCCGAACAGTTGTCCTCGCTCTCCTCCCTCAAAGGCAAGGTCGTCCTCATCGACTTCTGGGCCACCTGGTGCGGCCCCTGCGTCGCCTCCTTCCCCAAGATCCGTGAACTCCAAACCCGCTACCAAGACTTCCCCGTCGCCATCGTCGGCGTCACCAGCCTCCAGGGCTTCCACATGGACCAGAAGGCCCGCAACCGCATCGATACCAAGGGCGACCCCAAGAAGGAAATGGAGCTCATGACCACCTTCATGAAGGACATGGACATGACCTGGACCGTCGCCTTCAGCGAAGACTCCTGCTTCAACCCCATGTTCGGCGTCAGCGGCATCCCCCACCTCGCCATCCTCGCTCCCGATGGCACCGTCCGCTTCAACGAACTCCGCCCCGGCGACCCCGCCGAGGAAGCCGAGAAGATCGACGCCCTCCTCAAAGAGTTCAAGCTCGCCGCTCCTGACAAGCCCATGGAGCCCGCCAAGCCCAAGGCCCCCAAGGGCGAGTAAGCCCACCGCCACTCCGACAATCAACCTTGCAATCTCAAGCGGGCGCATCGAACCTTCGATGCGCCCGCTTCGTTTTCGCTCCGTCCGGCCTCATGGGGTGTGGCCATAGTTTGGGGCAGAAGCAGGCGGCTATGCGGGCTTTGGCTCGATTCCATCCTGCTCATCCTGCCCATCCATGTTCCTTCTCCGAATAGGTAGGGTCGAGGTCGACGCGGCGTTTGGTGTCCGAGTCGAGCATGGGTGGAGTTTACATAGATGGACAAGATGGACAAGAAAAAAGAGGGAAGGCGAGCCAACTGCCCTCATCCGTGGTCATACCCGGCCTCAACCATCATCCACGCCCCACCTCACCCGCGGATATGGTTCCCCCCGCGTGCTTCACCCCCCATCCCGTCCGCTGCGATCCTGCCCCATGCTCAACCGCTTCACCCTCCTGCTTTCCCCCGCCCTGCTCGCCCTCGTCGCCTGCGCACCGCTCGCCGGCACACAGCCAGCCACAACCGCCACCGCGCCCACCTCCACGCCAGTAACCCCCGCTCCCGCCCCCGTCGTCGTCGCCGCCGTCCCTGTCGCCGCGCCACTCGAACTCCCTCCTTCCGCCGCCCCCGCCGCGGAACTCGCGCCCTTCGCCTTCATGACCGGTCGCTGGATCGGCGTCAACCCCAACAAAACCGTCAACGAAGAACACTGGACCACGCCCCGCGGCAATCACATGCTCGGCACCTTCCACCAAATCCGCCGCGACGGCAAGCCCGCCTTCGTCGAACTCTCCCTCATCACCGTCGAGAAAGACGGCATCAAACTCCGCCTCCGCCACCTCCACGCCGCGCTCGAAGTCCCCGAATCCCGCAAGGAACTCTCCGTCTTCGTCGTGAAGGCCGCCGGCGACAACCGCGTTGAGTTCACCGGCACTGGCGATGCCCAGCAAGTCACCGGTGTGACCTACCGCCTCGTAAGCCAGGACGAACTCGCCGTAGACGTCGCCTTCGCTCCCACCAGCAAAGAAAAAGGCTTCACCTCCCGCTACGTTCGCGAACGCTGAGTACCGATTCGTCCACTCCCCGCGCCCCCACTGACCACGCCCGAAAAACGGATCATCTCCAAACAAAGCGGCCCCGGCAGTTCTCTGCCGGGGCCGCATCAGTTTCACTTTGTCTACTCGGCTCCGAAGCCGATCATCCACCAATCTTCAAATCGCCCAGCCCGCCGCCCAGGAAGTTGAACCGCTTCGTCTTCGCAAACCCGCCCGCCAGTTCCTTGTTGCGGAACTTCTCGCGCTGCCGACGCAGTTCCGGCGACTCCTTGGCGATCTCGGCCAACCGCTCCGAATCACGCTTCTCGCGATCGGCGCGCTGCATCGCACGCTTGTCGTTCGGATCCGGCGGGCCCTTCTCCGCCATCGGCTCAAGCGCCTTCATCGACAGCGAAATCCGTCGCGTCTCGTTATCAACCTTCAGCACCTTGGCCGTAATGATCTGGTCCTGCTTGAGCACATCGCCCGGAGCGTTAATCCGCTGGCGGCTGATCTCAGAAACATGCAGCAGGCCGTCAACACCCGGCGAGATCTCAACGAACGCGCCAAACTCCGTCATCCGCACCACGCGCCCGGTAACGGTCGCACCCTCGCCGATGCTGCTGATGGCCACCGAGAACGGGTCGGCCGCCAGTTGCTTCAGGCCCAGCGAAATCTTCTCGTTCTCAAGGTCCAGCTTCAGAATCTTGACGGCGATCAGCTCGCCTTCCTTCACAAACTTCGCAATGTTCCGCTCGCCCGGGAAGATCCGCTCATACGTGATGTCCGACACATGCAGCAAACCGTCGAGCCCGCCGATATCCACGAACGCGCCGAACGGCATGATCTTGCGAACCGTGCCCTGCACCGTCTGGCCCTCAGCCAGTGAGCTCGCAAGCGCCTTGCCCTTCTCAGACCGCTCGGCCTTGAGCAGGTCCTTGCGGCCCAGCAGAATGTTGCCACGCCCGCGCGTGTCAACCTGAATCACCTGGCACGTGAGCTTCTGGCCCACGAACACCGACAGGTCCTCAATCCGCTCGAGCGAAACCTGGCCCGCCGGCATGAACGCACTGTGGCCCGCCAACTCAAGCTCAAGCCCGCCCTTGTTCACGCCCGTCACCTTGGCATCAACCGTCTGGCCCGCCTCGAGCGACTCCCACGCCGCCTTCACAACCGTGCCGGGCCGCGAGCACAAATACAGATTCTCATCCGTATCGTGCTTATCAACCACCACCTCAAGCTGCGAGTTCACGGCCGGAAGGTCTTCGCCTTCCTTCCACTGCGTGCGGCCCACCACTCCCAGTTCTTTGGGGCCAAACTCGATGAAAATATCCTTCGGACCCACCGACACCACCGTGCCCGTGCGCCGCTCGCGCCCCGACTCCACCCGCCGCGGCCCACGGAACTTCTGCGGCTCCGCCACGGCGTGCTTGATCTTGGGCTTGCCAGGGTGCGCGGTCTTCACCTCTTCGGGCATCCCGCCCTTCAGCGCTTCCTCAATCTCCGCCGCCAAGGCCGCATCCATGCCGCCCTTCTTGTTGTCGTCGGTCACCTTCTGCAGCGTGTCATGCGTGCCCGGACCCTTCTCGCGATTGGTGTCCTTGGCCACCTCGTCACGCCGCGGCTTCTCGCCACGAGGCCCGCCCCGGAAGCCCGGCGCCTCCGGCTCGTTTGAGTGAATCACCGTCGGCCGAGCGATCGGCGGGAGCCCCTTGCGAGGATCGACCGCCGGCTTGGCCGCAGCCGCTGCCTCAGCAGGCGCAGCCGCCGCAGGAGCAACAGCTGTCGCCTCAGCAGGCGCAGCCGCCGCCGGAGCAGCAGCCGCCGCCTCAGGCGCAGCCGCCGTGGTGGTTTCAGGAGTAACGGGAGTGGAAGAGGACGCGTTTGACTCGGACGACATGATGGATCTCGAATGTCTGAAGCAACGACTGCCGCGCCGGAACTCGGCATGGCGTGAACTGCGATAATAGGAGCCGACCCGCCCAAGGGCGAAACCCCCCTCCGTTCTCGGTCCAGCCCGATCCCTAACCGATCGGTCGCCGTCCCGTTCACCACCAAGCGGCCCCTCCCCTTCGGCTCATCCCACCTCCCGCTTTCCCAGCACACCCCGCTTTCGCGTTTGCGCCTTCTACCTATGCTGCGCCAATGGCCTCAGACTTCCCGTCCATACCTGATACCTCCCCCTCCACACCCAGCAGTTCCACCCCCCGCGCCGCCGTCCTCACCGTCTCCGACCGCTGCTCCCGCGGCACCGCCATCGACACCTCCGGCCCTGCCCTCGTCGCCATCCTCACAAGCCGCCTCCACTTCGACGTAATCGCCACCGCCTGCCTCCCCGACGATCAACCCACCCTCTCCGCCCAGTTCGCCGCCTGGGCCGCCCAGCGACCCGTCATCGACCTCATCATCTCCACCGGCGGCACCGGCCTCGCCCCGCGCGATGTCACCCCCGAAGCCGCCATGGCCGTCATCACCCGCCCCCACCCCGCCCTCATGGAACTCGCCCGCCTCCGCTGCTACCCCAAAACCGCCCGCACCTTCCTCTCCCGCGGCGTCGCCGGCGTCTGCGACCGCTCCCTCATCCTCACCCTCCCCGGCTCCCCCCGCGGCGCCACCGAAAACCTCGAGGCCCTCCTCGACATCCTCCCCCACGCCATCGAAACCCTCCGCGGCGAGGTTCAAGACGATGGCCGCCCCACCGCCACAAGCACGACAGGAAAAGTGATCGCTCATAAAGACTGAGCCGCAGTCGGACCTCCACAAGATCGTCCGCCCGCCCTCCTGCTTCCGCTCATTGCCCGCGCATAAAAAGAGGCGCGACCGTCGCGCCTCTTCAAGTTAAACACTTTATCTGCGCAGCCGACACGCTGGACGCGCCAAGCACCCCAGCCGCTTTACAGCCGTACCGCACTCGCGGCCTTGCCCGAAGTCTGGCTCGTTGCCTGACCCGCCGCCACCAGTTCCGATTCGGCCTTCATCCAGTTGCGCTCACAGTGACCACGGGTCGACCCGTCGTTCTGGTAGTTCGCAAATGCCCGGGCCGCAATCTCCGCGTGCGAAGGTTTGACCTCGCCCACGGAACCTGCGCCCAGCTTCGGGCCAGCCGACGGCGCCAGACCCGGCTGCGAAATCGCGGCCGGTCCAACCGGCATCGTGCCGTTCTGCTGCTTTTGTCCGATGGTGTTCTGATTCATTATTGTGTTCATACGCGATCTCCTTTATGAAAAGGTGCCGCGGCACGCCCCGCTCTCAAAGCCAGGCCACCTCAACACAACCGCAGTCACCCGTTCCAGGGCGACCGCCCCACCCCAATCAACCGACCCCATCCCCCCAACCCCACCGATCTAACCCCCCAACTTCACCCGTCGCTACGCGTCCGACTCTCCAGGTGTTCAGATTCATTTTCCCGCCCACCACTTTCCCATTCATTGCGCATCCCACATGAACAACCCCTCACCGCCGCGCTCCACTCGCGCTCAATTCGCATCGTCAGTATCCCCACCAACCCCTTCACCTCCGATTCACCTCCTCTTCACGGCTCCCACCGGCAAGCGTGATAGTGTTATCAACTACGACGATTGAACGCAATCGAGTCGGCACCGATGGATGCAACGAAGGGACCAGCGTGAGACAAGCCTTCAGAAAATCCGCAACCTCTGCACTCCGCCTGCCAACCGGTGAACCACTGACCATCCGTCATCGCTCATGAGCCCCCCGCGCTGCGTACGCATGCACACTCCTTCACATTGGCTCGCCGTCCTCATCGTCCTGATTCTCGGCTTCGCCCTCCAGGCCGGCTGTCAATCCGCCGTCCGCTCGACCGATCCACCGCAAACCGCCACTGAACAATTCCTCCTGTCCACCGCCGCATCGCGCGCGGTCGATCAGATCTCCGTCAACAATCTCCGCGGCCGCAAGGTCTTTGTTGACACTACCTACTTCGGCGCATCGCAGCAGAACTTCGTCGTCGGCGAACTCCGCGCCAAACTGCTCCTGGGCGGCGTCGAACTCCTCCCGGAACGCGACAAAGCCCAGATCGTTCTCGAGGTCCGCAGCGGCGGCGTCGGCATCGATCGCTCCGACACCCTTGTCGGTATTCCATCCATCCTCCTTCAGGCCGATTCCAGCAACCAGGGCAGCGGGGCACGCGTTCCTCTCGCCACGCCGGAACTCGCCCTCCTCAAAAACACCGATCAACGCGGCATCGCCAGCGTCGCCTATGTCGCCTATTGGCGCGAGACGGGCGAAGTCGTCGCCTCTTCCGGCCCCTTCGTCGGCTGGACCTACCGCGATGACTGGTGGTATTTCGGACTGATCCGCGCCACCTCCGGCGACATCGCGCCCACCTCACCTCGGCCAGATTAAGCCTTCAGAGCGACCCTTCTTATGCGTCGATGGCTGATCAGAATCACGGTACTACTGATCGTCCTCGTCGCGGCCGGCTTCATCGCTATCCAGGCCGTCCTGATGAGCACCGTGCCACGCAACTTCATCGTGCGAGAACTCGACGAAGCCACGGGCCTCCGCTGGTCCATTGCCGATCTCTCGATCCAGTGGAACGGCCAGTCACGCCTCCAGAATGTCACGGTGTCCCTCCCGGAAGACGACACCCCCTTTTTCACCGCCGACTCCGCCAGCGCCTCCCACAGCGGGCTCCTTCGTCTGCTCACCGGCGCTCGCCTAAGCGTCCCGTCCATCGCCGTCGCCGATGCCGCTATCACCTGGCGTGAAGACATTCGGAATCGGTCCACGCTCGAGCGCGCCATCGCCATCATCCACGCCCATCAGGCTTCCGATCCCGGCCATCCTTCGACCAGACCCATCCCGATCCCCGCTATTTCCATAACCCGCACCCAGTTTCTCCATGAGCATGCCGGAGCGACCACCTCACTCGGCCTTCTCTCCTTTGATGGAAAGCCCGATTCCTCTCGCTACGCCTTCGATGGCGCACTCGGTGAGACCAACACCTTCCAAGGCAGCATCGTTCTCGCCGAGCCCTTCACCCACACCCTCAATGTCGATCTCCGCGCACCCGTTGCGGTACTGGGGCTCTTCCTTCCGGATCTTCCTCCCAATCTCGCCCTCCGGGCGCAGTGGCAGGGCGCGTTCACCGATGGTCTGGCTGGCCGCATCGCCATCCATTCTCTGGATGCCCACCGATTCCACCTGACCGGCCCCATCGATGTCGCCACCCGCATCACCGGCGGCTCATCCATCACCACGCTCACACCGAAGCAAGTCACCCTCACCGACCGCGATTCGGGGCGTGAAGCGACCATCGCAAGCGGCCACATCGAGATCACCCCCGACATCATTCGGGCCCAGCGTCTCCTTCTTGCGCAGGGCGACGTCCGCGCCGAGGCCAAAGGACTCTGGAACCTCGCTTCAACGGATGGCTCCGCCTCCGTGCGCTGGCTCACGCTTCCATCGACCGACTCCACCACCTCACCGCTCACACACCAGGGCGACCTCGACCTGCATCTCGACCTCGATGCACTCCGCGGCTTCACCGCATCCCTCACCATCGCCTCTACCGGTTCGTTCGACACCTTCTCCTGGTCAACCCGCGCCGCCTCAAAGCTCTCCGGATCGGACCTTTCCCACATCCGCGCAACGATCGACTTTGCAGCGCTCAATCTCACCGCTCAGGATCAACCCTTGCAACTCGATGGAGCGGCCTTCAAGCTCTCCTTAGATGGTCCCGTCCTTCATCTCGAGTCGCTCTCTGTCCCCAACGCCGAGGTCGCAGTAACCGGCACCCTTAACCCCGACTCGATGGAATGGACCGTCGATCTCCGCGCTTCCAAAATCGATCACCCATGGGCCATGCAGCTCCCCGGCTCACTCGAGGTCACGGCCTCCGGCGCACCTGATCGCATCCACGTCAACGCCCTCCGCTTCGAGACCCCCTCCTTCACTCTCAATGCCTCAGGTGACTACCTGCCCGACAACGCCCAGCCGCTCGACGCCCACGCCTCCATCACCATTCTCTCCCTGCCAGTCGCCCTCGACACCTTCGCACGCCTCTTTGCCCAATCCCTCGCCCCGCCTTTCACCTGCGGCGTCGGCGCGGCCACTCTCTCCACCAGTCTCCGCGGCTCCCTCTCCCCGCTCTCCCTTCGCTCCTCCGGCACGCTCGACGCCGACCGACTCTCGTTTGGCTTCGCCCAACCCATCACCACCTCCCTGCCATTCGCCGCGAACATCACCGAGAGCGTCACGCAGATGACGATCTTTCCAACCGCCATCGCAAACGGCTCCATGTGGGTCGTGGCGACCATCGACCCCGCCGGCGTTTCCCATGCGCACGCCGTGGCCGAAACCATCTCACTCGATGCGCTCGTTCCCAACTTCTCCCCCGCCATCACCTCATTGGGCATCCTCTCCACCTCCCTCGATCTCCGCTGGCCCGCGGCAGATGGATCCAAGTTCGAGCTCTCCGGCCCCTTCGCCATCCGCTCGCTCGATACCCACTACGTCTACGTCGAAGCAGGATCCGGCCACATCCAAGGCACCCACGCCGCCCTCCGCATCTCGCAAGTCGCCGTCCAAACCGGCTCTGCCTCCGCTTCCGGCACGGTCGATCTCGACCTCGTCACGCACTCCGCCGACGCAAGCATCCGGTTTCACGATTGGCCCTTCGAATACGAACCCGCCCAACTCTCGGCGAGCCTGACCGGAACCACTCAAGTCGCTCTCAAGAACGGATGGTCCTTCAACGCCGCAGCGGCCGATCTTCTCGCCGTCATCGCCCACGCCGGTCGCCCCCTTGGCGATTTCAACCTCCGGGGCAATATCGATAGCAACGCCATCACCCTCCGAGACATGCAGGCCTCCCTCCTCGGCGGCACGGCCCGCGGCAGCGGGACCTTCCCCTTCACCGACTGGCACAACGCCCAAGGGACCGTCCAACTCTCGGGTATCAACCTCGGCTCCTTCAACGATGTGCTGCCCTTCCCCGGTCGCTTCGCGGGCCTGGTCAACGGCGCCGCTTCGATCTCACCCTCCAACGACAAGCGTGCCCCCGGGCCGGTCAAGGTCGATCTTGCGCTCACCATGCCCGGATCGACCTTCGAATCCCTCTCGATCGGATCGATGAACGGCCTGCTCTACCTGGGCGGCGACGGGATCACGCTCGAAAAACTCACCACCAACGTAGCCGACGGCTCCGTCGAGGTGTGGGCCAAACTCTCGCATCGCGCCGGCGAAAACCACCTCCGCCTCGCTGCCTCATTTGAACAGCTCGATCTCAACCAGCTCACCCACACCTTCCAGCCCGACGCCGCGTCCGTCCCAGGACGAATCTCCGGAAAAGTCGCCGCGGGCGGATCTGTCGCGTCGCCGCATCGCTTCTACGGCGACTCCACCGTCCGCATCACCGACTCGGATCTCGTCAACATCCGCGCCTTTTCAATGGTCTACGACGCCCTCAACCTCGGATTCCCCGACCCCACTCCCGTCGGCTACGGCGAAGCCCGCATCAACCTGGAAGGCGATTCGCTTGTCCTCCGCCGCCTCTCCTATTTCAATCGAGGGACCGAACTCCGCGCCGACCTGGTCATCCAGGACATCACCGCCGGAATGCAAAGCCCCATCCGCGGCACAGCCGCCGGAGCCGCCCGTCCGCTCAAAGACGCCCGCCTTTCCCTCCTCTCTGATTTCGATCGGGCCCTCACCACGTTCCAATCCGATTCCGCCGTGGTGCGCATCGGCGGCACACTCAAAGCGCCCGACCTCCAACTCGTCCCGCTCTCGAAACTCACGGCCCCGCTCCGCTGAAGCCTCCTCAAACGCCATCGGAAAAGACCAACCGCCCCCGAAAGACGATGCCGGGACAATACCCCCTCCCTAACCACCGGCTCCCGCTGCGGCACACCCCGCCAACGCTCCTCGCTCGCGCGCGACACACACCCGCTCCGGCCCCCGCGCCCCCCTCCTGACCCCCGCAAGGGCGGCCCAAACCAGCCCAGGGCACAGCATCGCACCCCGCGATGCGACGCCCTGGGTCAACGCCCACCCACTCATCTCATCGTTTTTCTTCCCCGCCGCGCTTCACGCCCGCGCGCCATCCCCGCTCCCTTCGCTCCGCTCCGGCGTTCGCTCGGCTCCGCAACGTCTCTGCCAGCGCCGTGCTAATCCCACCTTATTCCTAGCTGTTCAAGAGCTTGCGGAGGTTTTCTGGAAAATCCGAACAAAATCCAATCTTCGCCCTTGACGCCCCGCTCAAAATCCGTACACTCTTCCTGTGCTCTCCACAGCGACCCTCCAACCCGCCTCCTCCGGTGCCCCCACGGACCTGCCCGCCCAGTCCGCTGCCGCGTCTGCGGTCACCTCCGCCCCCATCGCCACCCCCGACGCCTTCCTCCAAGCCCTCATCGCCTCCAACTTCGACTTCCCCTCCCTCGCCCGCGCCATCCCCGCTCCCACCCTCCTCACCCTCATCAAAACGCCCGACCTCCTCGCCTCGCTCGACGTTCTCGCCCGCTTCTCCGCCACCTGCGCCGCCCTGCGCGATGCCGACCTCCGCCAACTCGCCCTCTCCCACCTCGCCGCCATCGTCGCCGACCCATCCGCCGACCCCGTCGAAACCCGCCGCGC